>ENA-OPVH01000732-OPVH01000732.1-human-gut-metagenome-genome-assembly--contig:-NODE-732-length-19475-cov-2.105922_pt1 | contig 19475 bp, 9 predicted proteins | sample MGYA00241494_ERZ501980 | MGnify/ENA primary metagenome ERZ501980 (study PRJEB25962, sample SAMEA1964914) | human gut metagenome | biome: human gut; feature: human-associated habitat; material: faeces... | reverse complement strand
GTAGCACTATTTATATCGTATGTCAATTGTCTGATTCGTATAGTTTTTTAATATTTTTTTGTCTTTTAATTTTTTTATATTAACCACCCTTACTGATTTTTGGAGATTAATAGTAATATTTTGTTTGAAAAGTACTCCATACTATCATACTTTTAAATATCTTTTTTAATTATACAATTTTACAAATTGAATGTCAATAGAAAGCTCTCTATTTTTTAATTTAATGCACTTCTTTTTTCAAAAAATATTGCACTTTTGAATTTTAGATAGCCTATTTTTTATTTTTTCTCAATCTTTTATACTCTTTTGCATAAAAATATTCCGATAATTTTTAAGTAGTATAGCTTTTTCTTATTCAAAAAAGAAGTGGACATTTTGCCCACTTCATAATCTTTATTGTTCCTCTAATATTATTTTATTATTTTTTAAACTTTTTTGAACATTTATTACCCTTTGGTTTGAAGAACCTTTCCATTTCAATTTTGGACTATGTAATTCATCTACATATTGTCCATCAACAAGAACATCTATATATTGCATTACATTTTTGTCTTTTAAGTCCTTATCGAATAAAAAGCCTGACCATACCCATAAGTTCTTTTCTGGATATTTCTCTTTGAATGCTTGTGCTAATCTTTCTGTTCCATCTATATTCTTTGGATGCATTGGTTCTCCGCCCAAAATAGATAATCCTTCTATATATTCTGGTTCACATAGTTCCAGCACTCTTTTTATGGTTTCTTCTGTAAATTCTTCTCCACCAGCAAAGTTATGTGTTTCTGGATTAAAACAATTCTTGCAATTAAATGTACAACCTTGCATAAATATTGAAACTCTTACTCCTGGTCCATCTGCAATATCCATTTTTCTAATTTTATTGTATCTCATCTTTCTTTGCTTCCTTTTCTACTTTTTTTGTATCATCTTTATTGTCTATATGTAATACTCTTTCTTTTATTTCTTGTGTTCTGCCTTTATTCCAGAAGTTACTTCCTATATATCCACAAGTCCTTCTTGCAACATTTAATGTGCTATGGTCTCTGTTGCCACAGTTTGGGCAGTACCATTCTAAATTATCATCTAATAATATTTCTCCATCAAATCCACATTTTTGGCAATAATCTGATTTTGTGTTTAATTCTGCATACATTATATTGTCATATATAAATTTTATTATTTGTAATACTACTTCAAGATTATCTTGTAAATTTGGTGTTTCCACATAAGATATTGCTCCTCCTGGACTTAGTCTTTGAAATTTACTCTCTAATTTTAATTTAGAAAATGCATCTATTTCTTCAAATACAGGAACATGATATGAATTTGTTATATAGTTTCTATCTGTTATTCCCTTTATTTTTCCAAATCTTCTTTGTAAGCATTTTGCAAACTTATATGTTGTAGATTCTATTGGTGTTCCATATACACTATAGTCTATATCTTCTGCTTCTTTCCATTCTTTGCATTTGTCATTTAATTTTTGCATTACTTCTAATCCAAATTCTTCGCCCTTTGCACCATCTGTGTGGCTATTTCCTGTCATATATTTTACACATTCGTATAATCCAGCATATCCTAATGATATTGTTGAATATCCTCCATGTAGTAATTTGTGTATGCTTTCTCCTTTTTTTAATCTTGCCAAAGCACCATATTGCCATAGTATTGGTGCAACATCACTTGTTGCTTTTGCAAGTCTTTCGTGTCTTACTTTTAAAGCTTTGTGGCATAATTCTAGTCTTTCTTCATATATCTTCCAGAATTTATTCATATCTTTACCAGAAGATAATGCCACATCAACCAAATTGATTGTTACAACTCCTTGATTAAATCTTCCATAATATTTTGGTTTATTTGTTTCTGGATCTATATATGGTGTTAAGAATGAGCGACATCCCATACAAGGGTAGCATTGTCCATTTCCGTTTTTGTCTACTTTTAATTCTTTCATTATTTTTTCAGATATATAATCTGGAACCATACGTTTTGCTGTACATTTTGCAGCAAGTTTTGTTAGATAATAATATTTACTATCTTCATGAATATTATCTTCTTCCAATACATATAAAAGTTTTGGAAAAGCTGGTGTAACATATACACCTTTTTCATTTTTCATTCCTAATATTCTTTGTTTTAAAATTTCTTCTATAATCATGGCAAGCTCTTCTTTGTATTCTGTTGTCTCACCTAAATACATGCAAACACTTAAGAATGGTGATTGTCCGTTTGTTGTTGTCATTGAATTTATTTGATATTGGAATGTTTGAACTCCATCTTGTATTTCTTTTTTGAGATCTTCTTTTGCAAATTTTTCACATTGTTCTTTTGAAAGATGTCTTTCTCTATATTTCTTCAAATAAGCATTGTAGCTATCTCTTACAAATGGTGCAAGATGAGTCATTGTAACTGTTGCTCCACCATATTGACTAGATGTAACAGCTGTTATTATTTGAGTTGCTATTGTCATTGCAGTTAAAAATTTATGTGGCTTTTCTATTAGTACGCCATTAATGTTTGTTCCATTTTGTAGCATATCTTCTAGGTTTATTAAATCACAGTTATGTAATGCATTTTGAGCAAAATAATCTGCATCATGAAAATGTATTATTCCTTCATCATGAGCTTTAACAACGTCGTCTGGAAGTAAAAATCTTCTTGTTATATCTGTGCTTGTTATTCCTGCTAAATAATCTCTTTGTGTTGTAACTACTTTTGCATTTTTGTTTGAGTTTTCATTATTCCAATATTCACTTTCACCTTCAATTAGTTCTTTAATAGATTGATCTGTAGTGTTGGCTTATCTAACTAATGCTCTTGTATAACGATAAGTAATATATTCTTTTGCAAGTTCATATTTGCCCATTTCCATTAGTTTTTGTTCAATTATGTCTTGTATATCTTCAACTAATATTCTAGATTTTTTTAATTCTTCTATATATTCTATTATATCTTTTATTTCTTCTTCTGTAGCTCTGTATTTTTTAGATACTTCATTATTAGCTTTCCCTATTGCAATTCTTATCTTTTCTCTATCATATTCTACTATCTTGCCATCTCTTTTAATTACCTTCATTGTTATTCCTCCTAATATATGTATTACAAATTTTATAATTTTTTCATTCAGTGCATACATATATTACATTATATTAAATATAATGTCAAAGTGATATTTATTATGTTTACGTAGGTCGTATTTAGCTAGTTGCAAGGCTTTCGCGTTATAGTAGTATTTGTTTTTTTATGTAATTTTTGTATTTTTTTGGAAGCATTTGTATCTTCAAAAGCTTATATTTAAAGCTTTTCGTCCATTCTGGTTATATCATTTTTATATTCTCTGTTACAAAATTATTACATTTTTAAGTTTTATCAAAAAATCATTTTTTATTTTTTAGTATTTTAGTAATTATTTTTATTATTAAGCTGCGTTTATTTTTATTCATTTTCTCGTGTTTTTCTTATTTTTATCCCATTTGTTTTTTATTATATTTTTACATTTTTCAAAAAACTATTTTTTTATTTTTCTTTATTTTTCAACAGCTTTTTTAACATTTGTTCATTATAAGCAGTTCTTTCTATTTTTAGCCAGAACAAATCCGAAAATTTTCAATTTTCAGTATTTTCTCTTCCCCTCTATGATTCTCTATAAAATTGAAATTTTTAGTAAATTTGTTTGTATGCAAAAATTTATGAAATAAATTTTTTGTGCAACATTTTATTTATTCTGGAAAGTCACTATGACTTCCCTAATAAAATAAAAAAGAAACCTAGACTATAAAGTCTAAGTCTCTTGGGAGTTGTGTAATTACTTATTTCTTCTTAACAATTTTTATTGTTATTGCAATTCCTGCAATTAAGATTACAGCTACTACAAATCCTAATATATAGTAAATATAGTTTTGGCCAAATGGAGGTAATATATTTATTTCTTGTGCATCATCTGCATCAATTTCTTGTGGCTCAATAGTTGGATCTTGATTTCCTGCTACTGAGTAAGCCATTCTTCTACCTACTGTATTGCTTGATTTTACAAGTTCTACCATATTGTTGTATACCATATCGTCGCTACTGTTATCTTGTGTAATCATTTGAGATAATACAAGTTTAACTCCTACTACACTATTAGTTTTATTTACTGTATTCTCAATTGCATTTAATGGATCTTTTTCTAATGCATCTGCAACGTTTTTGCTATTGTTTTCATCTGCAATAATTGGTAATAAATCTTTCTTCAATGCATCTGTTGTAATTATTGTTGTATATTTTTTAGCATTTTCTAATGCATTGTTATTTAATAATCCATTATTTCTAATTTCATCAATAGTCATTACATTCCAATCAGCATTTTGTTCTTTATTAAATTGTAAATTATTTCTTGTTGCTGTTTTATCATCTGCAAAATTTGCATTATGTACTTGTGTTCCAACATAATCTATTAATGTATCTGCTGATGTTCTTGCAATATTGTTTGCATTTGTATTATTTGTTTTACCTGTATAGTAGAATTGATTATCTAAATAGTCTACCTCTCCTATATTGGCAGCTGTTATTGCATATGTTACTTGAAGTGTTGATCCATGCATTAATTCTTCATCCATTGTAAGTTGAATTTTTCCTTTATTTGAAGAATTTGCTCTTACAATTGGTTCTTTCATCATTTGATTTCTGTAGTTGTTGCTTATTGTATATGTGTTATCTGTATCTTGTCCATGTGCTTTGTGATTCATCCACATAACGTTTGTTGCTTTACTAGAAGCATCAAACAATGTATTTCCATTAGCAAGTGTAACCTTTACGTTTGCAACTTGTTTTGTTATTTTAATTTGGGCTTTTGGTCTTTCTACTAAACCAAAGTCTAAATTTTCTATACGGTAGTATCCTGAATTATCTGTATTGCTTGAACCAGCATTGTTTTGAGTATTTTGTTTTACATCATCACTTGTATTGCTTTCTGTTCTGTTATACTCTAATTCAACACTTATTTGACCTGACTCAGCAACCATGTATGTTTTTGGAGTTGTATCATGTAATTGTTGTGATAATTCATTTGTAACACCATTTCCACTGTTATTGCTGTAATTATTTACATATTTTCTTGTTCCTTCTGTTTGAATATTTCCCATTACATCTCTAGCATCTGATTTACGAATTCCATTCTTATTATCAGAATCAGCTTGAGCTAAGTTATAGAAATATGTTGTTTCTGTATTATTACTTTGCATTCCATAGAAATTATATGTTTGTGGTGTTTCTGGATTATTAGCAGTTCCTACATAAGTGTATGCATTGTTATCTGGATCATTTACATTGTATTCTACATTTGATGAAGGTGTATAATATGTTGTTGATTTATAGTCTTGTCCATTATATTTTATAGTTTCATCTTCGCTGCCTAAACCGTATGTAAATTTCATAACATAATTTGATGGAATATATCCGCTAAATATGTAGTTACCATTTGAGTCTGTTGTTGCTTCAGCCTTTTTCCAGCTATATCTCTTTCCAGCAACATTATCAATTATGTTACCATTATTATCTTCTACTAATATAGTTGCAACTATATCTGTTCCCTTAGTATTTTTATATTTTGCAGATAATTTCATATCTATAAGTTCAACTTTAACACCTTGAACTCCTGCTTCTCCATTGTCTATTTTTCCATTACCAATTCTTGCAAGGTCTGAATTTGTATCTCTACTATCATCCCATACAGTTCCTGAAGCTTTTCTTTCATGTTCTGTATCATTATATAGTTTTATCTTGATGCTTGGAGCCTTATCAGAATCATCTTCTAATCCATACTCATTTCTTAATTGTTCTGCTGATTTATTTGCAAATGAAGTATTTTTATCAATTCTATCTGTTCTTAGGTTACCTGCAATTGAATCTCTATCTACAAGTCCTGCAATATCTCCTGCAGAATATTCTGTATCGGTTTGTGAATTTGATTCATTTGGAGCATGTGTTTTATCTGTATAATATGTTTTATAACCGTTTATTTCTATAATGTTTGCCTTTCCATTATCATCTGCTCCATTGTGTCCATCATCTAATACAAGTAAATTATTTATGCTATTTACTCTGAATGTTAGGAATATGTATAAATCTCCTCCAGATTCTGGTATTTTTATTTCTGAATCTGTTCTAATGTAAGTTTTATTATATCCTGACATATTAGATTCTGTTCCAGCACCATATTTGCTGTTGTTATTAGTTGTAACTCTTATTCCTTTTCCTAGAATATTATCTGAGTCTGTTTTACCATTTCTATCGCCTATATATGGTTTATATTTTTGCTCACTTGCAACTGTATTATCGCTTCCAATTAATGTATATTCATCATCATAGTAATCTACTATTTCTTGAACAACACCAGCGATTGTTTCTGATTGATTTGTTAATCTAATTTTATATGTAACATATATTTTTAACCAATCGTCTGCATCTAATTTAGTATCTTCATTATTATCTAATGGTTTAAAGTAATCTTCTTTATATATTTCTCTTGTATAGTTTGTGCCATAGTAATAGTCTGATACTCTCACTGATATATCAGCTGCGCCAGAGTCATTGTTTTTATTGTATTTATAAACTTGTGGATTCTTTCCATTCATTTCTAATGTAGTTTGTAATACGTCCTTACGAGCTGCTAAGTCTGCAATTTCTCTTAATACATATCCTTGATTTACACAAAGATTATTATAATTTCCAGCATATAGCATATTATATGAGCTTATTGCTTGTCCTGAAGAGTCCCTTGTTATTGTTGCTTTGTTTGCACCATTTATTTCTCTTCCAATTACAAACTTATTGTATACTGGATAATAATCTATATTGAAACCTCCTTGATTATATCCTGTGTAAGAAGACATCATACAATCATTTACATATTGATTATAGTTTCCAGTTGGATTTCCAAATTCATCTATATATCCACCATTTTTCAAATCATCTCTTGTGTATACTGGTCCTCCAGCATAGTTTTGTGGATTTGAACCAATTTCTGCAAATTTTGCATTAAATGCTTGTCTTTCAGAAATTATATCTACACCTTTTGAACTATTTGCCCAATCTCCATTTTTATATATTGTTGGTTGATAATATTGTCCGTTATATACAAACTCTACATAGTAAGTATATAATGCATTTAGGCTTTCAAATGAATATTGTCCATTTCCATCTGTTTTAGTTTGTGCTTTTACACTTGTAGAACCATTTGGAGTTCTTTGATGTAATTTTACTGTTACATTTGACATAGCTCTGTCTTGGCTACCATTAAATTGTCCATCATATTTTGATTCTTTTCCAGCTTCTCCATCTACCCAAACTTTTCCACCTATCTTAATAGTTAGGTCTATTGATTCTTCTGCTTTTGCAGATGCTTTATGAGCATATGTAGATTGACTAGATTCTGGTTCATCTACAGTAACAGTTATACTTCCGCTATTTGAAGAAGATCTTGTTGAGAAGTATGAAACTTTTCTTGCTTCCTGTGCAATATCTGTTACCTTTGTATTATATTTGTTATCACAATCCATTATTATAATACCCTGCATTACCATAGCATATGATGAAAGAGTATCATTACGATTAACTAATTTTGTTGTTGTAACAACCTTATCTGGGTCTTGTCCAGAACCATCAGGATGCCAATCTGAGCTCCAACCTTTTTCTGCAGGTGTTTGTTGTCCTGGATAAACCTTAGTTGAATTTCCTTTGTTGTCCTTCCATATTGCATAACCATCTCCAGGTGTTGTAGTTGTCGTTGTTGATGAATCAGCCCAATAGTACTTAACTGTATATGTTATGATTCCACGAGCAACAAGTCCAACATATCTATAAACTTGAATTCCTCCCTTTGGATACCAAGTTGTATATTGTGTTTTGCAATAATCTGTATACTCAAATTCTCCTCTTATTTTTATTGTATCTGGATATGCTGCTTTTGAAGCGTTTACTATTATATAAAAGTTTTCATTTGAAATTCCATTTTCTCCTGGGAATGCTGTTCCTCCTGTTAAGCTGTTTCCTCCTTTTGATTGCATTACAATCTTAAAATCACTATTTTTATAGCTTAATTTAGAACTTCCGCCATCCTTATTTGTGGCTTCTAATATAATATCAGTCATGTATGATATATTATGATAATATGGATATGATATAGAAACTGGTCCTATTACATATTCGTCATTACCTCTATTTGAATCATCTCTACTAACAAATACTTGTGCAGATGATGTATTTACACTTGCAACATATTTATTTCCGTTTGCTTTATATTGGCTTATAAATTTGTAAAAATCTCTTGCTTCTAAATATAACGTTCTTCCTCTTGAAGAGCTAATTCCTTGTGTAATTGTAGAAGAACCTGAACCATCTGCATTATATCCATGTGCGCCAGATCCTCCATGTTGATTATGGTCATTTTGTAGCCAGTTTGCAACTTGTACATCTATTAAATCATAACCAGTTGGATTTTGTCTCGATTTATGATATTCACCAGAATAAATATATGCAGTCATAATATCTTCAAATGCTGAAGTTGAACGAGTATCTATTGTTTTTCCATCTATATTACTATAACTTGATGTTGATCCAGTTCCTGATACTGCAACTTGTGGACCTAGTTTAACAACTATTCCCTCTACACTTTTTTCTTCTAGTGCTGTTGGATATTCTCTCTCTGTTGAGTCATATCCTGTTTGCAATTTTTGTGGTTTAGATGTTTTTGCTATCTTATCAAATTGTGCCTTTAAAGCATGATCACGACCATCATAAGCTTTTTTTAGTCTTGCATAATCAATTATAGCTCCATTTCCATCTTGATCAAAATCTTCAACTATAGCAATCAATGGTTTGGAATCATTTGCAAGTCTGCCTCCGTCATTATTTACCCAGCTTACTGATACTGAACCAGGATATTCTCTTGGTGCATCTTTTAAATTGTCTTCTCCTGTCGAAGCATTATCTGATGTGTTTATCCATTGCTTATCTAAATTAGTCTTATTAGTTGCATTAATCGCTTTATTAGCTTTTCCTTTTAGTAATGCAATTAAAGTTCTATCATTTGCACTTGAAAATCTATCATTTGTTGAATAATAGTCTGTTAAAGTTGGATAATGAACTTCATAATCTTTACTTCCCCATCTTACAACTGCTTGGTCATCATTACAAAGAGCTATTCCTCCAGAATAAGATTGAGGGAAATAACCTGTAATTCCATTGGCTGATGAAGATGGCATACTTCCACTCCACACAGGTAATGTAAATGCTTGTACAGCTGTTGTAGCAATGTTTAGAATGAAAGATAATAGTACAAATGTTAAAAATGTTACTAAAAATTTGGCTATCTTTTTACAATTTTTCATGTTTCTTTTCCCCCTTTCTTATTTTAGTACTTTCTTTTTTATCATATATATGCCAATACCTATAATCGCAATTGATGTTATAGTTAATGTTACATATATGAATATTTGTCCAGTTTTTACTCCGAGTAAAATGTTTGCAGTAGAATAATCATCTTCATCTGTTTTTTTGTTTCCTGGTGTTGAATCTGTATCTGCTAATCCATAGTCATTTGAAGCTTCATAAATTTCTGCATTATTTGTTATCATTCCAAATGTATTATCTGTAACTTTAACTGTTAATGTTAATATTACTTCTTTGCTTTCTCCAGGATTAATTAATGTATTTGATAACGAACTATTATAAATAGTATTGTTTTCTTTGGCTGTATACCAGTCTTTATTTAGCTCTGAATTGAATTTTAAGCTTTCAGGAATATAATCAGCTATTTTCTTAACATAACCTGGAATTGCTCCTTCGTTTGTTATTTTTATTTTGTACTCTACAATCATTGTTGTATTATCTGCATCTTTTGAAGCAATATCTATTTTAGCTAAATTTTTATTATATTCATATACTTTTGATTGTTTATTATTATTTAATGTTATTTTGCTTATTGTCTTTTCTAATTTTAAATCAAATTTTTTATCTGCTATTAGTCCAAGGTCTATATTATATATGTTCTCATTTTGTAATGAAATTTCTTCCGATACTCCAGCTTTTTTAGTTTCTCCTTCATAGGTAACATCTTTGTCTATTGCATCAGAGTTTTTAGTTTCGTCAGCTCCATCTTTCTTGTAAGCTGTAGCACTATAATTTGCAGAATCATAGAAGAATATTACTGTATATTTTCCTTGTTTAACATTACTAAATGCATACTCGCCATTATTGTCTGTTTTAGTAATTAAATCTTCTGAATTACTATCTTTTGCAACATCTCCAGTTAAATTATTAAGTAATAAAACTTTAACATCAGATACCATCTTCTCATCCGAGTCTTTTATACCATTTTGATTTTCATCATACCAAACTGAACCTGTGATTTTTCTTGTTTCTTCGCCTGGCACTATGATATCTTCATCATCTGAATTATATGCTTTAATTGTATTCTCAATTGAATTTGATTCAATATTTCCAAGTTCAGACTGAGAAACAACTGCTTTATTGGAAATTTTTGTATCACTATCTTGTTTTGATGCAACAACTCTTATTGTTAAAGTTGCTGTTGCTTTTTTATCAAGTAATCCTAAGGTTGTAGTAAATATATTATTCTCATCAACGCAGCCACTTTCTGATATTACACCAGCATCAACTTTCATTTCCATGCCAGAATATACAAGTTCTTTAGGTAATTGGTCTTTTATTTCTACATCAAGTAATTCTGTATTCGATTTATTTGAAATTGATATTGTGTATGCAAATTCTTCTCCTGTTTTTATTTTTGTATTTGAAGGTATGCTTGATGTAAGTTTTACATCTACACCTATCTTATTTATTTCAATGTTTGTTTCTTCAATTTTTTCAGAAGAACTCATTTCGTCTGCAATTATTTCTGGAGCTATTGTTACATTTTTCTGATAAGTATCTTTTAAATCATTTGCCTTTAATGTTACTTTTACTTTTACTGTCTCATTTGTAACTGTTCCTACTGGTATTGAAACTTTATCATTTTTATTATTGACTGTATTCGTAATATCTTCATCATCTTTTGAAACTTGTGTAATTGAGCATTCTTGGGGTAAGTCGAAACTTATTACTGAATTATTTCTGTTTCCAGTATATTGATACTTTCCATCTTCTATATATAAATTTGGTTCAGAAGATTGTACATATATGTTAAAGCTGAATTCTTTTCCTACCTGTACTTCTGTATTTTCGTTTGTTAGTGAAGTTTTAAAATATGTTTTTGATATTATTTTTGTAATAGAATTAGTTTTGGCTGCAACATCTCCATTAGATACTGCCACTTTAGCAGTATATTCTATTTCATTTGATGATGTTGCATCTGTTAGTAACCATATTTCTTTTTCTATTGAAGAATGTGGTTTAACTTCGTCTAAATCTATTGTTAAAACACATATTGTGTTTCCATTATCGTCTATTTTATTTTCTATTCCTGAGCCAATTTCATATCCATTTATATTTTCATCATTTTTTATTACATATGTAAATGAGCTCTCTACTGGTATTGTTGCCTGTAAACCTTTAGCAGATTCTGTTCCATTGTTTTCTACAGTTAATTTATATTTTAATATATCTCCACCTTGTATTTTTTCTCCTTGAGTAGAGCTTAAGTTTGCGCTTATTGAAGGCCCATTGCCAGTTGTTACGCCAATCTTTGGAGCAACTGTTTTATTTTCTGTACTTTCATTACTATCATAATAAACTACATAATTTTCATATGCTGATTTGTTATGTTCTAGATTTCCTGGTATTTGTGACTTATACGAAAATGTAAAACTATCACCTTTTTTCATTGTGTAATTGTTTAGTACTATCATATAAGATTTTATATTTGTTAAGTTTTCAGGATTTGTTGTCCATCCATTTTGTTTGTTTTGAATATCTTTATTTGCTTCACCATTTTCTGAATAATATATTGTTGCATTTGAAGAGTCTATGTTCTTTATAGCAAGCTTTTCTACTAAAGAAAGCGTGATATTTGAACCAAGACTTTGGTTTGTTAATATATCTTTATTATTTTCAAATGGTATTCTACCTAGCACTACAACATTTGATAAATCATAATTATAATTGTTTATTACATTCATAGTAAATGTTGTATTTCTGCTGTTTGATAATGTTGGTATTATTGCTTCTTTTTCTTCTCCACTAATCGACATTAACTCTTCAGCATTTTCTTTATAGTTTGCAATAGAGTTTGTTGTTACAACTCCTGTTGGTGCAACATATGCAATTTTACAACTACTATTTGCTGTTTCTCCATCTTCATTTTTTATTGTTAATTCAATTTCTGTATCTGTTGTAGGTGTTAATTTATTTAAAGTTATATCTGCAACTATACTTAAAGTAGCTCCCTTAGCTGCAACATTGTTATATTTTGTTTGAGTTCCATTTAATGTTGTTATTATACTTTTTGTTCCATCTGAGTTATTTACTAATTTTGCCTCTTTAATTTCTAGTTCATCATCAAAATATAATTTTTCATCTTTTACATTTATTGTTTCTATATTAGAAGGTAACTTTATTGTTACAGTTGGATTTGTATATAACATATCCTCTATGCTATCTGTTTCTAATGTTGCTTTTATTTCTACATCTTTATTTTCTAATATAGTAGATAAACTTTCTTTATTTGAGCTAATGTTAGCTTTTAAAGTTGGTTCTTCAAGCTCACAAACATATGTTGGTTCTACAGTTTTTTCTGAAATTGCAGTATCTTCATTAAAAGCTTTAATAGTTGCTGAAGATCTTAATGTCTTGAAATTCTTAATTTGATTCTTACTATAATCTATGTTTTTTGCAAATGCTTTTTCTATATAAAATGTTATATTTCCCTCACTTACAGGTTTAGAAGTTTCTATTTTGATTTTATTTGTATTCAAGTCTGATATGTATAATACATAATATCCACTTCCAGACAGAGTATCTTTGTTTATAACATTTACTTCATCACTGCTTAGCATTGCAGTTGCTCTAGTAATAGTATTGACTTGTTCATTATCTTTGAATATTTTTATTGTACCATCTTGTCCAAGTATCTTATTAAATTCCTCTACTGAAACCAATACCGTTTTATTATATGCATAGTTTTTATTACCTACTGTAGTTGAACTTTCTGTTTCATTGCTATCATAAAATCCATCAACACCTTGTTCAATAACTATTTTATCAACGGCTGGAGCATAAGAAACATTCGCTGTGTAAAGAACATTATATATTGTTTCTTTTTTATCAGCTGTACTTGCAACTTTATTATTATACATGTATCCTTTATTTAAATTTCTTGTCATATATGTTGAAAAATCTATAATATCACCAATTGCTTTATCTTGGTCATCATAGCCACTTGTTTTAGCTGTTAAATTTGTAACTCCTGTTCCATCATTATATAAACTTATTTTAGAATTTGCACTATATGTAATTCTTACTATAGAATCTTTTACTGCATTATATGCATTTTCTGAATATACATATGTTACTATATATACATCTTTCGAATCCTTTTTCCAACTAATTTTTCCATTTTTAGCTTCATTATTAACATTTATTATTATTTTTCCTGTTGTATTATCATAGTTCCAATTATTTTCTGTAAATAAATTTCCACTTATATCTCCATTTGTTGCAGCATTCGTGTTTGCAATAACGCTTACTTTTTCTGGATACTCATTATTTATTTGTGGTGCTGTTACTTCTATACTTGTATTTTTTATAGGAAGAACACCGTCTTTTAAATATGATGTAATGTTACCTTGAACAATTATTTTATTAGTTCCATTAACTGCATATGGAATATACTTTGTTGTCTCATAATTTAATGTTGCTTTATCTTCTTTGGCGTTCCATCCAGTATGAATAACTAGAGTTTTTGATATAGCAACCTCTTTTCCATTACTATTTACATATGTTGCTGTAAGTTTTATATTATTATCCTTGCTAAACATATCCGCATTTACGCTCTCATTTTTCTCTGCAGATATCTTTATTGCCTTTGTAATGTTACTTCCAGCATTTATTTGATTAAATGATATCGTTTTCTTTTTTTCATCTACATTTTGAATTATATTGTCGTCGTCTTTTTCTGCTGTAATAGCAAAATTAGAATTCGAAAAATCTACTGTGATATCTTTTAGATATCCAGCATTCTTTACATTAAGATTGATATTTAGTTTTGTATCTACATCATTAATGTTTATTGATTTAGAATGTGTGTTGTCATCGTAGTACACATTAAAATCTACATTTTCGTTATTTGTAGACGTTTTTTGTTTTTCTAGCTCTGTACTTGATAACAAAGTGTCTGCAGCATAACTTATTACAACCGCTGAATTTGCATAAAGCATTGTAGCTATTAATAATGCTGAAATTACTTTTAATAATTTTTGTTGCATAATACTCCTCCTTAAACATTTCACTAAGTTTAATTATACGCCATTTTCAAGCATTTTTCAATGGTTTTTTTAAACTTTTAGTATTATGTTTACTCACTATATATCATAGTACATTATGCCATTTATTTTGAGTCTTTTCAATATACTTTTTGAGCTATTGTAAAAATCGTCTTTTCTTTTACTGCGGAAAGCGTTTATTGGGCTTTTATTAAATTTTTATTACAATTTTTTAAATAATTTTTGATTGTTATTTGTTTTAGTTTTTATAAAAAATTTTATTTTTTGATCTTTCCCAGTATTTTCAAGCTTTTCTATTTTATATTTTTTAGATTATTTATTCTTTTTTAAATTATGTAAATTTATCTTTTTATCACAAATGCCTATTTCCCTAAGTTTTTTTTAATTTTTTCACATAATTTGTTTTATATGAGTTACTGCATATCTATTATTATGAATATAGACCTCTATTGCATCTATCCTTACTTGTATGTTTGTGTTATACAAATGATTTTCATACAAATAATATTTTATTGTATTTAACATATGTACCTGTTTTTTCTTTGTTATTGCCTCTACTGGCTGTCCAAAATTTAAATTACTTCTGGTTTTGACTTCTATAAATACAAGAGCATTTTTGTACCTTGCAATTATATCTATTTCACCTCTTTTAGTATTATAATTTCTCTTTATAATTTCATATCCATTATTTAGTAAATATTCACATGCAAGCGTTTCTCCTAATCTACCTATTGTTTTATTTACATACATTTTAAATAAATTCCTTTCTTATATTATAAATTTTATAATTACTATTTTTATATAAAGTGCGGCTTAAATACTATTTAGTATTCAAATTTAATTTATCTTTTTCAATACATACTGATCCGTTGTAAGTTTTGTTATATATCCTTCTATTTCCATTAAACTTATAGTTCCACTTATTTCTGACACAGGCTTTTTTAATATTTTAGAAATTTCGTTTATGTGCATTGGTCTTTGTTTTAAAACATTATATATTTCAAAATATTCTTGCGGGATTGATATTTTTTCTATATTTATGTTTGTTTTTTCTGATGAGCTTATTATTTCTTCTATCATTTGAGATGGATTTGTTACCAGTCTTGCTTTATTTTCATATATAAGCATATTGGTGCCACTATTTTTTATATTATAAATATCTCCTGGAATAGCATATAACCTTTTCTTTTGTTTTAATGCAAAATTTGCTGTTATTATACTTCCACTTTTTATTCCTGCTTCTATTACTAATATTGCTTCTGAAAGTCCGCTTATAATTCTATTTCTTTTGGGAAAGTTGCTACTTTTATGTTTATCATCTTTGTTATATTCCGAAATAACACATCCTCCATTTGATATTATTTCTTTAAATAACCAACTATTCTCTTCTGGAAATATATCATTAAATCCACTGCCAAGTACTGCAATTGTCTTGCCTATTTGATTAATTGCAGCCATATGTGCAGATGCATCTATTCCAATTGCCATTCCACTTACAATGGTTATCCCATTACTTGCAAGCCCTTTAGCAAATGTATAAGCTGTGTTACACCCCATATAGCTGCACTTTCTTGTTCCGACTATTCCGACTTTATGTTTACTATATAACAGTTTTATGTTCCCCAACGCATATAATTTTTTTGGATAATTTTCTATTTCTAACAATTCCTTTGGATAAATTTCATCCTTAAAATTAATTTCAGTTATCTCTATATTAGCCTCCATTCTGTAATTTTATAATATACTATAAAAATTTCTTGCTACATTCTTTTAATCTTCTATTAAAAAGTATTTTTATTTAGCAAGCCTACTAAATACTATCATAAAAGATCAATGTTCATTTTTGTTTTTATAAAAAATATATTGCCTTTATTGTTAATCTTTTCTCCTTTTGCATTATTCTATATTTAGTTTTTAAAATTAATATTTTCTCTGTCTAAATCTCTATAATTTATTGCCTCTGCTAAATGAATTGCTTTTATATCATTTGAATTAGCGAGGTCTGCTATTGTTCTTGCAACTTTTAATATTCTTGTATAGGCTCTTGCACTTAACTTTAATTTTTCAAATGCATTTTCCATTATTTTTTGACATTTGTCATCTAAATTACAATATTGATTTATTAAACTTTGAGTAAGTTCTGCATTAGAAAAAATACCAAATTTTCTATATCTTTCTAATTGAATTTTTCTTGCATTGTTGACTCTTTTTCTTATTTGTTCTGATGTTTCCTCTTCTGCTTCAGTGCTCAATTTATTGTATTTTACAGGATTTACTTTTACTTGTATGTCGATTCTATCTAACAATGGTCCACTTATTTTTGACATATATTTTGCAATTTGACTTTCACTGCAAGTACATTCTTTTTCCTTAGAACCATAATAACCACATGGGCACGGATTCATAGACGCAACTAACATAAAATTACATGGATATGTTAAACTTGCACTAACTCTACTAATTGTTACAGTTCTATCTTCTAATGGTCCTCTTAAAACTTCTAAAGTTTCTCTTTTAAATTCTGGTAGTTCATCCAAAAACAATACCCCATAATGTGCTAAGCTTATTTCTCCTGGTTTTGGTATTTTTCCCCCGCCAATTAAAGAACTTTTAGATACAGTATGGTGTGGTGCTCTATATGGCCTTTTTGTAACTATTGGTTGCTCTTTAGGCAAAATTCCAGCTATGCTATGAATTTTAGTTACTTCTAATGCTTCATCGAATGATAAATCTGGCAATATCGAAGGTATCCTTCTTGAGACCATTGTTTTGCCAGCCCCTGGCGAACCGATCAACATTGCATTATGTCCCCCTGCTGCTGCAACTTCCAATGCTCTTTTTACTTCTTCTTGCCCTTTTACATCTGCAAAATCTAAGGAATATTGGTTATTATTCGAAAATATATCTTCCATATTACTAATGCTTGGTAATATTTCTTCTTTTTTATTAAGATAATTTACAGCCTGTCCTAGAGAACTAACTCCAATAACGTTTAATCCGTTTACTATTGAGGCTTCTTGACTATTTTCTTGCGGTAAAATTACATTCTTTATTCCTAAATTTTTTGCTTCTATGCACATAGGAAGAACTCCATTTATTTTGTTTAATCTACCGTCTAGCGACAATTCTCCTAAAAATATTGTTTGAATTATACTTTCATTGTTTATGTAACCTAAATTTTGTAAAATTCCAATAGCAATTGGTAGGTCAAAAAATGAACCTTCTTTTTTTGTATCTGCGGGTGCAAGGTTTATTACAATTTTTCTGCTAGGAAGTTCAAAATTAGAATTTTTAATTGCTGTTCTTACCCTTTCTTTTGATTCCTTTACACTTTGATCTGGCAAACCGTACTACCTCCCAATTTGGAATTCCAACAGATATATCCACTTGTACTTCTACAAGGTAGCCTTCTAAACCGTGTAAAGACATACTCTTAACGGTTGATAACATATATTTTTCCTTCTTTTCTGGATTTTATTTGATTAAAATACTTTTGTTTACGAAACCCTATTAGATTAAAATACTTTTGTTTACAAAACCTTATTAGATTAAAATTATTGAGTGTTAAAAATTATTGTATGTATATTATCATATAAGATTTATAAAGTCAATACTTTTATGGAAAATTTTTCCATTTTTATTTTAGACCTTAAATATAAAAGTAAATTCCATCGATGGATTAACATGAATTTAGTTTTGGAATATTTCATAATATAATTATATTAATACCTTACTTGGGTACAAGGAGGTATTATCATAGAAAATACAAAGCAAAAACATTTAACTTTAGAGGATAGAAATTATATTGAACAAGCACTTAATCATGGTATGACATTTAAAGAAATTGCTAAATTTTTATCTAAAGATCCAACCACAATTTCAAAAGAAATTAAGAAACATAGGATAAGAAAAGAACCTAATCCTAGTTTAAATAATGCTACTCCTTATGATTTAGCACAAATACTTTTAGATAAAGATGTATTAAAAAAGTTGAATCTCCAAAAGGTTCCCGCCAATGAGATTCAACTTAAACCAAAATTACTAAAGAAAAATTAATTTAAATTAAAGTTTTACATATACCCAAGTAAAGTTTTAATTTAAAATTACATTATCCAACGAGTGGAATTTACTAAAAAAATTTTAATCCCAGTCGTTTATTTGTTATGCAATTTTTTAAAATTTTTCTTTATCATAACTATATTTTATCATATTTTATGCAAGATTACAACAAAAAGAGAAAAAATCCTTTATTTACTGGACTTTTCTCTTGAATTAGTAAATTCAGCCAAAAGTGGAATTTACTTTTATATTTAACCTTTTCCAAATTAATATAATGGTTATTAATATCATTTTATTTTTAATAACGATCGTATTTTTTCTTATCATCTTCATCCGTGATTATATCTGGTCCTCCATATTCAGGCAGATATTCTTAAACTCCTAAAATCGAATTTGCCAGTATTTTATAATTCTTAATCTCTTCACTTTTTACAATTTTCTTTCAAACACAAAAAAAGTTTCTCTTAAAGAATGCTTTTCTCTGGATATATATCTAATATCATCAACTCTGATTCTAAGTTATGTCTTTTTTAACATCAAAATGTACCAGTAAAAATTAGATTTTTGTCCAACTTTCTGATGCACTTCATAAAGCTTTAAATACTTTTTGCACAATTCTAAAACATTTGGTGTTAGACAAGTCGGTGTGGAAGAATTTTATTACTATCTAAAATAACACAATTCTAAAACGTATCTAGTGCATTTCCTCTCAAGTTATTCGTTTTATTACTATCTAAAATAACACAATTCTAAAACTTTACTCTTTTTTTGCTATACCATTCTCTTGTTTTATTACTATCTAAAATAACACAATTCTAAAACGTATCTAGATACTTTTATAACATCAGAAAAGTTTTATTACTATCTAAAATAACACAATTCTAAAACTTGTATTAGTTTTATTATAATGTATTGTATGTTTTATTACTATCTAAAATAACACAATTCTAAAACAACTCGCGTTCTAATCTTACTATACGT
>ENA-OPVH01000726-OPVH01000726.1-human-gut-metagenome-genome-assembly--contig:-NODE-726-length-19641-cov-2.288676_pt1 | contig 19641 bp, 17 predicted proteins | sample MGYA00241494_ERZ501980 | MGnify/ENA primary metagenome ERZ501980 (study PRJEB25962, sample SAMEA1964914) | human gut metagenome | biome: human gut; feature: human-associated habitat; material: faeces... | reverse complement strand
TCCCGGCTGCCATAATGACAAGCGTCGGATTTCTTTGATTCATGGTTCTGTCCTCCTGCTGCCTGTTTTTTGTTTCTGTTTTTATCATAGCAGGCAGAAAAAAGAAGGCAAGTTTTTCGCGTATTTTGTGCAGGATTTGATAAATCTCATGTAGTATTTGCAAAATATTCTTGCAGACCAGAGCGAAATATGATAAAATCAGGCTGAACGGAGGTGCCAGCTTGCAAATTAAAAATCTTTCTGCCTCGCTGATATGGCAGTTTGGTCAGATACTCTCTGGCGTTCCGGAATCTGGCTTTTCTATCCGTCATATGGAGATCCATTCTGGTTCTGCAATCGAAGAATTCTGCGCCGATGGGCCAGTCATTCTGGATTATGTTTCCGGTATGTCCCTGCTTGTTATTTACAAAGAGGATTCCTTTGACGTATATTACCTTGATCGTCTTGTTGAACTTCATCCGGGTGTTCATTTTTCCATGGCCGCGTTGGAGGAACGATGTCTGGTCGACTGCTACACATCCAGCGGCAGCGCCCTTTCTTCTGTTGCAGAGCACTCTGACGGACAATTTCAAACCGCCACGAACAGTCTGAAGCTGAACCGGCTCTGTACCTTTTTCTATCAGGAGTGCGCGCGCGATTTTTATTTCCGCGGCGAGCAGCATGAGGCGATGGAGCTGGTCTATGTGGATCGCGGGGAGCTGCACAATTTGGTCGGCGGTGTAGATATTGCGCTCCGTCAGCAGGAACTCCTGCTGATTGGCCGGAATGTCTGGCACATGCAGTATGCCGATCTGCCGGTCAATTTCCTGACTGTTTCGTTTCATACTGACCCAACGTCGCCCTGTGCATCGCTAGCGGGCCGCAGCTTTGAACTGACGGAGCAGCAGGTTGCGCTGCTGCGGGAGATGCTGGCTGAAAGCAATGCGCCTGAATATGCCCACGACAGCACAGGAAGCCTGCTCCGGCTGCTGCTGATCAGTCTTTTGCGGAGCGAAAAAACGCAGTCTACCCCGCCGGAAAAGCACCTCCCCTCCACAGGTCATACCGAGCAACGCATCTTGGATCAGTTGATTCAAACCGTTTCCGCTCAACCGGGACAAAAGTTCTCTCTGCAGCAGCTTGCAGATTCTGCACATATCAGCACGACCTACCTGCACCGGATCTTCCGCACGCAGCTCGGTATGACGCCAGGGATCTATCTGGCAAAGGTCCGGATGGAGGAAAGCAAGCTGTTCCTGCGGGAAGGTACGCTGTCGATGGGGGAAATTGCAAAACAGCTCGGCTTTTCCAGCCAGCAGCAGTTTTCCCGGCAGTTCCGCGCCGTTACGGGGATGACGCCCTCGGAATATGTCCGGACGCTGCGCTGATACGTTCCAGAAGATTTTTGACTATAGATGCTATTTGAAATAAATTAACACGGCATGACTGGTTGGATTCAGTCATGCCGTGTTTATACTGTTTCGTATATCTATGGAACATATTTTCCAGGTGTTACGCCAACTTCTTTTTTGAATTTCTTGATGAAATAAAAATAGTCATTGAACCCGACTGCTTCGCTGATTTCAGCCAGACTCAGCGAACTCGTTCGCAGGAGCTCCTTTGCCTTGTTGATACGCAGCTCCGTTAGATATTGCGTGTAGGTCAACCCGGTTTCACTGCGAATCAATTGGCTGATATAAGAAGCGTTCAGGTGGAATTGGTCTGCAATCTTTTTTAACGACAAATCTTTTTCATAGTTTTCTTCCAAATAGCGCAAAATTGGCAAAAAGCTTCCGGAAGCACTGGCGGGTTTCAGCGGAATGGCAGTAGAAACAATTTCATTTGAAAAAGAATGGAGCAATTCAGAAAGACTGCCATAATCAGCGGGGAGCTGTTCAAATCCGTATAACATACGTTCCCCTTGGCAGTCGGCGCTGCCAAACGCCGGGCTTGCTGCCACGCGGTTACAAAACACAAACGCTGATCGAATGTTAAAAATCAAACTGCAATCTGCATGAGATAATTCTTCCAGAAAAACCTTGAGTTTCATCGGCTGCTGTGCCGCAGCATCCAAACGTGCAAATGCATCGTGCGTCAATGCAGTTTCCTGCAATGTCGAGCACAGCGTTGCACGCCCATTTACAAAGAACTGAAAGGCCATTGCCAAAGCATCCTCAACCGCATTTCGGAGATTTTCTGGCGGAGCGGAATTTTGCGGAATACCAACTCCGCCCCGATTCCCTGCGTAAGCGATGATCTTCTGCGCCGCAGTGGCGTCAAACGGCTGCTCAGAAAAATACAGGTATTTATGTTTTCCGAGCTTGTAGCTTATCTGCGCGCCAAGCGGTTTTTCAATATTATGTACGCCGAAAGACGCTGCGGCATAGATTTCACGGTTGTAAATACCTAGTTCGGAAAATGCCGTTGTGATTTCATCTGGGTTGCCGCCTTCAATCAAATCCAGCAATTCATCACTGTCTGTTCTTCTATGCATTGCGTTACGAACCGCAGTACGCAACAGGGCGCTCAAATCACTGATATCGATTGGTTTCAGGCAGTAACCCAGCACCTGCAAATCAATGGCTCTTTTTGCATAAGAAAAATCCTGATAACCGCTGAGAATAATGAACTGGATATCAGGGTTTGACTCACGCAATTTTTGACAGAGTGCAAGCCCATCCATTCCAGGCATCCGAATATCAGTTATAACAATGTCAATTGCAGTACTTTTTGCTGCATGCAGCGCGGCTATTCCATCCTGTGCGGTGGCTGAAACCCGGAGACCAAGCTGTTTCCATGGAACGGCAGTCTGGAGATGTCGGATGACTTTCGTTTCATCATCTGCGAGTAAAACATTCAGCATTTTGGTTCCTCCTTTGCGGCCACAGGCAGTGTAAGAATTTGACGGGTTCCATTGCCTGGCTCACTCTCGATCCACAAGCCATAGTTTCCGCCATATTGCAGACGTATGCGGCAAGCAACATTCATGAGTCCGACATGTTCATTTACACCGTTCGTGCTGGACGGTGGGTCTTTCAACTGTGACTGCAATGCTTTCAGTTCGTGTGCCGGAATCCCGACGCCGTCATCATAGACACTTATAAGCAGCCTATCGGCCTCTTGGCGCGCACCAATATATAACGTGCCGCGGCCGGATTTTGGTTCAATACCATGGTGTACTGCATTTTCTACCAGCGGCTGCACAAGCAGTTTCATGATAGGCAGATCCAATGTGTTTTCTCTTACGCTGGTAATAACATTCAGTTTTTCGGCAAAGCGCAATTGCTGAACGGTCAAATAGGCTCTGATTGTGTCAAGTTCCTGACGCAGCGGAACCATACCGGTGCCTTTGACATTGTATCGAAAAAGCTTGCCAAGCGCTGCGACTGCATCACTTATTTCGTCGATGCCATGTTCTGACGCCAAAGAGTTGATGGATTCAAGCGCGTTATATAGGAAATGCGGATTGATCTGACTGCGCAAAAAATCCAGCTCTGCTTGTTTCCGGCCAAGTTCTGATTCATAAAGTGTGACTGTGGTGTCATGCAGCTCCTGTGAAAGCTGTGTCTGTCGGTCAAGAAGTTCCTGAAAAGAGCTGTTCAGGTTTTGAATTTCTTCACAGCCTGCAATTTCCGCCGCAGGTTTCGGCTCTATCGGCGGCTGATCCTTTAGCTGCAGAATATGTGCATTCAAAGACTGAATCGGCGTCACAACGCTTTGCCGCAAGACCAGCATTAACAATGCCAGAACCAGCAGAACCAGTATAACAACAATCACAAAGATTGTCATAGTCTGGTTTACATCTTTTGTGAGAATTTCGCGGTCCAGCGCACTTAAAATATACAGATCCGTTCCATCTACCTGACTTGCATAAATGCGGTATCCAGGGATATCTTGTTCAGAATATCCGCTCTGCAATATGTTTTTGTCCCATTGTGACAGAATTTCCGTGCATAATGCTTGCGGGCAATTAAATGAAAATGAGCTGTCGCTGCTTACAAGGATAAAATAAGTGCCGAGGGAATCGTTGGATGGAAGCGTGATTGGTGATTTGTTCAAATCCAGAGAAAGAAATATGGTTCCGAGCAATTTCCCATATGAACTGTTTGCGTGCATCCCATACATATTTCTCGCAAATACAAGGCGTACTTCATTTGTCTTTTTTAGTGTTGTCAAGGGCGATGCTTGCAGCCCAAGGCACTTCACACCATAGGTATTTTCCATCTGTTCACGAAAATTTTGCAATGTTGCTGCATCAAAATAATTTGACCAGCTCATCGTGGGTGATGACAGTGCGATATCTGTAATATCTGCATTCATAAATGAATACGACAAGAACTGCATTTGCAGCGCATTGATGTACTGCGGAGTTCGGCTGGAATAAGGAGTTAACAGGAACTGTTCAATTTCCGGGTCGAAGAGCAAATTTACAAAAATAGAATCGGCCCGGCGGACAATATATTGGATTTCGGCATCAAAGCTGTGCGCTGTTTCCTGTGCATAGGAAGTGGCGCTCTTGGTCATCATCTGGTAGATATAGCCATACCCCCATACCGACAGCAGCAGCGTCAGCGAAAGCAGACATGCTACAACTGTAAGGTATTGTTTCAAAATTGGTTTCCCAAAAATCTTTTTCATGCGTCATCCCTTCCCCGATGAAAAGTATAGCATATTCCGAAGGAAAACGATATGGAAAAAGCGTTCATGAACCTAAAGCCAGTCCATATTTTCGTAAAGAAATATAAATATTGCACATATTTTTTGAGAAAATGAAAAAATAATAGGTCAAAATGCTTGGATCTGTCCATACCAAACAGAGCTGAAAACAGATATGCTGATAGCAAAGAGAGAAGGAAGGGAACTTGTGCAATGAAAGAAGCCTCAGCAAAAAAAGTCAGGCAGACGCCCAATAAGAGCCGCGGTTCCATCATCCGGAAAAGACTTTGGAATGATAAACTGCTTTATTTGATGCTGATTCCGGTTTTGGCTTGGTATGTGATTTTCTGCTATTTGCCTATGGGCGGCATTACATTGGCTTTTCGGAATTATCGCTATGATATGGGCTTGTGGCACAGCCCCTGGGTTGGTCTTGAACATTTCAAGACAATGTTCCGCGATGCAGAGTTTTGGCGCTCATTCAAAAATACACTGATATTCAGCTTTGGAAAGCTACTGTTCCATTTTCCCGTTCCGATTATTGTTGCGATTCTCCTCAACGAGATTCGCCATCCTCGGGTAAAAAAGTTTTTCCAAACAGTGTTCACTTTCCCGCATTTTATTTCATGGGTTGTTCTGTCCGGCATTCTCATCAACATGTTTGCATCCAATGGTATTGTGAATCAGATTTTTGCAGCGCTGGGGTGGAAGCAAGTAGCACCGCTGATGGGGTTAACAACATTCCGTCCGTTTATTTGGATCTCTAACATATGGAAAGAGTTTGGCTGGGATTCTATCATCTATATGGCTGCCTTGACCGGTATTGATCCACAGCTCTATGAGGCAGCAGACATTGATGGAGCAAACCGCTTGCAAAAAATGCTCCATATCACATGGCCTGGTATTCGGGGTACCGTGTGCATTATGTTGATACTTCAGATCGGCAGCATCATGAGCGGTGCCTCGTTCGATCAGATTTTTAACCTCTATTCTTCTCCTGTTTACCCTGTTGCGGACACCATCGATACATATGTCTATCGTCAATCTTTCATGACCGGAACGAATTTTGGATACACTACGGCAATCGGCCTTCTGAAATCTGTCATCGGTGTGATCATGATTTGGAGTGCAAACAAGGTTACGACTAAAATGGGTGAAGAGGGATTGTTCTAAGGAGGATGCGATGAGACGGAAAAAGAAACTTGAGAAAAAAAGACTGACAAAGTTTGAAATTTGTCTCTATATCGTGTTTGGACTGCTGGCACTCCTGACATTGTACCCTTTTTACAATGTTCTGATTGTTTCATTCTCGAATACGGTGACAAGCGCAAAATATTCCCCATATCTATATCCTCATGTGTTTGACTTAACGGGATATAAGGCCATCGCAAAAGATGTGTATTTCTTTAAATCCCTTGGCGTGACTGTATTTGTCACAGTTGTTGGCGTTGCGCTGAACATGATCTTCTCTGTTACGGCAGCCTATGTGCTGAGTAAAAAAAGGTTATTTGGCCGCAAGCTATTTCTAAGTCTGATCTTATTCACCATGCTTTTTTCCGGCGGCCTGATTCCTACCTATCTTGTGATGTGTCAGCTTCATCTGAATAACACTGTGTGGTGCATGATCCTTCCGACGATGATCAGTACATACTACTTGATCATTATGAAGAATTACTTTGCCAGTTTGCCGCCCAGCTTGGAGGAAGCCGCAAGAATTGATGGTGCAAATGATTTCATAATTTTGACGCGGATTTACCTTCCAATCTCCAAACCTTTCCTTGCTACATTTGCGCTTTTCTATGCGGTGGAGCGTTGGAATAGTTGGTGGGAAGCATACCTTTACATCAACGACAAAAATCTCAAACCGCTGCAAATCTATTTGCGCGATGTGCTGGTCAGCTTCAACACCCAGCTCGGAAGCCAGGCACAATCTATGATGAGCAACGGCAAAGTTTCTGTACAGGCAGTTCAGATGGCGGCCATCATTGTAACAATGGTTCCTATTCTTTGTGTATATCCGTTCTTGCAGAAATACTTTGTAAAAGGCGTAATGATCGGTTCCGTGAAAGAATAACCACATTCGTCTGTCAAATCGAATTATTGTTGCGCACAGGACGGCGCGGCGATAAAATAGAACCAAAAGAAGGAGATCAAGATGAAAAAGACAACCAGATTTCTCGCACTTGCACTGAGCGTTCTGATGCTTCTTGGCGCGCTCGCCGGCTGTGCTGCCAGCACAACCGAACCGGAAAATACCCCTGCACAGGATAGCGCGAAAACCGAGCAGACCGCGCAGACAGAAACTAGCGGTGATACGGCAGAAGCTCCTGTCGAAGTCAGCATCGCAATTTGGGGAGCAGAAGATGCGCTCGCAAATCCTGACGATCCTATTCTGAAACAGTTGGAAGAAAAAACCGGCGTTCGTCTGGTTCCGCAGAATGTGACTTGGGATGACAGTGAACAGAAAATCCAGCTTTGGGCTACCAATGGTCAGCTTCCCGATATCTTTGCCGGAGATTTTGTAAGCAAATCGTTCTATGGGAACTGGATCGATCAGGGCGTCATTCGTGCGCTTCCCGATGATCTGTCTGCGTATCCCAATCTTGCCGAGCATATGCAGATGGAGCGTGCACAGGCGGCAAGCCGAAATGGAAAGCTCTATATGATTCCGCGTACAACCTACGGCGATATTACTTATAGCGTTCTTGATAGAAACGTTGTCTATCGTTGGGACTTGGCTCAGGCTGCTGGTGTGACCAAAGAACCGGAAACCTACGAAGAGTTCTGTGATATGATCAAAAAGATTATTGCGGCGGATCCGGAAGGCAAGCATATCTCCGGCATGACGCAGGCACTTCCCGAATTGATCGGCGGATTCATTTATCCGTATGCAGGAATTGTGGACAAAAAATGGGTTGCAGATGAAGATGGTCGCTTTGTGCCGAGCTATTTTGAGAGTCGGGACAAATTGGTCAGCGCAATGCAGTTTGCGCGTGAGCTCTATCAGGATGGCGTGATTGAACAGGATATCGCCCTTGCAAAGCTTGAAACCAGCAAGGAAAAATACTTGCAGGGGCAGAGCGCTGCCATGGTTTTCGCTTGGTCCGGTCCTGCTGGCCTGTATAATCGGATTGCACGAGACTATGATGAACTTTATGGCGAAGGCAGATTCCTTGAGGACAACCGTATTGCAAAGCTCTATCCGTCCGCTGATGGAAACAGCTACTATTTCGTAGATACGGAATCCTGGTCTGAAAGCTATATTTCCGCGAATGTTGATGACGAAAAGATGGCTGCGATCTGCCGTTTGTTCGACTATCTCTATTCGGAAGAAGGCCGCCGTCTGGTGTTCTGCGGCTTTGAGGGTGAGGATTACGACGTTGTTGATGGCAATGTTGTGATGCGCGACGGTGTTGTGCTTGGCGATAAGTACACATTCTGTGTCAACAGTTCTGATCTGTCGCATCTGGCCATGTGGAATCCGGAGTACTGGGATCCTACCGTTCCCTCCACAATTCCGTCTGAGTATCGTGCAATGAATGAAGCACGCCACGATGACGCTGTTGCGAATGGTACGCTCCCGACCTATTATGACGGTGTGATGTTCCTGTCTACGCCGCTCAAGGATTCGTTTACTTACAGCACAAATGATGATCTTCTGCAAATTATGATGGGTAACGATCCGGTCGAGCAGATGGTTGATGATCTGCTGGCTTCCTATGAAGCGAAGGGCCTGTCTGCGATGCTCGATGAGGTAAATGCTGCTGCAAACGAACTTGGCATTACTGCAAAATAATATTAACAGAAACCAAAACCTACGCACAAAGCGCGGGCGGGTCTACGCCCGTCCGCGCTAATTTTATGGAGGAAAGATGGAAGATAACAGTTATCTCGGCCTTATCAGCGCACGAGAAGAATTTTTTTATCCGGATTCTGCGTTAAAGACGCTGCCGCGCTCAGCCCGCATTGCAATGCCGCTGAATGCAAAACCGGGAATACAGTTAATTTTACAGACAGACGATGCACAGAATGTTCGGCTTTATAGTGATGATTTTTCTGCGGAGTTCTTTGATATGAAGTCTGTTCCTGTAGAATATAATACCGGTGACGGTGTTGAACAGGGTGGTGCGATGGTTCTTGAACAGCGTCCGCAGCAAAAGCCGCGCTATGCCACACGACTCGCGCCATTTCGCGTATATGATTGTCTGCGCCCGGTGCGGGATGGAAAAGTATCTTCAGAAGACGGCCGGGCAGCATTGTATGCTTGCCTCTGCCCGAATCCCGGACTGCAAGCAGGCCAATACACGGCAGAATTGCATCTTGGTCTCTATATTTGTGAACTTGAAATTCATGTCTATGACGTTCAAATCCCATTAGATACGTTCCCGGTAACAAATTGGTTCAGTCAGGAAGCAATCAGCCGGTTTCATCATGTTGATCCGGGGACGCCAGCTTTCTACGCAATGGCAAGGCGCTATGCGGATGCAATGCGGCGTATCCATCAGACCATGTTTTACATTGAGCTTGATTCGCGCTGTGTTGTATCGCGTGCTCCTTTGCGCTTTGACTTTTCTTATTTAACACCGCTCGTACAATGCTTTTTTGATGCTGGGATGCAAAAAATGGAGCTTGGAGCGCTGCTCAGCCGGGGATTCCTGCCGGACGGAATGCCGGATATGTATACTGATAGCTTCAAGTGCGCCATGGCACCGGAGCTTCCAATTGACTCTGCTGAAGGATATGCATTTACTGTCCAATTTGTTAAAGCTCTAGCTGAATGGCTGACCTCTTACGGTTGGCAGGATAAAGTTATTTTCCATGTTCACGATGAACCAGACATCCACTGTCCGGATGAAAACTGTCTTGCAGAAAGGAAACGTCAGTACTATTTGGCAGCCAGCATTTTGCGAAAGTATTTACCGGGCGTTCGTATCATCGAAGCAGTATCCTCCGCAGAGTTTCGGGGTGGTATTGATATTTGGGTACCCGGAACTCCGGGGTATGAAGCACAAAAATCATCGTTTGATGAACTGACCGCGCTGGGCGAGGAAGTATGGACCTATGTCTGCTGCGGGCCGGAGGGCGGCTGGCTGAACCGCTTCCTTGATTTTGCGCTGTTAAAAGGGCGACTGCTATTCTGGGGTTGTGCAGCCAACCGAATTGCCGGATTCCTGCACTGGGGATTTAATCAATTTGCGCCGGGTATGGATCCGTTTCTTGGAACAAGCTGCCCAAACCATACTGGCATCGGCACAAACTTCCCTTGTGGAGACGCCTTTTTGGTATATCCCGGAACAGATGGACCTTGGTTGGGTATGCGGATGGAGGCATCACGCCGTGGCGCAGAAGATGCTGCGCTTTTGCGTCAGCTCAGAAGCTTGAATGAAACAGCACATGACAAATTGATTGCAGAGGTGTTTACAGACAATCAGCACTATAACGATGATCCCAAACACTTTGAGAAGGTTTACGAACGTCTTTTGGAATTACTGGAAACTTATCATAAAATGGAGGCGCAATCATGCAAAAGAAACGCTTACTGAGTACAGTAATAGCTATTTCCATCGGAATTGGATTATTTACCGTTCCGTCCGTATCTGCAGCAACTAAAGAAAACTCTGTGAGACAAACGGATGATTGGAATCTTGTTTTACAGGAAGATTTTGATGATGGTGATCTCAATACTACAGTTTTCTCAGATTCATATTTGCCTCATTGGACTACATATGAACAGAGTCTTGCACATTACGATATTCAAGATGGAATACTTTCTTTGAAAATAGAAAAAGATGGGCAAGGGCCATGGTGGCATGGAAGCGATGTTCAGAAGGTGTCAAGTATCCAAACTGGTATGCGAGACGGAATGCACCTGTTTTGGGATAGCTGTTATATTACTGAACATCACAGAGCTGTCACAAACTTTGAAACAAAGTATGGCTATTTTGAGTTGCGCGCGCGTGTTCCTTCAGACGGAGGACTCCATAGTGCTTGGTGGATGATCGGGAACGAAACAAGAGCGCAGCAAAATGCAGAAATTGATATTTTTGAAATTTGTGGTCCGGACTGTAAAAGCAACAAAAGTCGCGTCCGCGTTTCTGTGCATCCGTGGGACGATGATAGCCTTTCCGAACAGAGCCTTGATTATTATCCAACCTGTAATGTCTCGGATGAATTCCATGTTTATGGATTTGAATGGCTGCCATCAGGAATGAAGTTCTATTTTGATGGACAGTTGGTGAAAGAAACCACGCAATCACCGGACTATCCGATGACAACGCTGCTTGGCATATATGAAAACAATGCTCCCCTTTGGAGTGGCACAATTGATCCAAATGGGAAATATCCAAAGCGTTTTGAGATTGACTATTTCCGTGTATATAAAACTGCAGAAATGATTGCTGCTGATGAAGAAGCAAAAAAGTCACCTGTTTCGGGAGAAAATATTGCTCCGTATGCGGTTCCGGGGGCGGATCAAGACTGGACATGGAGTAGCCCGCTTAGCAGCATGATTGACAATAATGCTTATACAGCAATGCAAAGCCAGAATGCACCAGCGTTCCCACAGTATTTGTATTTAGACTGGGCCGAGAAGCAAACATTTGATACGGTTGTACTGAAGTCAAGTTACGCAAAGGGACAGGCACCGACAAGCTGGGATATTGAGATTTCAGCAGATGGTGTGAGCAACTGGACCAAAGTTGCATCATCTGGAGATGTCGAATGGGAAAACAACGACTGGCATATAGAAGATCACGCGTTAAGTTTCCCGAAAGCTGAAGCCAAAGCACTTCGCGTCAAAATTAACAGCGCAAACTTACAATGGAAACATTATGCAATCAATGAAATTCTTGTGTACGATGATACTGTCCAACCAAGCAACATTAATTTGGCAGAAGAAAGTACGCCTGAACTGGAAAGCAGCAATGGAGGATTTCTTACAGACGGGAATCGAAAGACAGCAGCGCAAAGCAAGAATAGGCCAGCTTTTCCGCAAGAGGTAAATCTTAAATGGTCTCGACCAATCGCGTTTAATCAGATACAGATGCATTGCTGGTATGCATTGAATCAGGCACCAACAAGTGTTTCTTTTGAGGTGTCTTCAAACGGCTACCAGTGGGAAGAACTCATCCCTGTATCTAACTTGGATTGGTCTTCAGATGGAAACAGTATTGAAGTTCAAACATTTAATTTTGAAACAGTCACAAACATTCGATATCTAAAGTTGCGAATCTATGACGCAAATCTGAAATGGAAGCATTTTGCGATCAATGAACTGGAAGTATACCATGTTACTGAGTAGAGAAGAGAATATGCAGAATAATTTGAACTTTTTACCGGACGAGTGCTGGTTCTGCGGGGCTGTTACGGATGGGATCCACCAGCCATACACGGCAAAAAGCACTTGTGTGCTGGATCTGTCGACCAACCGCACGCCCAATCAAATGATGCCGCTTTTATTATCTACAAAAGGCCGATGGCTTTGGAATCCAAACGGGATGCGTATTCAATTTGAGCATGGACGATTATATTATACTTCCGGTACACAATGCGGCCAAAGCGGAAATACGCTTCGCAGTGCTTATCTTGATGCAATGACACGTTTTTTCCCTTTCTCAGCAGATGGACCGGCCCGGTTGTTTTTGGATGCCCCCGTTTATAACACGTGGATAGAACTAACATTCCACCAAACGCAGAAAGCAGTTTTGAGCTATGCTGAGGCTGTCCTTTCAAATGGTTTTCCAAGCGGTGTACTTATAATTGATGATGGTTGGAACGACTACTATGGAAAGTGGAAATTCTCTGTAGAAAAATTTCCAGATCCGTCATCCATGCTGCATCGCCTGAAAGAACTAGGATTCCGTGTGATGCTTTGGGTTTGCCCATTTATTACGCCGGACACTGTTGAATACCGGGAATTGGAGCAAAAAGGGCTTCTTGTGCAAACTGAATCTGGAGAAACACATATTGCACACTGGTGGAACGGATATTCAGCAGTACTGGATATGACAAAACCTGATGCAGCGGCGTGGATGAAAAAACAATTGGATACGCTGGAAGCACTTGGGGTAAACGGTTTCAAGTTTGATGCTGGAGATAGTATATACTATCCCTCAAATGGGACTGTGTCTCCGGATGAACACTCGCGCGCCTGGGCGAAGTTTGGTTCGCAGTACGTTTACAATGAATTCCGCGTTACTGCAGGAGCGGGTGGTTGGCCGCTGATGCAGCGACTCTGTGACAAAGATCACAGTTGGGATGAGCGCGGCCTTGCCGCTTTGATTCCAGACGCCATTGTACAAAGCCTGACAGGACATCCGTTTTTGTGTCCTGACATGATTGGCGGCGGTGAATACCGAAATTTCTACGCGCAAGGACAGCTCGATAGCATGCTGTTTGTCCGATGGGCGCAGATTGCCTGTTTGATGCCTGTGATGCAGTTCTCGGCAGCGCCATGGCGTGTCTTGGACAAAAAAGCGCTTGCACAAGTCAAAGCATCTGTTGCACTTCGTCAAAAATGGATGCCTGTGCTGCGCGAAGCGTGGATGGACTGTGTTAGAACGGGAGAGCCGATTCTGCGGCCCATGGTATATTGTTTCCCCAAAGAGGACTGTGCCGCATATACAGATCAATTCATGATTGGAAACACGCTGTTGATTGCGCCAATTTTACAGAAAGATGCAACAGAGCGCATGGTTTACCTTCCTAAAGGAGAATGGCGATTTGAAAATCAGCGGATTCGCTCTAATGGGATGTATATTCAGGTCGCGATTGATGAGCACATTTGTCCTTTTGTTTTTCAAAGAATCTGTGAGGACTGATCAGTTAGTATTTCTAATCCAACATAGGAAATGTATCCTCATGGTTACGCCTCTTTGGTTTTTCTCTCTGTGTTAGTTCTTCCGCTAGAGTTTTCCCTTCAAGCCCCGCCGCACTGTCGCGGTACTCCTGACAGCAAAATTGCGGACGTTCCCCTTGGCGGGGAGCGTCCGCGTTCTATTTGCCGTTGTCCATATTATTTATAATGTATAAGTTTGATGTGCAGCTTCCGTTTTCGCGGTGGCGGCGCTCACGCTGGATGTATCCGGCGCGCTCCAGATCGTTCAGCGCACGTTGAACCGTGCGGGGCGAGAGACGCAGCTCACGGGCAATGGTTTTTACGCCCGGCCAGCAGCTCCCGCCGCCTGCGCGGTCGCGGAGGTACATATAAACTGTCCGTGCCCGATGCGGAAGGTCGGGATCTGCGTAGATCGAACCGAAGAAGCTCATGTGCTCTCGTAGCTGCTCATGTAGTCGCCCTTGGTTGGCATAACCGGCGCTTGCATTGCAGCAAGACTTTTTTGAATGTTCATCAGCAATTCCTCCTTTCCTGCGTAGTAGACCTCCCTCTGAGCGCGTTCCGGCACCTGATACGGTTCTTTAAAGCTGATTCCCCATTTGAAATATAATTGCAGCTTCGTGCGCATCGGATGTGTGCCGGTTTTCATCACGATGAAGTCGCCCTTCGGGAGATTTTTCAGCTCATCCGGCGAGAGGAGCGCACGCTCTGCCATCTGCAAGCTCCGACTGGTGCTGTCATTGCCCTTGCTGACAGACCCGGTCAGGACTGTCCGGCTGCCGAGCGCTTTCGAGAGCGTTTCCGCCGTCTGGCTGTTCGGTGCGAAGCCGCCGAAGATCGTGTCCTGGCAGTTGTCGCCTATGATTTCCGCGCCCTCTTTGCCATAGTTTTTCTCCAGCTGCGCGAGACTCTGGATGATCGGCACGAGCGTCAGCTTGCGGCTTCTGCCTGCGGAAAACAGCGGCAAAATATCAAACGGTGGCATCGTGCCAAGCTCGTCGCAGTAGAACACAACGCGGTTGGGAAGCTTCCCGCCATGCTCGTCCGCGACGGAAAACAGCTCCCGCGAGAGGTTCTGGATCATCAGTCCAGCCATGAAATTTTTGGTGTTGTCTTCTTCCGGCAGCACCAGAAAAATTGCAGATTTCTCTGCCGCGAAATGCTCTGCGTCAATGGCAGAGTCAAAGCAAAGCACCTGTTCAAGCTCCGAATCGAGAAACGCATTCAGCCGCGACAGCACCGTGGACATGACGGACGCCATACCCTGTTCGGAGGTGTTGACGGCGGAGCCAGCAAACCATTTGGCTTTGTGCGTCGGCGGCAGGATGTCCATTAAGATTTGGAAGCCGTTCTTTTTCGTGTTTCCAACCGGCGCGAGAAGCTCCTGCACCAGCTTGAAAACGGACACGATGTGCCGCTTTTCATGCCCTGCGGCATCTAACGGAACATACTCGGCCAGCAGCAGAATGACCGACGTGAGAAGTCCCTCAGCTGCGTCATAGAAGTACGCATTCTGCCCGCGATCCTGCTCGTCGCCGCCGGGGTTCACAATGGTTTTTGCGAGGATCTTTGCGTATTTTTCTGCTTTCGCGCGGGCGGCTAAATTGTCTGGCTGTTCGCGGGCAATGTCCATGTAGCGATTGATGAGCGTCAGAAGGTTGCTCCCATCCGAGCGCGTCGGGTTGCGCAGGTCGACCACGGATACATGATAGCCGTAGTACTTTTTCGCAATCGTGCCGTAGTTTCTTGCGAGGTCGCCCTTGGTATCAAAAGCGACATAGCTCATACCGCTGGCGCAGGCAAATTCGAGATTGGGATACAAGAAGAACGCTGTCTTGCCGACGCCCGATGCGCCGATCATGAGGCAATGCACATCGTCGCTGTCCACGAGCGCTTCCAGCTGCTTGCCGCGCTGCGTGCTGCCGAGGATGAGTCCCTGCACCTCCGGCAGATTTTTTCCTGCACGCCAGCTTGCTACATCGAATGGTACGCTGGCGTATGATTTTCGGATCTCCTGCGCCGTTGCCCAGCGCGCCGTTCCGTGCTGGCCGTCGCCCACGGTTTTGGATTTGATGCCGTTCAGAGAATCATTGTTGGAGAGCAAGGAAACCAGCAGAATGAACAGCACCGCTACCACGCCGACCGCGATTAGGGGCATTATAGACTCAGGCATGGTGCAAGTTCCTCTCGCTGTCCGTTCAGAAGATCGTCATTCCAGTCCTTCAGTTCCGGCACAAGGCGCTGCGTATCTACGCCGCGTTCGTGTAAAAGCTCTGCCATACGCTTACTTGCCGCATGACCGGCATCATCATTATCAAGGCAGAGATAAACCAGTTCTGTGTCCGGTTTCAGCATCTGCAAGACCGGTTGGGGCGAGGTGCCGCAGCAGGCAACATAGCTGTGCACCTGCCAGTTGTCTGGGTGCATGGAAATGTACGATAAAAGATCGATGGGCGCCTCAAACACATAGAGACGCCCATCGGTTCCGGTATGATGAAAGCTGCAACGCGGATCGCTGGCTTCGACGTTCAGGCGGAACGCTTTTCCGAAGCTGTTCGTGCTGCGCAGATGTGCGTGGCGCGGGCATCCGCCCTCGTCCGTTCCAATGAACACGGCATTGTGGTGCGCCGCATCCTCATAGAGAAGTTTCCGGCGTGCGAAGTTTGTAACCACGTCCGCATCCAAGCCGCGCGTTTTGAGAAGATACGCGAACACGCGGTGCATATTCGCGTTCGGAACAGGCGGCAGGAAGGGTTTCTGCGGCGCGGCTTCCTGCTTTTTCGCCTGCGGATAAGCTGGCTCTGTGTTGCTGCCCAGCAGCATGGTCATGGCTTCGGTGTAGCTTTTGCCGTAGAATTTCTGCACGAAGCTGACCGCGCGGCCGCCCTCGTTCGTGGCATGATCAAACCACTCGCAGCCGTTTACCGTGACGCTGTGGTCACTTGCCAGCCGCTTCTCCCGCCCGGATTTGATAAGCTTTTCGCCTTGCCGGAGGAGAAATTCTTCGAGATCGACAGACGCAGCACGTTCCTTTTGTTCTGGGGTAAATGCAATATAGTTACTGATTTTATTCACCACTTTCTACGGTTGCAAAGATTTTTATTTTAGGGTATACTGGTTACAGGAAGGAGGCGCATAGCATGCAGACGCAAGTATATTCAATCGATGAGATCCGTAAGATCGTCGCGCCGATTGCAAAGCAGCACGGCGTGGACAAAGTGTTTCTGTTCGGCTCCTATGCAAGAGGCGACGCAACACCTGCCAGTGATGTAGACCTCTGCGTGGATGCACCCAAGCTGCGCGGTCTGTTCGCACTCGGCGGTCTGTATGCCGACCTGGAAGATGCACTCAAAAAGAGCATTGACGTTGTGACAACCGGCTCTCTCAAGTATAGCAACGACGAAGCCTTCCTCGAAAATCTGCGAAAGGATCGGGTGCTGCTGTATGAGCTTTCCTAACCGCGATGCACAGATCCTGGCGCACATTCTGGAGTATTGCAATCGAATTGAAAGGACGCTTTCCCGTTTTGGCAAGGATTTCGATGTCTTTCTGGAAGATCAGGATTATATGGATTCCGTCAGCATGAACCTGCTCCAAATTGGCGAACTTGCTGGAAAGTTTTCCGATGCATATGTGCAGAAAACGAAGCCGCAGATGGATTGGCGCGCAATCAAAAATATGCGCAATATGTTTGCACACGATTATGGTTCAATGGACAAAGATCGCATCTGGCAGACCGCGACAGAGGATGTTCCGGCACTGAAAGCGTACTGTGAAGCTGCGCTTGCAAGCAAAACATAAAGTTCGGACGGCGCTGCACCCGCAGCGCCGTCTGTTTTACTGTATCTGCTGTCCATACCCCTGTACCTGTTCATGATCATCCTGCTTATGGCCCATCGCCAGCCGCTTCTGCATGAGCTTTTTGCGGCGCTTGGAGTCCACACGGATGCCCATGGGATTGCTGGGCGGCGCGGCATTGTCACGGAAAATCTGCCCCATTTGATGAAACAATCTGACGCTTGAATTCATAAGATATTCGGACGGAAGCCGTGCAGAGTGAGAAGCCACAGACGAAGTGTTTTCGCTTACAAGCGTCGGATTTGTAGAAGCATTCGCAGAAGTTTTCTCCGTCTGCAAAGGCTCCTGCTCCATCTGCTGCCGCAGACGCTCCGCTTCCTGAATGATTGCGTTCTTGATGGCTCGGAATTCTTTCTGCTGTGAGAGCGGATTATGCTGCCGAGGGCGATTCTTGTAATAGCCCTCCAGCGTGTCGCGCAGGCCATTCCACGCAGCATAGTATGCCGCCACCTCCGGTATTGTTTCCAGCTCATCTACGATGGAATCCACCATTTCTTTCAGAGGCTTTTTAAGATATCCATACTGCTTTTTGCCGCTGACGGAAGCCAATTCGTTTGCCAGCTCCAGCAGCTTTTGTTGAATGGACAAGGGTGGTTCTGCAATATGCTCTATCCGGTCTATGATATTTCGCATGGTCTCTCTCGCTGCTTCGGTCACACCCTTGTAGGCAATGTCTTTTTGAATGTAGACTTCTTTCAGCTCATCTGCGTAGATCGTATTGGTCAGCACAGACTGCAGGTGCCGCAAATTGTTTTTACGCAGGAAGCCATACTTGGGATCATCTGACCAGAGCATCATGTGGATATGCGGATGCTCACCCTCGTCGTGAAACGCAGCATACCAGCGAAGCTGCTCCGGCGGAATTTGCAGCGCATCCGCAAAATCATTCTGATGCGACAATAACATCAACCGCCAGCTTTCCGCATTGTCATAGCCAAGCCGTGCAGCATCTTCTCTGCGGAGTGAGTAAATTATCGTCCACACATTGCCGTCATGCGCGCCCAATTCCTGCATTGTTTTTTCGAGATCAACGTGCTTCTCTGTTCCAAATAGGCCATGCCCTTCGTGCTTTTCTGCGCGTGGTCGAGTTGCGATGTAGCGCATATAAATGCCGTCTGCGTCCTCGTCCAAAAGCTCCACACCGTCACGAGTCGCAATGTAATTCATGTAGCGCCCGGCACGTTTTTTACTGAGAAAGCCGCTTTTCTGAATCAGCTTTGCCATTCGTTACAGCGACTTTTCCTGCCGCAGCACATCCGCAAACGCTATTTTGCCGTTTGTTGCCTTGACCTGCTCTATACTGAGCGCACGCATTTTCATATAATGCGCCGCGTCAATATCCGTATCTGAAGCAAGAATATGATTATTGACGTTTTGCTCGACCGCAATCTTAAAGAGCTGCCGCCCGATGCGCTCTGCAAAAACGCCGAGCGTTCCTTCTAGCATCTGATTTAGTGTGCGCGGAAGATATGCTCCGGCGTCTGCCGTATGCAGAAAACCTGCGTAAAACCAGATCGCTTTTTCGATAAACTCGCTCCGACTCTGACATTGGTCGCCGCGATAGCTCGACTCCACGGCCTGCCTACATTCCGGCGTCAGCCAGAGCGCGAATTTGTCCTTTCCGACTACCATGCTTCTTCTATCACCTCAATTTTCGTAGGAACCCCGCTGTTTTTCCTGAAACAGCGGGCCTTTTCTGCTTTGGAACACCTTTGGACTGTTTTTCTCTGCTCTTGGAGCGCCCTCTCAAAAGTCCCAAACTGTCCGCACCGCGGGCAGATGTGACCGCCGTGGGGCGCGCACGACCCCGTGGCTTTGTCCTGCCTCGCCGATTGCGGCTTCTCCCTCCGCCGAAAACCGCCCGCAGGCGGTTTCCTTCTGTGCCTGCCGTTCCCGTAAAGCTCCCGCACACCGGCGCAACGTCCGGTTTTGTGGCTTCCGGCGGGTACGCGCTCAGCTGCGCCGCGAAAGCCGCACAAACCGCCGACACGGGCGCGACGGCGCGGAAGGTGCGGTCGGTCACAGCTGCATCTCCTGCCTTTGCTCCGATGCCGCCATTTCTGGCTGCGGATCAGTGGTAATCGCGTACCATTGACCATTCTCGGTTTTCCGCGCAGTCACAAGCTCCTGCTGCAGCAATTTTTCTGCCGGGATGGGTATCTCCCACCCGCTTTCTCCGGCATGCGCAGGCATCGCCGCACCCTGCCGGAGCTGCTCTGCATCCTGGGCAGTCAGGTCAACATATCCGACTGGCGTCATGAAATGAAAGCTATCTTCCGGGCAGGCTTCCAGCAGATCTTTGAGCGTCTGCA
>ENA-OPVH01000723-OPVH01000723.1-human-gut-metagenome-genome-assembly--contig:-NODE-723-length-19738-cov-2.557842_pt1 | contig 19738 bp, 18 predicted proteins | sample MGYA00241494_ERZ501980 | MGnify/ENA primary metagenome ERZ501980 (study PRJEB25962, sample SAMEA1964914) | human gut metagenome | biome: human gut; feature: human-associated habitat; material: faeces... | reverse complement strand
ATGATTCGGTCCGCACCAGCCATTACATGCTGTGCCAGATAGTGCGGAAGCAATGGAATAGCAAAAAGCAACGTCTGTTTCCATATTTTTTTACGGCATCCTGTTTTCCCTGAAACAAAAATATAAAAATAAATCGGAATATAAAATGCCATGGCAGCTAAGCCACTACTCCATAATTTTGCTTCAGCGGCATTATTCTCAGGTGCTTTCATAACACAAAGAACAGAAATAAGCTGGGTAAAAACCGCAGAGCCAATCGTAATTACTGTAGCCAGTTTATACCGATATTCATATCGTTGCCTTGTGACCCAGAAAATCTGTGCAGGACTGAACAAAAAAGTAATAAACATTAATAGCAACAGGTTTGTTGGAAGAAGAAACTTCTCCCCCAAAAGTATTTTCCCTCCGAATAATACAGCAAATACAAGAATAGTTGAAAGGTTGCAAAGCATAAGCATAGAGGACATGTATTGCTCGCGTGAATCTCTATAGTCATTCAGTCCTACATTAAATACTCCTGCAGAAGTCAGCCCCAAAAGTGCAAATACTTCAATAATCGTCTGCCAGGAGTTATAAAGCGATACCATTCCGTATTGCGACTGGCTCATCAATCGAGTAAAAATAGGGGTCGTTATAAAGGAAATACCCCGTAGCACAAAGTTAGATATGGTAAAAGCCACGGCTGCTTTCACAGCGGGAGGTACTTCACGGTATCTTGTCATTGCTTTTCGAACATCAATCCCCATTCTTTAATCTCTCCAGTACATACTTCGCAATGCGTTCCGATGCATTTCCATCATCAACATAACCAAACTTTTCAATCAATACTTCGACCTCTTTTGCATAACCGACATCATCAAACCCTGAAATGTTTTCTATCAGCTTTTCAAAAGTCTGCGCCATGGGAAAAGGCAGGGATTCAATGGGAAGATAAAATCCTCTTTCTTTCTCTTTGTAATTTTCATAGTCAGGAAAATATAGAAAACACGGTTTCTTTGTAAGCATAAAATCAAACATAGATGAACTTGAGTCCGTCAACAAAATATCCGAACATGCCAAATATTCCGCCATATCATCATGCATATTTCCATTTATGATTTTACCCTCGAAACGATATCTCAAGTCTTCCCAGTCAATCAACGCATCCACATGGTAATGGAAACGGCATACCATCGCCCAGTCTCCTCCAAATTTCTGACGCAGCTCCTGAAGCATCCGATCCAGATCCATCTCCTGAATCTGGTTTAATCCGCTTCTCTGTATATTTTTACCTTCTACATCTGGTCCATCATTTCGGAAGGTCGGTGCAAATAAAAGAATTTTCTTTTTTGTAGGCAACCCCAGTTTTTCCTTTAATCGGACTGCCTCGCTATGATGAAACAAAATATCATTTCTGGGCGACCCCAGAAGCTCCATCTGAATTTTCCGAAACGTCACATGGCTCATTATCTCTGCTGAATACTGATTTCCCAGTGCCATGACAGTATGCGGACAGATAAAATCAACAATATGATTTCCCAGTTGATCACGGCCAATGCGTTTTAATGGCGTTCCGTGAAAAGTCGTAAGCGCCACTTGTTTCTTTTTATCGTTCAAAAAGCAAAAAACTATTTTTTTTATCTTATTCAATAGGCTGTCCGACATAAGAGTAAAAGCTCGCTCACAGTATACGTTATCAATAACTGCTTCTGCTGATCCCCTATACTTCTGTGCTTCTTTCGAATTAATAGGGATTTTCTTTACATAATCCGGCACCTCCCGTCCAACTTCTGGACGCACCAGCCAGACCAGTTCTATACTGTCGTCCAACTCATGTATTTTTTCCGAAATATATTTAGGGCTATCCGAATAATGCCCGCTAAAGCTTGTAAATACCAGCCTTCTTTTCTTGATCGGTACAAATTTGCAAATCAATAAATTCTTAATATTTTTCAACGTATGGTTCATAGCTTTTTATCCTTATGTGTAAATAAAAAATTCAACGGCATAATTTTCTTCCCACTAGTTTTCGAATACACTCTGCATTTTTCTTTCCTAAAATACGGCAGATTCTATGATAAACTTTACCCCGAAAACGGCTATAATCATCCACCCAGCTTGCAGCATAGTGATGAATCGACACTGTTTTATCTGTAATAATAATCTTTCCTGTATCCATATCACAGGGGTTGAAATATTCCTTTGGATAAACATAGATACCCGCCACTTCCTGAATCTGGTTTTCATCCTTCAATCCATGCTTTCGCAAACACTCTGTCGTATACTCGACAACCGTTTTTAAATTCAAACTTCCATCCTCATTTTTAAAATGACGTTCATGGTATGCGTTCATCAATTCATAATAAATTCCAGTCCCTGGGGCGACGGCAAGACCGAGCCCTGGAGCGACAGCCACTGTTTTTTCATGTTTTTCTATGCCCATAAATCCTCCCTTTGTCAAAATCTCATCAAGAGGACGTATTAGCTCTACATCTGTATCAAAATACACGCCGCCTTGCTCATATAAAATCTTAAATCTGGCATAATCACTGACAAAAGCCCATTTTTTTGCTTCATAAGCTTCTTTTACATAAGCACAACAATTCACATCAAAATTACTTTCATTCCATTCCTTAATATCATAATCTGGGCAATATTTTTTCCAGCTTGCAATACATTTTTTTGCCATATCCGGTAGTGGATTGTGTCCAAACCAGCAATAATGTATTATTCTAGGTATCATATCAATCTCCTCTTTTTATTTTAGGATAAGCAAGTCTTGTGACAATGTAAATAGGAAAAATTACCTGTACCAACGTAGCAAGAGTAATCTCAATATTATACATCGTAATTCCCAGCGCACAAATAAATGAAATATATAAGTAAACCAACCTATAGTATGGGTTTTTCGCATAAAGATATTTCCTGCCATAGTTTTTACATAATAGTGCAAAAATGAAGGAATACACCGGAGCCAGGAATACACCGAAGTAATATGCTCCCATACCAATCGTGGTCGGTATTGCTCCTCCCGTCATATTCTGTGCATTAAAGAATATGGCAGACGTATCCCCGGAATCCAAACCAAAAAGTGTATTGGCAAATGGAATCGCACGTAAAATATCGCCGATAAAATAATGAAATCTCGTAAACAAACCCGTAGGCAAATTAAACGAGGCTGCAACAATATTTGCACCGGCAAAATAATCCACCAGTTTATCCGATATATAATCTGTTAAAGTAATTGTGTTGCTGATCACCATATATCGCGCGCCAAAATAAACCACCACCATAATTCCCGCCAAAATAGCAGGTGCATAGAGTTTTTTCTTGTTCATCTGGAACAAATAATCATAGGTCAAAAGTAAAAACAGCGTAAAATATATGCTTCTCGCAATTGCTCCATCGACGAAAAGAAAAGGAGAAATTACCACTAAAAGCATCAAAATCCGTAGCTTCTTTCCAAATTTCACATAACTCCAAACGAGCAAATATGTTGGCACAAGGATGCGGACAACCTTCAAAATATAATTTGCTGAAACCAACATGAGCTTTTTAAAAAAACCTGTTGCATAAGCTTCAACAATAAAAGACTGCTCCACACTCGTATAATCTGCTTCTGTAAACACACCTGCAATCGTCCGATAATTTTGCAAAATCTCCGGTGCAGAAAAACAGATTCCCGCAGTAATCGCCATAATTAATAACATAAGAAAGGACATCCGCCGATTAAATTTTCTCTCCATTATACCATGAACGAAAGGAATATTCAGCTTTGTCTTGATTTTTAAAGCCAACATAATCCATAAAGTTTCATATAGCATTAACACGGAGGCCAGCGGTGTATTTTCTGATGCCTTATATGTGATTACTTCATGATATCCTCCAAGCACCAAAAATATAGGCGTAACAACCAAACGTATAAATTGCAGGATAAACAATACACTAAGCCCTATGTTTTGCGGTATTTCATTCCAGCTACTTTTGCAGCCAACCAGAAATAATATATATGAAAAAGGCAACAGAAATAAAAGCGTATACCCCCCCCCGCGGTCTGGAGAAATCAAAAATCGCCAATAGCATGGAAAAAAACGAAAAAAGCAATAATGTCAAATACAAAATATGATTCTTGACGTTCTTCTTTTTTACAATAATCTTTTTATAATGCTTCATCTCTGATCCCCCACCTGTAAATTCGCAAATTAATGAATCGTTTCTTGCTTCACTGTTTCTTCAAAAGTTGCCGCACCCTTTTCCATTTTTATATTATTTAATAGAAATAAAACAAAAAACATATATAAGTGAGAATCCATAATAAAACTCTCAAAAAACGCACACAACAGCGATGTCAAAAGCGCTATTTGCGCCGTTTTTTTTGCACAAACGGGTATGCCTCTGTCAGCTCTATTAACTAAAAAGAATATGATTGTCACCGTTGGAATAATACCAAATGCTTTCATCACGCCAAGCAACATATTATGCGAAGATTGTGTAAATGAATGCTGTATGGTAGAAATAAGCAAGTCATTTCCGCTTCCTAAAAACGGATATTTCATTATTTCCTGAATAACCGACCCCCATACTATTTGTCGTCCCGTAAATAATCCCTTCCCTAAAACTGTTATATCACTTACTATTCCATACAGATATAAGTAAAAAAACGGAAATATCACACTAGCAAGCAAGATGAAAACTGCTGTTTTTTTATAATTCTTATATTGTAGGGGCTTCTTTTTTACCAAATTCCAAATAACAAATAGGCACAAAACGATTAATGATGTCCGACTCTCGGATAAATAAATCTGATACCCAAATGCAACTATGACAATTATTTCTAAAAAGGTAAGTAAGTTTTTCTCTTTCTTTTTTTGCTTTTTTCTTTTCAGGCAGTCAATAAAACATGACCAATGAAGAGCCGCTGCTAACGTCAGCATCCCCCATGTATTGACATTTAAATCATTTCCAAAAAAATCATATACATCGCCACCGTATACATATGTCTTATCTAAAGTAAATACATACACTGATAAAAGAAAGGCGGTTATACCATGCATGATTTTATATTCACTTTCGTGCAACACTACATTATTAAACAAAAGACATGCCATAATAACACACAACAAATTGAGTCCTACACCTATGCCAGAGTGAAACAGTAGTGTTCCCGCAATAGAAATGATATTAAACACAAGCACTAAAAGTATAGTCTTTTTCATACACTGAAAGCGCATAAGTGCCATAAACAGCATCACAATAAACTCAAAAACCAATACCAACTGATCAGCCATGACGTTCCTGTAACATAAAAGTGAAACAAAAGAAATAATCGGTAATAATATGATTAGATATTCAATTAAATTTTCTTTCTTCAACATTGCTGCTTTCCTTTCTATTTGCAAAAAACACCAAGCAATTCCTTATATTGTCCCACCGCCTGTTCAGCAATTTTATTCCAACTATACTGCTCCTCTGCCAAGTTCCTCCCATTAACACCCATATCTTCCCAAGATTTTCTGCCTTGAATCGCTTTTCTCATCATTTTTGAAATACTTTCTGCATTAGTTTCCGCCATCCATCCTGCATGGGCTTGTTCTATTATTCCTCCTAAAGTTGTCCCTCTTGTCACCAGACAAGGAATTCCGTAACTCAACGCTTCCAATATTCCCATAGGCATCCCTTCATGCCTTGATGTTTGAATAAAAATGTCTGCATCCAATAATTTAATTATTTTTTCCTTACCTGATATTTCATGATGCATCGCAACAATATCGCCAATCTTTCTCTCTGCAATCATTCCTTCTACATACGCATATCTTCCAAAAACATCCGGGCCATACATATCTACAGAACAATTATTTTCACGCATAAATTCTTCAATGCTTTTTACTGCATCTAAAAGCAAATCCAGCCCCTTTACTCTCCATTCATACCGACCGATATAAACAAACCTGACTTCGTCTTTATGAAACGCCTGCTTTTTATCCTCAGGAATATCTACACCATTTGTCCCAATAAATTTTCTTTTTCCAAATCTAGTAGATTGCAGTTCAGCGTCAGATAGACACTGGATTGCACAAGCTCCGTTAATAAAACGATTAAATATCAAAAAATTTGCTGTTACTTTTTTTAAATGCTTCTTTTTCTGGGCTTCCTCCCTTAATTCTCCATGAGGAACTATAATATATGGAATCCCCTGTTTTCTTAAAATATTTGCAATAGAAATATATTCAATACGATAACATTCATGAAAAATCACTAGATTTGGTGCATTAAATGGATTAGGGAAATTCGTTATATTAAAATCTTTCTTATAGTTTATCTGATTTTCAATGGTATGTATACATTCATTTGTAATATTTACAAATCCGACATCTGCAAAGTCTGTCTGTGCCTTAATGTGGGCAGGTACCGCTACACACACTCCATTAAAAGGATTATTTATTATAGATGCAATATGTAATATAACCATTCTCTAAAACCCACTTTCACGCAAACTAAAAAATAGATCCAAATCATTTTATTTTAATATCCAGGGACTTAAAAGAATCCCTTTTAAAGTGCCGAGTCCATAACCGACATGAAGCACCAAAAATAAGATTGGTAGCATCAAGCAATATATCGACTTCTCTGCACCTGCAAAGCATGAAGCCACTGACATTACAACATCAAATAATCCATAAAGTCCCCACATCACCGCTGCTAACTGCCATAATCCCATACAGGAACATATAGTAGTCCCTACTATTCCAAGCACAAACATCAAGGGCACAAAATGATATATCGAGAAACATTTTGGACATATTTTTACCGTCAATCCTACCCAATACCCGTTTAGATACTTCTGACGCAACAATTTTTTAAATGTTGGTCTTGTTTCTCTATAAGACATAATATCCGGCGTATAGTAAAACTTATACCCTGCCTTCCTCATGCGGTAATGCATTTCATTATCTTCTGTTCTGAGAAGTTTTTCATTAAAAGAGCCTATTTTTTCAAAAATCTCTCTTTTACAAGCAGCAAACGCCAGTGTATCCACATATCCCGCCTCATCTTTATGACGAAATGCCGCTATGCTCCCACCAAACATAGAATCTTCTGCCATATTCACAACCAACGACCATTTCGTTTTTTCAGGAACATAATTTTTAACTTTACCGCCACATATGTCGTGTCCCTGTTTTATATAAGCAATACATTTTTCAATAAAATCTTCTGGAAGCCTTGCATGAGCATCCAGCCTGATAATAACCTTACCCGTTGAATGTTGGATACCTGTATTCCACCCACTTGCCTGAATAATCTTTGGGTTATTTTGACAAATGATATCATAAAAATCATATGTCTGTGCAAAATCTTCCATAATAGACCGGGTACGGTCCTCACTCATTCCATCTACTAAAATAATTTCAATCTTATCATGTTCAAATGTCTGGCTTTGAATATCCTGCAATAACTTGGGAAGTGACTTTTCTTCGTTTAAAGCGATAATTACCAGAGACACCTCCGGTCTTTCTTTCTTGCCCTCTGGCATCTGTTTCATAGCGGGCTTTAACATAATACGCCCTCCATACAGAAGCTTCCTAAAGACTCTCTATCGCATACGGGAATTCCCCCCCCCCACTTTTCTAAGGACTTTTGTAAATATCAGAAACCTCAGTTTCTTTGGCATAAGCGCCACCACAAACTGTACACATATGGTCTTCCAGTAGTCCCAAAAGCTAATGTAACCAGTATCCAGAATCATCTTTCTTCCATGAGTATACTTCTTAAAATATGCCCATCCGCCCCGACGCTCAATCATCGCATACCCGGTGCGTACATACACGAGGCTTTCATCTATATTGGAGCATTTGGCTCCTGCAATCAGCATCCGAATCCAAAGCATATCATCTTCCATAAGAGGGCAATCTTCATAATTTCCTGCTCTAAGTACAGCCTCTTTTTTAAACATCACCGTTACATGATTAAAAGCACTTCTCTGCTTTTGATATCTTGCAATCTCATTGTGGGTAAGAGGCACTTTACGGACAGATAAACGATTTCTTATGTTTCCTTCAAACTCGACGATATGGCTTCCACATATATCTAATTCCGGATCTTTTTCAAACGCAGAAAGCTGTTTTTCAAATCTATCCCTTTTCGCAATATCATCTGTGTCCATACGGGCAATCAGATCATATTTGCACTGGGTAACACCCTCCCTCAATGCAAGTCCTAAGCCTCTGTTATTCTTTAAGGGAACAGTTCTTATCCAGTCTGGATATCTACTTTGATATTTTTGAAGCGCCAGTTTCACTTTATCAGAAATCGGTCCATCCAACACAATGACTATCTCATCTGGTCTGACGGTCTGCCAAAGCATACTTTTCATACACTGGTCAAAATATTCTGCTGTCTCTTTTATATATAAAGACATTAATACAGAAAACTTCCTCATATTCTTCCCCTTCCTACTCATATTCTTTCCCCATCACCGCCAATAAGGTTCGGAACATTGTTGTTATCTCCCTCCAGAAACTGAATGTTCGAATTGCCTGAAGATTGTATTTCATTTTCCCGGGAAGAACCTCTTCTATGTAAACTTTATCCACATCGTCTGCTGCATCCAGCAACTTGGCCTCGTCTTTGTATCGGATGCTTGCCTCACTGGTAATCCCTGCTGGCAAGAGCAGCGTGGCCCGCATTTCCCGGCTATATTCCTTCACATACTTTGTCGCTTCCGGTCTTGTTCCCACAAAACTCATATTGCCGTCCAGGACATCGAAGACCTGTGGTAACTCATCCAGCCGTAAATCTCTTAACTTAGCGCCTACTTTTGTAATCCTGGTATCTCCTTCTACAGTCACCGCAGTTCCTAGCCTGTCTGCATGATCTACCATCGTCCGAAACTTATGTATCTTGAACTTCCTGCCATATGCTGTAACACGTTCCTGTTTATAAAATACTGGACCTTTCGAATCCATCTTTATCATTACAGCAATTACCACCATAGGAACTGCTATAACAACCAAAACCCCTGCCGCTACAATCACATCAAAAATACGTTTCAGTTTAAGACTACATCTTCTCTTATTTAAAATGTCATAATACTCTTTTACTTCCGTGTTCTTCATCCATTCTGGCAAATCATTCCATTCACGCCATTTCATTTATTTTCTCCTGCTGTACCTATCCCTTAGCCCCGCACAGCTTTCACACATTGCTGAAAGCACTGGCATACATACTCAATATCCTCATTCGTTAGTTTCGTGTGAAGCGGTAATGTAATCAAGTTATGATAGTAATCATAAGCATTCGGGAAATCTTTAATATTCCATCCCATATTCTTATATGCAGTCATCATCGGGAGCGGTTTATAATGCACATTACAGGCAACGCCCATTTCTGCCATTTTCGTGATGATTTCACATCGTTCCTCATGCCCGATTCCCGGTATCCTTGCCAGATACAAATGACCTGAACTAGAAAAATCCTCGCCATAGTGCGTCATATGGAGGATTCCCGCTTCTTCACATGCTTGATCGTATCTTTCTATTATTTCTCTTCTTCTTGCAAGCAGCTCCGGATACCGCTCCAATTGCTTCAATCCAATCGCTGCCATAATATCTGTCATATTACACTTATACCATGGTGCTATGATATCATATTCCCATGCTCCAAGCTGTGTTTTTGCCAGAGCATCCTTCGACTGTCCATGCAGAGAATATAACTGATACTGCTTATAAAGATCTTCATTGCTTATGCTTTCTATGTCTCTCCATGTCGCTGCGCCGCCCTCCGCAGTCGTGAAGTTCTTCACTGCATGAAAGGAAAACGAAGAAAAATCCGCCAATCCTCCTGCCATTTTCCCTTGTTTTTCTGCGCCCAGCGAATGTGCACAGTCCGCCACCACAGCAACGCGGCCAATAGCCTTTTGTATCTTATTCGACGGGCAAAATAAATGCCTCTTGTTTTCTACTGCCTTGTAAATCCTATCATAATCACAGGGAATACCACCCAGATCAACCGGGATTACCGCTTTCGTTTTTTCCGTGATTGCTTCTTCCATCTGGTCATAATCCATCTCACAGGAGTTTTTCTGGGAATCAATAAATCTCACAGTTGCACCTACGTGAATCGCAGCAGATGCAGTTGCCGTGTATGTGTAGGCTGGAACCAGGACTTCATCTCCTTCACCAATTCCCAATATACGCAGATTCAATTCCTCCGCCGCTGTCGCTGAATTTAAGCACACCACCTTGTCGGTATGACAGAATTCCGCCAAATTTTTTTCCAACTGCTTCGTCCTCGGTCCAGTAGTTATCCATCCAGAACGCAACGCTTCTGTGACCTCCTGAATCTCCCTCTCGCTGATATCCGGAACACAAAATGATACATTCCTCTTTTCCATGCCCTTCTCCTCTTTATGTACTATTCTTCAGATCTCATCTGTAGCCGATACTATTGCTACCACTTACATCCAGTTCTTCCGCTGCTGCCGCCTCTTTCAACAGCTCCTCGTAAACCTCTCCTTTTTTCATACACCCATGCTTTCCTGCCGGATGATATGGCGGAACGATCTCCGTCACCATCTTTCTGATGCTGTCCTCCCTGTTTTCATAGCTCGCCTGTGTCAATTTCTCCAGTTGTTTCAGAAAAACTTCCACATCAAAGGGAATCGGATGCCCTACATGTATCAGGTGATTCGGCGTCTTTTTCAAGCCCTCTTCCGCCATCAGCTTTTCCTCATAAAGCTTTTCACCAGGGCGGAGGCCCGTATATTCTATTCTGATATCCACATCCGGCTTATAACCAGACAACTTGATCAGATTTCTTGCCAGCGTATCAATTTTTACCGGAGAACCCATGTCCAGTACAAAAATCTCTCCGCCTTTCGCATAGCATCCCGCCTGGAGGACGAGGCTGACCGCCTCAGGGATTGTCATAAAATACCGTACAATATCCGGATGCGTAACCGTTACAGGACCCCCTCTTGCGATCTGTTTCTTAAACAGCGGAATGACCGATCCATTACTTCCCAATACGTTTCCAAAGCGGACAGCGACAAATTCCGTCCTCTTTCCTTCCGGTTTCTTCCTAACTCCGCTGTGCTCCTCCGGCTCAAACGGTACATTAAAGTGCGTGCGCAGGGGCGCGAGCAGATCATCCCTGCCGTTCCTGCTTACCATATCCATACACTGGATCACCATCTCGCACAGACGTTTACTGGCTCCCATGATGTTCGTAGGATTCACCGCCTTATCCGTGCTGACCAGCACGAATCTCTGGCATCCGTTTTTCAAAGCTGCATACGCCGTCTTATAAGTTCCCATAACGTTATTCTTAATGGATTCGCATGGGCTTGATTCCATCAGCGGCACATGCTTATGGGCTGCTGCGTGATATACGATCTCCGGTCTGTATTTCTCAAAAACTCCCTCTATCCTGCGGCTGTCCCTGACGGACCCGATCAAAACCCTGAGATCCATTCCCGGATAGTTTGTCCTTAATTCCTGCTCCACATCATATGCATTATTTTCATAAATATCAAAAATGATGAGGCGTCGTGGGGAATGTCTTGCGATCTGCCTGCACAACTCGCTTCCGATTGAGCCTCCGCCTCCGGTCACGAGAACTGTTTTTCCCTGGATATACTGGCAGATCTCATCCATATTTACCTTGATCGACTCCCTGCCCAGCAGATCCTCCACCGCCACATCTTTCATCTTTTTCAGGGAAACTTCCCCGTTCACCAACTGATAAATACCCGGAAGGACCTTTATCTCACAACTGGTTTCCTTGCAGATATTCATAATATCTCTTTTTTCTTCAGCCGTTGCTGTCGGAATAGCGAACATGATCCTGTCAATCTTATATTTCTCCACATTGTAGAGAATGTCATCTCTTCCTCCGACAATCGGCACACTTTCGATATAACGTCCCCATTTGTTGGCGTTATCATCTATCATACACCGGACTTTAGCCCGGGCTTCTTTCGATTTTTCAATATCCCTTAAAATCACCTGTCCTGCGGCTCCCGCGCCAATGATCATAACATTATGGACAGGACCTTCTACTTCCTTTTTCATGAGCCGGCTTCTCTCCAAAAGGACGAAGCGGTAGGAAAAACGGACTGCCACCGTCATCAGGAACTGCAGCATCGTCCCGATCAGATAGTACGAGACCGGCATCCTGCACAGAAACAGCGTGATCCCAACTGTATGCGCTGCGGATGTGATCACAGACGCAGCAAAAATCCGTATCAGTTCATTATAGCTGGCGAACCTCCATACGCTTTTGTACAGGCGAAGCGCACGGAAAACCAGCAAAACAAAAACCGTATAAAACGGAACAAATTTAAGATATGCGTCCAGGTATTCCTGTGGAATCTGGGAATACCTGCAGTCAAACCGAACCCACAAAGCCGCCAGATACGATAAGTTGACAGCTATGATATCGTAAAATGTCAGGCAAAAAGCAATCGCATGCCAATGTTCAATCTTTTTCCTCTTGTTCTTAGCCCACATCGTTTCTCTCCCGTTTTTTCTCTGAAAAGTTTAAAATTGGTTTAAGTGTCAAAAGTGATATAACGTAGAAAAAGACTTTTGACACTGTAATCAAAATTGGCTTATAAAAAGGGGGAAAATCTCTCCCCCTTTTCCAGTCGTAAACTTTTTGACCAGCAGATTATTTTTTCGTAATCTTGCCCTTGAAACCAGCTTTCCTGAGGTTAGCCTGCAGCTTCTTATAATTCTTCGCGGTCATTTTAGCTTTGACTTTAATTGTCATTTTTTTCGTGTTAAGGCCTTTGAACGCATTCTTCTTTACCTGTGCTGCTTTCTTGTTCTTCAGAACAATCGTCTTCAGAGACTTGCAGCCTGTGAATGCCTTCGCTTTGATCGTCTTAACAGTACTTGGAAGGATAAGCGTCTTTACCTTTTTCCAGCTCTTGAACGCATTCGCTCCAATCGCGGTAACTGTATACTTAACGCCTTTTACCTTCACTTTCGCTGAAACCGTCTTCTGTGCTTTGCCAGTCGCTTTCGAGTTTACGATCGTAAGCGTTCCAGACTTATTTGTGTTAACCGTGTAAAATCCATCGTCTGAACCCACATTAGTCATGTCAATTGGTTTCGTTGATTGGTCAGGGCTAGGTGCAGCCATAGAAGTTACGGCTGTTCCGAGAGATAAAGCAGCAGCCAGTGTGCATGCCAGAACTCTCTTCAGTGTCTTTCTCATCTTTCTCTCCTCCTTTCTCAAAAAGTATATATAGGGGTAGGACCATGCCTGTGCACGGCGCCTGCCCAGCATATCAGGACCGGTCTCCCATGTCCTGAAACACCCAAATCAACTGCCGGATTTCCCGCCGCCGTATTTTTTGTAGTAATATCTCTGTTTCGAGTTCTCCTCCCGGTTCAACACGATGCCCAGAAGCGGGCATCCTGCCCTCTCCAGCAAATGCAGGGAATTTTTCACCAGCTTTTTCGATGTTTTTCCACACCGTACTACCAGAATCGCCCCATCGCACATGGAGCCGATCTTCTCCCCGTCGGATACCATATCCAGAGGAGGCGCATCCACAAACACATACCGGTATGCCTGCGCCATCTCATCCAGCAGTCTCGGAAAACTGCTGCCTTCCAGAAGCAGCGTCGGGTTTATCACATTTTCCGTGTTCGGCAGAATATCGCCTTTTCCTATTTCCGTATGCCAGACGGCCTCTTCCATCGGAGTATCCTCCGCCAGAACATGGGAGGTGCCGCGAAGCTCCTTCCCATTTTCGGCCTCCATCTGGTGTTTTTCCACCATAACCGACTTCCGCAGGTCAGCATCCACCAGGACACAGCCCGCTCCCGCTTCTGCCATCTGACGCCACAAATGCAGAGCCACAAAACTCTTTCCTTCGTTTTCCGTCGAACTGATAATCATAATCTTTCTGATATCGCTTCCCAGAAAGTTCAGATTTACTCTAAGCCTGTTCACTGCTTCCTCTGTTGAATAGGCAAGCGTCGGCATATTCTTTATCAACAGCTTATTCATATCGGTATTCCTTTCTGCGGCGTCCCTGCTTCTCTTTGTCGATATTTTCCGGTATGACCGTAAGCGGCATTACGCCAATCAGTTTTTCTATATCCTCAGAAGATTTTACAGTATCATCCATCACAAACAGCACTGTCAGGATTCCAATCACTGCGATCAGCGCCAGCAGGCCTCCCAGCACTGCATTCTTTGCCAGACTCGGTGAGCTTTGTACCTGAGGCTCGATCGCCTCCTCCGCCACATTCGGCGCTGTGATCTCCATCAGCTTCGGAAGATAGGTAACAGCCTTGTCCGCCAAAGCGTTTGCAATATCCTTCGCCTCCACTGGATCTGTACTCGTCACAGTAATGATCAGGATTCGCGTGTTGTCCACTTCATCTATCGAAACCATATCCTTCAGCTCACCATATGTATAATCCAGTCCCAGTTCTTTGATCACCTCGTTGCAGATGGGACGGGTCTTCAGCAGTTCTTTATAGTCTGCCGACAGCTTTGTACCCAAATTCAAATCTTCCAGATTAACAATGTTTTTTCCGGAAGCAGATACGATATACAATTTCGTCATCGCCGTATATTTAGGGGTAATAAAAAACTTTGTAATGCACCCTGCCCCAATAATACCAGCCAAAAACACAACGACAATAAGGATGAGCTTTGACTTGAGATATAAAAATAATTCTCCCAGGTCAATTTCATCCTCTCTGTCTGCGATCTGCAAGTTCTCCCTGTTCTGCTCCATCAGTTTTTCCTTTCTGTCTTTATCTGCTCGTTCTCTTCTATATTATATAACAGCTTCATCGTATTGACAATGGCACTTTTATCCAAATAAAACTCCGCATGTTCCAGTCCGTCCCCCAGGTGCTTCCCAAGCTTTGTCTCACCTTCCAGGCTCAGGATTCCCTTACTTTCTGCTTCACTCATGTCAATCAGAAGGTCTGAAATCAATCCTCCGCTCATATTCGTATCGGATACGTCTGACAGCTCATCATAAAGCCCAAGTGCAAACTCCGGATCATCGGCTGTCTTTTCCTGCACTTTTTCCAAAAGTGCATTCAGATACTGCCTCTGCCGTGCCATGCGCGCGGTGTTATCATCGTTCTCCATTCCCATCCGGCTCCGCACAAAATTCACCGCCTGCTCATCATTCAGTGTAATCGTCTCTCCTTTTTTTAGAGTTTCATCAATATTTGAAAAATCGTCCTCGATCGTCACAGTAACGCCGCCTACCGCATGGTTTAACCGTGAGATCTCACTCATATTGATCGCATAATATCCTTCAATCGAAATACCGCCCAGCATGTCCGAAACTGCTTTTACCGTATTCTCACAGCTTTCCTCCGGCGTACCGCCGTACCAGTGTGCCGTGCAGAGCTGTATTTCCGCCGTCGCTCGGCCTCTTCCTTCGTTATCCAGCAGCGATACCTCTGTCATCGTGTCCCTGTTTAGCTGCAGGAACGCATAAGTGCCGTCTGTACGGTTTATCACTGCAAGCAGAAGAAAATCCGCCATATTTCCAATATACTCTTCTCTGTCTGCCGCTTCGTTTCCGCTGGCATCCGTTCCTATTACCAGATAAGTCTCAAAATCCCGGGAATAGCGGTACTTCTTCTTATTTAATTCAATATCCTTCCACAGCAGTCTGTCCATTTCCCCGGTGTTTTCATTTTCCGCCGCGTCCTTCAGCGACGCAGATCTCCATATCTGTTCTCCCTTCCAAATCGCAAAATAGAAAATGCCTAAAATACACAAAACACCTGCTATCGCCAGGATCACATTCCTTCTGTTATGCTTCTTCATCTAATCAAACACTCTTTCTTCTGTCCGATCTATCTGCTCCAGCATTTCCTCCCCCATTTTCTTCCGAATGGCTTCTCTGCCCTCCGCAAGATTCGGCGGCCGTTTGGCCGTATTATGACAGTCGCTTCCCAGAATCACATCATAGCCCTCTTTTAGAAGCTTCATACCCAGCCGGCGCTTCTTCCAGGAAATGAACGCATCCGCATTCATCTGCGCATATACCGGAAGTTCAAAAATCCGATCCCAGATTTCCATACTTTTCTGAAAGCCGTAATATCTTTCGATGTGTGCGAGAATTACCGTCAGCTTCCGCTTTTCGATCATGCTACGTACTTCCCGGTAAACCTCCTTATCCCACTGGGAAAAAGGCATCTCCAGAAGCAGCACATCCGTTCCTTCCACACAAAATTCCGAAAGTACAGGCGCTTCTGCCATACCAGTAAAATAATATACTTCAGCTCCTGCCCTTACCTGCATTTCCTTCCCCCAGGATTCCTCTGACAGCATTTTCCGCACCTGATCCAACCGATTTTCCCGTCTCGCAAAAAACTCCTCTGGAAAATCCTCTCCCGCATAAAAATGCGGCGTTGCTATGACCTTGCGGACTCCCTGATCATACTCCATCTGCAGCATTCTTTTCGTCTGCTCCAGACTGTCACTCCCATCGTCCATTCCGGGCAAAACATGTGTATGAAAGTCTGTCATTCTTTTTAAGCCTCCTTTTGACATTAATAACTTCTCGGAATCTTCAGCCCTGATTTTATAAGGCTTTCAGACCCCTATCTAAAAAAATCACCCACTTTTTTTCAAAAAACACTTGACAAATCGCTCAAAATTTGCGGCGAAGCCGATTGATTATATTCTATTTCAATCGACTGGAGGCGATTTTTATGATACCTTGTAATCCCGGCGGACATGCCGCCTATCAGGACACTTTTGTCTCTGATTTCCTTAAGTTCTACCCTGACCCCTTTGTGCTTCCCAAAAGCACCTGGGATTATATCGTGCAGTTCTGGTATCTTGATCTTTCACAGACGGATTCTCTCATGCAGGAATGCTACTCTGTTTTCGGACCTCAACCACGGCTCCCATCCTGTATGCTGCGCTCCTACCTGCTTGCTTTAAAGCTGAAAGTAACTTCCATCACTGTCTGGTGCCGCATGCTCAGGGAAACTCCTCTTTATGCCATCCTCAGCGGATTCCCTTTCGGGGATACTCCCGGCATCGGAACTTTTTATGATTTCTTTTCCCGTATCTGGCAGGATGATTCCAACAACCTTTCCCCGAAAGACCGTTTCCCTAAAATGAAACCTCCCAAGGGGAAAAAGAAAGGCGATAAAACTCCCTGTGACTCTTCCAGCGTTGCTTCCAAACTTCTTCCTCTGCTGGAACGCTGGCAGCTGAAACCGGAAAATCCGTTTTTTCTTGTTTTCCGTCTCTATAAACAGCAGTTCCTGGATCCTTCTGTCCGCAAGGGACTGATCGATCCCGACCATCTGGCCCTTGCCGGAGATGGCACTCCTGTCCGTACTGCCGCACAGCAACGGAAAAAGCGGATCTGCGATTGTAAGGATAAAGGCTGCTCTTCCTGCAACTGTAGACGCCATTATTCTCAGCCGGACTGTAACTGGGGATGGGACTCTCATCGGGAATGTTATTTTTTCGGTTACCATCTCTACATGTATGTGGCTTCCGATTCCTACAGTGATCTTCCTGTATTTCCGCTTTTAGAAAGAGCTTCCCGGCATGACATCCTTTCTTTTCTCCACTCCTTTTTCACCATGAAAGCATACCTTCCGGAATTCCGTATTGAGAAACTCCTTCTGGACTCGGCCCATGATGCTTACCCTGTCTATGAATACTGCAGACGGGAAAATATCACACCCTTTATTGACCTCAATCCCGGACATACCGGACATTTTACCTATAAGGATGATTTCACCATTGATAAGGATGGGGTTCCTATCTGTAAGTTGGGCTTACGTATGCATAAAGATGGATATGAGGCTGCCAAACACAGAACAAAATATCGGTGCCCAAAAGCAGACCGGAAACGTGGCTGTTTCTGCGAGCATCCCTGTTCACCGGCGAAATACGGCAGAACCGTACATATCTTTACCGATGACAATCCAAGGTTATTTAACATACCGCCAAGAGACAGTAAAGCATGGGAAAAGGAATATGACGGAAGAACTTCCGTGGAACGTTCTAACAAACGTGAGAAAGAAGACTATAAATTAGAAGACGGCAGGCACCGCTCTACGAAGATGTGGTACTGCCGCCTCTACGGCATCATGATGCTACAACATCTTGATGCCTGGGAAATGCCGTCAGTCGAGGCATTTCAAGATTCATTATTAAGATTGGCCTCTTAATAATGTTATCTTAAACGACTCCATAAAATTTTTCAAGGCATAGTACCCGCTATGTCCAATGTTTATGTCCATTTCTCGTAAATTTCTTTTCTTGCACGATATTCAGTTGTCAATTTTCGGGTAGAATCTCATTCATTGAGATTCCGAGAAGTTATATTATAAATCCTTTTCCGCCTTTTTTCAACTTTTTTCCCAATATTTATTACGAAATCGTAATCTTCATTAACTTTAACTAATTTTTACCCCCCCCCCTGAAAATTTTGTCGTCTTTTTGCCTTTTTTCTGAAGCTCTCATTTTCTTTCCTTTATAGCCAGATCCGGAAACCTGATATTTCCCCAGTTTTTTCCAATCCATCCCACATGGTACAGCCTCTCCCGTTTTTCAATGCGGAAAGCAACCGCACGCTCCAGCCAGGCATGGCGTGTCTGCCTCTCTCCATGAGGCTCTACCACTACAAGATCCGCCGAATATTCTCCTTCCACCAGACTTTCCGTGTCAAAGGCAGCTTCTAAAACCTTCTCTTCACCCGCCTCAGATGAAAAACGTTCGGAAATTCCCGTTCCGGTCACCATATCCTCCGCATCATGCACTGTAAACCTTATATGCAGTCCGGAAATGCTCTGCTCTGCCGTAAGGAAGATCCGCATAGTCAGTAAACGTTCCTTTCCCGCTAAGACCGGATGGTCGATCTCGATCCTTCGGATTGATACGACACCTGTAAAAAATCTCCTGTTTTTCCGTTCCTGAAACTCGTAAACATTCTTTACTTCCAGAATCTCCTGCATATACAGGCGGATTCCTTCGTTCACATCTCCATCATGGATAATCTTTCCATCCGCCAGGACAATGCTCCTGTCGCACAGTTCCCGGATCGTCTGCATATTATGACTGACATACAGGATCGTTTTCTGCCCGTCCTCAGAAATTTCTTTCATTTTCCTCAGGCATTTCTTCTGAAACATCATATCGCCTACTGCCAGAACTTCGTCCATCAAAAAAATATCCGCATCCAGATAGGCGGCAACCGCAAACGCCAGTTTTACATACATTCCGGAAGAGTATCGCTTCACCGGCGTATCGATAAACTGCTCGCATTCCGAAAATGCAATAATATCCTCAATCTTCTCCGCCACTTCCTTTTGCTGCATGCCGAGAATGGCGCCATTCAGGTAAATATTTTCCCTTCCCGTCAGTTCTCCGTGAAATCCGGTTCCCACCTCCAGCATACTGGAAATTCTGCCGTTGATACAGATTTTCCCCTTTGTCGGCGCTGTTACTCTGGACAGAAGTTTCAGAGTTGTGGATTTCCCGGCTCCATTTCTGCCAATGATTCCCACCCTTTCACCCTTTCGTATTTCACAGCATATATCCTTTAACGCCTCAAATTCACCTTTTCCTGTATCTTTCTGCCAGATTTTTCTATTAGGGTCCTCTTTTCCTCTTTTCACCGCCCACCAGCTCTGAAACTGAGACTGCAAAGTATTTCCACCGATTTTTCCCAGATGGTATGTTTTCCCGACGCTCTCCATGCGTATTACGACTTCTCTTTCCATCCGCCGCCTCCTAT
>ENA-OPVH01000720-OPVH01000720.1-human-gut-metagenome-genome-assembly--contig:-NODE-720-length-19788-cov-1.429484_pt1 | contig 19788 bp, 16 predicted proteins | sample MGYA00241494_ERZ501980 | MGnify/ENA primary metagenome ERZ501980 (study PRJEB25962, sample SAMEA1964914) | human gut metagenome | biome: human gut; feature: human-associated habitat; material: faeces... | reverse complement strand
AGCCTTTCCGGTAGCATTCTGCTGTACAGCTACAAGACAAGGTACACCTTTTCCTGCCTGATACTCGCTTCTTACCGTATGGCCCGGTCCCTTCGGTGCGATCATCGTTACGTCTACATCTGCAGGCGGTACGATCTGTCCGAAGTGGATGGCAAAACCATGAGCAAACATCAACATATTTCCTGCTTCAAGGTTCGGCTCGATATCCTTCTTGTACATAGCTGCCTGCTTCTCATCATTGATCAGAATCATGATGATATCAGCCTGTTTTGCTGCTTCTGCCGCTGTATAAACCTTAAAGCCCTGTTCTTCTGCCTTTTTCCAGGATTTGCTGCCTTCATAAAGACCGATAATTACATTACATCCGGACTCCTTCAGGTTCAGTGCATGTGCATGTCCCTGGCTGCCGTATCCGATGATTGCGATGGTCTTTCCCTCTAATAAAGAGAGATTGCAGTCTTCCTGATAATAAATTTGTGCTGCCATTTTCATTTCCTCCAAATTCTTAATATATTTGTTAAAGGTTGTTGAAAGCCTCTAGCTAACTTATGTATATTACAGGTATCTGACGTCATCAGCGCCCCTGGACAGTCCGGTAATACCAGTACGCGCCAGTTCCAGAATCTCATAATCCTTCAAAAGATCAATGAACGCTTCGATCTTTGACTGATTTCCTGTCATCTCGATCGTAAGGGAATCCACTCCCACATCCACGATATTCGCACGGAAAATTCCGGCAACGGAAACGATATCCTGACGTTCCTTCGCCTCTGCCCTGACCTTGATAAGAATCAATTCGCGGGTTACGCTCTCCCCTTCTTTCAATGTCTTAATATCCACAACATCGATCAACTTCGCCAACTGCTTTGTAATCTGATCGAGAATCAGCTCATCCCCGCGAACCACTACTGTCATTCTGGAATATCTCGGATCAGCCGTCTCACCAACAGTCAGGCTGTCAATATTGTAACCCCTGCGGCTGAACAGCCCTGCCACACGGCTCAATACACCTGATGTATTGTCAACTAACATAGATAATACTCGTCTCTTCATGAAAAACCCTGCTTTCTCTGACTTGATACGGAAATCTTCTATGATTTCCTTTCGTTATGTCATTGTACCAACTATTATTTTCTTTGTCAATAAGAAACTGCTTTACTAAGGTAAACTGTAAAACTGTAAAAACCCCCGCATTGGTTCATTTTCCTCTCATTTCACAGTTTTTTCCACATTTCTCCTCACATTCTTTGTAACAGTTATAACAATACTGGATAATTTCTTTTCGCGTGATGATTCCGATAAAAATCTGATTATCATCGATCACCGGGACAAAATTCTGGTTCATGGATGTGAGCACCAGATCCTCCATATCACAGTTTACATTTACCGGATCGTTGTACCAGCGTCTCGGTATAGAGCTTAATGGAATATCTTCCGCCTTATGCAGATCCAACAGATATTTATCCTTAATACTCCACAAAAAATCCCCCTCGGTAATTGTGCCTACATAATTTCCCGCTCGGCTGATGATCGGAATTGCCGAATATCTGTGATATTCCATTTTCTCAAGAGCCTGCCGCAGAGAATAGTCCTCATACAAATACGCAACCTCGCTCTTGGGTGTCAAAAAAAATAGTACATTCATCTGTAATCCTTACACCTCATTTCGTAAATCCATCTCTCTTGTATCATATGCACTGCCGCTTCTGTCCTGACAGCACTTTTTTCAAAAAGGCTGCCGCAGGATTGCAGCAGCCCTTCTATTTCCTGTCTTATTCGGAATCTCCGCCATCCTCTGCGTCTGATCCCGTTTCGCTCTCCAGCTTTTGCTTATCCTCAGTCGTCAGCTCATCGCCATTGCTCTGATAATTCTCACTGCTGGATGCGGTATCCTCTGTAAAGCCTGTCCGCTCGATAATATAATTGCTCCGCTCCAAGACATCCGCGGAGGGCGTATATTCCTCATTGTCAAAAAGGAAGGTGTGAAGCTCATCCACATTCTTTTCCAACGTAACCGGAACTTCCTCATCGCTGCCGTCCGACCAGGTTCTGTGCCAGAACGGGAAACCTGATGTCGCTCCGATCTTATAGGAAAGCATGCTCATACCCATGGAAAGTATTTCGCTTTTTGAAATATTGGTGCTGATCTTCGGGAATACATGATCCATGATCCTTGTCAGAGTTGAAATATCGGATTTTTTCGCTTTGTCCACGATTTTTGCTATCACCTCTCTCTGTCGAAGCGTACGCTTAAAATCATTTCCTGCCGTGTAACGGATCCGACAATAAGAAGTCGCCTGTACGCCGTCCATCAGATAAGTTCCCTCTCCCGGAAGAGGTTCATAATCCTTCTCAGCTACCTTGGAGACACTGACACAGTAATTGTTCAGATGCACTGCCTCATCCTCTGTAACTGTGATCTCGATACCGCCCAACTCATCAATGATATCCGTCAGAGCGCTGAAATCCACCATCACATATTGCTGAATGTCCAGATCCAGGTTCGTATTCAGCATACTGATGGCCCATTCCATTCCTCCGTTTGGATAGGCTGCATTGGCTTTGCTGTACCGGTCTTCCCCGATATTCAGGTATGTATCCCGGTAAATGGATACCAGTCTTACTTCCTTTGTGTCATTATTAATGCTCGCAATGATAATCGTATCCGTATTGGTCTTATTTTCGTCCACGCCGAACAGCGCAATATTCATATAGCCCTTTAACGCAGCGTCTGTCTCCGCCGTCTTATTGATAATGACCTTTTCCGTATCCAGCTCTTTAATTTCAATCTTATTCAGCTCCTTATCAAGCTGTATGTACGCGAAGGCAACTCCACATACCAGGAAAAGCATGATTACTTCAACGATAAAAAGAATTTTTCTTCTCCTGTATTTTTTATATGCCGCGCTCTTCTTATCCACTCGTCTTTTTCCCATCTCACATATCCTCTTACTTTATAAATCGGTCGATAGCCTTATTCAGTTCTTCAATGGCCTCTGTATCCCCTGTTTCCACTGCTTCCACCAGACAATGCTGTATATGGTCGTGCAAGATCACCTTGCCCGTATTGTTGATGGCAGCCTTCACCGCGGAAAGCTGTATCAGCACTTCGCTGCAGTCCCGTCCCGACTCTACCATCTTCTTGATCGACTCCAGATGGCCGATCGCCCGGGACAGCCGGTTCAGCACCGCCTTTGTATTCTCATGGGTATGGGTATGTGACCCATGAGAATGTGGGATATTTTCATTTTCATGAGCATGGATATGTGTATGCTCATACACACTGCCATCTTCTCTCACATGCTTATGTGGTTCCATATTCTTCTACTCCTTCGCTGCCTGCCGTACAGCCACCTCTAACTGCCGGTAGGGTATTTCGATTCCCGCTTTATCAAAGGCATACTTTATCTCCTCCGTAAGCCTCCATCTGACTGCAAAATAATCTTCTGATCTCACCCAGACTCTCCACCCCAGATCCACTGAACTTTCCCCCAGGTTGTCTACAAAGACCTCCACAGGTTCTGTTGTCAGAACTGCCTCGTCCGCAAGCAGAACCTTCTCAATGGCTTCCTTCGCCTCCCGGATATCCGTCTGGTAAGAAATACCCACAATCTCACGGATCTGACGCTTTTCCTGCGTAGAAATGTTTGTGAGGCTGGTGTTAGATAAGCTTCCATTCGGCACACTGACGGTCCGGTTATCCGGTGTCAGCAGGTACGTATAAAAGAGATCGATCTTTTCCACAGTTCCCTCGTTTCCGTTGGCATCTTCTTTTATATAATCTCCAACCGAAAAAGGCTTCATCATCAAAAGTATAAATCCTCCGGCAAGATTTGACAAGGATTCTTTTAAAGCAAGTACAATTCCCACGCCCATAGAGCCCAAAAGGGCGGCAATGGAAGCCGACTGCACCCCCAGATAGGTGGCCAGCCCCGCCACCAGAATGATATAAAGCAGGGCTTTTACCAGAGAATCCATGAAATTCAGGGAGCCTTCTTCGACCTGTACTCTTCGGAAAGAACGTTTAAAAAGTCTTTGAATAATCGTAATCACTTTGGAACCGATAAAAAATATAACTGCGGCAATCACAAGCTTCAGGCCAAAATCAAACATCGCCGGAATCTTCCCATTGATAAATTCCACAAACTGATTGACTTCCTCCGCCTTTTCCTGCACTGCTTTCGCTACCTGTTCGCCAAGCTCTGTCTCCTGCATTTTTTACTCCTCGCTGCGTGCCTTTACATATTTTTCTTCCAGTTCTTCTTTCAAACTCTTTTTCTTTGCCTGTGTCTTTGCTGTCTCTTTTCTTGCTGATTGATTATCCTTCGCCTTTGGTGCAGATTTCGTATAGGAAAAAATAGAAATCCCCATCGGCGGAACCTTTATCGTAATCGAATCTTTTCTGTCGTCACACTCTTCCTTTTTCGACTGCTTCAGCCGTGGATTCCCTACGCCGCTGCCGCCAAATTCTTTTCTGTCACTGTTAAAGATTTCTTTATACTTTCCGGGATAGGGAACGCCGATCCTGCGGTTCTCATAAACCAGCGGAGAAAAATTACAGACGATCAGGAGCATCTCTTCCCTCTTCTTTGTATTTCTCGTAAATACCAGCATATTTTCTTCTGCTGCTATGGCATTGATCCAGGTAAATCCATCCGGGTCATAGTCCATCTGGTACATAGCCGGATGTTCTCTGTAAAATTTATTCAGTGCTTTCATATAAGCCTGCATCTGGCGGTGCTCCTCATACTCCAGCAGTCCCCATTCCAGGGAACGCTCCTCCGACCACTCGTCAAACTGAGCAAAATCCTGTCCCATAAAGAGCAGCTTCTTTCCCGGATGACTCATCATAAAGCCGTAAGCAGCCCGCAGATTCGCAAACTTCTGCGCCCGGTCTCCCGGCATCTTTCCGATCATAGATGCCTTGCCGTGAACCACCTCATCATGGGACAGCGTCAGAATAAAGTTCTCGCTGTAAGCATATACCATACTGAAGGTCAGTTCTCCGTGAGCGCCTCCCCGGAACAGCGGGTCTAAGGACATATAGCGGATAAAATCATTCATCCAGCCCATATTCCATTTATAGTCAAATCCCAGCCCGTCCTCCTCCACGGAGCCGGTAACCTTCGGCCAGGCGGTAGATTCCTCCGCGATCAGCATTACATCGGGATATTTCTGTTTAAAGATAGAATTTAAATGCTTCAAAAACTCAATGGCCTCCAGATTCTCATTGCCGCCATACATATTGGCAACCCATTCTCCATCCTTTTTTCCGTAGTCCAGATAAAGCATAGATGCCACCGCATCCATACGGATGCCGTCCGCATGGTACTGTTCAATCCAGAACAGCGCGTTGGCTATCAGGTAATTGCATACCTGAGGCCTTCCATAATTATAGATCAGAGTCCCCCAGTGAGGATGAGCTCCCTGGCGGGGATCCTGGTGTTCATAAAGGCATGTCCCGTCAAAAGCGGATAATCCATACGTGTCCCTGGGAAAATGAGCCGGTACCCAGTCGAGGATTACACCGATTCCCGCTTTATGCATTTCATTCATGAAAAACATAAAGTCCTCCGGCGTACCATACCGGGCAGTGGGCGCGTAATAACCGATTACCTGATACCCCCAGGAACCGTCAAAGGGATGTTCCATGACAGGCATAAGTTCTATGTGGGTATACCCCATCTCTTTTACGTATTCAATAATTTTCGGAGCAAGCTCTCTGTAGTTGCAGTAGGTTCTTCCGGTCTCCGGCTTGCAGAAGGATCCCAGATAAAGCTCATAAACGCTTACCGGTTCCTTCGTATAATCCGTTTTCTCCCTGCGGGCAATCCAGTCTTCATCCTCCCAGAAAAATCCCGAAATATCGCGGATGACGGACGCCGTGTCAGGACGCAGCTGCTGCCCAAAAGCATACGGATCCGCTTTCAGATAAGTAAGGCCGCCCCTTGCCTTTAATTCATATTTATAATTCTGCCCTTCCAAATCTCCCGGGATAAAGATTTCAAATATTCCGGAATCCCAGAGTCTGCGCATCTGATGCACCCTGCCGTCCCAGTTATTAAAATCTCCGGCAACACTCACCCTGACCGCATTCGGGGCCCAAACGGCAAAATGCACGCCTTTTACCCCTTCCACACTGCATATATGGGCTCCCAGTATTTTATAGGCCTCATAATGGGTCCCCGCAGCAAAAAGAGCCGTATCTTTTTTGGTAATAACCGGCCCGAACCGGTATGGATCGATAATTTCCTCATGACGTCCGTCCGGATAATCTACCTTTAAGGTATAGTCCCCGATTTTCTTTCCCGGAATCAGCGCGGCAAAATATCCGGCCTCGTCCGCCAGCTCCATTGCCACTTCCTTTCCGGTCTCAGGAATCACCACCGTAACCTGCTCCGCCCCCGGCTGAAAGGTCTGAAGCAGTGTAGAACTTCCTGCCGTATGAGGCCCGAGCAGCCTGTGCGGATTATCCTCCTCCGAATAGACAATAGCCTCGATCTCACGCCAATCCATCAGTTTATATAATTTATCTTTCATACCGTTTTCCTCAACTTTCTAAGCTCTTCTACCGCAGACTGTGAATAAAGAGCCCGCTTCTTAATTTGGGTTCAAACCATGTGGATTTAGGCGGCATCAAAAGTCCGGCATCCGCAACAGCAAAAAGTTCCCCGATGGAAGTGGGATACATGGCAAATGCTATCCTGCAGTCCTCCGAAACCCTGCGTTCCAGTTCCTTCATTCCCCGGATACCTCCCACAAAATCAATCCGTTTATCCGTTTTAGGATCCGTGATTCCCAGCACCGGTTCCAGCAGATAATCCTGCAGAACAGACACATCCAGACCCTTTACCGGATCCTTTGATAAAATATTCTCTTTTGCTGTCAGGCGGTACCAGCTTCCATCCAGATACATTCCAAAGGTACCCTTCTTATCCGGCCTGCCATCCGCACCGGTCTGCAATTCCTCTATCTGGAAGGATTCCCGGATTTTTCCAATAAATTCCTCCTTTGTTAAATCATTCAGATCTTTTACCACTCTGTTATAATCCATGATCATCAGCTGATCGTCCGGGAACAGCACGGATAAAAAGAAATTAAATTCTTCCTCACCGGTATAACCCGGCCTCTCCCGTCTGCGTTTTTCAGATACCTTCACCGCTGAGGCACAGCGATGATGGCCGTCCGCAATATAAATCTCTCCCACCCCAGAGAAAGCCCTGTGTACTGCATCAACGTCCTCCGGTCCGTCTATCTTCCAGACCCTGTGGGCAATCCCGTCCGGTGAAATAAAGTCATACAGTGGCTCCCCCGCCTTATATTGGGCTACAATGGCGTTAATGACAGGCTGGGAACGGTATGCAAGAAAAATCGGGCCTGTCTGTGCATCACAGATATCCACGTGGCGAATCCGGTCGGCTTCCTTATCCGCCCTGGTATTCTCATGCTTCTTTATCACCTGGTTCAGATAATCGTCCACACTCGCACAGGCTGTAATTCCTGTCTGCGCCCGTCCGTCCATCACCAGCTCATATATGTAATAAACCGGGGTTTCCTCCTGTTCAAAGCTGCCTTCTTCTATCCTTTTCCACAGCATTTCACGGGCCTTTTCATATACACAGTCCGCATAAACATCCACGCTGTCGTCAAACTGGGTCTCCGCTCTGTCAACAGCCAGAAAGGAAAGTGGTTCCTTCTTCACTTCAGCCTTTGCTTCCTCCCTGTTATATACATCATAAGGCAACGCTGCAATTCGCTGCTCCAGGCCCTTTTTCGGCCTGTATGCCCGGAACGGTCTGATTTCAGCCATTCTCTTACCTCCGTTATCAAGTTATTTATAAATAAGTATAACTGATTCTTATTTCCGATACAAGGGGTATATAAGGGCGGTTAGTAATTAAGAAATTTTGTATCACATCTGATACCCGGATGGAGTACTTGGCTTCAAACGATTGACGATATATTTTACATCAATTATACTATTAACAGAAAAAGCGGCACAAGTGAGACGTATCATTGTGTCTGCAGGGAAGAGGTGCAAGTTGAAGCTTCATCAGTACAATACAAATATCTTCGATGAATTCAGGATTAAATGCAATAAATGCAGCGGACTTTGCTGTACAGCCTTATACTTTTCCAAATATGACGGCTTTCCTGCCGACAAAGCAGCCGGGATACCATGCAGCTATTTAGATGATTGTTTCCGCTGCTCCATACACAAGGAGCTGCACTCCAGACACATGAAAGGATGTTTAGCTTACGATTGCTGCGGAGCAGGACAGACAGTCACTTCACTGTACGGCGATGAAAACTGGAAAGCAAATCCCCCTATAGCGCAGGAGGTATTTGATGTATTTGTGAAAACATACTATCTGCAGCAAATATTGTGGTATATGTCAGAGGTTTTAACCCTATTGCCCGCCAAGTCGCTCTGGCCCGAAGCTGACAGCTGTATAAAAGAGTTACATCTTCTTTTGAAATCCACTCCTCAAATTATTTTGGATTTCGATATGGAGATTTGCAGGACAAAAGTAAATGCATTGCTGAACAAAGCCTGGATAATGGTAAAACAGCAGGTTGGCTATCCGAAAAATACAGCGGTGAAAAAGGATTTTATGGGGCATAATTTCAAAAAATCCCGGCTAAACGGCTGCGATTTCAGTTCAGCACTCTTGATAGCTGCAAATTTAGAGGAATGTGATTTGACCGGATGTAATTTCCTTGGAGCAGATATGCGGGATACTAATATCCAAAATGCTGATTTAAGTGAAAGCATATTCTTGACGCAGGGACAGATTAACGCAGCGAAAGGGAACCTGAATACCCGCATTCCCGGACATCTTATCAGGCCGTCTGAATGGGACTGAAACAGTTCATTGGCTATTATATAAAAAACCGGCAGGTGATTTCATAAAAAATACTGCTGCACTAAAAAATGTCCGAAACGGTATTAAAACCGCTCCGGACATTTTACTGTGAACAAAAATTAATTTTATTTTACAACGCGCACGCGGATAACACCCGGGATAGAACGAAGGGTATTGATAATCTCCTCGCTGGGAGGCGTCTCCACATCCATCATGGTATATGCCACGTCTCCTTTGGACTTATTGGTCATATCGGAAATATTGATGCCGTTATCACCGAAAAGCGCGGTGAATTTCGTTATCATATTCGCCACATTCAGGTGGAATATTGCAATTCTTCCCGCCTGATCACAGATTCCCATATCACAGGAAGGATAATTCACACTGTTATTGATATTTCCGTTTTCCAGGAAATTCTTCAGTTCCTTAACCGCCATTACCGCACAGTTATCTTCGGATTCCTCAGTGGATGCTCCCAGATGAGGGATCACGATGCAGCCCGGCTTGCCTGCCGTTGTAAGGTTGGGAAAATCGGTCACATATTTACGTACCTTTCCCTGTTCGATTCCGGCCAGAACCGCTTCTTCATCAACCAGAAGATCCCTTGCAAAATTCAGAAGGATCACACCCTTTTTCATTTTCGCAATAGCTGCTTCATTGATCATTTCTCTTGTGGAGTCCAAAAGGGGCACATGGATGGTGATAACATCACAATTTTCATAAATCTCATCCACATTGATAACATGCTTTACATCGCGGCTTAGATTCCAAGCAGCATCTACGGAAACATAGGGGTCATAGCCATATACTTCCATACCCATATGCTTTGCCACATTGGCAACCTTAACGCCTATTGCGCCAAGTCCGATAATACCCAGCTTCTTATCCTGGACTTCCGTCCCTGCAAAATTCTTTTTCACTTTTTCCGCGTCTTTGGCAATATTCGGGTTATCCTTATTGGCTTCCACCCAATTGATGCCGCCTACAATATCACGGGAAGCCAGCAGCATCGCTGCGATCACGATTTCCTTCACGCCATTGGCATTCGCTCCGGGCGTATTGAAAACAACAATACCCTTGGATGCACATTTATCCAGCGGGATATTATTGACGCCTGCTCCGGCCCTGGCCACCGCCAGAAGATTATCCGGAAGATCCATGTCATGCATGGAAGCGCTTCTTACAAGAATGCCGTCCGCTTCCCCGATATCTTCTGTTTTTACATATTCTTCGGTAAAACCATCCAGTCCCACCTTCGCAATTGGATTGAGGCAATGATATTTAAACATAGGGGACTTCTCCTTTTTTCCTAAATTATTCTTTTAACAAACCATATATACGAATCAGGCATTTTCCGCTTCGAATTTTTTCATGAATTCCACCAGCTTTTCCACTCCGGCAACAGGCATCGCATTATAAATGCTGGCACGCATACCGCCCACGCTTCTGTGGCCCTTCAGGCTTTCCAGACCGGCTGCCTTCGCTTCCTTCACGAATTTGGCATCCAGCTCCTCGCTGCCGGTGATGAAAGGAACATTCATAAGAGAACGGTCTTCCTTACGCACGGTCCCCTTAAACAGCTTGCTTTCATCCAGGAAATCATAGAGAATCGCCGCTTTTTTCTCGTTCAGTTCTTTGATAGCCGTCAGGCCGCCCATTTTCTTAAGCCACTTGAATACCTTGCCGCAGATATAGATTCCATAAGCGGGAGGAGTATTATACAGAGATCCCGCATCCACATGGGTCTTATACTGAAGCATGGTAGGTGTCCCGGGAAGTACATCCTCAGTGATCAGATCTTCCCTGATTATGACAATAACAACACCTGCGGGTCCGATGTTTTTCTGTACGCCGCCGTACATAATACCGTATTTGGTAATATCCACCGGCTCGGACAGGAAACAGGAGGAAACGTCCGCTACCAGCGTTTTGCCCTTGGTGTTGGGTAATGTTTTGAATTTCGTTCCGTAAATTGTATTGTTTTCACAAATATAGACATAATCCGCATCCTCAGAAACAGGAAGATCGGAACAGTCCGGTATGTATGAGAAGGTTTTATCTTCAGAAGAGGCGATTTTGTTCGCTTTTCCGTATTTGGATGCTTCCTGCCATGCTTTCTTCGCCCACTGGCCGGTAACAATGTAATCTGCTATCTTGTTCTTCATAAGGTTCATGGGAATCATTGCAAACTGCTGGCTCGCTCCGCCCTGCAGAAAAAGCACCTTGTAATTATCGGGAATACCGATCAGCTCCCTTAAATCCGCTTCTGCTTCATCAATGATTGTCTGATAGGTTTTGGAACGGTGGCTCATCTCCATAACAGACATGCCGCATCCTCTGTAATCCATCATTTCCTCTGCAGCTTCTTTCAATACTTCCTCAGGCAGAACTGCAGGTCCAGCCGAAAAATTGTATACTCTTGCCACGACTAATTCCTCCTTGTTTTGCGGAGCAAAATGCGAACCCTCTGGTGAGCAGAGGAATTTTCCTCCCCATATTTATTTCACAGGCCGCTGCTCTTTCCCTGCGGCCCGATACCGTCTATTTTACATAGTCCTTTTGCTTTAGTCAACTACTACGTTAAACAATTTATGTGCTTTTTCCGCAAAAAAGACCGTGAATTTTACTATCTGCCAAAGACCTTCCGAGGATACCCGTACATAATGTATAAGTATGCCGGGCGCAGCAAAACTGTGCCCGGCATGGCCATTCTTTCCATAAAAGGCAGATACTTCACGCCTTCATCACTGCGCCGCATTTTCTCCGGCAAGATCATCACCGTCAAACACTTCACTGATTGCGGCTCCCGGAGAAACCATGGGAAATACCTTATCATCCTCAGGGATTACACATTCGATGAGCACTGGTCCGCCCGCGGCAATCGCCTTTTCAATAGCCGGAGCCACTTCTTCCTTCTGTGTCACCCGGATCGCCATACAGCCCAGGCCTTCCGCCACCTTGCAGAAATCCACCTTATCCGCAAGGACAGTCTGAGAATATCTGTGATCATAGAAAAGGGTCTGCCATTGCCGTACCATTCCCAGTACATGGTTATTAATCACCACCTGTATAACAGGAATATTGTATCTGCTGGCTGTAGCAAGCTCGTTCATGTTCATGCGAAAGCATCCGTCTCCCGCTATGTTCACACAGATTTTATCCGGCTTTCCCATCTTGGCTCCGATACAGGCTCCCAGGCCGTAGCCCATGGTTCCCAGTCCTCCTGAGGAAATAAAGGTACGCGGCTTTGTATAATGGTAATACTGGGCTGCCCACATCTGATGCTGTCCCACATCCGTAGTGATTATCGCATCTCCTCCCGTTATCCGATCCAGCTCCTCTATCACGTAAGGGCAGCTGAATACACTGTCGTCATACTTCAACGGATATTTTTCCATATATTCTTTAATATGGGATGTCCATTCCTCATGGGAAAGCTGGGGGAGACGGCTGTTTATCGTATTCAGGATATCCTTCAGATCGCCTACAAGAGAAGCGTCCGCACGCACATTTTTATTAATTTCCGCCGCATCGATATCTATGTGCAGTATTTTGGCGTTGGAGGCAAATTTTTTAACATTTCCCACCACACGGTCGGAGAAACGGGCCCCCAGTGCAATCAGGAGATCACATTCACTGACTCCGAGGTTGGATGTCTTGGTACCGTGCATGCCTATCATACCCGTATATAACGGATTATGCCCGTCAAAAGCACCTTTCCCCATAAGGGTATCGCATACGGGCGCATCCATTTTGGCTGCAAATTCCCTGACCTGTCCGGAAGCGCCGGACAGAACCGCTCCGCCGCCCACGAAAATATAAGGCTTTTTTGCCTTAGTGAGCAGTTTCAGCGCCTGTTCCACTTCTTCTTCGTTATATTTTTTTACCCATTCCGGTTTTTCCGGTTCTTTGGGTGTATATTCATACAAAGCGGCCGTAACATCCTTGGTGACGTCCACAAGCACCGGCCCCGGGCGTCCGGATGCCGCAATACGGAAGGCTTTCCGCAGAGTATCGGCAAGAATGCTGACATCCTTTACAATATAGCCATGTTTGGTAATCGGCATGGTAACACCGGCAATATCCACTTCCTGAAAGGAGTCCTTTCCCAGCATGGGAAGGGTTACATTCGCCGTAATCGCCACCATGGGGATGGAATCCATATAGGCAGTGGCAATCCCTGTAACAAGATTTGTGGCACCGGGGCCGCTGGTAGCCAGACAGACTCCCACCTTTCCCGTAGCTCTTGCATAGCCGTCAGCCGCGTGGGCCGCTCCCTGTTCATGGGAGGTCAGCACATGAAAGATTTCTCTCTGGTGTTTATACAGGGCATCATAGACGTTTAGAATGGTTCCCCCGGGATAACCGAATACCGTATCCACACCCTGTTCTTTCAGACATTCGACAATAATTTCTGCTCCTGTCAGCTGCATGCATTCCTCCGTTCCGCCGCTTCCGCGGTCTGTGTTTCTTTTTTTCTGTCCTCCGGCGGCAGAAAAAGGAATGTGCCTTCCCGTTTCATGCCGCCCTTGGCTCTTTATGATCCGAAGCTGTCCCCAGGGCAGCGCAGAATATATTACTTAATTTCCAGAATGGCTCCGCGATTGGCACTGGTAACCATCTTCCGGTATCTGTCCAGATATCCGGTCGTAACCTGAGGCTGCCTGGGCTGCCATTTTGCACGTCTGCTTTCCATCTCTTCCTCGGATACCTTCACATCCAGACGGTTTTCCGGGATATTGATGCTGATAATATCCCCTTCCTCCACCAGAGCAATCGGTCCGCCCACAGCGGCTTCCGGGCATACATGGCCGATAGACGCTCCGCGGGAAGCGCCGCTGAAACGTCCGTCAGTAATAAGCGCTACGCTTGATCCCATTCCCATTCCTGCTATTGCAGAGGTAGGATTGAGCATTTCACGCATACCAGGACCGCCCTTAGGGCCTTCATAACGGATGACCACAACGTCTCCCGGCACAATCTTGCCGTTTTTGATAGCGTCGATGGCATCATCTTCACAGTCAAATACTCTGGCAGGTCCTTCATGAACCATCATTTCAGGGGCTACTGCAGAACGTTTTACCACTGCTGTTTCCGGAGCCAGGTTACCCTTAAGCACTGCAATGCCGCCGGTTTGGGAATAAGGATTCTCTATCGGGCGGATTACCTCCGGATTTTTATTGACACAGCCGGCAATATTTTCTCCGACCGTTTTGCCGGTCACTGTAATCAAATCCGTATATAACAGATTTTTCTTATTCAATTCATTCATTACGGCATAGACACCGCCTGCCTCATTCAAATCTTCCATATAAGTGGGGCCTGCCGGAGCCAGATGGCACAGATTAGGCGTTCTGGAAGAAAGCTCGTTGGCAATTTCCATGTTCAGCTCCACTCCCGCCTCATGAGCGATAGCCGGAAGATGCAGCATGGAATTCGTGGAACAGCCAAGAGCCATATCCATGGTCAGGGCGTTCATAAATGCTTTTTCAGTCATGATATCCTTGGGCTTGATATCTTTTTCCACCAACTGCATGATCTGCATGCCGGCATGCTTGGCCAGACGGATACGTTCGGAATATACCGCAGGAATGGTACCATTTCCCTTAAGCCCCATACCCAGCGCTTCCGTCAGGCAGTTCATGGAATTAGCCGTATACATACCGGAGCAGGAGCCGCAGGTAGGACAGGCCTTTTCTTCATATTCCTGAAGCTCATCCATGGACATGCTGCCTGCCGCAACGCTTCCCACTGCCTCAAACATGGAGGAAAGGCTGGTTTTATGGCCGCATACATGCCCTGCCATCATCGGTCCGCCGGAAACAAAGATTGTGGGAATGTTGATTCTTGCGGCCGCCATCAAAAGGCCGGGAACATTTTTATCGCAGTTGGGAATCATTACCAGACCGTCAAAACCGTGGGCCATAGCCATACATTCCGTACTGTCGCAAATCAAATCTCTGGTAACCAGGGAATATTTCATTCCGATATGTCCCATGGAGATACCGTCACAGACAGCGATAGCCGGGAACACAAAAGGTGTCCCTCCTGCCATGGCAACTCCCATTTTAACCGCTTCCACGATTTTATCCAGATTCATATGACCGGGAACTATTTCATTATAAGAGCTGACAATACCGATAAGGGGACGCTGTCTCTCCTCTTCCGTAATGCCCAGCGCATTAAACAGGCTTCTGTGGGGAGCCTGCTGTACTCCTGATTTTACTGAATCACTTCTCATATTCTATCCTTCTCCTTTCAGGGATTTTTAAATTCTGGCTGCGAGCAGAGTGCCCATTTCCTGACAGCCTACCTGTCTTCCGCCCGCCTTCAGACAGTCTTCCGACATGATATCCACCGTACGGAAGCCGTCCCTCAATACCTGCTTTACCGCATTATCCACCGCATCCGCTTCCGCCGCCAGATCAAAGCTGTAGCGCAGCATCATGGATGCGCTCAAAATCGTCGCAATGGGATTGGCAATGTCTTTGCCGGCGATATCCGGTGCGCTTCCATGGCTGGGTTCATACAGGCCGAAGCTGGTATCATTCAGGCTGGCGCTTGCCAGCATACCGATTGAACCCGTCACCATGCTGGCTTCATCGGAAAGAATATCACCGAACATATTTTCCGTCAATATCACATCGAACTGTGCCGGATTCTTAACCAGCTGCATGGCACAGTTATCAACCAGCATATGGGAAAGCTCAACCTCCGGATAATCCTTCGCCACTTCATTGACCACGTCTCTCCAAAGCCTGGAGGAATCCAGTACATTGGCCTTATCCACACTGGTAACCTTCTTCCTGCGCTTCATGGCTATATCAAAGGCCTTAACCGCAATACGGCGGATTTCCTTTTCATTATAGGTGAGGGTATCCACCGCGGTACGCACACCGTTTTCCACGGTAGTTCTTCTTTCTCCGAAATACAGGCCGCCGGTCAGCTCCCTCATAATCATCATGTCAAATCCGGCTTTGCTGATCTCTTCCTTAAGAGGGCACGCGCCTGCCAGTTCATCGTATAATACCGCAGGCCGCAGATTGGCAAAAAGCCCCAGCTCTTTTCTTATGGCAAGAAGTCCTGCTTCCGGACGTTTCTGAGGCGGCAGCTTGTACCAGGGCGAGGTATTGGCATCCCCGCCGATAGATCCCATCAGCACCGCATCGCTTTTCTTCGCGGCATCAATGGCCTCCTGTGTAAGAGGGATACCATGTACGTCAATGGACGCCCCTCCCAAAAGGATTTCCGTATATTGGATGGTATGGCCGAACTTTTCCGCCACCCTGTCCAATACCTTTTTCGCTTCTCTCACAATTTCCGGGCCGATTCCGTCGCCCGGTATACAACCGATATGTAATTCCATAATATTCTCACAATCCCTTCTTCTGCGGCGCATACAACAGGAAATAACACTTCTTTGCCGGCCATGACCGCCCTTCCCTTACGCCTGCGCTTTCCGTCTTTTTATAATCATAGCCCAAAATATGCAGAATTTCAACAGAAAGAACCTGCGGCAATAAAAAACAGCCATACCCTTTCGATATAGCTGCAATAACCTGCGGGAATAAAAAAGCATTCTTTCATAGCCAGAATGTATAGCCAGGCACATTTTTTACTGCTGATTCCAAATGAAAAAACGGAAAAGACTGTCTTCCGGCAAGTCATTTTCCGCCTTAAACCTGCGCATGTCCAAACCGCTCCATGTCTGCAGGATTATTGATTACTTTCAGCCGGCACCTGTCTATCAGTCGTCGGCATTCGCTTTCTCAACCTGAGAAATTGCTGATTTCTGCATGGGGATACGGCAGTTTTTGTTATTGCCGAATTCCACAATAACGGTATCATCGGTTATATCGATAACGACTCCATAAAATCCGCTGCTGGTCAGTATACTGTCTCCGATTTCAAGAGAAGAAAGCATGGTATTCATCTTCTTCTGTTCCTTCTTCTGAGGACGGTACATTACAAAATAAAAGAACACACCGAAAATAACAACGTACATCAAGATAACGCCAATCATACTTCCTGTTCCTGCTGTTGCAGCTTCACTCGCTAAAATTCCCATCTCTACTTACTTCCTCCTACGTCGGGCTTAACAGCCCTGCAATTTAACTATACGCGGCAATACCGCATACATTTCTAACAAACATCATACACAAAAAACGGACAAGGGGCAAGCCCTTTTACCCACTTTAAAAAAATTTTAGAATTAAACAGCCTCAGGGCGGCCTGCCCGCTATGCACCGGACAGCATCATTCAGCAGGCCGGCTCATTCCTTCGAGTTTTGCTTTTTTGTAGGAAGCAAATTCTCCCCGGTCAAGGGAATCGCGTATTTCTTCCATCATGGTATTGTAGAAGTATAGGTTATGGAGTACACAGAGGCGCATTCCCAGCATTTCTTTGGCTTTGAGCAGGTGGCGTATATAGGCTCTGGAGTATCTTCTGCAGGCCGGGCAGTCACAGCCTTCTTCTATCGGGCGCTCGTCCAGCTCAAACTTGGCGTTAAAAAGATTGATCTTTCCATGGTTGGTATATAAATGTCCATGGCGTCCGTTTCGGGAAGGGTAAACACAGTCAAAGAAGTCTATGCCCCTTTCCACACCTTCCAGGATATTGGCAGGAGTTCCCACACCCATCAGATAGGTGGGTTTGTCTGCGGGCAGATACGGTACCGTTTCATCCAGAATATGGTACATCTCTTCATGAGTTTCTCCCACAGCCAGACCACCTACGGCATAGCCGTCCAAATCCAGTTCCCGGATTCTTTTGGCGTGCTCGATACGGATATCCGCATATACGGCCCCCTGGTTAATACCGAAAAGCATCTGTTTTTTATTAATCGTATCATCCAGATTGTTCAGGCGGCTCATTTCCTCTTTGCAGCGCTCCAGCCACCGGGTAGTGCGGGCCACCGAGTTTTCCACATAATCCCGTTCGGCTTTGGCAGGGGCACATTCATCGAAAGCCATGGCAATGGTGGATGCCAGATTGGACTGGATCTGCATGCTTTCCTCCGGCCCCATGAATATTTTTCTTCCGTCGATATGGGAGTTGAAATAAACACCTTCCTCTTTAATCTTGCGGAGGGTAGCAAGGGAAAACACCTGAAATCCGCCGGAATCCGTAAGAATAGGCTTGTTCCAGGACATAAATTTATGCAGCCCTCCCAACTGCTTTACTATTTTATCTCCCGGCCTTACATGAAGATGATAAGTATTGGACAGCTGTACCTGGGTCTTGATATGCTCCAAATCCTCCGTGGAAACGGCTCCCTTGATGGCGGCAACCGTCCCTACATTCATAAACACCGGAGTCTGCACCGTTCCGTGGACGGTTTCCAGTTCCCCTCTCTTCGCTCTTCCTTCCTGTTTCAGCAAACGATACATATATATTCTCTCCTATCTTTGTTCTCTCGGTTACATTTCATTTTCCCGAAGCAGCTTTTCATCCAGTTTCAAAGCCTTCCGTTCCAGCCAGCCCTGTTTTCTGCCGCCTTCCTTATTCCTTCCCAGCCGTCCGGGCAGACCGGCCGCTGTTTTCCGCAGCATCTCCAAAAGGGCGCATACCAGGAAAATCCCGGCAGCCAGCACCAGGACCCCCGGTACCAGATACCATTTATCCGCCATCTGTGAAGGATTTATCCATTCCCATAAGATTCCTCTCCAATTAGGGTTGTCATGGAGCAGGTACACACCAAAGCTTAACGGCGCCGCCGCAAGAATCAGGCGCTGCAGCCTTCCCGGCCTTATCTCCAGATTCAGGAAAGCTATAAAAAGCAGCACCGCCGCTGCCAGCACAAGAACGGAATTATATTGATAAAAAAGGCTGTAGCCCCACATCAGATCCTGAAGGAAGCCTATTTTTCCCAAAGGTGTCGCCAGCAGCAGTTCAATCACAAACCTGCTTGCCGGTATCAGAAGGCCTGCCGCCAGAAAATGCAGGAAATGCCTGGCCGTCCTTCCGTCGGGAACATAAAAGCGTTTCAGATAGGCCCCGAACAGATATACTGTCACAAACCACACCACTCCGCTTCCTCCGCCAAAATTTAATGCCGGAGAAAAGAAAAACACATTGGGCCACAGGGAGAACAACACAAAAAGGAACCCCAGCAGCAGCCTGAACTGTTTCCGGGACAGTCCCAGCAGAAGTTTATTCAAAAAGGGCGACAATATAAGCATACCTGCATACATTGTCACAAACCAATATTCACAGGATAATATCGGGAATACCGCGGCAATCAGGGATGACATATCCAATGGCTGCCACCCGCCGCCGCTATAAAAAGAGCCGCAGAATAAAACCAGACCTGCCCCTCCAGACGAAGAAGACGTACAAAAGAGAACGAAGCTTCACACAAAAAATACCCGCTGATCAGGATATAACAGCTGATGGAAACAAAGGATATGCCAAATATCGTCCAGGTAAGATAATAGGAAACACTTCCTTTTTCCACTGTTTCCAGTACCTTCCCGTGATTGAGAAGATGCATCAGAACTATCATCAGCATGGAACAAATACGCAGAAGTTCCACGTTAGCCATTCTCTTTTTTCCCATTTTCTTCTGTTCCTCCATAGCCTGTCCTTCCTCCGCCGTTCTCCTGCCTTTCGCCTGAAACGCATTGTCTTTCCTAACAGGTGCCATTCACAGTTTACACCCTGCGGGCGCATACAGTAACTGCATGGTCCAAACAGTAACTCATGATAACACATTGCCCTCCTTCCTTCAAGATCATCTTGCCCGCCCAGGGAATATACGCTATAATTTAGTAGCAGTTCACGGGTATCCTGTGCTGCTTTGCCCATGTTTTACAGGAACATATCTGACTGTAGATTATTATGCAGCATACCGCTGCCGGAGGAATATTGTTATGGCAGGAAATACTTTTGGAACCTATTTTAAAATAACAACCTGGGGAG
>ENA-OPVH01000711-OPVH01000711.1-human-gut-metagenome-genome-assembly--contig:-NODE-711-length-20009-cov-2.581437_pt1 | contig 20009 bp, 16 predicted proteins | sample MGYA00241494_ERZ501980 | MGnify/ENA primary metagenome ERZ501980 (study PRJEB25962, sample SAMEA1964914) | human gut metagenome | biome: human gut; feature: human-associated habitat; material: faeces... | reverse complement strand
GAACATCGCCATGGGCTACGGCTTCGGCGTCATGTTCCCGGTGCTCATGTTCGGTGGCGTCTCCGGCGCGCACATCAACCCGGCGATGACGATCGCGCAGGCGGTCAATGGCATGTTCCCGTGGTCGAACGTGCTGCCGTACATCATCGCGCAGATTCTCGGCGCCGCGGTGGGCCAGCTCATCGTGTACGTGTGCTACTACCCGCACTACAAGGAGACCGAGAACGCCGAGGCGATCCTCTCGACCTTCTGCACGACCGACGCGCAGGCCACGCGCCGCAACTACTTCATCAACGAGTTCTTCGGCACGATGATCCTCGTGCTCGGCGCGCTGTGCTGCCTCGAGTTGCAGTGGGGCCGCCAGAACTACGCGTCGGCCTCGATCGTCGTCGGCTTCATCGTCTGGGGCCTCGTGTGCTCCATGGGCGGCCCGACCGGCCCCGGCCTCAACCCGGCCCGCGACCTGATGCCGCGCGTGCTGCATTCGATCCTGCCGATCCCGCACAAGGGTTCCTCCCGTTGGAACGAGGCGTGGATCCCGGTCGTCGCGCCGATCATCGGCGGCATCATCGGCTGCTGGCTCTTTCACGTGCTCTTCGCCATCTGATATGCCCGGCATTCGGTTGCCGGCATGCATGCAAACCGCACCTTCGGGTGCGGTTTTTTGTATTCGGTGTATCCGCGCGGAATGCGCGCATGCGGGCGTCTGCCCTCGGTTCACAGCCGGACGGAATGCGGTGGTGTGACCGTATACTGGAGCGTATGACCGGCTCGCACAAACAGAACTCCATACGCTCTTCGCGGCAGTCGTCGCCGCGAAGGAAACGGCGCCTGCCGAAGCGTGTGTATATCATGCGCCGCGTGGTGGTTCTGCTCGTCACCGTGCTCTGGATCGTGTTCGTCTGGCTGAGCGTGGCAGGCGAGGCGCGGGCCCTGTTCCAAGCGCGCAATCTGCAGGCCTCCTCGAACGCCGGGGCGGCATCGCGGTGGAAGCCCACGCATTTTCACGACGCCCAGATCGAGCGGGCGAACACCGAGCGGAGCGAATCGGCGGAGCACAGCGAGAACACGCATGCCGAGCAGGACGCGCAGGCGATCGCCGCACTCGAGGCGCCGCTGAGTGACGAACAACGCCATGAGATTCTCGACAAGGCGAGGCAGGCGGCATACGAAGATAACAAGACGCCGGTCGTCCTGCATTACTGCGTGGCCACGAACGGCAATGTGGGCTCGGCCGAAGGATTCGCCAACACGGTGTTCCGCGTGCTGAACAATCCGCAGGGCTGGCCGCGCGCGGGCGTCATATTCGCGCCGACCCACGACACGAATGCCTGCGAGTTCACGATCATGCTCGCCGAATCAAGCAAGCTGGCCGAATATTCGCAGGGTTGCTCTGCAGAATACAGCTGCCGTGTGGGAACCGACGTGATCATCAACAAGAAGCGTTGGGACGAGGCCGTCGAACACTGGTTTGCACATGGCGAGACGCTCTCGCAGTACCGCACGATGGTGCTCAACCATGAGGTGGGCCATGTGCTCGGCCACGTCGACAACGAGACCGTGTGCGAGGGCGAGGGCAAGAGGGCGCCGCTCATGCAGGAGCAGTCGATGGACTTGCGCGGCTGCACTCCGAACGCATGGCCGCTCGACAACGAGTTGTGGACGGCGTACTGATGGCCGGCCGTTTTGCTCCCACCCCGTCGGGGCGCATGCATTTGGGCAACGCGTTCGCCATGCTCGCCGCGTGGCTTTCCGCACGGTCGCGCCATGAGCCGATCTATTTGCGCATCGAGGACATCGACACCCCACGTGTGCTCCGGCGCCGACCGCATGATCATGGACGATCTCACTTGGCTCGGCTTGGACTGGGACGGCGAACCTGTGTATCAATCCGCGCGGCAAGCGGTATACGATGCCGTGTTCGAACGCCTGCGCTCGCTTGACGGTGACGCGCTGCTCTACCCGTGCTTCTGCTCGCGTGCGGAGATCCGCGCCGCAAGCGCCCCGCAGGAGGGCGACGGATTCCTGGTGTACCCGGGCACCTGCCGACGTCTGCGTGATGAGGATCGGGACGAGGTGGAACGCCGGCTCGCTGCCGGTCGGCGTCATTCATGGCGCCTGGCGGTGCCCGGTGCGCAGGAGCCCGGCGCCTTCGTCGCATTCGACGACCTTGTGTATGGCGCGCAGTCGTTCAATGTGGGCCGCGAGCTGGGCGATGTGATTCTGCGCCGTTCCGACGGCCTGTATGCGTACCAGTTCGTGGTGACGGTGGACGACTTGCTCATGGGCGTGAGCGACGTGGTGCGCGGCCGTGACCTGCTGCGTTCCACCGCATTGCAGATCTGGCTGCGTGGGCAGATGCTTCGCACCGGTTTGGGCTCGCACAATCTGCCGGCCGCCGACCCGCAGTATGCGCATGTGCCGTTGCTCGACAACGCCGCCGGCGTGCGCCTTGCCAAACGCGAACGCTCGCTCGACCTGGGGCGCCTGCGCGAGGCCGGTGTGCGCCCGGATCAGGTGATCGGGTACTGCGCATGGCATATGGGCCTATGCGAGGGGGTGCTGGAACGCCCGGAGGCAATGTCGGCGCAGCAGGCGCTGAATCTGTTCTCATGGCGGAAAGTGCGGCGGCATGCGGGCGACGTCGTGGTGCCGGGGAACATTGTGGAGGTGTTGCGCGCGCTGTGATGTTCGGATTTTGCACGGGTGCCGCGCGGGGCATGCGAGCATAGGCAAATTGCGCTATTGTGACCTGTGAGGAAAGCTTTGGACACGGAAGGTGGGGGTGGAATGACTGCATATATGGATCACAAGGATCTGGCGAACGAGGTCATTGACGAGGTCCGTGCACAGCAGATCGCCGATGGCGTGCATCGTGTGATGGACCGCATTGCCGCTGCCGAGGAGCGTGCAGGGCGTCCGGCCGGCGATGTCAGGTTGCTCGCCGCCACGAAGACGCGCGACGTGGGCGAGATCATGGCCGCCATTGACGCCGGTGTGCCGATGATCGGCGAGAACCGGCCGCAGGAGGTCGTGGCGAAGATCGACGGCCTGCGCTACCAGTGCAAGCAGCGTGGGTATGTGATCGGCGCGTATGACTTCGACCTGACGGTCGATGCCGACCCGACCTATGCCGAGCCGGAGGATCTCAAGGAGGCCCCGTTCATACCATTCCATTTGATCGGCCAGCTGCAGAGCAACAAGATCAGCAAGATCCTGCCCACCGTCAACACGGTCGAGTCGGTGGACTCGCTTGAATTGGCGGAGAAGATCGCGCGTCGTTGCATGGTGCGCGGCCGCAGCATGGGCGTGCTACTCGAGGTGAACGAATCCGGTGAGGAGTCGAAATCCGGGTGCGCGCCCGACCAGGCATTGGAGCTTGCCGAGCAGATTGCCGCCTTGGGGGGCGTTGAACTGCAGGGATTGATGACGGTGGGCGCGCATGTGCGCGACGAGCGTCGCATTCGCGAGGGATTCGCACACCTGCGCGGCCTGCGCGAGCGCATCCAGTCACTCGGCATGCCCGGCACCGCGCGTTGTGTGGAACTGTCGATGGGCATGAGCGGCGATCTCGAGTATGCGATCGCCGAGGGGGCGACGATCGTGCGCGTGGGGTCCGCCATCTTCGGCGAACGCGACTTCAAGTGAGGCCGATTCGGCGTTGCTGCCGGATTGGATATGGGGGTGACGATGCGTAGGAAGCGTAGGAATGGCGGCGAGGGGACCGCTGCCCGGCAATGGCAGCCGCTCACGTTCGAACAGGCGACCGACGTCGCCGATGTGGTGCAGTTGCGCAGGTCGTTGCGCCGGCGCATGATCGCATTGCGCGTGTTCGCCATAGTGCTTGCCATCGTCGCCGTGGTGGTGGGCGCCACGCCCTTCGTGCTCCAATGGAGGTCGTCGCAGCAGCTCTCCGCCCAAACGCGAATGGTGAACCAGCGTGTGCTCGGATGGCCCTACCCGCAGGCGGAGAACAAGCTGAGGGATGCGCGGGCGTACAACCAGCGCCTTGCGGCGAGCGGACAGCCGATTCTGGGTGAGGCCGTCGACCCGTTCTCGCAGCGGGCCGGTGGGTCGAGCGTGTCGGAGAAGGGTGATTCCGCGGCGAGCAAGGACTCCGAATACCAGTCGCTGCTCGACACCGGCGGCGGCATCATGGGGTCGGTGAGCATTCCGAAGATCAGCGTGAACCTGCCCATATACCACGGTACGTCGGAGGAGGCGCTCGCCGCGGGGGCGGGGCATTTGTATGGCACGAGCCTGCCTGCGGGCGGCCTGAACACGCATGCGGTGATCACCGGCCACCGTGGCCTGGTGGATGCCCCCATGTTCACGAGACTCGATGAGATCAAAAACGGCGACTACTTCTACATAGATGTGATGGGCGAAAAACTCGCGTACGCCGTGGATTCCATCACCGTGATCAACCCAGACGACACGTCCCGGCTGAGGGTGGTGCCGGGGGAGGACCGCGTGACATTGATGACGTGTACGCCGTATGGCGTGAACACGCAGCGGTTGCTCGTCTCAGGGCATCGCGTTTCGATTCCGTACCCCGCTCCGAACCCGTCGGATGTGCATGACGGGCGCTTGGTGGGAATCATGGCGGCGATTGTGGCGTTGGCGATCGGATTGATTGCGGCCACATGGTTCTCGCGCGCCCGCACACGCGTGGAACGGATGCGCCATGCGCGTCCCGACGATGTCATGTCCGAATAATGGACTCCGGAGTGGACTATTTGGTGGTTGACGGCGTGCAGCCGCTGGGGATCTACTTGGATTTGTGAAATATGGTTGAAATATATGCGGCGTCTACGGTTTGAAATTGTTGACGAGGGTATATCTTGAGGGTATCAATTTGGTAAGATATGGGCATAAACCTTTAATCTAACGGCGAATTGAACCCCTTGAATAGAGTGTGTCTACCGCGAAAAAAGCCGTGTATGCTCGATTCAAGATTGATTTGTTCGATCAGACTGATTTCAGTGGGGGAAGTATGAAGAGATTGAAGCACCGCTCCGCGCAATCTGGCGCGAGTGATCATGCGGGAAGGAAGGGCGCGAGACCGTTGCGCAGTGTTCTCGCATCGTTGTGTGCAGTGGCGATGAGCCTCGGCATGGCCAGCGCGAGCGTGGCCGCCTTTGCCGACGATAGGCAGCCGGCCGCGACGGCGGACCCCCAAGCCGCAACCGCGAGTGCTGGGAACGTGGACGCTCCACAGCACACCAAGCGAATCTCCAAGAACGATGACGGGACATACACGCTGAGCATGGATGTGACGGGCAAGTCCGACGAATCCACTGAGCAGCAGGTCGTCCCGCTCGACATCGCCCTCGTGCTGGATGTATCTGGCAGTATGAATGAACTCTCAGGCAAGCTCGTCTATAATGAGGTGGAGCTGCTATCCATGAATCCCATCTCCACGTATTATGTCGAGAAAGATGGAAGCTACCAAGCTGTAAGGTGTTCTGCGATAAGTTGGGGACGGTGCACGACATGGCAAGATCAAGATTCGGCTGGGCAGAAGTATACAGTCACATATAATTGGATCGGAGGACCGAGTGCGAGTGTATCACCAGACGTCCAATTTTATAAATCGAAGCAGAGCGAGGAGACTCGCTTGGATGCGTTGAAGGATGCGGTCACGTACTTCCTGGACCAAGTTGAGGATCAGAACCAGCGTATCAACGACCCCGGCAAGAAGGTGCAGGTCGCGCTGATCAAGTATGCAGGCAAGAACTCCGATAAAATCGGCAACGACACGTACAATGAGGACGGGTATAACTATAACTATTCCCAGACGGTGCACTCCTTGGCTTGGACGCCTGAGGATCTGCAGAAGGAACAGGCCGCCGTCAACTCGCTGAAAGCGGGCGGTGCCACGCGAGCCGACTTCGGCTTGCAGCATGCGGTCAAGCAATTGAATTCGGGCCGCCCCGGTGCACAGAAACTGACCGTCTTCTATAGCGATGGTTCTCCCACGTCGAGCGACGGATTCGAAGCCAAGATCGCCAACAACGCGATCAAAGCTGCGGCGCAGCTCAAGAACGACCATTCCCAAGTTATTTCCATCGGCGCCATGCCGGGAGCGGATCCGAGTGGTACGGATAACGCCAACAAGTTCATGAACTACGTGTCGAGCAACTATCCGAAAGCGCAGAGCATGAGCGAACCCCATGACCGAGTAGAAGGAACCTACTACTATGCGGTGTCCGCCCGCACCGATCTGCAGACGATCTTCAAGGAGATCATCAGTATCGTCACGTCCGGCACCGCGTACCAGGATGTGACGATGACGGATACACTGTCGGACTACGTCGAGTTCTCGAAACCAAATGCGCAGAACTTCGACGCGGAGCTGGTCATCCGTGACAAGGATGGCAAGAAGGTGGACCCGTCCGAGGTCGGATTGACAGACTATACCATCGCACAGCCGGGGTCGAAGACGATATCCATCTCGTTCCCTCAAGGGTATGTGTTGAAGGACGGATACACGTATTCGTTGGAGTACAAGATCGTCCCTTCGGCCAAGGCCTATGAGGAGTATGCGGCCAACGTCAATGCCGGAAAAAACGGGTATGGCGATACCAAGGGCGATGATGACACCGGTGCTTCGTCGGCTAGGCAGTCAGGCTTCCGGAGCAACGAGAGGGCCACGATCGACTACACGCCCCGCGTGGATGGCGAACAACAGGGCCCAGTCGAAGGCACTGAATACCCGCACCCGGTCATCCAGGTCGATACTACGCAGTTTGCCAGGTTGAGCATCGACAAGGCGTGGATCGCGACCAATCCTGAACAGGACAAGGTCACTGTGGACGTGACGTGCATGGACACGGATGGCAAGTGCACCGGCTATTCAGACATTGACATCAGTAAGAGCTCAAACTGGACGTCGACAGTACTCATCCCGAAAGCGGCTGCTGACCGCACATATACCGTGACCGAACGGCCAGTGGACGGATTCCACACGCATTACACGAAGCCGATCACGATTCCCGCCAATACAGCCGGTGAATACAGTTCGACCGTGACCAACTATCCGGCCGCGATCAGCTTCAACCTGAATCAGATCCGCGTCGGCAAGACCGTCCAAGGGACGGACACCGATCAGGACTTCACGTTCACGTTGTCACCGGTCACCGCAGAAGGTGTGACCAATGCGGACGGTACGCCATTCACGGACGCGACGCTGACACTCGGCGACCGGTTCGCCAATGGCACGCAGGTGACTGGAACCTTTGCTGACACATCGATCAAGTTGGCAACCCCACAGCTCGGCGCGGATGCGATGTACACCTTCAATGTCAGGGAGAACGCCCCCTCCCCCAGCGCAGGATGGGCAGCGGACATGGACGCGGTCACGGTGACGGTCACTGTCCACGTCCCCACGGAGGGGGACACGATCCCGACCGGAGTGACCTATCGCTACGGTGTCAACGACACTGACGACACCGAATCCAACAAGGATCTTGCCGCATTCACCAATCACTGGATTGCGGTGTCGCAGCTTCCATTCACCGGTGAACAGGGTGCCACGCCTTTGGCATGGCTCGCAGTCGCTGGCGGTTTGGGTGCGTTGGCTGTCCTGAGTGCAGTAGGCATATCCGCTTGGCGTAGGCGTCACATGCTCTGATGCCCTATGACTTCGTGGCTGGGCCAAGCAGGCCCGGCCGCACCTCCTTCGCCTGTGAGGCGCAGGAACAACTGAACAGAATATCAAGATGTGTGTTATGCCCCTCGCATTGCGTCGGGCATTGCACGGCGTGTCCGAGAGGATGCGTGCGTTCGGGGCGTCACAGCCCATGACACAACAGAGAAGGAATGAACATGAATCTCAAACGAGTATTCGCAGGGGTGGCCGCCGCGGCAACGGCGCTCGGCACCCTGGCGATTGGCGCGGCAACCGCCAATGCAGCCCCACTCACAGGTTCTACTGAATCCATCACGATCAATGAGGCATTGGAAGGCCAGACGTTCCAGGCCTACCAGTTGGCGACGTTCACGGATGCCACGGGCGCAAATGGAGTAATCAACGATTTGGCGATGAGCACCCCTGCAGCCGCGAATGCGGCCCTGAAGAAGGCCATTAACGCCCTGAATGACGCCAATCCGGCAGGTTGGACGACGGATGTGGATCTGACTGCCGCGAATGTGGTCGACAACAATCTGGCCCTGCTCGTGACCACGCTTTCGTCTTCGCAGCTCCGTGTGCTTGCGAAGCAGCTGGCAGGTAGCGGACTGAACAGCACCCATGAGGCAACGGTGGCACCTGGAGCGACATCTGCCACGATTACTGGTCTGCAGCCGGGCTGGTATCTTGTGACCTGCACTAGCGGTGCTGAGGACGCTGAAGTGGCGCCGGCCATCATGCCATCGACGGTGGCCGAGTACACGTCGATCGCCCAGAAGCCCAGCGGCACCATTACGCTGGGTAAGCTGAATGTGAAGATGGTCGTGCCTACGCCGCATAAGACCATCGACGCCAACGATCCGAAAGTGCTGAAGGTCGGTGACACGCTTCACTACACCATCACCTCCACACTGCCGGCACATGATGCAACGAGCACCGTGAAATATCACTACATCATCGATACGCCGGGTCTCGGCCTGACCGTCGATAATCCAGCGACGGGTGAGAAGAACATCAAGGTCTTTGTCAATGGTACTCAGCTGACTGATGGTACCGATTTCGTGGTTCAAGGCTTCACCGGCGCTGATTTGAACGGGACTACGATCACCGGCACTGAGGGATTCCCGATTCAAGGCAATGGCAAGAACAACATCTTCACTGTGGATTTGACAGAGTATGCAACCGCTCATCCTGAATTGGCCGGCAAGCAGGTGACGGTGACCTATGCGGCCACGGTGAACAGCGATGCGCTGGATACCGTCTCCAATAAGGTCAACGTCGGCGGAGATGACCCCACTGATTGGCGAGGCACCGAGGAGATCACACGTGCCGTGAGCCAGCTCCAGCTCAAGAAGGTTGGCGTGGAAGACACTGACAAGAACGGTGCGGCAGGCGCCAAATTCCAGCTCACTGATGCTCAGGGCAAAGTTCTCAACTTCGTGCAGCACACGGACAACACCTACACCTATGCGCCCAATGGTGGCAACGGGACCGTCAGCAAGGTTACGTCCCAGGAGGACGGCAGCATCGTCATCTATGGTCTTCCTACTGGCACGTACAAGGTCACGGAAACCGATGTGTTGAGTAGGTACTCGTCCAACTTCAAGGCCGTGTTCAACGCTACTGTCACTTCTACAACCACGGATGATGTCACCTCGGCATCTTGGAACTTGGACACGGGTGAGAATCTGCTGGGTCTTGCCACGCAGGCCTCTGGTACCGCCCCCATTCAGGTGAAGAACGTCAAGTCCATCACGCAGCTGCCGCTCACCGGTGCGGCGGGCATCACGATGCTGGTCGTGGTGGCCCTGCTGATCGGTGGAGCCGCCGCGCTCATCGCTGTGCGCTCCCACAGCCTGAAGCAGCAGCTTCGCGGCTGAGAGATGAACTGATATCTCGTAATAGGTTGTGCCCGCCTCCTTGCGCAAGGAGGCGGGCACAACCATATGTTTCTCCGGCTTATCGGTTGCCGATGTTGTCGACATGCAGCGTGTGCCAGACATTGCGGTGCCGATTGTCGCAGTGGTACATTGAAAGCAGCAGATCGAAGGTCTGGGAGAGGGGGCCAAAGGTGGCAAGCGGGGGCGGCGCGTTCAGCGTCGAAGAGGTCGCGTACCTGAAAACATTGCCTGCGGTGGCGGATGCCACGCGTAACCGCATCATCTACACCGAGGAGTTCAAGGTCGACTGCGTGCTGCGGTACGCGCAAGGGGAGTCGCCGGTCCAACTGTTCCGCGAAGCCGGGCTCGACCCCTCGCTCATTGGCTACAAGCGCATCGAATGCGCCATCGCACGGTGGCGCAGGCAAATGAACGTGGCGGCGACAACGGTGAAACAACCCCGCGGCAAGCGAGGCAATGCCGTCATGGCCGATCTGCGCGCCCCCACGCATATCGATGCTTCGTTCGCGCCGCAGGCCATTGGCTCACGTGGCGATATACGCGATGTGCTGATCGCCCAGCAGGTGCGCCGCATCGACGAACTGGAACGCCAGGTGGACGAGCTGTCGCGCGAACTCAGGAAGCTCTCGGCACCGCATGGCGACGCCGGTTCCGACCCGATGGGTGCGTCCGGTGAAACCAGGGCGTAGACTGAGGCGTATGAGACTTGCACGATTTTCCCGCAATGACACGCCGCAGTACGCCTTCGTGCAGAAGGACGCCACCGACGGCAAGGACTACCTCGTGGTGCTCGACGGGCACCCCCTGCTCCAGCAGGTGACGCCGACCGGCGAGCGTGTGGCGCTCGACGAGGACGGCGTGCGTTTGCTCGCACCGGTCATCCCGTCGAAGGTGTACGGGCTCGCGAAGAACTACGAGGCGCATGCGCAGTTCATGCATGAGCACAACCAGTCGCCGCAGGCGCATGCGCCGGCTGAGATGGTGATCTTCACGAAGCCGTCGACCTCGGTGATCGGCCCGGACGACCCGATTGTGTACCCGACGTATTCGCACGACATGAACTACGAGCCTGAGGTGGCCGTGGTCATGGGCCGCATCGCCAAGAACGTGCCGGTGGACAAGGCGATGGACTATGTGCTCGGCTTCACCTGCGTGAACGACGTGACGTTGCGCGACCTGCAGGGCTCCGACCCGATGTGGACGCGTGCGAAGGGCTTCGACACCTCCTGCCCCCTGGGCCCCTGGATCGTCACGAAGGACGAGTTCGACTGGCGCGACGCCAGGATCGGCTTCACGCTCAACGGCGAGGATGTTCCTGCGGCGAGCGGCACCACGGCGAATCTCATCCATAACATCGCCGAGCAGATTGCCGGTATCTCCAGCTTCTCCACGCTGCTGCCGGGCGATGTGATCATGACGGGCACGCCGAACGCCTCGGGCACGCTCAAGCCCGGCGATGAGGCGATTGTTCGCGTCGAGGGCATCGGCGAACTGCGCAACGTGGTCGTGCAGGGGGAGTGATTCCCCGCAAGCTGGGTGTTCGCTGTGATTTTTGAAGGCTATCCGCATAACGCGGGTAGCCTTCCTTCGTTTCGCGCCACAATGGCAGTGACATATGTCGGCAGCGACGCTGCGGGGCATATTTTAAAACTTGAGTCAGAATCACTCAAGTTTTGGGAATAACCGTGCCGGGCCGTTGTTGAACATATCAGATGACGACTTCGCCTGGTCGCGCATTCGCGGGCCCGGCGAAATATGGAGGATGATATGGAACAGAAATATACGACTTTGGCTCAGGAGGCCTTGGGCGACGCGGTGCAGAGCGCCTCGGCCGCCGGCAACCCGCAGGTTGAGCCGCTGCATTTGCTTGACTCGCTGCTGCGTCAGGAGAACGGTGTCATCGGTGGTCTCATCGAGGCCGTGGGGGCGAACAGGCAGACGATCGGCGCGCAGGTGCGCAATGCCCTGGTCTCGCTGCCGAGCGCTTCCGGCTCGTCGACCGCGCAGGCTTCGGCCAGCCGCCAGCTGACCACCGCGTTGGCCGACGCCAGCAAGGAAATGAAGGACATGGGAGATGAGTACATCTCCACCGAGCACCTGCTGCTGGGCATTCTCGACGCCGCCCCGAACGAGGCGGCCAAGATTCTCGAGCAGAACGGCATCACGGCCGACAAGGTGCGCGCGGCCATCCCGAACGTGCGCGGTGGCGCCAAGGTGACGAGCCCGGACGCCGAGGCCTCGTACAAGGCGTTGGAGAAGTTCTCCACCGACCTGACGGCCCGTGCCCGTGAAGGCAAGCTCGACCCGGTGATCGGCAGGGATCAGGAGATCCGCCGTGTGATCCAGATTCTGAGCCGCCGCACGAAGAACAACCCGGTGCTGATCGGCGAGCCAGGCGTGGGCAAGACCGCCGTCGTGGAAGGCCTCGCCGAGCGCATCGTGGCCGGCGACGTGCCGAGCACACTGCAGAACAAGCGCCTCATCAGCCTCGACCTGGGCTCCATGGTGGCCGGGTCCAAGTACCGCGGCGAATTCGAGGAACGCCTCAAGGGCGTGCTTGACGAGATCAAGCAGTCCGACGGCCAGATCATCACCTTCATCGACGAGATCCATACGATCGTCGGTGCCGGTGCGGCCGAAGGCTCGATGGACGCGGGCAATATGCTCAAGCCTATGCTGGCCCGTGGCGAACTGCGCCTGATCGGCGCCACCACGCTCGACGAATACCGTGAGAACATCGAGAAGGATCCGGCCCTGGAGCGTCGTTTCCAGCAGGTGTTCGTGGGCGAGCCGAGTGTGGAGGACACGATCGCCATTCTGCGTGGCCTGAAGCAGCGCTATGAGGCCCACCACAAGGTGACGATCGGCGACGACGCGCTCGTGGCCGCCGCAACCCTCTCGAACCGCTACATCACCGGTCGTCAGCTGCCCGACAAGGCCATCGACCTGGTGGACGAGGCCGCTGCGCACCTGCGCATGGAACTCGACTCGCAGCCCGAGGAGATCGACGAGCTGCAGCGCAAGGTGACGCGCCTCGAAATGGAGGAGATGCAGCTGAAGAAGGCCGAGGACCCGGCCTCCAAGGAGCGCCTCGCCAAGCTCCAGAGCGAACTGGCCGACGCCCGCGAGAAGCTCGCAGGACTCAACGCCCGTTGGAACGCCGAGAAGGAAGGCCACAACAAGGTCGGCGACCTGCGTGCGCAGCTCGACGAGAAGCGCGTCGAGGCCGACAAGGCCACGCGTGAAGGCGACCTGGCGAAGGCGAGCCGCATTCTGTACGGTGAGATCCCGGCCATTCAGAAGCAGCTGACCGAAGCCGAGCACGAGGCCGAGAAGGAAGCCGACTTCGCCCATGAGGATGAGCCCATGGTCCCCGACCATGTGGACGCCGATTCGGTGGCCGGCATCGTCTCCGAATGGACCGGCATTCCGGTCGGCCGTCTCATGCAGGGCGAGAACGAGAAACTGCTCAACATGGAGGAATACCTCAACAGGCGCGTGATCGGCCAGCCGGAAGCCGTTCGTGCGGTCTCCGACGCCGTGCGCCGTTCGCGTGCAGGCCTGTCCGACCCGAATCGCCCGACCGGTTCGTTCCTGTTCATGGGCCCGACCGGCGTGGGCAAGACCGAGCTCGCCAAGGCGCTCGCCGAATTCCTGTTCGACGACGAGAAGGCCATGATCCGCATCGACATGTCGGAGTACATGGAGAAGTCGTCGGTCTCGCGTCTCATCGGCGCAGCCCCGGGCTATGTCGGTTACGAGGAGGGCGGCCAGCTCACCGAGGCCGTGCGTCGTCGTCCGTATTCGGTGGTGCTGTTCGACGAGGTGGAGAAGGCCAATTCCGAGGTCTTCGACATTCTGCTGCAGGTGCTCGATGACGGCCGCCTGACCGATGGTCAGGGCCGCACCGTGGACTTCAAGAACACGATCCTGATCATGACGTCGAACCTCGGCTCGCAGTTCCTGGTCAACCCCGACCTGGATGAGCAGCAGAAGAAGGACGCCGTGATGAACGCGGTGCACAGCCAGTTCCGTCCGGAGTTCCTCAACCGTCTCGACGACATGGTGATCTTCCACCCGCTCACACGCCAGGAGCTCGGCAAGATCGTCGACCTGCAGGTCAAGCAGGTGGCTTCGCGCCTCACCGACCGTCGCATCACGCTCGACGTCACCGAAGCGGCACGCGAATGGCTTGCCGACACCGGCTACGACCCGGCATACGGTGCGCGTCCGCTGCGCCGTCTGGTGCAGACCGAGGTGGGCGACCAGCTGGCACGCATGCTGCTCGCCGGCGAGATCAAGGACGGTGACACCGTGCTGGTGGACCACACCGGTGGCGAGCACCTCGAGCTCACCGACCATACGCACAACCCGATGGAAGGCGACCCGAACCCTGGAGACTCCCAGATCACGGTTGACGACAAGAAGGATGACGGCGAACAGAAGGACGCCTGATCCGAATCGCCATATGGCGACTGATATAGGGAAGGCCCGCGCAATCCGCGCGGGCCTTCTGCGTGTTTCAGGGAATCTGCAAGCCTTGAGTCACTACGCCCGTTCCGGGTTGTAGTGGCGCATGCGCAGCGAGTTGACCAGCACGCACAGCGAGCTGAGAATCATCGCGATCGCGGCGAACGACGGGTCGAGCAGCCACGAGGTGAACGGGTAGAGCACGCCGGCGGCAATCGGGATGCCAATGATGTTGAACGCGAAGGTCCACACCAGATTCTCGCGAATATTCGCCATCATCGCGTGGGAGAGATTGCGCAGATCGCTCACCGCCATGGTTGAACGGGAATCCACGATGACATCCGCATGGCCATGGGCTTCGCCTTCCTTCGCCTCGCCGACCTCGAGCGTGATGTCGACGGCGTGGCGAATGCGCTCATCGGTCGGGCCGTCGCCCACGAACGCCACCACCGGGCGTTGGCCGAGCGACACGGCGAGTTTGCGCATGGAATCCACGGTGGCGAGCACGTCGTCCACGGCGTCCGCATCGATGACCGAAGTGGAGACGCCGGCCTGCTGGAGTCGGCGAATGTCTTCCTGGCAGCGCGATGCCGCCTCCTGCGCGAACAGCACGTCGGTCAGGTGACGGGCGATCTGCAGTGAGCCAAGGGAATGAATCTGCAGACCATGGCGGCCTGCGTTCTCATTCGCGAACACGGCGGCAAGCGTCGCCGCCCAGCCGAGCGCGCACGGGCAGGCGATGATGAGCACCGAGATCGCGGTGAGCAGCGCCATCGGCAGCGCCCCCTGCCGAACAACAGCCATGCCACGAACGTCCACAGGGCGATCATGATCACGACGGGCACGAACACGAACGAGAAACGGTCCACCCACAACTGCAGCGGGAACGCCGGCTGCTGCGGCAGATACAGGTCGGAGACGAGGCGCGCCAGCAACACCAGCGTGATCACAATGCCCACGATGGCGAAATACGACATGCGCATGCCCGCGGGAAACAGGTCGCCGGCAAAGCAGATGAGCAGGCCGTAGGCGTAGGCGGCGATCGTGCCTATGGATGCGAGCGTGTTCATGTTCGGGCGACGGTCCGCCAGTGACGACCAGCCGTCCACATGCACCGGGTAGCCGCTGTAGAACATGACCGGCGTGATGAGCACCGCCTGCCACCATGGGTCCACGAGGGGTCCGAGCGGGCAATGCGGGGCGAAGGTGTGAATGAGAATCGGAATCACCACGACGAGCGTGAGCGCCGCGCCCACAATGATCTGCTTGCGCAATATGCGCAGGTCCGCGGCGTTGTCGCGCCGCCGTGTGCGCAACGTGTCGCCGGCGGACACAGGTGCGGCCTCGTCGTGCGGCGGCTGGTGGAACAGCTCCCCCTGCTGTTTGTGGGTTTCCTCGCCAAAGAAGAAGCGGATGTGCGCAATGGTGAGCATGATCGCCACCACCACGCAGACCGCCGCGATGAATGTGTTGAGAGTCATGGCACTTCCTGTTCGGCTTCGTGTATACCCATACTGTACGCGGAAGCGCTGAGCATTCCCATACGTCGCGGGGATGAGCATGCGCATTGCGGACCTGGCGGCGAAATCGGGTTCGCGGATTACTCTGGAACCATGAGTCAGTCACAGGGATTCCGCCCCACCGGCGTTTCGAACAGCGAGCAGGCCGCCAGCCGCACCGTCAGCCGCGAGGAGGCGGTGGATTTCTCCGCCATGGAGCCGCGCGAACAGCTCAAACGAATGCTGCGCGAGCATATGGCGGACCGGCCGTTCTCCGAGTTGTCCGACGTCACGTTCGACTCCCATGGCGCCTCGCTGATCGGCCATATTCTGCTCGACACGATCGAGGAAGCCGGTTATTCGGTGGATGATTTCGACGCGGTGGGCGCGCTGACCGCCGCGGCCGTGCCGATGGTGTGCGCGATGATGCACGCGGCCGCCTCGCGTGGCGAGGACCTCAACGGTTTCGTGATGGACTTCGTGTTCCCCTCGATCAAAGGGCCGTCCATCGAAGGCAAGCGCGTGCTGCTGCTCGACGCATGGCTGTCGGAGAAGTCGTATGTGCAGACCTCTTCGCTCGTCACATTGCGCAACGGCAACGAACTGAGCCTCGACTTCGGCATCGTTGAGGCCCAGGGCGCCGAAGTGGTGGCCGTGGCCTCGCTCATTGGCGGTGTGGATATGGTGGATCCGGTGATCCGCGTGGTGAATCCGGCCGACGACAGCACGGCGGAACTGCCGTTCATCGAGGTGTTCCGGGAATCCGAGCTGCACTGAGCTGCGCTGATCTGCACTGGAAGCCGAAAAGGGAGGGAATGGGCCATGCATGAGCCGAATCCGATCGATGTGCTGGCCAAGGCCTCCGGCGAGCCTGAATTCCGTGAGGTGGGGGTCGGCCCATGGGCCGAGATGCACCTGCAGGAGCCGCGCCCGGACGACCCCAGATTCGATGCCGCGTTGCTCGACGAAGGCGACCGCCGCAACGTGCTCGACCGGTACCGGTACTGGTCGGTCGAGGCGATCAAGGCCGATTTGGACGCCCGCGGGCGCCATATGTTCGAAGTGGCCGTGGAGAACTGGACGCACGACTTCAACATCGGTTCAATGGTGCGCACGGCGAATGCCTTCACGGCGAACCGCGTGCACATCGTGGGTCCGCACAAATGGAACCGCAAAGGCGCGCTCATGACCGAGCTGTACCAGCATGTGGTGCATCACCCGTCGATTCGCGCCTGCGTGGACGATTGGCACGCGCGCATCGCACAGGAACGCACCGAGGCGCGCCAGCGCATCGAGACGGCGCAGACGGCGGCCCAAGCCGGCGTGCTGAGTCCCGCTGACGCCGCCCGCGAACTGGTGTACGCGCGGCACGACCTGAACATTGCGCAGAACGCCAAGGTGATCGCCATGGACATCATCGACGGCGCGGTGCCCATGGAGACCTACCGCTTCCCCGAACGCTGCCTGCTGCTGTTCGGCGCCGAGGGACCGGGCCTGTCGAAGAAGGCGCTCGAGTTGGCCGACGACGTCGTGTACATCAGCCAATTCGGCTCGGTGCGCTCCATCAACGCCGGTGCGGCGGCCGCCGTGACCATGCATGCGTGGATCGCGCAGCATGCCCACATTGCGTAGTCCGACACCGTATATCTGCTCACATCGCACAGTCTGCCCACATTGCAGTGTCCCGCGCTGCGCAGTGGGACGCCATCTGTTCGCACCCGTACGCGTATGGCGTACGCCACGGGCATTCGCAGCCACGGGTGTCTGGCAAAAGTGGACAGGTGGCCGCATCCGACGGCGTTGGCGTGATACTGTGCCCGGGTGATTGAAATACAAGGCGTTACGAAAATGTCTGGCGCCAAGTAAGTGCTCGACGCAAAATACGCGCCGAAAAGCAGGTCCGCATACGCATACCTGTGCTCGCTCGCATATACGAACAACATCTCGAAATCGCGCGTCGACGAAGTGATGGACCTCACCGGCCCGGCCAGTGTGAAAAAGACGAAGGCGGGCAGATTCTCGCTCGGCATGAGCCAGAGACTCGCCATCGCCGCATCGCTGCTCGGCGACCCGAAGAACCTCGTGCTCGATGAACCGGTGAACGGACTCGACGCCGAAGGCGTCAAATGGGTGCGCGACCTGTGCCGCAATTGCGCGGCCGAGGGGCGCGCCGTGCTGCTGAGCTCGCATCTGATGAGCGAGGTGGCGCTCACGGCCGACAATCTGGTCATCATTGGCGAAGGCCGCATTTTGCAGACGACCACAGTGAGTGATTTCGTGGAGGAGCATTCGCGCGATCTGCTCTCCGTGGTGACGCCCGATGCCGAGCGCATGCAGGCGATGTTCGCGAACTCGCCGAGCGTGCGCATCACGGAGACCACCGTGGAAGACGGCTACCCGGCGGACTCGCGCGCATTCAGAATCGAAGGCGCCGATTTCGCCGCCGTCGCGCATGGCTTCGCGCGCTCGCAGATCGTCGCGTACCGGTTCACGCGCGAGCAGGTCTCGCTCGAACAGGCATACATGGAACTCACGCACGCGCATGCACAGTATGTGAGCGCGCCGATGACGGCGGCCGGTGCGCAGATTCCGCAGAACATGCCAATGCAGAACATGCCGGTGCAGAACATGGGGAACGGAGGGGCGCGATGAGTGGTGCCATGCAATCAGCGAATCCAACGGGAACGCCGTCAGGAACGGTCCCCGGTGCGGCACATGGCGCAGCGCATGGTGCGTCGCATGCCAGGCGACTGGGCTTTGGCGGCGCATTGCGAGCGGAATGGTGCAAGGTGTGGAGCGTGACGTCCACCTACGTGCTGTTGGTGCTCGCCATTGTGTTCTTCGCCGTCAACAGCCTGATGATGGGTTGGCTCATGAGGTTCGTGGAATCGCAGGGCGACGGCATGCCGCTCGGCAACGAGGACCTGTGGGCCGCGGTCAGTTCCGGCGCCGACAACGTGCTCCTGATCGTCGGCATTCTCGGCGTGATGGTGCTCACCAGCGAGTTCTCGAGTTCGTCGATCATCACGTCGCTCACGGTGAACCCGCGCCGCACCATGTTCATGAATGCAAAGGCGCTGGTGCTCGCCGTCGTGACCTTCCTTGCCTCCTTCGTCGGCATGCTGCTGGCGTGGGGATGCGCGGCGATCATGATGGGCTCGTCGGTGAGCACCGGCAATGCCGAGATGCCGGCCGCGATGCCGTGGGTCACGCTGCTTGGCATACCGTTGGCGATGGCGTTGGGCGCGGTGATGTCGATGGGCTTCGGTGCGCTGTGCCGTTCGACCGCCGGCGGCGTGCTCTGCGTGGTCGTGCTGTTCATGATCGTGCCGTCGATGCTGCAGATGGTGCAGCTGCTCGGCGAGAAATTCACCTGGGTGGTCTCCCTCAACAACTGCCTGCCTGCGAACGCGCTCACCTATTTCACAGGTGTGGGCGCCAACTCGTTCTCGAACAGCGCGAGCGCGCAACTGTCGATGGGCGCGACGCATCCGTTCCAGCCGAGTTGGGGGTGGGCTGGCCTGATCTACCTCGCCTGGGCCGTGGTGGTCTACGCCGCAGGTGTGATCGTGATGGATCGGCGCGATGTGAAGTGATGTGCGAATGAAGTGAGGTGAATGAGCACTCCCGAGGTGGAGAGGCCTGTGATACGGGGCCTCGACCGTTTTCAGTGAAACGGTCGAGGCCTCGTCACATTTGGTTCGTATAGTTGGGGCTATGCCTACATTCACACGCGAAGAAATAGTACATTTGGGCGATCTGGCCCGAATCGCGCTCACCGACGAGGAAATCACTCGTATGCAAAGTGAGCTCAATGTCATTGCAGACGCCATCGATTCCGTGCAGGAGGTCGCCACGGCCGATGTGGAGCCGACGGCGAACCCTGTGCCGCTTGAGGCCTACCTGCGCCCCGACGTTCCTGCGACACCGTTGACGCAGGCCGAGGCGCTGTCCGGAGCCCCTGTTGCCGAGGACGGCATGTTCGTGGCACCTCGAATTCTGGGGGAGGAGTGATATGACGAATACCGCCACAATCGAACTGGTGAAGCTCTCGGCCGTTCAGATGGCCGAACTGTTGCGTTCCAAGGAGGTGTCGAGCCGTGACTTGGTGAACGCCGAGCTCGAGGTGATCGACGCCGCGGAGCCCACGATCAAGGCGTTCCTCAAGGTCGCCGGCGAGGCCGCGCTGGAGCAGGCCGACGCCTTCGACAATCTTTCGGATGCCGAGAAGGCCGAACTGCCGGAGCTTGCCGGTGTGCCGATCGCCATCAAAGACATGATCGTGACGAAGGGCATCGAGACCACGGCGGCCTCGCGCATTCTCGAGGGCTGGGTTCCCCCGTACGATGCCACGGTGATCGAGAAGCTCAAGGCGGCGCATATGCCGTTGCTGGGCAAGACGAACCTCGATGAGTTCGCGCAGGGCTCCTCCACCGAGCATTCCGCCTACCAGCATACGGCCAATCCGTGGGATGTCGAGCGCGTGCCCGGCGGCTCCGGCGGCGG
>ENA-OPVH01000706-OPVH01000706.1-human-gut-metagenome-genome-assembly--contig:-NODE-706-length-20179-cov-2.368813_pt1 | contig 20179 bp, 30 predicted proteins | sample MGYA00241494_ERZ501980 | MGnify/ENA primary metagenome ERZ501980 (study PRJEB25962, sample SAMEA1964914) | human gut metagenome | biome: human gut; feature: human-associated habitat; material: faeces... | reverse complement strand
CACCCTTTATAAAAGACAGCATACGCTGCAGATCCGGCCGGGACGTATTCGCACCAGTGAAGTCTTCATCAGAGAACTGCTGCCAGGAATCCACCTGGCCGGAAAACTTCGACTCGCAGTATTCCCGGTTCATCCGGAACTGATTATCGATTGAATCTGATTTATCAGAAAATACGGATTTTCGTCCGTAGGAAAAGAACCTCATCGTCTCACCTCCCAAAAAAAGAGTATAAAAAATAAACCCTTGCGGATTTATCGGAAACGCTGTAAAATTTATTCGTAGAGTTTACAGCTTCCGCAAGGAAGAACAGGTCGCCTGGTGTTCGCAGCACTGGGCGATTTTTTTATTTTACCATCTTAGCCAAAGGCGTGCAGACCTTCACATATGCGTCGGCGCTGATCTGGCCAGTTTCATACAGAGAGCGATATCGCTCAAGCTCGGCAGCAGGATCGAAGGATCCGCTGCCTTTTCTGTATTTCGGTAAATCAGCCAGGAGACCAAGCTCATCCGCCAAGCAATAAATATGCTTGCACGGAAGATGCCGGATCCCGAAGTCAGCGCACGTGCATGTTTGAAGATCACATTCATACGGATCAGCAGCAGAACCAGCGATAACCATGGTCTGCTCGTCCGGATTAAATGACACAACCTTCTTTTTGAGTTTACGACCAGCCTCGATGCGCTTCACCTGTTCGAATTCAGAATGAAGCGATTCTGGCCAGGAACCAAAAACAACACCCATCACGCGTCCTCCTTAAGTTCTGTGGCGTTTCCACCATTGGAGAGAGACGATTCTGCCGCCGCTTTTTTCTGGAGCTCAAGCTGCTGCCGGTACGCCTCCACTTCCGCATCGATATCGATGTCAGGAATTGAAGAACCAGGAGTAGCGTCAGCGGTTCCAGAAACGCCAGAGTCTCCGATCGCAGAGCACACATCCATAATAAAATCAAACACATTGTCGCGTTCTTCGCGTTTTAGTTTCAAATATTTTTCAAGGAATATGTACTCGCCGTGGCTCAGGTTGAATTTATCAGCCAGAGAATCTAACTCGTCGCACGGTTCCGGGTTAAACATTTCACCGGTCCCATTTCGGAGCCATTCCTCATTGACATTAAATTCTTTACAAATAAGAGAGATCACCGGAGCCGACGGATTACGTCGTCCACTTTCATATCCAGTAATCGTATTCTGAACAGAACCAATTCTGGTAGCGAACGCCTCCTGCGTCAAATCAAGCGATTTTCTTACTTTTTTTATTCGATCGCCAATGTTCATTTTCTCACCTCCACACCTGAATTATAAGCTAAAAATAGCGCACTGTCAACAAAAAATCGCAAAGGCAACAAAAAAGTATTGACAGATACCGCGCTGGCAATATATAATAATCGCAGAGACAACAAAACAACGCACCAAACGGAAGGAGGAAACACCATGGCAAAAGCTAAGAGATACACAGCCGAGCAGCTCAGAGACGCTGAGAAGATGGCAGCAACCCTCGCGAACGTTCCGGAGGAAAAGAGAACCCTCGTCATAATGATGACAAACTCATTCATGGCCGGAATGGAAGCACAGAAAGCCATTGACGATACAGCCAAAGCAGCAGCGCTGGCATAAACACACAACTGAATAAGAAGCAAGAGGAAGCATGACACCTCAATAAAAACTGTCTGGTCTGGCGGAGCCGATGCAATAAATCCGCTCGGCGGATAACCGGAGCCTGCGGCCAACCGTCGTAATTGGGAGAGGTAGCGTGAGCCCAAGTAAAACAATGGCGGCTAGGAGGCAGATGAGAACACCAGGAGAGAGAACATCCGGAGCATGGACTGGTGGGTGCGCAATACACCCGGATGGCGGCGATGAAATAGACCGCACTGCAGGCAACAGCTATACGGCTACCCCACACAATACTCAGGGAGCAAACAGCGGACAGGTTCTTCTTCAACCCTATGGAGAACCTGTCACAGACTGCCGGGCCCAGCCAAGCCTAGAGAGCAATATAAACAGCTCCGGAAGTCAACTACTAAATTAAAGAATTTATAAGAAGGAAGTGAGTAAGATGCAGAGGTATCAGACAGAGGATGAACGCCGGAAAGCAATGAGAGCTAAGATCAATAAAACAATAAAGAGAGGAAGACGCCGGAAACGAATCATCCGAAGATTGAATAAGGCAGTGCCAGGAATCTGCATCGGAGTACTTATCGCAGGCATGGGAGCCTGGTGCATAGCAGCTCCACTCCCGGATCCAGACGACTATGAGCCCTACCGATTCCAGGCAGAGAACGGTCAATGGTACACACCGGATGAATATGAGCAGATGAGCAGAGAAAGAGATGCATACCATCAGAAGGAGCATGAGGAAGCAGAGGAGCTACATAAACAGATCCTGGAGTTCCAGGAGAAATGGCAAAAGGATCAGGAAGCAGAATGGAAGCTCTACCAGGAGCAGACGCGGCCACGACTGATTCAGAGTATGGACTTTGATGCAGACGACGCATACAGATTGGAGAAGATCGCAATGGCCGAAGCTGAATCAGAGGACACAGAAGGCAAGGCGCTGGTCATGCTGGTTGTTCTGAACCGGGTATGGGATGCAAGATTCCCGGACACGATCGAAGAAGTGATCATGCAGGACGGAGCATTCACACCGGTGAGCAATGGCAGATATGACGAGGTGGAGCCGGATGCAGACTGCATGAGGGCAATGGAGCTGATCACAGTAGAGCACTGGGATGAAAGCCAAGGAGCCCTCTACTTTGAAAAGGCCAACGACGAAAGCACCTGGCATAGCAGGAACCTGCAGAAGTTATTCACACACGGAACGCACACCTTCTACACGGAGAAAGAGTGAGGACAATGGGAATCAGAATGGAAGTCAAGCTGACGGATGGGTACCAGCAGCGCTTCACAAGTGCGTGCCTGGATCAGATCGGAAGCAGAAAAGAGGTAACGAAGATTGAAGATGGCAATGAAGGATGGAAAGATCATGCTGATCGAGGTGGACAATACACAGATGGCAATCATAAAGTCCTGGAACTCAATGAAGTACGACCGGCGCAAAAACATGATGATCGGAGACTGCAGCAAGGAACTGTTGGACAAGCTCTCCAAGATCGTGAGACTGCCACCGGCCATAGAAAGCTACAGGCAGCGATTGGATGAAACACAACGAGCCGTAGATAAGATGCGAGTCGAGAAGGAACCGGAGGCCCTGGTCAAATACCCGGTGCAGGGCAGCCTTTACGAGCATCAGGTAAGAGCAGCCAACATGGCGCTCCTGACGTTCGGCCTCGCGGATCCCAAAGAGGTACTGAAATCAGAATAGGAGGCAACTATGACATACGATGAAATCATCGAACAGCTGGAGATCACAAAGAGCAAAATCAAAGAAATCTCTCGGAACGAATATGGTGGAGAGTCATGGAACGACGACCTGGATGCGCTGACAGAAGCAGCGGACATCGTCGCAGACTACAGCAAAGCAACAGCTCAGGCATCAGAGATGAGCCAGAAGTACGAACAGCCAGCAATGGCAGTCAGACGTGCAGCAGGGCTTTACACCTGCCCGCTTTGCGGCAAGAGAACACAGGTCGGCCACACGCACTGTCACTGGTGCGGAAAGAAGCTCTCCTGGGACAGAGAAGCATACGCAGACCGCGACTACCCACACATGAGCACGAAGGGAGGCGAGAGACGTGGAAACACTCGGAGATAGAATCAGAAGAATGAATAACGATGAACTCGGCGACCTTTTATTTGTTCATCAGATAAAAGCCCTCAGCGGATTCATGGCAGGAGGCGGTGCAGGATGCCTCGATGCGGTCCAGCTGAAGCATGCGATGAGAGAGCCTGCACCAAGCGACAAAGAACTGCTGACGCTTGGAGGCGAGGAAGAATGAGACAGCTCATCGATGCACCCAGGAAAAAGAAACAGTGGACCGAAAAAGAGGAAGCGTACCTGCAGGATAAATGGGGAACGGTATCAATAAAAGGTCTGGCCAAAGCACTCGGCAGATCAGAGAACGCAGTCGTCGTCAGAGCACAGCGTCTCGGATGCGGCGCACACCTGGCCGGAGACACAAGGATATCCCTGAACCAGCTCATGCTTGCAATTTACGGAAAGAACATGCTCGGCTACACCAGCGACAAGCTGATCCGGTACGGACTGCCTGTCAAATGGCACGTAGTGAAGAAGAATCGCTTCAGGGTGATCGACATCGATGCATTCTGGAAATGGGCCGAGGATAACAAGAGCATCCTGGACTTCTCCCGGTTCGAGAAATACAGTCTCGGAGCAGAACCGGACTGGGTGGATGTGAAGCGCAAGGCGGATTATAAAAAGCTGCAGCTTCACGGCCAGCACAACGCAGCATGGACGAAGACGGAAGACGACAAGCTCCGGTACCTACTCAGCAAAGGGACATATACATACAGCGACCTGGCAGCAGAGCTGAGACATTCGGAAGGAGCCATCAAGCGCAGGATCCTAGACCTTGGAATCAATAAGAAGCCCGTGCGGTGCCCTCCCCGAAAATGGACGGAGGACGAGGTGAAAACCTTGTGCCGCATGGTAGACGAAGGCTACGATTTCACACTGATCGCAGAGAAGCTGAACCGGACAGCGCTGGCCACGCGTGGAAAATACGAGCGGCTGCAGAATCCGGAATATAACAGACGATACAACCGCGGGCAAAATGAGAACTATGAATACCAGGGAATCAGAAGCATAAGCGGAAAAGACATCCTGAAAGACAGAGAGCTGATGGATGGCGCCGAGTTCCAGGAGCTGGAGCCGGTGGAAGGAGGTGAGAATGATGGAGTATACATGCAAGCAATGTGGTCGACAGTTTGAAGACAAGCCGAGTAGAAAGAGAATTTACTGCTCCAAAGCCTGCCACGACGAAGCGCAAAGCCAAAAAGTAGAAGTGCAATGCTACGTATGCAAAAAGAAAATTGCAGTCCCGCCGTCAAAGCTGAAATTTGAAAAGCATTTCTGCGGAAACGAATGCAGACAGACGTGGCTGGCAGAAGAAAGAAGCAAGGAGCTCAATGTAAAGGGCCATAGCAAAGGACATAAAGCTCCGCATCTTACAAGGCTCAACAGGGAGCGCAACCCAAAGCTGGCTATCGAGCCGGATGCAGTGATACGCGGGACATACGAATCAAAGAAACACAGAAGAACCATGGAAAGAATTATAGGCAGGAAGCTGAAAGCATATGAGGACGTCCATCACATAAACGGAATCAGAAATGATAACCGACCTGAAAACTTACAAATAATGAACCATAGTGACCATCTGAAACTTCACTGGCAGATGGCAAAAGAAAGAGGGGTGATCTAAATGACAAAAGAAGAACAGAAATCTATACATAAAGGATTCGGGCTTCTTTTCGAGTAGCAAAGGGATGGGTTGTGGCAAGACAAGAACCGCGATCGCCATCGCAGGAGCCGCATATGAAAAAGGCGCGATCCAGAGAGTCCTGGTAATCGCACCAACGTCCGTCGTGTCGGTCTGGCCAAAAGAGATCGCAGAGGTCGCAGACTTCAAAGTGACCTGCAAAGCGCTCCTGGGAACGAAGCAGCAGAGAATCCGAATGATCGAAGACCTGCAGGCGTTCCCATTCAAAGCGCTCAAGGTCGCCGTGATCAACTACGAATCAACCTGGAGAGATGGACTATTTGAGAAGCTCCAGGAATACGACGCTGACCTGATTATATGCGATGAGAGCCAGCGAATCAAGACGCACGACGCAGAACAAAGTAAAGCAATACATAAGCTAGGAGACCAGGCAAGATACAAGCTCATCCTCTCCGGAACACCGGTACAGAATGATGCAATCGACATCTGGAGTCAGTACCGGTTCCTGGACGCCTCGATCTTCGGCCGGAACTTCTATCAATTCAGAAACCGGTACGCGATCATGGGAGGATTCAACCGAAAGCAGATCGTCGGATACAAGGACCTGGACGGTCTGATCAGAAAAGAACACTCGATCGCGTTCAGAATCACGAAGGAAGAAGCAATCGACCTGCCGGAGCAGACGTTCATCAAGAGGAAGGTCCAGCTCGGCAAAAAGGAAAAAGACTTATACAACCAGATCAAGCGAAGCAGCTATGCAGAGTTATCTAACGGAGACAAGATCACGGCCACAACCGTACTGACAAGGCTCCTGAGACTGCAGCAGCTGGCCGGAGGATTTCTGGTCACAGACGACAGCGACAAGCCGGAGCTCGTCAACACAGCAAAGCTGGATGCGCTCCAGGATATCATCGAGGACTACGTACTAGGCGCAGGAAAGAAGCTGGTAATCTTCGCAAGGTTTATCCCGGAAGTAACCGCGATCATGAAAATGATAGATAAGACCTTCCAGAAGACAGGAAAGAAGCAGGTGGCCATCTACGGAGCGATTAAGAAAGAAGACCGTGGACCGATCATCAAACAGTTTCAGGAAGATCCGGACACCGTGATCATCGTCGGCCAGATCGACACCCTCGGCGTCGGAGTTACCCTGACAGCTGCAGATACATGCGTCTACTATTCGAAGAACTTCAACTACGCCACATACGAACAGAGCCTCTCCAGGATCCACCGAATCGGACAGAGAAACACCTGCACATACATCGACCTGGAGACCGAAGGTACCGTGGATGAGATGATCGGTAAGGCGCTGGCCAGAAAAGAAGACATGGCCAAGACTGTCGTGGATGACTGGCGCGCGTACTTCGAATAGGAGGATGACATGAAATTATTTGAAAAGATAAGGCGCTTCATCAGAGGCGCAGACAGAGCGGTGACCGACGCGATCTGTGAACGCCTAGACAATACAGCAGAGAAGATCGAAAACTTCGCAAGGAACCTGGATCCTGAAGCATTCCAGGAATCAAAGATGCGCGAGTCCTAGGAAGGAAGACCGAGGACGGATCCAGAGACTGCAGCACGACTGGCGCAGATGTCGGTCGCATCGCTGGGAAATGCAATCGACCAGATAACAGAAGGAATGGTGAAGGCCGGATTCAGGGCAGATGAAGCAGCGGACGCCATCAGATCAGTGATCAGTGCAGGCGTGAAACCAGAGCCACTAAGCCACCTGACAAACAACTGGCGCAAGATGCATGGTCTGCCGATGCATCGAAAACCTGCATCGTTCAGGAAAAGGAGGAAAGGCAATGGAACAGGAAAGCAGAGTAAATAACCCAAAACCATGGATCGCGCAGCTATTCTGCAGACATCATGGCGAGTGGTTCAGAAAGCAAGAGCCGTTCTTCAACCTGAGCGGCGAGAGACAATACAAAGTCTGCACAAAGTGTGGAAAGAAACTGGATGAGAGATTTATGCCGAACTTTGACGGAAGCTAAGGAGGTGCCTAGATGGGCGGAAGGGCATGGAGCCAGGAGGATCTGATCAGGCTCGAAGAATTAACAGAAAAATATCCGCTCGCCACAGTAGCAAGAATTCTGAACCGTTCAGAAAATGCGATCTTCCTTAAAAGGCAGCGGCTCGGCATTGGAGGATTTATGGCGAACACAGACATGCTGACCAGGAACACCCTCTCGCGGATCCTGGGAGTTGAGAACCGGACAATCCAATACTGGGAGCGCAAAGGACTGAAAAGCGTCCGGAAAAAGCCATACGTGATGTACCGGCAGCAGGACATCATCAGATACATGGAAGAACATCCGGAAGATTGGAATGCTGCCAGAGTAACCGATGACACACTGTTCATGCAGTACCCCTGGTTTAAAGAAAAAAGGAAGAATGACATATCACACAAATACAACTGGACGCAGGCCGAAGTAAGCCGGATGAAGATGCTCCGGAAGCAGGGATTCACAATCAGAGAGATCGCAGAGAAGATGAACCGTTCGGAATCAAGCATAAAGTACAAACTCTACGGAAGGGAGAAAAGCGATGGCAGAAGTTAAGATCTGGCCGCGAGGCCAAAACGAAACCGGAGGCATCCTGCTGATGCCGATGAAGAAAAACATCCCAAAAGGGCATCCGGAATGGAGCCTGGTAAAATGTCCGATCTGCGGACAGGAATGCTGGAGACCAATATCAAGGCAGGAGCTCCGGCAGAAGAAAATGCAAGCAGCCTGCACAGAGTGCGGACTCAAAATAGAAAGTAGGAGGAACCAACCATGAAACTCACTGAAATGCTCGGCCAGTACGAGGAACTTCTAGACAAGAAGGATCAGCTGGCCAAAGACACCAAGGACAACAACGCAGCCATCGACAAGCTGAAGGCAGAGATCGCAGAAATGATGATCGACGAAGACATCCCGTCCCAGGGATACGGAGACTATGTCTACAGCCTCCAGGACAAGGTCAAATACTCCAAGCGCGGAGAAGCCTACCTGCAGGAACGCGGCCTGGACTTCTTCGAGGTACTCAGGGAGCAGGGCCTCGGCGAGCTCATCAAAGAAACCGTCAATGCAGGATCCCTGCAGAGCGCCATGAAAGAAATCGCAGACGAAAACGATGGAGAGCTCCCGCCAGAGCTGGATGAGATCGTAAGCAGCTACGAGATGACCGACATCACCAGACGCAAATTAACCAACAAAGCACTCAAAAGAGCGAAAGGAGAATAAACCATGGAACAGTTAGAATTTGATTGTCGCCTCGAATCAGAGCGCGAGCTTGAGGAAAACGTAAACATCGCGCTGGAATTTGCATGCAAGCAGGTCAAGGAAACCAGCAAGTCGAAGGTATCAAACCGCCACGACGGATACGGTATCGCTTCAGAGTTCTATGCAGGCATGAAGCTCGACCAGAAGAAGGTAGATGAGAGCATGAAAGATTTCCTGCGTATCCTTCCAACAGAGGACGATGCCAAGGCAGTCGAAGCAGCCAGCAGCCTGAAGAATGCAGCAACCGGTCTGGTGCTCCAGGCGACAAAGCTCGCGGCCCAGGCGGATAGAATCATGCACGACTTATACGAAAAAGTCAGCAGCTACACCACACCGGTGGAAGATTACCTGGATGGACAGTTCGAGGACGCAGAAGCGGATCCGGAAGCCGAAGCAGAGGAAGAACAGGAGGACGTTGAATAATGGCAGGGCTCACAGTTAATGAGGTAACACGCATCGAAGTATCCGATTCAGAAGGCAATGCAATGCGCCAGGGAGACACGATCGTCCTGAGAATCGACACGGAGGACATCCTCTGTACCTTCGAAGGAATTAAGAGCGGATACTTCATCACCAAGACATGCGAAGACGGAATCGAAAACCGGTACCGTGTAAAGAGCATCAAGAAATCAAAAGTGGTAAAAGCAGCAGCATCCCAGGATGCAGAGAATAAGGAGGAATAAGATATGGCAGCAGCAAAGAACGAACTCGCAACGATGGAGAACTTCAAGATCGTAACCGGCATGGAGGCGATGGATGAGGAACTCAGAGCAGAGTTGGAAGATGAGCTCGACGACCTGGACGATGATGGCGGCATCGATGCCAAGCACATCAAGATCCCGTCTGGCGGCGGAAAAGCCTTCGAGGTCGAGACAGATGATCCGGATGATCCGGAAGTCATGAAGGAAGTAACCGGCGTGATCATTTTCACGCACCGAATGAACGCCTACTGGGCGCAGAAATTCGGAGAGGCAGGAGAAGACGGTAACATCAACAAGAGCCCGGACTGCAGCTCCATGGATGGAAAGCAGGGCATCAACAGAGACACCGGAGAAATCCGCACCTGCGACACTTGCCCTTATAACCAGTTCGGATCCGATGGAAAAGGAAAAGCCTGCAAGAACATGCGCCGCCTTTACATCATGATGGACAACCGTCCGGACATTTATCTCCTGACAGTGCCGCCGACATCCATCAAGGACGTGAACAAAGCGCTGAAGAAAATCATGGGACAGCAGCACATACCATACAGCCGCATGATCGTGACATTCAAGCTGAATGTGGTAGAGAACGCGGACAAAATCAAATACTCCAAGGTAACGCTGGAGAAGACAGGACTTCTGCCAGAAGCTCTTTATAAGACAACCGCAGAGCTCCGCAAAGCAATGAAGCAGAGCTATGAGAGCGTAGCCATCACAACAGATGACTACAAGGAAGCAGCACCAATGGAAGCAACTCCGGAAGTCGGCCCTGACGGATTCATGCAGGCGGGCGACATCCAGGATGGAGAGCTGCCATTTGACTAAGCCACAGCGCAGGGCGGTCACCATGGCCGCCCTGCAGAATTGGAGGTAAACGATGGCTAAGAACTTAAAGGAATTTATACAGTGCGGAAGGGATCCCGCATACCTGAAGAACGGAGACATCATTACAGAGGAACTCGCCTGGGAAATCGTCGGCCAGGAAGAATACGCTGACGGATGCCTGGATCAAGAATTTGAGATCACACAGAACCGCATCGTGGAAGACATCATCGGAGGCGAGTGCGTCTACGAAACCATCTACAGAGAGAGCCCGGACTACCCATGGCAATACATCGGACTGTGCGCAGCAGGAAAAGACAAGAACCTCGCGCCGATCCACGCCAAGACAACCTACGTCTGCAGTAAATACAGAGCAAAGAACGAAGTGGAGCTGCAGCAGCATATCCGGGACGCCGTGGAAGCATGCCGGAAAGTGCACGAAAGAGGAAACATACCAATCGCGCCGCATCTTTACTGGCCAAGGTTCCTGGACGACAATGATCCACAGGATCGCGACTACGGAATAGCAGCAGGCCTGGAAGCACTGAAGCGATGCGATGAGATGATCGTAATCATCAGACAGGAAGGTCCGGAGGAAGAATGGATCAGTCAGGGAATGCAGGCTGAAATCGCTACTGCGGCAAAGATGGGAATCGAGCCACAGTTCATATACATAGGCAAAGAAAAGAGGTAGCACCATGAACACGGCAGAAGTCGATCTCGACCGTTTGGTCGATTATGAAAGAGAATACAGAAGCGTCGTCAAAAGGGCGCAGGTTACCGGAGATCATATGATAGGACTCTGCCCGTTCCATGACGATTCTAAAAACAGCTTCTCAGTAGATCTGAAGACAGGAAGATGGCACTGCTTCAGCGAGGACATCGGCGGCAATTACGTGGACTTTGTGGCCAAGGTAAATGGCATCAGCACAAAGGACGCATACAAGCGCATTATGGAAGAATACCATGTGGAAATGCCGGAAAAAGAAAAACCAGCATCATCATCCCGCCGGAGCTATTCGATGGAGCAGTACGCCTTCGAAAAAAGGCTCCCGGTGGAATTCCTCCGGGACACATGCCACATCAGCAACGACAAAGAAAGAAAAGACCAGACCACATACATGAAGATCCCGTACCTGAAGGAAGACGGAACAGAGGCAACCTACAGAAAGAGATTCGCAGGAAAGGAATTCAGATGGAGATACGGCAGCAGTGGAAAGATATGCCTCTACGGAGAATGGAGGCTCCCACAGATGAGACAGAGCGGATACGCCTGCCTGGTCGAAGGAGAATCTGACACGCAGAGCATGTGGTACATGGGAATCAGCACCCTCGGAGTACCGGGAGCTTCCATGTTCAAGCCGAACATGAGCGACCAGCTCCAGGACTTAAAGTTATACATTCACCAGGAACCGGATCAGGGCGGCGAGACGTTCATGCGAAAAGTCATCCAGGGACTCCGGGACGGTGGATTCATTGGCAAGGTTTACAAATTCAGCTGCAGCACGCTGGGAGGAATCAAAGATCCGAGCGACGTCTTCGTCAAATTTGGAAAAGAGGAAGGCGCGGCAAAGATCCAGAAGCTCCTGGAGCGGGCAGAAGAAATAGACCTGGCAGAACCAGACGTGATACCGGAATCCATCAAAGGAGCGCCGGTCAATCTCCGCCAGCCGGAAGGCTGGATCTATTCAGACAAAGGAATCAGCCACATCGATGAGAAGACATACGGACCGGTCATGGTCTGCAGAACACCGATCATCCTGACGCAGCGACTCCGAAGCCTGGAGACCGGAGAAGAAAAAATAGAAATCGCATTCAAGAGAGACGATGAATGGCACAGAGCAATCTACCCACGATCAACGATCTTCACAGCCAGAGGCATCACTGTCCTGGCAGACCTTGGATGCACGGTAACATCAGAAAACGCAAAGCAGGTCGTCCGGTTTCTATCGGCTCTGGAAGCAGAGAACATCGACATCATCACGAAAGCGGATGCAACGTCCAGCTTCGGATGGCAGCCAGGAAAGAGATTTATACCAGGCCACGACAAAGACATCGTTCTGGACATTGATCCATCACAGAAGGGAATGGCCGCGGCGTACTGCCAGACCGGATCCTTTGACAAATGGAAAGACACCATGCAACCGCACCGAGAACGCGACAAGTTCCGATTCATCCTGGCTGCAGCGTTCGCAGCTCCCCTGCTGCGGATCATCAAGCAGAGAATCTTCTTCGTATACAACTGGGGATCCAGTAAAGGAGGAAAGACCGCAGGACTAAAAGCAGCACTGTCAGCCTGGGGAGATCCGGAACGACTCATGGTAAACTTCAACGCCACCCAGGTCGGCCTGGAGCGAACCGCTGCATTTTACTGCGACCTGCCACTCGGCATCGATGAGAGACAGCTGGCCGGAAAGAATCAGGAAGGACTGGAGAAGACAATCTACATGATCGCATCCGGTACCGGAAAGATCAGAGGCGCAAAGGGTGGCGGCCTGCAGACGATGAGACAATGGAGAACCGTAGCTATGGCAACCGGCGAGGAACCGCTCTCCACAGATACATCACAGACAGGTGTCAGCACCCGTGTGCTGGAAATCTACGGCGGACCATTTGAGACAGAAGAACAGGCCAGCCTCATGCACCAGGAATCAACGCAGAACTTCGGATGGGCGGGCCCGGAATTCATAGAACACGTTCTGAAGGTTTCAGAGAAAAGCATCTGCGATAAATACGATGAGATGCTGCGATACGTGATGAGCATAGCAAAAGGAAAGAGCGGAAGCCATGTGGCAGGAATCAGTGCGGTCGCCCTGGCCGATGCCATGATAGACACCTGGTTCTTTGATAGCCAGGATACACCGGAGCCTGAAGCGGATCCGAAAAAGGAAGAAGGGAAAGACGATGAAAAACAGATAACAATCAACCAGGAGTCCTGGGACAGAGCCAAGAAGATGGCAGCAGCTATCCTTCAGGAGCAGATCGCAGCGACATCCGGAGACGTTAACGAAAATGCCGTGCAGTTCATAACGGACTGGGTAATTTCCAACAAGGCATACTTTGGAGAGAAAGCCATCGGAACGTGTCTCGGCACCATGAGCGAATCCGGAAACGTGGCGTACATATTCCCATCAACGCTGAACCAGGCGCTGACCAAAGCGGGATACAGTCCAAGGAAGACGCTCAAATACATGGCAGACAACGGACTGATCGCCACAGCAAACGAAGGATCTGACTCAAAGCAGCGATACTCAGTAAAACGACGGTTTGACGGAAGAAGCTGCAGGTTCGTGGAATTCAAGATCGGACAGTTCAGCGAAAAGGATGACGACATCGAATCTGAAGCTGATAAATACGAGCAGGAATCATTCACGGATTCAGATGGATTCATGAGCATACCGGAAGGCATGGAGGAAGAACTGCCATTCAAATAACGGGAGCAAAAATCGCCTGAAAATGTTCCCACTCAAAAAAGTGGGAACGCGAGTGGGAACGCGAGTGGGAACGCAAGAAACCCAGCAACCACGCGGCTTTTAATAGATATGTTCCCACTGTTCCCACTAATTCCCACTTATATATTGTTTCGTGGAAAATTTTGCACACGATGCACGAATTTTATGCATCACATGCAAAATTCCATAAAAACATGGTGTGTATTTCAAAAAAGTGGGAACAGTGGGAACACCCGGCGCAACCAGCGCAAAATAAGGGTTTGTTGCGTTCCCACTCGCAAAATGCAGAAGTGGGAACAGAAAGGAGTGGGAACGGTGGAATTAGACCTCAAAAAACTGAACCAGGACATCGAAACCCTGCGTAAAAACAGGGAAAACGTGCCACTGGAACTCCTGAAAACCAAATACAAAAAGCCTTATGCAAAATTGAGAGAGGAAATCCGTGCACAATTTGAAATTTACATGAAGCACCTCATCATGCTCGGAATTTTGAAAAGCGGTCCAGATTTAACCGGAGCGAAAGCGAAAAGTATGGCTGATCAGATACAGAAAGTCATCGATGAGGAAAAGGCGGCCGGACACTTAAGGGAGATCACGCACGCAGTATTTGAGGAATTCGATCTGCAAAAAGCGGAGAACCTGGCCTGCGGATACTACACCGATCGAGTCAAATATGAGGCATACGCACCATACTGGATGGAACATATCCACAAGGAACCGGACGGAAAAACAACAAGCGATCTGCTGCCAGGCATGACATGGCACCCAGAGGCGGGCGTGTGGGTTTCACTTTCAGAGCCATCGTTCACTTTGATGATGCCACCAACCCAGGAAGAAATCGATACGCAGCATAAGGAAGACACGGAGAGCTTCAAAAAATATCTGAAAGAGGTGAGGCAGAAATGAGCTACCAGGGAAACAACCCGGAAGGATATCCGGATCCGACAGCTAACCAGGCAGTAGGAATCGTATCCAGGGAAGAAAAGGAAGCTGCGAAAGCAAAGAAGCGGGCAACCAGGGAGTATGACATTAGAGCAGCCATGAAAGCAATCAGAGCGATCGCCGGAGCATACGGACTGACGATCGAGAACAGGATCACATTTAAGGACAAAGAAACGGAGGAAATATTCAGATGACCAACAAGGAAAGATTTATCGAATTATTAAGAAGCACCAAGAGAGAAGGAATCGAGAAGCTCATCGACTTCCTGGAGAAGACCGACTTCTTCACAGCACCGGCATCAACCAGATTCCATATGAGCTGCGAGGGAGGACTGCTGCAGCATTCTCTCAATGTTTACGACTGCCTGGCTGGCCTCGGAACCGCGACCGGAGACATTCAGGAATTCCAGGCTGCAGGTATGAGATTAGACTCCATCCCGCAGGAATCCATCATCATCGTGGCACTGCTCCATGACCTCTGCAAGGTGAACTTTTACGCTACAGAGATGCGATGGCGCAAGGATGCCAATAACAAGTGGGAACAGTACCCGGTATACGCGGTCAATGACAGAAACCCATACGGCCACGGCGAGAAATCAGTCATGATGGCGTCAGAGTTCATCCACCTGACCATGGAGGAACGATATGCGATCAGATGGCACATGGGAATGAGTGAGGCAAATAACATCCAGACATACTGCCAGGCAGCAGAGAAATACCCGCTGGTATTGTTCACGCACATGGCAGATCAGATGGCCACAAGCTACCTGGAGACCAATACCGGAAACAAGAAGCCGGAAGACGTCTACCTCGGAACAGAACCGGCAGCGCAGAATCCGGAAGAATTCGCAGAGGCAGAGCCTATCTAACAGGAGGGCAACCATGAACACAGAAAGAGACGACAGAGAGCAGATCGAGGCAATCAGAAAGATGATGGCCGAAAAGGAGGAAAAGAAGCGTGCTAGAGAAATACGAAAAGGACTTCGACGAAAACGAATTCGTGCGTTCCTTCATGGAAAGAAAGCAGATAAGCACTAAGAAGCAGGCGCTGGCTGAGCTTCGGAAGCTGATCAAGAAGGAAGGCTACTACCAGACGAAGATCAAGGAAGCTCTGAAGAAACGATACCCGGATGCCTTCGTGGCCAAGATCTCCCAGGGAGCATACAGCCGGGCAGGAATCCCGGACGTCATGTTCATAAAAGATGGCCACTACTTCGGATTTGAGGTCAAGCGCCCAGTCGTCGGAATCAGATCCAAGCTGCAGGAACAGACAGCCAAAATGATCCAGGCCGCAGGCGGAACCGCAGCGTTCGTCTGCTGGCCGGAGGAAGCAATCAGAGAGGTGGAAGAATATGAAAAGAGCCAAGGATAGATACCTGATCAACCGAACCAGATACAAAGACATCAAGAGATACGACCATCAGCAGATGGAAGACTTTCTGACAGAGGTCTACAAGAACGGATTCATTGACGGAGGGGCATCCGTGACCGGAGTGGAGCTTCAGGACGTGGAGGCGGCGCTCAAAGACGTCAAAGGCATCGGACCGGTCGTGTGGCACAGAATCAAGGAACGCCTGGACGAACTCTTTAAGAAGGAGGCAGAAGATGAGCAGACAGAGTAGAGAACTGAAGAAACAGCAGGAAAGAGCCAAGAAGTACGGATGCGACGGAAGATGCTACTGGAGTACCGGAATGTGCCCAAGCGTCGAGATCTGCGACGAAACCAGAGTCGGAGAAGCTATCGCAACGGCAATCGGGACAATCACAATCTTAGCAATGATGGCCATGGTTCCAATCATCGTGGTCGGCGGAGCAATCATGCTGATCTGGTCGATATTTGCAGGATAAGGAGGGAAAAGGAATGGAGAACGATAAAATTCATGACTACACAGATGCATACCTGGAAAGCTACCTGAGAGCACTGGACAAGACGCACAATCCAGATCTGGCCATTCAGACAGCGATGGGCGTCACTATGGTTTTAAGAATGATCGATGCGCAGAACGAACCGAAGCAGCCAGCGCAGCCGCAGATCAATCCAATGGCGGCGCTCTTTGGAGCTATGATGCAACAAGCAGCGAAGAACCAGCAAGAGGAAGGCAATCCAGAAGGCAGCGAGATCGAGAGCGACGACGATGAATAAGTCGGAAAAATACAGTGAAATCATTCTCCTGGGGCAGATGCTCCAGGAGAGAAAGATTGAGCATGAGCAGCACGACCTATACGACGGATATCAGATCATAGTCCCGCTGCCGGAACCAACGAAGGAAATATCCGTCATAGAGCACCAGTGCAGCTACGGAAGCATCATGAACTTATTGGAGATATGGGCCGATGGATCGATTCAAGGATACCTGTCGGCAAAGCAGACGCTAAGAATCATCGAGCGCGTAAAAGCCAGGGAATCTCCTCGGTAACAAGCTCGGAAATCAAAGAAAAGGAGAGAAATGCGATGCAGGAAATCAACGAAGAATTGGAGAACGATAGATCAGTATTAGAATGGATGCTCGGCCAGTATGTCCGAGCGAAACGCCGAAAAAAGCAGTTAGAGGTCCGGCTTCTTGAGATCAATGCCGAGCGTGACTCTCCGATCGGAGGACAGGGATATGATCCACTGCCAAGAAGTGGAGGCAACAACGAAGGCGCAGCCGGAATCCTCATGAAGCTGGCCGACATTGAAGACAGGATCTACGAGCAGAAAGCCAAGGCCGATAAATCCATGGTCAACGTGGCAACGATCCTGAATTTTTTACCGGAGGAATCCATGGAGCGCGAGATCTGCGAGCTCCGCCATATCGATGGTCATGAATGGGGAGACATCGCAGATGGAATCCCGATGTCAAAAAGCCAGTGCCACAGAATCCACAAGGCTGCCATGTACGAGCTCCTGGAATTCGAGTACGTGAAAAAGCTGGTCACGGAGAACCGCGAATCTTACGAATATTACATCGAGAAAAAAAGAGGAAGCCAGATACCGCCGCGAAAATCAGGCCAGGAAAAATGCCGGAAAATAAAACCCGGAAAAAATATCCGGGAAATTTTCTCCGGAAAAATCTACGCGAAAAAATCCGGAGAAAAAATCCAGCATTTGAAGCCCGGAAAATCTGGCCGGAAATTTTAAGGCGAAAACAAAGCCCGGAAAAAAGCCCGGAAATACATAGCTGAAAAACCAGGCGAAAATAAAGCACTTTTTCAGAGGCCCATATAAGGCCCGAAATACAAGGCCGTAAAATAGGCCCATATAGCAGGGGCTTATAAGAGGCCCATAGACAAGGCCCACGCACAAGACCAGCCCACAGGGCAGGCATAGCAGGCCAACGCCCCAGGGAGCAGGGCAGAGCACAGCCCCACAGCACCAGGCCACAGGGGCACAGGCAGGCCAGGAGGCAGGGCACACAGCAAGGCCGGGCTCACGCACACACCCAGCAGCCACGCGCACAGCACACACAGCGCAGGGCTGCTGGGGCACCAAGGCAAGCAGCACACCTGCATCAGATGAAAGATGCGACTCCATACACCACTTGAATGTGGTATAGTAGTAGCATCGAGGCAGGCGGATGAGAGAGACAGACGCGCCAAGACGCAGAGCGAACAGTCTGGCGCTCCATGCAAAGCAAACAGCCCTACATCGAAAAGAGATCAGCGCAACAGCTGGTCTCTTTTGATTTGTCAGTAATGCACAAATCGTAGGTACTACTTTTGTTTAATTTTACAGCGGCGCGAGGAAGGCCCGATGCTTTCCCGGATATGACCTCAATTTTTTTTCGCATTTCGTTACGCCCAGCCCGGTACATCAAGGAATTTATAACAGATTGGAGGCAGACCGGATGACAACAGAAATGAAAATGGAGACACGAAGCCTGGCCAGCTTGCGCCCGGCGGAATACAACCCAAGAGTCCAGCTGCAGCCAGCCGATCCAGAATATCAGAACATCAAGCGCAGCATTGAAACCTTCGGATACGTGGATCCGATCATCATAAACCAGGACGGAACCATCATCGGAGGCCACCAGCGCTACAACGTTATGAAGGACCTCGGATACACCGAGGCGCAGGTCGTCGTGGTCGATCTGGACAAGAATAATGAGAAGGCGCTCAATATTGCGCTGAACAAAATCACAGGAGAATGGGATGAGATCAAGCTGAAAGACCTGCTGCTCGACCTCGATCTCAATGATTACGATCTGACAGCGACCGGTTTCAGTTCAAAAGAGGTCGAAGACCTCGTGATCCGACTCGACAAGGACGTGGAAGCCGAAGATGACGACTTCGATGCCGACGCAGACTATGAATCCATCGAGGAGCCGGTCACCCAGCGCGGAGACATCTGGATCCTGGGAGACCACAGGCTCATGTGCGGAGATTCCACCGACCTCGGCGACGTCAACACCCTGATGGGCGGCGAGGAAGCAGACCTCGTGATCACGGATCCGCCGTACAACGTCAACTACAAGGACGGATCCATCAAAAACGACAACATGGATGAGGGATCCTTTGAGGATTTCCTTCAGAATGCATTCCTGGCCATGTTCGAGAACATGAGACCAGGAGCCGCAGCGTACATATTCCACGCAGACAGTGAAGGCCTGGCATTCAGGCGCGCATTCAGAGATTCCGGATTCAAGCTGGCAGAGCGCCTGATATGGGAAAAGAACTCCTTCGTGCTCGGCCGCCAGGATTACCAGTGGCGCCACGAACCAATTCTCTACGGATGGAAAGAAGGCGCTGCGCATTACTTCATCGACGACCGAAGCAAGGACACAATCCTCCTGGAGGACGAACTCGACCTGGAATCCATGAAGAAGGAAGACCTGATCACATACATCAATCAGATCATCGACCAGTACAAAGACCAGACGACCGTCCTCTTTGAGAAGAAGCCGACAAAGAACGACGTGCATCCAACGATGAAGCCGGTAAACCTGGTCGGAAGACTGATGCGGAACTCCAGCAAGCCAGGATGGAACGTCCTCGATTTATTCGGAGGCAGCGGATCCACGCTCATGGCAGCAGAGCAGATCGGCCGCCGGGCGTTTCTGATGGAGCTTGATGAGAAGTTCTGCGACGTAATCGTCCACCGATGGGAAGAATTCACAGGAAAGAAGGCTGTAAGAGCCGGGAAGTTGGAGGTGAGCCTATGATGAACCAATATGAAATCATGGCTGAAATTTTGCGGGGGGGGGTACGCTCAGATGAGTGACGGAGAAGTAAAAGGCAGCTTTTATCGGACAGAGATCATCGCGCAGCTTTTCGGAGTGACCGTCCGCCGCGTGCAGCAGCTCACCCAGGAAGGCATCATATCCACCACCAAGATCCTGGAAGATGGAAAGAGCGTCCGAAGATACGACCTCGTGCCTACGATCCAGGCATACGTCAAATACCTATCGGACAAGGCCTACGGAAAACAGCACCGTACCGATAAGGAGATCGAGCTCAGGGAACAGAAGATGCAGGCCGACATCGCCCTGAAGGAGAGCCAAGGAGAACTGCATAGATTGAAGACCGAGATAGCAGCCGGTCAGTACATCAGCGTAGAAGAAGTAAAACTCGACTACGCTAAATTTTTTGTTGTATTTAAAAAATTCGCCATGAGCGTACCGGCCAGGGTAACCGGGATGCTTTCAGGACAGATGGAA
>ENA-OPVH01000703-OPVH01000703.1-human-gut-metagenome-genome-assembly--contig:-NODE-703-length-20271-cov-5.922339_pt1 | contig 20271 bp, 18 predicted proteins | sample MGYA00241494_ERZ501980 | MGnify/ENA primary metagenome ERZ501980 (study PRJEB25962, sample SAMEA1964914) | human gut metagenome | biome: human gut; feature: human-associated habitat; material: faeces... | reverse complement strand
AAAAAAACGATGGCCAATCTTACTCCCTCGGGATAACTCAATCCTCGGGATTAGAACGGCACACAATGTAATCACCACCGGCGGTGTAAAGATCGCTGTACAGGAATGGGCGGACGCGGAAAAGACGCAGCCCTTTGAAGATCTGGAGGGCATCATGCCCGGCGCAACGGTCACGAAGATCGCCGAGGTCAAAAACACCGGCGCGTCCGATGCGTGGATCCGCGTATCCGTCACCAAAAGAATCGAGCTGAAAGGTGAGGGGGAGGCGAACCCCGAACTGGTCGAGCTGGCGCTGAACAAGACGGACTGGACGGAGAAGGACGGCTTCTATTACTACAACAGGGTATTGAAGCCCGGTGAGGTGACAGAGCCGATCTTCACAGCCGTGACATTCAAGTCCGACATGGGCAACGAGTACCAGAACGCGACTGCGACCGTGGACATTGCGGCGCAGGCTGTACAGAGCGCGAACAACGGCAAAAACGCGCTGGAGGCCGCCGGTTGGCCGACAACAACGCCGTAAGGAGGTAGCAACATGACGAAGAAGAAATTCCTGACGCTTCTGCTCTGCCTTGTGCTGATCGTCAGTGTGACGCTTCCGACGACGCTGGCACTTTCGTCCGATTCGGACGGCACGTCCGACGAAGTCTCGCTGACGCCGGAAGAACCGGGCGCAGAGGGCGAAGAAGAAGAACCGGAGCCCTACGACGGCCCGATCGACCAGGAGCTTCCGGAAGACCCGGAGCTCCCCGAAGACCCGGAAAATCCGGAAAATCCGGATGAGCCGGTCTGCACCTGCGACCCGCAGCCCGAGGAGGGCGAGCCGCACCAGCTCGACTGCCCCTTGTATGAGGAGCCCGAGGCACAGGACTCGAAACACATCCCCACCTGTTTTGATGGCTGCGAAGATCCGTTCTGCACCTGCCCCTGCCACCTGTTTGACAGGATCATGGCGTGCATGACCATCGAGGAGGCGGAAGCCATCATCGAGGCAGCTTCCGAGGAAGCGCTTGCCCTGCTGACTGAGGAGCAGATTGCTCTGATTGAGGCACATTTGACGGCGCTGATGCCGGAACCGCTGCCGCCCATCACCATTGAGGAATCCGAACCGCCCGTGGAGAGCGAGATTTGCCGTCCGACCGTGAACTACACTTATGTTGCGCCCTTTGGCGAACCCGTCACCGGCGGAAGATAAGGAGGCAGAGTATGAAAAAGAAGAAAATTCTATCGCTGATTCTATGCCTGTCCCTTTTCTTCACGTTGTTCGTCCCTGCTTCGACCGCCTATGCAGATCAGCCGGGCGACAGCGGCATGCGGTACAACAAAACGGCAACACGCAATGACGACGGCTCCTATACCATCACGCTGGAAGCCTTCGCCACCGGCTCGCAGCAAACGACCACACAAACCAAAGATGTCCCCACGGATATCATTCTGGTGCTGGATCAGTCCGGCTCCATGGATGATCCGATGGGCGGATATAAATACAAGGAGTATAAAAAGAAGAACTATAATAATAAAGATTATTTCAAGCTACGGCACAATGGTGGCGACTCTAATTTGTGGTATAAGCTGAGTAATGACGTGTATGTTGCCGTTTCCGTAGAACAGGAGATGGTATATACCGCTATTTCCGGCTGGGACAACAGTGATTACTATTCTAATCAAGACAATCTTTATTGTTTGGTTAATGGGTTGTATAAAAAAGTTAAAGTAGAGAGAGAGTTAGGATTCTTTGTGTTCAACTACACATACTATGTTGACGGAAGCAAAATAGGTAGTGGATCTGGTTCATCGGAAACCCCAACGTTTTATGATAGCTATGCCCCTCTCTATCAGTCCCAAATTAAGTACACCTATTCCTATACGCTGGATGGAACTACAACGAAGATCGTCGATTCGATTGGAGCTGATACCACTCCTAATACGCAATTCTATAAACGGGAATATAGCAGTAGTGCTGGCGGAAAGCGGATTGATGCTCTGAAAAGCGCGGCAAATGCGTTTATTGGCGCGGTTGCTGCTAAGGCGGCAGGCGATGACAATACTATTGGCACAGCCGATGATGTAAAACATCGCATTGCAGTTGTTGGCTTTGCGAGCAAGAGCGGATATGGAAACAATACAGAGCTGCTTTCCATCGCGGGAAGTAATAGCGGCTCTGTGGGCGTGGCTTACAATAGTATTATAAATCAGAATCTGAAAGATGTTCTTCAGCCCATGGGCACGCAAAATGGACAAAATATGGTCAATGCGGCTATCAAGGCCTTGGCGGCAAATGGCGCCACCAGAACCGACCTGGGCATGGATATGGCAGAGCGGATCCTGAATGCCAATCCGGTTCCAGCTGGTGAAACGCGCAACCGTGTCGTGATCGTCTTTACCGATGGCTCTCCGACAAATTCGACCGGATTCCAAATGGATGTAGCCAATGCTGCGATTAACAAGGCAGACGCCATTAAGAACACCTATGGTGCAACAGTCTATTCCATCGGTATTTTCTTCGGTGCGGATGCCAGCAGTCACGGTAACCAGAATGGAGACGAAACGGAGAAGGCCAACTGGTTCATGCAGCAGGTTTCCTCCAACAATGGCACGCCTAACTATCCCAGCTATTACCTTTCTGCCGGTGATGCGGATTCTCTGAACAGCATCTTCCAGCAAATTTCCAACAACATCACAACAGGCGGCTCGTCAACGACGCTTGGCAGCGAGACAGTCATTAAGGACATTATCTCCCCGTACTTCACGCTGCCTGCCGGTGCATCAGCAAGTGACATTCGGCTTGATACGTATGACTGCACCGGAATGACCGGGGATACCTACACATGGAGCAGCGCCAGCAGCGGTAGCGGCGGCGCGTCTGCCGCAGTCACCGGCGATCAGGTCAGTGTGACTGGCTTCAACTTCTCCGAAAACTGGTGCGGCACAGAGACGGGCACGGACGGCAGCGTTACTTACCGTGGCAAGAAGCTCGTCATTACCTTCACAGTCGATCCCAAACCCGGTTTCTTGGGCGGCAACGGTGTTCCCACGAATGACAACGCGGGCGTCTATGAGAATGGCTCTGCTACGACACCTGTCATCACCTTTGAGCAGCCGACGGTCGATGTCCCGATTCAGGACGTGACAGTGGCGGCTGAGGACAAGAACGTGTATCTGCTGGGCGGCGTGAACGCCGATGACCTTAAAAATGGTGCGACCGTCATGGTCGGTGATATTCCGCTTGATTTGAGCAGGGCAGATCAAAATTACGGCCTTGACGAATGGCAGACAGCGTTTGTGGATATCACAGTGACGGTCAAGGACAAAGATGGCAACACGATTTCGCCTGACGGCCTGAAAGACCTGACTGCTGATACGACCTATACCATCGAAGTCACGGTCGCACCGAAAAATGAGGGAAGTGTAACTCAAAAAACGGGAAACGCTCCGGGCAAGATCAACGTCTTTAAGCCGGAGCTGACGTTCAAGGATTCCGAGGGCTACTACGGCGCGGATGTGCCTGAACTTAGCGATAATCTCACAAAGACCGAATGGAAGCGCGGAACTACATTGGATACAGCGGTGACCATGATTGGCGCAAAGCCAGAGTTGGACTTCACCTACACGCCGGAGGCTGGCAAGATCGACAACAACAAAATCAACACCAAGCAGGACGTTCCGGTTGCGGCTACGGTCAAGATCAGGACAGAAAATGTGAATGGGCATACCACCTTCAAGCATCAGGACTGCACTCCGGCTTGCAGCTGGACTGAACCGACAACTGCCGGTGACCCGGCGTTCCTGATTCACGTCAAGACCTGTACGCTGACCATCAACAAGACCGGCGGCGCAGGCAATGAGTCCTATGTGTTTGATGTGTACAAGGACGGCACAAAGTATTCTGAGGTGACGATTTGGGGCAACGGCACAGAAGAACTCGTTGAATTGCCGGTCGGCACATACACCATTCAGGAAAACACCGGCTGGAGCTGGCGGTATACACCGGCTTATGGAGACGGAGCGACATTGAACGCTACGAATCCCAACGGCAGCATCACCTGCACGAACACCGCCAACGACAAGATTTACTGGCTCAATGGCTTTAGCCAGGTGGTCAGGAACATCTTCGGCGTGAGTCACTGAGAAAGGAGGGAATGATGATGTATAAAGGCCAATTCGAAGGCAAGCGCGATGAAACAAAGGCACGGCCGGTGCGCAGAAAAGCGCACCATACAGGCAGGCTGACCGCGATGGTCATTGCCACGGCATTGCTTCTGGCACTGGCGATCAGCGGCACCGTTGCATGGCTCACCACAAAGGGTGCGCCCATCACGAACACATTCAATCCCTCCAAGGTGGCTTGTGAGGTAACTGAAAGCTTTAACGGCACTGTGAAAAGCAGCGTCAATGTGAAGAACACCGGCGACATTGACGCCTACATCCGTGTCAAGCTGGTGACCTACCGGACGAACGAGCAGGGTCAGCACATCGGCGGCACGGCAGAGCTTCCGGAATTTACGCCCGGCGCAGGATGGGTCGCTTATAACGGTTACTATTACTACACAAAACCTGTTGCGCCGAATGCTCAGCCTGAAAAAGCTCTTATTGACAGCATTGAGCTGAAAGCCTCTTATGATGATGCTGACGGCGGAAAACAGGCCATTGACGTGATGGCGGAGGCCATCCAGAGTGTGCCGGAGGCGGCTGTCAAGGCGGCTTGGGGCGAGGGCTTCTCGATTGCTAATGACGGAAGCCTGAACGTTCCGAATACCTAAGGGGGTGGGAATATGAAAAAGACTTTCAAATCGATTTTCACGTTCCTGATGGTGCTCGTTCTGCTGGCCGGCCTTGCCGCAAATGCGTTTGCGGCGGATGCGTCGATCACGTTCAAGGGACAGAAGGGCGGCTTCGAATTCCAGCCCGGCAGCGACTACACGGCGACCGACCTGTTCGGAAGCTTTAAGGGCGTGATGCCCGGCGACGTTCTGACCGAGGAGATCACATTCAAAAATGCCGCCACGGACTGCGACTTCGTGAATCTCTACATGCGCGCCGTCCCGCACGGCGAGGAAAATCCGCTCAGCGAAAAGGTCGCGGAAAAAGAGACCCTCGCAACGATGACGGAATTCCTCAAGCAGCTTTCCATGAAGGTCTGGAACGGCGAGACGCTGATCTTTGACGCGAAGGCTGACGAACTCGGCGGCCTTCAGGAAAATACACCGCTCGGCACGTTCCGCACCGGCGAGACCGCGAAGCTGAAGGTTGAACTGAGCGTGCCGTTGGAGCTTGGAAACGAGTTTTCCGAGCGCGTGGGCGAGGTTGACTGGGTCTTCCATGTGGAGGCTTTCAACGAAAGCCAGCTGACGGTTCGCAAGGTTTGGTCGGACGGCAACTATCTGCACGCCGGAGACGAGATCACCGTCAACCTCCTCAAGGACGGCAAGGTGGAAAGGACTCAGGAGCTGAACGCGGAAAACGGCTGGGCATATACCTTTGACCGTCTGGTAGAGGGGCATGTCTGGACGGTCGAGGAGGCACAGGTGCCTGCCGGTTACAGAGTCAGCTACCAGACGGAAGGCAACACGACGACGATCATCAACTCGCGTATCTACGTCCCCACGCCTCCCAACCCGCCTGTGAAGCCGACACCACCGGAGGAGATCACAGTCGTGAAGCAGTGGAGCGGTGACAACGCGAAAAATCGCCCCGATTCCGTCACGATCACGCTCTATGACGGCGAAAAGGTCTACGACACGGTGCGCCTCGGTGATTGGAACGACTGGACGTACACCTGGAAGAAGCTCGACGGCCGCGGCAACTGGCAGGTCGTTGAGACCAACATTCCCAAGGGCTACACACCGTCCTACCGCGTGCGCAGTGATGTTGTGACCGTTACCAACACATATTCGCTGATCGACACCGGTCAGCTCAACTGGCCGATCTACGTTCTGGCCGCTCTCGGCGCGGTTCTGCTCCTGTCCGGCCTGCTGATGGCGACGAAGCGCAAGAAGGGCAAGAATGCCTAAAAAAGCAGGCATTGTCTGTGTGATACTGGGAGCAGTGCTGATCGGATCGGCACTGCTCCTGTTCGCACACAATCGGCAGGAGGATCAAAATGCCGGGCAGGAAGCCGAGAAGCTGCTGGCTGAGATCGAGGCTGTGATCGCTGCGCGCACGTCGGATGAAAGCGCCGAAGCGCCGTCCAGACAGCTGGATGTCGAATGGGCGCAGGAGTCCGGGCGTTCCCCTGAGGAAGCTCCGCAGCAGCCGCTGGAGGCTCCGCAGGACGAGACGCCTGCAGCGGATGCGTCCGCACAAACGCCCGCGGCCATGCCTTCCGGCTACGATTTTATCGGATATCTGGAGCTTCCGTCGCTCGGACTGCGGCTGCCGGTGATGTCGAGCTGGAGTTATGAGCTGCTGAAGATCTCCCCATGCCGCCAGTTCGGCGACGCGCAGACAGACGACCTTGTCATTGCTGCGCACAATTACCGGACACACTTTGCAAGACTCGGTGAGATGAAGGTGGGCGACAGCGTGCGCTTTACCGAGATGGACGGCACTGTCAACCGCTATACGGTCAGCGCCGTCGGAACGGTAAGCCCGGAGGACGTGGACGCTGTCCAAAACAGCGGTTATCCGCTTGTGCTCTACACCTGCACGGTCAGCAAGGAGGCGCGCGTGACGGTCTATTGCAGCCGCGCCGACAGTTAAATCTGGATTTTGGGCGCCGCCTCGTGGGAGGCGGCGCTTTTTCTGCCGTAAAGGACCCCCGGGTGCGGTTGAAACCTTCTTTTTCCTATGTTATACTGGGACATACCAAATCGGATGGACGCCGCTTGGCGGACGGCATGGGAGGCGCGGCATGAGCAAGGCAACAAAAAAGAGCATCCGGTACGGGCTCTGTGCGGCGCTGCTCATTGCCCTTGCGATGTGGACGCGCTGGGCCAGCCGGACGGATTTTCACGACTACGGATGGAACTACCTGCGCAGCGGGATCTATGTCTTTCTGTTTGGAGCATGGGGGCTGTCTATCCGCTTTCGCATCGTGCAGACCCACGTGCGGCGCTATCTGCTGATGATCGCTGCGCTGATGATGCTCTGGCTGCTGCTGCGCTCCGTCAAGTTCTCCATTGACAATGTGGATGCAGAGCGCCTGCTGTGGTATTGCTACTATCTGCCCATGCTGTTTATCCCGATGCTGTCCATGTTCGTCTCTCTGTCACTGGGCAAGGCGGAGGATTTTCAGCTCCCGCGATGGACGAAGCTGCTCTACCTGCCGACGACGCTCCTGCTGCTGCTTGTGCTGACAAATGACCTGCATCAGTTCGTATTTTTCTTTCCGTCCGGCGTCATGTCAGATCAGGATTATCGCTACAAGGTCGGGTATTTCCTCGTGGTGATGTGGGAGTTTTTGTGCGCCGTGGTTTCCATCACGATGATCCTGCGCAACTGCCGCATTCCGCACAGCAGACGTTTTTGTTGGCTGCCGCTCGTTCCGCTTGTCATGTCGGTGGGCTATGCCGTCGCGTATGTGCGCGGGACGCACTGGGTCTGGGTGATCGCGGGAGACATGACCGTGACGCTCTGCCTGATTTTTGCCAGCATTTTTGAAAGCTGCATCCAATGCGGGCTCATTCAGTCCAATCTCGGCTACGACGAGCTGTTTGAGGCGACGAGCCTGCCAGTCCAGATCACGGACAGGGCGCTTTGCCCGCAGTTTGTCTCCGCTGCGATGCAGCAGCCGCTGCCGCAGAGCGAGCTGCGGAGCATGCAGCAGGACAGCGTCCGTCTCAGCGGCGATACGCTTCTGAAGCGCCACGCGCTGCGGCGCGGCTGGGTGTTCTGGAAGGAGGACATTTCCGAGCTCAATCAGCTCCGGCAGGAGCTGGAGATGACAAGGGACGAGCTTCGCGACACCGGCGACATTCTCGCAGCGGAAAATGCACAGCGTGCGAGGCTTCTGAAGCTGACCGAGGAAAACCACCTGTACGACATGATGGAGGCGCAGACCGCCCGGCAGATTTCCATGCTGCGCGACCGGCTGACCGAATTGCAGCGGACGGAGGACCCCGAAAGAGCCAGACGGCTGCTTGGACAGGTCATCCTCATCGGGACGTATATCAAGCGCAGAAACAACCTCATCTTTGTCGGCGTGCAGCGCGGCGCGATCTCCGCGCAGGAGCTTCGTCTGTGCCTCAATGAGTCGGTCGAAAACCTCAATTTGTACGGCGTGGACTGTAAGGCATTCGTCCATGGTGACCGGCAGCTTACCATTGAGCAGGCGGCGCAGGCATACGACCTGTTCGAGGCCGTCGTGGAGGCCGGCCTGGAGTCGCTTCGCTCGCTTCTGATCTTCATCGAGGCCGGAAGCGAGGCGGAGCTGCGTCTTTGCGCGGCGGACACGCGCTCACTTTCCGGCTTGCAGGAACAGTTCCCCGGCGTGGAATGGGAGCTGGAGGAGGACGGACTACAGTACATCGTCCGGAAACTCGGAACATCGGGAGGGAAATAGGCGCGTATGGACAGGATCAAAGAGAGCTTCGACAGCCTGCCCATTGCGGCGTGCTTCTTCGATGAAAACGGCGTGGTGCGGCTCATCAATCACCGGATGCTTGCCATCTCAAATTTTCTGAGAAAAGGCGGCATTCAGACGCTTTCGGAAATGGAGGACGCGCTCCGGTCGCCGCCTGCGGACGTGCACTGCCTCAGTCCGCAGCTTCGCATCTACCGCCTTCCGGACGGAACGGCCATGCGCTTTGCGCAGGAGAAGATCACAACGAAGGCCGGGATCCGTTATACTCAGGTCACCGCTGCGGATGTCACGGAGCTGATCCGGAAGCAAACACAGCTCAGGGAAGAAAACGCAAAGCTGACCGAGGCGAACGAACGCCTGCGGACGCTTTTTGAGCAGATGCCGGAGATCATCCGCGAGGAGGAGACGCTGGCAATGAAGCTCCGCGTCCATGACGACATCGGCTACAGCATCCTCTCGGCGCGGCGGGCGCTGCTGCGGAAGGCAAGCCTGGAGGAGATCCGGGCAAATGCCACCCTTTGGGAGCAGTCCATCACCGTTCTCTACCGCTCCAATCAGATGACGCTGGAGCCGGAGTCGGAACCGCTGGAGGCGGCGATCCGGCGCGCGGGGGAGATGGGCGTCAGGGTGCTTGTGGAAGGAAAACTGCCGAGATCGCAGAAGCTCCGTGCATTGGCCGCGCTGGCGATCCGCGAATGTACGGCAAACTGTGTTCGCCACGCGGGCGGCACGGAGCTGTATGTGCAGCTCTGGCAGGAGCGCGGCTGCACGGATATGTTCCTGAGCAACAACGGTGCGCCGCCCAAAGGGGAGATCACGGAGGGCGGCGGCCTTTCGATGCTGCGGCTGCGCGTGGAGGAGGCGGGCGGCAGCATGGAGATCCGGAGCAGTCCTGATTTCAAGCTGATGCTCAGTCTGCCGGAAAAGGAGGAAACAGCACATGAAAGTGATGATCGTTGAAGACCAGACCATGATCCGCAGCCTGATGGAAAGTTACTTCCGTGCGGAGGACGGCCATCAGATCGTTGCGTCCATTTCCGGCGCGAAGCAGGCGGTCGAGGTGTGCAGGACCACGCAGGTGGATCTCATTTTGATGGACGTCCAGACAGAGCACCGCGAGAACGGCCTGACGGCTGTTCGCCAGATCAAAGCCATGCACCCGGAGATCGTCATTGTCGTTGTGACCTCGCTGATCGACGGCGCGGTGCTTGAGGAGGCAAAGGCCGCCGGAGCGGACAGCCTCTGGTACAAGGATTCTGAGAAAAACCGCCTCATGGAGGTCGTCCGGCAGACGATGGCAGGGAAGCACATCTTCCCGGACGCACCGCCGACGGTCGAGGTCGGAATGGCAAAAAGCACGGAATTTACAAAGACGGAGCTGAAGGTGCTGCGGCATTTGCTGCGCGGCCTGTCCTATACGCGCATTGCGGCAGAAATGGGCTGTGAAATGTCGACTGTGAAATTTCATGTGGCAAATATGCTCCAAAAGACGGGACTGGAAAACAAGCTCCAGCTTGCGCTGGCGGTCAGTGATGTGAAGCTGATCGCAGACCTGTCGGAGGAATGAAATAAGCAAGCAATATAAGGTGCCGCCTCAAGTTTTTCGCTTGAGACGGCACTTTTTTATGCAGCAGGAAAAAATATTTCCAAAACCTATCCAACTGGCGGGGGCGGAGACGGATCTTTTCCGCTACAATAAAAATGCAGAATCCATAAGAAGCGAAAGGCGGTGGAAAGCAGCGATGCGAAGAATTGTGCTGGATATGAAGGGCGGCCTTTTGGCGGAGGCAGTGATGCAGGCGCTGACGGGCTGTGATCCGGATTTTGTCGTCTACCGTTCTTCAAAACCGGAGGAGACCGTCTCCCTGTGCCGCGCCTGCCATGCGAACGTGCTTGTGATGGAGGTCATCCGTCAGGGCGTTTGGAAGCTGAGCGAACGGCTGAAAATTCAAAGCGACGTGAAAAAGCTTGGGTGGGACTGCAAGACACTCCTGCTGGTAGATGAGAACGCGGACGAAATGCTTGCCGCGGATGTGCGGCAGGCTGTGAAGGATCGGCTGGTGGACAATTTCATTTATGCGTCGGTGTCGCCGACGTATCTTGCGGGCGTGATCGACACGCTTTAGAAAGGAGAGAGCATATGCAGATCATCATTCAGAAGATCCCGGAGAGCCTTCAGGAGTTTGAAGCGCTTGCCGCAGGGCAGCGGACGCCGGAGAAGATCAGCGCGCTGTTCCTGTGTGCACTGTCTCTGTTTGACAGAAATATGACGGACGGCGTGAGCGCCATGAACCTGCTTCGCGGGCCGAAGCCGATGACGCCGTATGATGCGCAGTTCCTGCGCGACCGGCTGCGCGGCAAGGCCTATCTGCCGCTGGCATATTTTGAAGGCGCAACGCCGCAGAACGGCTACAAGCCGAACGCGCCGTATGTCCTGAATGTGTTGTCGGACCCCCGGCCGCAGGACATCGAGCCGGGGTATCTGCGCGTGTTCCTCAAGACGGCGGGTGCGGACTCGCCGCGGCCGATGAAGCTGCGGCAGAAGGCATCCACCGGCGAATGGTTCCTGTGGGAGTATTCAAGCATCCTCAGCGGCATCCGCATTCCCGCGGCGGAAGATCCGTGGGCATAAAAACGAGAAAGGAAGTAAGAAATAATGGGTCTTATCAAAGCGGCGCTTGGCGCGGCTGGCGGCGTACTGGCCGACCAGTGGAAGGAATATTTTTACTGTGAATCGATCCCGGAAAACGTGATGGCGGTCAAGGGCCAGCGGCGCGTTTCCGGACGCAGCAGCAACACAAAGGGAAGCGAAAACATCATCTCGAACGGCTCCGTCGTCGCGGTGGCGGACGGTCAGTGCATGATCATCGTCGATCAGGGCAAGGTCGCGGAGCTGTGCGCCGTGCCGGGCGAGTTCGTGTACGACAGCTCGACGGAGCCCTCCATTTTCTCCGGTCAGCTCGGCACAAGCATCGTCGGCACCTTCAAAAATATTGGCAAGCGCTTCACCTTCGGCGGCGAGCCGCCCAAGGATCAGCGCGTCTACTACTTCAACACCAAGGAGCTCATCGGCAACAAGTACGGCACGCCGTCTCCGGTGCCGTTCCGCGTTGTTGACCAGCGCGCGGGCATCGACATCGACATTGCCATCCGCTGCTTCGGCGAGTACAGCTATCGCATCTGCGATCCGATCCTGTTCTACACGAACGTCTGCGGCAACGTGGGCGAGAACTACACGCGCGACCGCCTCGATGGCCAGCTCAAGACCGAGCTTCTGACCGCGCTGCAGCCCGCGTTTGCCAAGATCTCCGAAATGGGCATCCGCTACTCGGCGCTCCCCGGCCACACGATGGAGCTGGCGGACGCGCTCAACGAGGTGCTCTCCGGAAAGTGGCGCAACCTGCGCGGCCTTGAGATCGTGTCGTTCGGCGTCTCGTCGGTCAAGGCGAGCGAGGAAGACGAGCAGATGCTCAAGGAAATGCAGCGCAACGCGGCATTCATGGACCCGACGAGAGCGGCGGCGCATCTGGTCGGCGCGCAGGCGGCGGCGATGCAGTCTGCGGCGTCCAATCAGAACGCAGGCCCCGCGATGGCGTTTATGGGCATGAACATGGCGGGCGGCGCAGGCGGCATGAACGCGCAGAATCTCTATCAGATGGGCGCGCAGCAGCAGGCGGCGCAGCCGGCTCCGGCCGCGCCTGCGGGCTGGACGTGTACATGCGGCCAGAGCGGTATCACCGGCAATTTCTGCCCGAACTGCGGCAGCAAAAAGCCCGAGCCGAAGCCTGCGGCAGGCGGCTGGAAATGCCCGCAGTGCGGCGCGGCAGCGACCGGCAACTTCTGCCCCGAGTGCGGAACGAAGAAGCCCGCAGCACAGCCGGACGGCTGGGTCTGCTCCTGCGGCGCGGTGAACAAGGGCAGATTCTGTGCCGAGTGCGGCAAGCCCAAGCCCGCCGGAGTGCCGCAGTACAAGTGCGACAAGTGCGGCTGGGAGCCGGAAGACCCGGCGCATCCGCCCAAGTTCTGCCCCCAGTGCGGAGATCCGTTCAACGAAGCGGATGTGACCGGCTGAGAAAATGCAGAGCGCGGCGCAGGCAAATGCCTGCGCCGCTTCAAAAGACAAATGAACCTCGCAGGACTGCACACAGCAGACTCTGCGAGGTTTTTCTTTGCTCATGCACGGGACTTGCGCATACAGAAGGTGACCGTGAAGAACAGCGCGAGATACAGCGCGATGGCTGCGCCCGCCGAGCAGCCGAGATAATAGGCGGTGACAAGACCGGCAAGGCTGCATCCGAGCGCGCCGAGGACGGACAGAAGGTGATACTGCCGCAGGTTGCGCGCGACGTTCCGCGCGGAGGCTGCGGGCAGGACGAGCAGGGAGTTGATGACCATCAGCCCGACCCAGCTCATGGCGAGCGTGACCACGACCGCGATGCAGACGGTGAAAAGCGTTTCATTCGAGCGCACCGAGATGCCGCGCGAGCTGGCAAGCGCCGGATGGATCGCTGTGAGGACGAGGCGGTTGGACGAGATGCACCACAAAACGATCACGCCCAGCAGCACCAGCGCCAGAAGCCCAAGCTCCAGCGGCGTGACCGAGAGGATGTCACCGATGAGGTAGGTGTTGAATTTTGTGAAGCTCCCGCCGCCCATGGTCGCGATGAAGATGCCGAGCGCGACCGCGGTGGAGGAAAAGACGCCGATCACGGTGTCCGCCGCCTGATTTGTCCGCGCGCGGACGTAGGAGAACAGCAGTGCAAACAAAACCGCCACGCCGACGGCCCATACGATGGGCAGCGCCGCACCGCAGAGCACGCCGATGGCGATGCCGGTAAAGCCGGAATGCCCCAGCGCGTCGGAGAAAAAGCTCATCTTGCCCGTGACGATCATCGTGGACAGGAGGCCAAAAAGCGGCGCCATGATGAGCACGGCAAGGAGCGCGTTTTTCATAAAGTTCATGGACAGAAATTCCAGATGCAGCGCGTCGCAAAGCGTATACCAGAGGGTCATTCGGCGCTTCCTCCTCTCATGTGAAAGACCTGTGCGAATTCGTCGGAGCTTAAGACCTCCTGCGGCGTTCCGGCACGCAGAACGCGCTCACGCAGAAGCACAACACGGTCTGCATAGCGCTCCAGCATCGAAAAATCGTGCGTCGTCATCAGGATCGACAGGTCAAATTTGTGGCGGATCTCATCGAGCATGTCCATCAGAAGCGCCATGCCCTCCACATCGACGCCGGAAAGCGGCTCGTCGAGAATGAGCATGTTCGGCATCGGTTCAAGCGCCAGCGCCAGCAGCACCCTTTGCAGCTCGCCGCCGGAGAGCGCGCCGACGCGCCGGTCGATGAGGCTCTCGGCGTGGACGTGCGCAAGACAGGCGAGGACTTTTTCACGCAGGGTCTTTGTCGGGCGGAGAAACGCCGGGCGGCGGGAGATGCAGCAGGCGAACAGATCCAGAACGCTGATCGGGTCGCCCTTGGCGAAGTTCGGGCTTTGCGGAACGTAGCCGATGCGGAGCTTGCGCTCGCGGCCGTCCGGCCCGTGGAATGTGATGCGGCCGGTGTATTCCTGCTGGCCGAGGATGGCGCGGATGAGCGTGGACTTGCCCGCGCCGTTCGGGCCGATGAGTGCGACGATCTGACCGCAGTGCATGTGCAGATCGACGTTTGCCAGCGCCTCCTCTGCACCGAAGCGGACGGAGAGATCTTCGATCTTCAGACAGCAGGTGTGGCAGCAGTCGCTGCCCTGATGGTGGATGATGGGCTTCATTTCAGCGCCTCCCTGATCGTGTTCAAATTGTGCTGCATTGCGGAAAAATAGTCGCGCTCGCCCATGCAGAGATCGAGCGTGTACACGCCCGCGCCGGTCTCACCCGCCACGATGCGCGCGGTGGCGTCGCTGCCGCTGGCCTCAGAAAAGACGGCGGGGATGTTTTCCTCGCGCAGAAGATATACGATGGCCTCCAGCTCCTTTGCAGCCGGCTCGCTGCCGGCCTCGACCTCCATGGCTGCGGCGATGTGCAGGTCAAATGCGTCCGCAAAATAGGAAAAACCGTCGTGAAACGTGACAAGCTCGCGGCAGGAGAGACCGGAAAGCAGCGCCTCACCGCTTTTTTGAAGCGCGTCCAGACGCGCACAGCAGTGCGCCGCGTTTTCTGCGAACGTGCCTTCATACTCCGGATAGAGGGCGGAAAGACCACCTGCGATGTTCTGCACCATCTGCGCGGCGCGGGCAGGGTCGAGCCAGATGTGCGGGTCTTCCTCGCCATGCTCGTGTGCATGTGCGCCGTGCTCGTGCGCCTCATGCTCGCCGCCTTCGAGCGTTTCGATCCCGGCGGAGGCGTCGATGCAGCCGCCCTCGGGCAGAACGTCCAGAAGGAAGGACTCCAGCCCGAGACCGGAGATCACCACAGCGCGGCTGCGGCTGAGGAGCTTCATCTGATCGACGCTCAGAGAATAGTCGTGAACGCAGGAGACAGGCTCCGAGATCACGCGCTCGACCGTGACCGGCGTTCCCTCTGTCACGGCGCAGGTAAACTGCCAGACCGGATAGGTCGTGGCGGCGATGCAGTTTGCATCCGGCGCGGCCGGAGCGGCAGCACAGCCGCAAAGCGCCAGCGCCATCAGAAGCGCCAGCGCGAGGATCCTTTTGTGCATATAGATGCTCCTTGCTTGTGGCGGCGGCCGGCGGGGAGAGAGCCCGTCTGCCGCGGCACAGGTTACTGCTATTATTATATCGAACGTGTCAAGTATTCCGCAGGGAAATTCGGGAAAACATGCGTGCTGTGTCCTGATTTTCGGGAATTACTCGGACGAAAGCGTGATGTAGCGGCTGGCAACAAAGCCGTAGAGCCCGTCATATTCCGCGCTGTACCAGGTGTCGAATGTGCCGAGAATGCGGACGGAGGCGCCGTTTGGGATCTGCGCCAGAGCCTGCGCCTCGCTCGTGGGCAGAGCACGCAGATACAAAGAGCCGGAGGCAAGCGAAACGATGCCCTCCCGGGCTGGGACGGGCGGGAGAAACGGGAGGCCGAAATACTCGGTCACGCCCTCGCTGAGCGCCGCCGCGACCGCATCAAGGCTGCCGGTCAGCCACGCCGCATCCTCCGCGTTGTCGTGATAGCCGAGCTCCACCAGCACCGACGGCGTCTGCGTCCGCCGCACCTCGCCGATGAGGACAGAGGCAAGCGCCCGCACGCGCTCGGGCAGGGGATAGACGGTCTTCAGAACATCGACCAGAATGTTCGCCATCCGCAGACCCTCCTCACTCGTGGGGAAATAATAGACGTCGATGCCGCGCTGACGTCCCGCGAGCGCCTCCGGCGAGGCGTTCGAGTGCAGGGCGAGGTGAAAGTCGTAGCGTCCGGCGTTTGACTGCCGAATGGACTGCGCGGCGCTGCCGTCCGGGTCGTTGCGCGTGACGTTGACGCCGCTTGCGTGCAGATACGGCTCCATCCGGTCGGCAAGCTGATTCATCCAGTATTGCTCGTTTCCGGTCGTGACGTAGGGGTTAAAATCCTGTGTGGATGGGCTGAGAAACAAAAAGGGCATACACATACCGCCTTCCGATTTTTGCCATTCTATGCGCGCGAAGGCTCCGTTGTCACGAGGCGGCGGAAGATGGTAGTTTACATGGGAAAAGAATTGTGATAGGATATATACTGAGAAAGCTTGAGGTAACCGCTATGCAGTATATTGTCCTGGACATGGAATGGAATCAGCCCTGGCCGGGCTCGCCCACGGCAAAAAGGCCGCTGCCGTCGCCTATGCGTGGTGAGATCGTGCAGATCGGCGCAGTGCGCGTTCTGGAGGACCAGAGCATTGCAGACGAGTTCCAGATCCTGATCCGACCGAAATATTTTAAGAAAATGAACCGCAAGGTCAGCAGCCTCACAGGCATCAAGGACGCCATGCTGCGCGATTCCGGCGTGCCGTTCCCCGAGGCGGCCGAGCGTTTTCGCACATGGTGCGGCGAGGACTGCGTTTTCCTGACGTGGGGCTTTGACGACATCGTGATCCTGCGCGAAAATCTGGCGCTCCACGGTCTGGAGGATGGCTGGGTGGGCCGCTGGTTCAACGCCCAGCTCATCTTCAACGCCCAGACCGACGGCGCGACCGCCCAGCGCGCGCTGAAAACGGCAATGGAAATGATGGGCATTGAGCCGAGCCGCCCGGCGCATGACGCGCTTGGAGATGCATACCACACGGCGCTGATCTGCGGCAGGCTCCGCCTTGCCGAGGGCATCGCGGCGTATGAGCAGGCGGCGAAGGAGCATGAAAACGGCTTCCATGGCGCGGAGCTGCCCGGCTGTATCAAGCGCCAGGTCTATCACGGCTTTGCGGATAAGAACGCCGCGCTCACTGCGATGAGCGGAGAAGAAAACCCGTGTCCGCAGTGCGGCGCGCCGATGACGTGCGGCAAGTGGCTCAGCCAGCCCGGACGGCGCTATATGACCATGGCCGAGTGTCCGGAGCATGGGGCGTATCTGGTCCGCATCCGTCTTGCGGCAGATCCGGACGGGACGCTGCGTGTCAACCGGCTGGTCTATGAGGGGGATTCCGACGCCGCCCGGAGCTACAAGGCGCAGGCTGCGCTCCCGCGCCGCCCGCACCGGAGGAAAAAGCGCACCGCCGCAAAACCGAAACAGGAATAAGCAAGTCCCTCCTGCGAAGGCAGGAGGGACTTGAGCTTGTCAAAAAAGTCTTTTTGACAAGCTCTCAAACGCGAACCGTGGGGCTGGGTTCGCGTTTGAAAAGGCTGCGCGATGCGGCGCGCATAATTTGTGCGCACACTGCGCACAAATTCCACACTTGCATCCCGTAGTGTGTTTTGTCCGATGTACACGCCACCGGACAAAACTGATTCACATTTTATTTCGCCGTGCGCGGCGAAACTCTACGAGGTTCTTTGACAGGCTGAAAAGGACTCCCGTTTTTACGGGAGTCCTTTTGTCATATGATCGCTTATTGCGGCGCTGTTTCCTTTGCGGCGGGGTATTCGTTGCAGAGCAGTCTGTACGGCGCTTCGTCCTCCTCGATCTTGGGGAAGCGGCCCACGGGTGGGTTGAAGCGGTTGTCGGTGTTGTCGTCGTTGCACTGGCTGACCTCACCCAGCAGCACCGCGCCCGTTCCCTCCTCAACGGAAAAATCGTGGTACAGATACTGCTGCACATGGATGCTCTCGCCCGGCGTCAGGCGGATCTGCGTTCCGGCAGGGACCTGATAGGTGCGCCCGTCGGTGTGGATGGTGACATCGCTCTCATAGTCGATCTCCTCGTTGGGCAGGGAGTTGTAGACCCGGATCAGTACGTTGCCGCCGCCGCGGTTGATGATGTCCTCTGTCTTGTACCAGTGGAAGTGATTCGGCGCGTACTGGCCCTCCTTCAGATACAGCAGCTTTTCTGCATATACCTTGGGATATTTGTCGGCCATGGCGCGGTTTCCGTTGCGGATGGTGATGAGGGAAAACCCGAATTTGTCAAAGTCTCCCATGCCGTAGTCCGTGATATCCCATCCCAGCATACACTCGCGCACCTCGTCGTATTCATGGCCGATGCTCTGCCACTGCTCGGGCGTGAAGTGACAGAAGGGCGGCAGATAGCAGCAATACCTCCGGCACATTGCCTCCAGCTCTTTCAGGGCTTTGTTGATCTCCGAACGTTTCATAAATTCTCCTCCAATATCCTGTTCCGGCGGCGTGGATGGCTCAATAGCCCACCTGCCGGTGTGCTTCCTCGATCAGCTTCTGAACGGTCAGCGACTGCTGCAGCAGCCGCTCGTATTCAGAAAGATCCTCGCCGTGTACCCAGCGGTCGAAGCGGCGCACGACACGCTCCTGCACGCCGGGGAGCACCGCAGGGTTTGCGATCGGCCAGCCGGGGCAGGAAATGCCGCAGTCATATTCCTCGCAGGTATCCATGGTGTGCTTCTCCAGACCAAGCACCACGGACAGATTCTTGAGCGTGTAGGTGGCGCGGTCGCACTGGATTTCGCTGCCGATCATGCTGTGCGCGCATTTGGAGACGGTGGCGCTCACGTCAAAGCCGTCATAGTGCAGTGTGAGAACATCTGTACCGTCCACCTCGCCGAGAAAGACGGCGGAGGCGTCCAGCTTTTTGGGCGCGCCGAACAGGTTGACCGCAAAATGCAGCACATAACAGCCGAGGTCTGTCAGCACGCCGCCGTAGAGCTTGCGGTCAAAGCTGGTGATGTGCGCGCCGGCGCGGAGCTTGTCGAGCTTGCTGGAGCGCTGGCTGTAGTCCAGACGCGCGGAGACCACCGGGTTCTGCGCCAGCTCCTCCCGCAGACGCGCCATGACCGGCGCATAGAAATTCATGACGGCTTCTGCAAAGACGCGCTGCGTCTGCGCGGCCGCGCGGATGATCTGCTCCATTTCCGCAGCGCTGACGGTCGCAGGCTTTTCACACAGCACATGCTTTCCCGCCCGCAGGCAGCGAAGCGCCGCATCTGCGTGCAGGACGTTCGGAATGCAGAGGTAGACGACGTCGATGTCCGGATTTTTCAGCATTTCATCCAGATCGGTATACACAAGAGTCTTGCCCTGACCGAGCTCCTCCGCGCGCTCCGGACTGCGCGAGCAGACGGCGATCACCTGATCTCCCGCGGCCTCGATGGCGTGATAATAGATGTGGCTCAGCCAGTTGGTTCCCATGATGGCATAACGCAGCATAGCTCTCTCCTCCCAGAGCACATAATTACATATGGATACTATAAGCGAATCGCAAAACATTGTCAATATTTGCAGAAAAAACGCTTTCATACGCAAGAAAAAAACAGTCGAATGAAAATGTGGTATTTACAAGAAACGCCGAAGGCATTATAATTGAAAGAGCCATACGAATCGATCCGCTCCGCAGACGCGGTGCGGAAACACCGGCAAAGGAGCACAAAACGATGACAGGCAGATTGTTCAACATTCAGAAATTCAGCATCAACGACGGCCCCGGCATCCGGACCACGGTTTTTTTCAAGGGCTGCCCGCTGCAATGCAAATGGTGCTCCAACCCGGAATCGCAGAACCGGAACGCCGCAATCGCGGACGCCATGGAGGACGAGACCTACTCCGGCAGGGAATACACCGTCGAGGAGGTCATGCGCGAGGTGCGCAAGGATAAGCCCTTTTATGACGAATCTGACGGCGGTATGACCATATCCGGCGGCGAGGTGCTCCAGCAGGCGGATTTCGCCATGGAGCTGGCGGACGCCGCGAAGGCTGAGGGCATCCACGTCGCGGTGGAGACGACCGGCTATGCAAGCCCGGCTCGTTTTGCCGCGTTTATGGAGCACATCGACCTGTTCCTGTTTGATTTTAAGCACGTGGACCGGGAAGCGCATTTTGCGGGCACCGGCGTCTATAACGATGTGATCCTCGAAAATTTGCAGCAGCTTTTGCGCGCGGGCAAGCCCGTGATCGCCCGCATCCCGGTGATCCCCAGATTCAACACCAGCCCTGCGGCGGCAAAGGCCATGGCGGCGTATCTGCGCCAGGCCGGCATCGGGGAGGTGCATCTGCTGCCCTTCCACCAATTCGGTCAGAACAAATACACCCAGCTTGGCATTCCCTATGAGATGGAGTCTGTCAAGCAGCTCCACCCCGAGGTCCTCGGAAATTACCAGAAGATCTTTCTGGATGAAGGGCTGAGCTGCTCCTTCCACTGAGCATACGCTCCAGACGAGCTTGTCAAAAAAGTCTTTTTGACAAGCTCTCAAACGCGAACCGCGGGGCTGG
>ENA-OPVH01000688-OPVH01000688.1-human-gut-metagenome-genome-assembly--contig:-NODE-688-length-20547-cov-1.343354_pt1 | contig 20547 bp, 18 predicted proteins | sample MGYA00241494_ERZ501980 | MGnify/ENA primary metagenome ERZ501980 (study PRJEB25962, sample SAMEA1964914) | human gut metagenome | biome: human gut; feature: human-associated habitat; material: faeces... | reverse complement strand
TATCAATCCATTAATTTTTTCATTGAACAATTTATTGTTTTTATCACTTACATCCTGACAAGAATACTCATGGAAAGCATTTATCAACTGATCGCTCAATTTCTTATAAACTCCATCGAAATATCCGTAATTTTCAATTTCCTCCAAAGGATATTTGTCTGTAAGAACCTGCTTTAAGACATAATTTCTAAACGTAATGCTGAAATATGTATTCATATTGATTAGTTTACCGTAATACTCTATTCCGAAAGTATGATCCCAGTCTGCCACAAACCATGACTCAATTTCCGGCATTGCATAAAGGAAAAATACAGGCATATCAGGCATGCTGAGAATTTTTCTGATTTCATTTGTAATTTCTTGTTTCCGATTCTCAATTCTCGCATAATCCCGGACACATTCCCCCTTCAGAAAATACTGGTCGTCCATGTCATCCTCAATCAATATTGCCTGGAATCCTTTTATTTCCTCTGTATGGTTTCTCATATCATGATAAACCTCATTTAATAAATCTGTCCCAGTGGCTCCTGTAATCTTAAAGTTACGCTTCGTTTTTCCTTTCTTTCCAACACCCTTTTGTGGAAAACGTTGCCTATAGTCATAATTGCTATTTATTTTTTCCAGAAATTGTGTCATGGCACGGCATTCTGTCCAGCCTCCGGTAATATAACACGCAATCTTTGGTTTTACCACGGCCACCCTCCTATCGATGGGTCGTTCACCCGATACAGATCACCCAGTTCCCAGTCCTGTAATTCCTCTTCCATATCTTCATAGCAAAGTTTACGGACTGCAATCTCTTCCCTGGGATCAAACACAAAAACACTGACTTCTCCTCTTTTAAATCCCTCTGTAAATACGTCCAGAAAGTCCGGTGAATGCGTGCTGATAAAGCACTGCTTAAAATTCTCAGAATACTGAATCCATCTTCCTATAATCTGCTGCCACGCGGGATGAATATTCATTTCCGGCTCATCAATTGCCAACATCGAAAAACCATCATTTACCGGAATATGAATCAGCAATGTCAATAATAATGCTTTTATCGTTCCATCTGACAAATCATTCAAAGTAAACTGCTTTCCTTCATATCCTACCTTGAACACAAGTTTGTTAAACTCTGCCACACTATCCGCAAAATCAAGAGACGGCATTAACTGTTTCAGCTTCTCCAAAAATATTTTCGCAGTATATATATCTTTGTTTTTATAATAATTAAACACGTTCACAAAATTTGAACCATCTTTTTCCAAGGTATTTCCGTTTAGCTGTATTTCCTGCGGCTCTCTGATTTTTCTTAAATCAAATTGTGAACTGGAATAGAAATAATATTTCCCGAAATAATCCTGTAAAGCCTGCATCATTCCAACCTGCCGCTTTGACTCTGCATAGATTTCCCTGTTTTCCAATCTTATCTGATCAAACTGCTTTAATACCGTATCATTGTATGGAATTTTAAAATTTATTCTGCCGTTATTTTCTCCTGTATTTACTGCTCTTGAAATATACCCCTCTCCCGCCCTTTCCTGACAAGTGAAATAATTAAAGGGATTTTTCTTATTCTGAGGCTTTTTTGAATTATCCAGTCTTTCTTTTGTAATAAAGAAATCCTGCAGTTGCTTTCCCGTATGGAAACAAAATTTATAATCCACATCTCTTTTTCCGTCCAAAGCAATTCTCCATCCTAAGGAAATTTCCTGCCTTTCATCACTCGAATATTTATTAAAAATATCTCCCATCCCATAACGGCATACCAGTGTCTGAAAAGATGAATTGCCGATTAATCTCTCTGAATTATTCACCATATCTGCACAAAAAGACAATGCGCGAATAAAATTGGTCTTTCCTGAATTATTAGGGCCGATCAAAATATTAATCCTATTAAAGCTCAGATCTCTAATATTTACATTTTTAAAATTTCTACAACTGAATTTCTCAATCATATTATTACCTCAGATTTTATAATTTTATTCTCGCAGCAGTCGCCAGGCGGCTGCCGGGTATTTGATTTCTATCTATTGATTTCAGTATACTATATAGTTTCTCAAAAAACAAAATATATTTCTTCTCAGTCCTCCAACTGCTTTCTGAGATACCGCCCCACCACATTGGAAAAGTTCGCGATATTCCGGATATAGGCGAAATCCTTTCCGAAGATCCTGCGCTCCGCCTGAAGATCCTGCTCTTCCCCGGCGAACACGCCCAGCACTGCCGTCCCGAGATTCCGCAGCTTCCGCACTTCAAAGGCCGTGTCCTTCACGGCATAATCCCCAAAATAAGGCTCGGGGTTCCTGCTGTTCGGGCGGTTCACGATAATGTCATTCGGTCTGCCGTCGCTTAATACGATCAGGATCTTATGCTCCTCCGTCCGCTCGGAAAGCCGCCGCGCGGATGGCCAGCCCGTCCCTGTTATTTGAGGAGCCGTAAAATTCAAAGATCCTCTCGTTAGCCTCCCGCCCCTCGTCGTACTCCCGGAACCGCCGCATGACCGTATAATCCCAAAAGGTGCAAAAGCCCATAACCCGGTGAGGGATCTGCACATTGCTCAGAGCCTCGCTGATGATATAGGCCTGCATCGCCACCTGACTCTGTCTCGCCCGCTGGGAACCGCTGGCATCGATCAGCACATCCACCACAAAGTCTGTGCTGTCCCTCCGAAACTCCCGCTCAAACAGCTTCCGGTTCTCTGTCCGTCCGATATTCCACAGCCTGTTTGGAAGGATCTTTCCACATTCTCCAAGACATGTCTCCCGCTCGCTCCGCATCAGCAGCGAACGTCTCAGCGCATCCGTCAGGATATCGATATTCCGCTTCATGACCCGGCGGTTCTGCCTCCAGGTACGAAGATTGATCTCCTTTGTTTTTCTGGCGTATTCTGACTGGGAGTTTACCTTTACCATGCCCGCCAGGATTCCATCGGTAAAATAAAGCGTACAGTCTGCATGGACGCCCCTGCACACTTTATAGTTGATCCGCTTCTGTTCCTGCTCATTTAAATAGGAGCGTCCGTAATTCAGCTCAATATAGGAATACATCTTTTCCACAGCCGCCTCGTCCAGATAAACGGCGCCGCCGCTCCCCTGGGGCTTCTCCTTCTTTTCCTCCTCCCCCAGCTTTGCCACGGCATCTGTCATCTGGTTCAGATAACGTTCCAACTGATCCTCCCGCATCTCTTCATCCAGATAATCCTGCCAGTCGAAGGTCTTTAGCTGCTCCTGTGTCACTGCCATGACAGCCTCCAGTCCTCCGTGCTCCTTTTCAAAGCCTCTGTCGATCCAGGTATTATAAACCCTGTCCACAGCGCGTATCAGCTCCATCGTATCTTCCGCATCCGCCTGCGCTGCGATCTCCTGTGCCGCCTCCCGAACGCGTTTTTCCGCCTGCATGCTCCCTGTCACCCAGCCCCGCAGCAGCGTCAGCCGGACACGCCCCATAAAGGTGCCGGTCATCTTTCCGAAATCATATTCCAGCATGTCCTCGAAGGCACGCCTGCGGATATCCGGCACGCCGATGCGTTCTTTTGTGATCTTTGGAAACACAGCGGCATCCAGACAGAGCTGCCCGATCTGCACCAGCGTCTGCTCCTCCGCTCCCAGATACACCTTCTTTACCATATACGTTCCAAACAGATCCTTGTCATAATATTTCGCAAAGGCTCCCTGCTTGACGGCATCATAAATGGAAATATATTTTGATTTTGAAAAGGATGCCGTATCCGGTTCCGTGTCCAGATCATAGTCCCCGCTCACCGTCCACATCAGATTTCGGATGCGGTTCTCCACTTCCATTCTGTAACATTCATCCATATGCCAGCCCTCAACTATCTTTCCGTCTTAAAACACATCCTGCCCTGTCCACGACGCAGGAATCCTCGTCATAACGATATCCTCTATCATCTCCCGTTCAAAGATATCAAAGCATTTATTCGTGATTCCCATCGTAATAGCTGTCTGCGGCGCAAGTCCGCCCTTCATCAGCCGGATTGCCGCCAGGAGCCCCCTTAGATCCATCGGCTTCGTGGAGATCTCCCCATTCTGCGCTTTTAACTGCAAGTCCAGAAACAGCCCTGAAAACTGCTCCAGCGCCTCTGTCTTCGCATCGGGAAAGGAAGTCTGCATGAGCTTCATCAGCAGCTCCTCCGTCAGCGGCGGCATATTGATGACCAGGAACCGGGACACCAGCGCCTCATTCAGCTCCTTTGTCCCCGCATATCCGTAGTTCATCGTCCCGATAAATCTCGCCGCCGGATGAAGCTCGATCTTATCATATCCCGGTACATCGATCACCTTCCGGTAGTCCAGCGTGGCGTGAAGCACAGAGACTGCATCATTTTTTGCCATATTGATCTCATCCAGAATACCAAAACCACCGTAGGAGGCGCACTGGTACACCGGTCCCTTCCGAAGCTGCACCTCATTGTCCCGGAAGGTATCTGTCCCGATCAGGGCGCTGCTGTCTGTATTCACATGGAATGAAATATTGTAGACCGGACGGCCGAAAATATCCGCCAGATTCTCAGCCAGTATATTTTTCCCTGTGGCCTTGGAGCCGCTCAGGAGAATATTTTCTCCCTGCAGCAGCGCCACCACTGCCATCTCCAGAATCTCTCCTCCAAAAAATGGCATTTCCGGGCGGGCAAGCCTGTTTTTCACCTTCTCCTCAACCGGGTACTTCTCGCGGAACTTTTTTATATCTTCTATCAAGGATGGGCGGATGCCCTGCTTTTCCAATAATTCTAAATTCATATTTTTTAGATCCTTTCTGTTTCTCTTTTTTCCCCTTCATCCTTCGTCCGGACTGCGAAACGATCCGTTTGGCAGCTTTAGAACCGTTTTGTATCCATGAGTCCCTTGTCTCATTATATAAAAGACCTCCCTTTATTTCAATGAAATACTTGCAAGCTTCTGAAAATCTGGATATACTGAACATAAAATCCTGCATAAATCATTAAGAAAGGAAACATTTATGAAATATATTGATCTTCATGTACATTCAAACTGCTCTGACGGCACACTCAGCCCATCCGAGCTGGTGCAGTACGCACGAAAAAAGGGACTGGCAGCCATTGCCCTCACAGACCACGATACGATCGACGGACTTTCCGCCCTCTTCGCCGCTGCCGAAGGAACCGGCCTGGAGGTAGTTTCCGGTATTGAGTTTTCCACGGAATTCCATGGGAAAGATGTTCACGTCGTAGGGCTTGACTTTGATTATCAGATGCCGGAATTTTGCAGGCAGCTTACACGTTTCCAGAATTCCAGGGATATCCGCAACGAAAAAATGATTCAGCGGCTCCGGGAGGAAGGCAGCGACATCACCTGGGAAGCCATGGAGCGGGAATATCCGGATGCCGTATGGACCAGGGCTCATTTTGGAAAATATCTGCTGGAGCACGGCTTTGTCTCCGATATCAAGGAAGCCTTTTCCCGTTATCTGGGCGATGATGGCTCCTGCTTTATTCCCCGTGAAAAAGTAACGCCGATCCAGGCAGTCGAACTGATCCGCCTCGCCGGAGGCATCCCCGTCCTGGCTCACCCGATGCTGTACCATATGGATGAAGCTTCCATGGACGAGCTGATCATCAGTATGAAAGAAGTTGGCCTGATCGGTATTGAAGCACTCTATTCCACCTACACGAACGAGGAAGAGGAACACGTTTACCGGCTTGCCGAAAAGCATCATCTCGTCCTCTCCGGCGGCTCCGACTATCACGGAAGCACAAAACCGGATATCGATCTGGGAAGCGGCAGAGGAAACCTGAAAGTACCCTACGAGTTTCTGACAAGACTTCGCGCCGCACGATAATACCCATCCCCAAATACCGGAGGCATTTATGAAATTCAGAGAATTATATATGAAAGGCGAACTGCCCTTTGAAGCCATTTTTGACGAAACAGACAAATGGAACGATAGTGAGGAACCCTGTACGCTCAGAGAGTACCTTGGCCTTACGGCTGAGGAAGAAGATGTGTGGATCTCCGACAGCGATGAGGCACTGGAAGAACTGATGGAAAAAGAAAAGAACCGGAAAATCATTTTTCTTGATCTGGACGGTACTCTCCTGAATGATCAGAAAGAATTTACGTCCGGGAACCGTAAAGCGATAAAAAAAGCGCTGGAAGCCGGACACAGCGTCGTAATCGCCACAGGCCGCCCTCTTGTCAGCGCCATTGCACAGGCGGAAAATCTGGGGCTTACCGGAAAGGGGTGCTATGTCATCTCCTTTAACGGCGGCGAGATTTACGATACGGAAAATCAGAAGAGCATTTACAGAAAAACGGTTCCGCTCCCCTATGTCCGCTATATTTTTGACAAAGCAAAAGAAATGGGACTGCACTGCCAGACCTACAATGATGTGGAAATCCTCACCGAAGCAGACACACCAGCCCTCCAGTCTTATATGAGATCCATAAAAGTGCGGGGGCGCATCGTCCCTGACATCATCGAAGCGCTCGACAAAGAGCCTGTAAAGATGATCGTCATGGACCTGAACGATCACGACAAGCTGCTGCGCTTCCGTGATAGGACTGCCGAATGGTGTGAGGGTAAGCTTGACCGCTTCTTTTCCAGCCCCCAGTATCTGGAGCATGTTGCTCCGGGCATCTCCAAAGGCACGGCTGTCCGCATCCTCTGCGAATACCTTGGCATTCCTCTGGCGAACACGATCGCTGCCGGAGATGCGGAAAACGATATTTCCATGATCCAGGCCGCCGGCATCGGCGTGGCGATGGCGAATGCGGCTCCGGAGGTGAAGGCTGCCGCAGACTATGTGACCAAACGTACCAACAACGAGGATGGCGTTTCTGAAATTATCGGGCGGTTTATGCCGTACTCATAAATTTTTCCCGAAAATGCTTGAAGTGTGCTGATAAATTGTGTATGATAGATAAGATTGGTTCAGATGTCAAAACCGAAATTACAGAATGAAACACAGGAGGAAACAACATGAATTTATTATCAGGAACAGAAGCGGCAGCAGGCGGCGGTTCCGCCCTTTTTATGCTCATCTTTTATGTGCTTGTCATCGGTGTCATCATGTATTTTATGGCAATCCGTCCGCAGAAAAAGGAGCAGAAAAGAATTGACGCTATGCTCTCAGAGATGGCGATCGGCGACAGTGTGGTAACTACCGGCGGCTTTTACGGCGTGATCATCGACATTACCGATGAGGATGTTATCGTTGAATTCGGAAGCAATAAGAACTGCCGTATCCCGATGAAAAAAACTGCGATTGCCGCAGTTGAAAAGGCTGAATTATAAAACAACAGGAAATGCCGGATCTCTCCGGCATTTCTTATTTTTTTTGAAGAAAATTATGGCTGCTCTCCCAACAGCCCTTCCAGCTTCGCTTTCTTATAGCTCTTGTATTCTCCGGCATCGATGGCGTTTCTGATCTCTTCCATCAGATGATTATAAAAATACAGATTATGGAGGACGCACAGACGCATTCCCAGCATTTCCTTCGCCTTTAAAAGATGGCGGATATACGCCCTGCTGTAGCTGCGGCATGCCGGACACTGGCATCCTTCCTCGATTGGGCGGGGGTCTAATTCAAACTTCTTATTAAAAAGATTTAACTTTCCATGATGCGTATACACAGGTTCAGCTTGCCGCGGCTGGTGTACACATGTCCGTGACGTCCGTTTCTGCTGGGGTACACACAGTCAAAGAAATCCACGCCCCGGTCTACCGCCTCCAGAATATTTGCCGGCGTCCCCACCCCCATCAGATAGGTAGGTTTCTCCACCGGAAGATACGGCACAGTCACATCCAGAATATGATACATTTCCTCATGGGACTCCCCCACGGCCAGACCGCCCACGGCATAGCCGTCCAGCTCCATCGCTGCGATCTCCTTCGCATGTTCAATGCGGATATCGTCGTAAATGGCGCCCTGATTGATCGCAAAGAGCATTTGGTGGGGATTGATCGTATCCGGCAGACCGTTCAGCCGCTGCATCTCCGCCTTACACCGTGCCAGCCAGCGGGTCGTGCGTTCTACCGATGCCTGTACGTAAGAACGCTCCGCCACACTGGAGGGGCATTCATCAAAAGCCATAGCAATGGTAGATGCCAGATTCGACTGGATCTGCATACTCTCCTCCGGTCCCATGAAAATTTTTCTTCCGTCTACATGGGAATTGAAGTAAACGCCTTCCTCCTTAATCTTTCGAAGTCCCGCCAGAGAAAACACCTGGAATCCGCCGGAGTCTGTCAGAATCGGCTTGTCCCAGTTCATAAACTTATGTAATCCGCCGAGTTTCTTTACCACCTGATCTCCCGGCCTCACATGTAGATGATACGTATTCGACAGCTCCACCTGGGTCCCGATCTCCTGCAGATCCGTCGTGGCCACAGCGCCTTTAATCGCTGTCCCCACATTCATAAAAACCGGGGTCTGGATCACACCATGTACGGTGTGAAGCTCTCCCCTCTTTGCTAATCCGTCTCTTTTTAATAACTTATACATCATTCACCACCAAATTTATTTTACAATTTTTTTTATAGAAGGCAATGCCGTAGCATAAAACCTTTTCATAGCCGTCCTGAACCAGCTCCTCTTCATACCGTTTCAGATTAATCTGCTCCACCGCCATCCGGCTTTTTGTCTCCATATCCCGGTAGCTCACAGCCAGCTTCAGCTCCAGGATCACCGCCGGTTTTTCCACATCCAGGCTTTTCAGGCAGATATCATAGCGGCCATCCCCCGCTTCTCTGTTGGAATAGGCATAGTAATCCTCCATGCCGTTCAAAAGCCCCATAAGAAAACCGTGATAAAACGCTTCTTTGCTGTCATAGAAGCTGATGCCCTCCCGAAGCATTTCCGTGACCGTCTTTTCAAAAGCAGATACATCCCCCTGAACGATGCTCCGGTAGAACATCGTAAAATCCTTTTTCCTGACCTTCTGCCCAAACCAGGACAATACTGTATTTTTATAAAGATACCGGATCTCTTCATTGGGGATCGTCAATGTGACGTACCGCACATTCCCCTCCATGCGTTCCTTCGTCTTTTTTAAATATCCTGTGAAAAACAGAAAATTCCACAGATTCTCATTTGCCTGATCCGCTCCGATATCCTCACAGGTGATATCCTCGTGGATGAGTTTCTCAATGCTGCCGCCTTCGATCAGGGTCTCGATCTCCTGTTTCGTCCTGATATCCGCCCTCTCCACCAGAGTTCTGACGATGCTGTTTGAACTGGTATTTGACCAGAAGGGCTGGGGAAATGCGCGTGGGTTCATCCACAACTGCTTCATAAAATTCAGCACACTCCAGGGATTATACACCTCCGCCGTGCCAAAAAGATATCCGTCATACCATTTTTTTGTTGTAGCCATACTCTCATCCCTGCCATAGAAATGAAGCATATCCTTCACTTCCTGTTTCGTAAAGCCAAAATGCTCCGCATAAACAGGATTTGTGATAGAAATAATTTCCAAATTATTCAGTCCTGTAAAAATACTCTCCTTCGAAATTCGAAGACAGCCCGTGATCACAGAAAACTCCAGATTTTCATTCGTCTTTAGGGCCGACTCAAACAGTGAGCGGATGACTGCGATCATTTTATCATAAAATCCTCCGAAATAGGAATTTTCCAGCGGAACATCATACTCATCAATCAAAAGAATGACTTTTTTCCCATAATGTTTTACCATGCATGCGGATAAAAATTTCAGTGCGTCCAGATAATCCGCTTCGCTTCCCTGCACATCACGGATGGACTGATAGCGCCTCTTTTCTGCCTCTGTCAGTTTACTGGAGTCTAAAAGCTCATCATGCCTTCCAAACTCTTCCGCTATTTCCTTTTTCATCTGGATATAAGACAGTTCATAGTTAGACTGCTTCATGGATTTCAGAGAAATGCTGATGACCGGATACTGCGCCATATGCTTTGTGTAATCCTCCCCGGCATCCATGATTGCCAGTCCCCGAAAGAGCCGTTCTGTGTCTCGTTCCGCTCTCTCAAAAAAACAGCGGAGCATACTCATATTCAGTGTCTTTCCGAACCTTCTCGGCCGGGTAACCAGGTTTACCTTTCCGCCAAAATCCAACAGTTCTTTTATAAAACGTGTTTTATCTACATAATAATAACCCTTCTCTATCAGCTCCTGAAAATTTTCTATGCCGATCGGCAAAGGTTTAAACGCCATCGTATCACTTCCTCTCTGCGGTCTCCTGCCTCATCTGTCCTGAGAGCCTGCCATTTTTCTTAGTATAACGAATTTTTCCGGATAATACAACCAAAACCATGTATTTGCATGTTTCCCCACATCCCCGCATACACTCTCTTAGAATAATCGGTAACAATTACTATTACTTTTTTATTTCTAACATTTGATATTTCCCGAACTTTGTCGTATAATAGGCAAGACCTTTAAATGTAACAGCAAACCGAACTTATTTAAATAGTAAGGAGGATACAGCGTACGCTGTAACTGTATATGAAACATACGAATTTACATACTCTTGGAATCGACATCGGTTCCACCACCGTAAAGATCGCAATATTAAGTCCCCAAAAAGAGCTTCTGTTTTCTGATTACGAGCGCCATTACGCAAATATTCAGGAAACCCTGGCTTCCCTTTTGAAGAAAGCCTATGACAAGCTTGGGGAGCTTACGGTTGCCCCTATGATCACGGGCTCCGGCGGACTGACCCTGGCAAAACACCTGGGCGTTCCCTTTGTCCAGGAGGTTATCGCAGTCTCTACTGCCCTTCAGGACTACGCCCCGCAGACGGACGTAGCCATCGAGCTTGGCGGCGAAGATGCGAAGATCATCTATTTTGAGGGCGGCTCTGTGGAGCAGCGAATGAACGGAATCTGTGCCGGAGGTACTGGCTCCTTCATCGACCAGATGGCCTCCCTGCTGCAGACAGACGCCACCGGACTCAATGAATATGCAAAAAACTATAAGTCCCTCTACGACATCGCGGCACGCTGCGGCGTATTTGCCAAGTCCGATATCCAGCCCCTGATCAACGAGGGCGCTACGAAGGAGGACCTTTCCGCATCAATCTTTCAGGCGGTAGTAAATCAGACCATCAGCGGTCTCGCCTGCGGCAAACCGATACGCGGCCATGTGGCGTTCTTAGGCGGCCCTCTGCACTTCCTTTCTGAGCTGAAGGCTGCTTTTATCCGCACGCTCAAACTGGACGATGCCCACGCTATCACGCCGGAAAATTCCCACCTGTTTGCAGCCATCGGCTCCGCCATGAATTATAAAGAAGAGGTTACCATCTCTCTTAGCGATATGATTGGGAAGCTTTCTTCCTCCATCAAGATGGAGTTTGAGGTAGCCCGCATGGAGCCGCTCTTTTCCTCGAAGGAGGACTATGAAACGTTTATCCGCCGCCAGAACCAATATAACGTGGTGACGGGTGACCTGGAAACCTACGAGGGCAACTGCTTCCTCGGCATCGACGCAGGCTCTACCACCACAAAAGCGGCCCTGGTAGGCGAGGACGGCGCATTGCTCTATTCCTTTTACAGCAACAACAACGGAAGTCCCCTAAAGACGACTATCCGGGCTATTAAGGAAATCTACAGCCTGCTGCCCTCCACGGCAAAGATCGTCTACTCCTGCTCCACGGGATACGGCGAAGCGCTGATCAAGGCGGCTCTGATGCTGGATGAGGGCGAGGTGGAGACGGTTTCCCACTATTATGCCGCTGCTTTCTTTGACCCGGAGGTAGACTGCATCTTGGACATCGGCGGTCAGGATATGAAATGTATCAAGATCAAGAACCAGACCGTAGACAGTGTGCAGCTCAACGAGGCCTGTTCCTCCGGCTGCGGCTCTTTCATTGAAACCTTCGCGAAATCCCTCAACTACAGTGTACAGGACTTCGCAAAAGCGGCGCTCTTTGCAAAGCATCCCATTGACCTGGGGACACGCTGTACCGTATTCATGAACTCGAAAGTAAAGCAGGCACAGAAGGAGGGCGCAGAGGTTTCTGATATCTCCGCCGGGCTTGCCTACTCTGTCATCAAAAATGCTTTATATAAGGTAATTAAGGTTTCCGATGCCTCAGAGCTTGGACGTCATATCGTCGTCCAGGGCGGCACCTTCTACAACGATGCCGTACTCCGCAGCTTTGAGAAAATCGCAGACTGCGAGGCCATCCGGCCGGACATTGCCGGGATCATGGGTGCCTTCGGCGCAGCTCTGATCGCCAGGGAACGCTATCAAGACGGCATGGAGACAACCATGCTCTCCATCGATAAGATCAACCGCCTGGAGTTTACCACCACCATGGCAAAGTGTAAGGGCTGCACGAACCAGTGCCGTCTGACCATCAACCGCTTTACCGGAGGCCGCCAGTTCGTCAGCGGAAACCGCTGCGAGCGGGGTATCGGCAAGGAAAAAAATAAAGAGAACATTCCGAATCTCTATGATTTTAAAAATAAGCTGCTGTTTAAGCGCGCTTCCCTGGAAATGGACGAGGCCAGAAGGGGCGTGGTGGGAATCCCCCGTGTCCTGAACATGTACGAAAACTACCCGTTCTGGCATACCTTCTTTACGAAGCTTGGATACCGGGTGATTCTTTCCCCGCCTTCCAACCGGAAGATTTACGAGCTGGGCATCGAGTCCATCCCCAGCGAGTCCGAGTGCTACCCGGCGAAGCTGGCCCACGGACATGTGACCTGGCTGATCAAACAGGGCGTGAAATTCATCTTCTATCCGTGTATTCCCTATGAGAGAAATGAATTCCCTGACTCCAACAACCACTACAACTGCCCCATCGTCACTTCTTATGCTGAAAACATTAAGAACAACATCGATGAGCTGAAAACGGAGAACATCGACTTTCGCAATCCCTTCCTGGCGCTGACCAGTCTGGAGACTGCCGCAAACCAGTTGATTAAAACTTTTCCGGAGATTCCGGCAGAGGAGATCCGCACCGCCGCAAAGGAAGGCTGGGAGGAGATGGACCGCTGCCGTCAGGCCGTTTATGAGGAAGGCCAGAAAACACTGCAGTGGATGAAGGAGAACCACCGCCGGGGCATCGTGCTGGCAGGCCGTCCTTACCACATCGATTCCGAGATCAACCACGGAATCCCGGAGCTGATCAATTCCTACGGTCTTGCTGTTCTGACGGAGGATTCGATTTCTGATATCAATCCGCCGGAGCGCCCGCTGATCGTCATGGACCAGTGGATGTATCACAGCCGCCTCTACGCTGCGGCAAACTATGTAAAGACGGTTGACGATCTGGATCTGATCCAGCTCAATTCCTTTGGCTGCGGTCTGGATGCCGTCACCACCGATGCGGTCGGCGATATTCTGACAAAGTCCGGAAAGATCTACACCTGCCTGAAGATCGATGAGGTCAACAACCTGGGCGCCGCCCGCATCCGTATCCGCTCCCTGATTGCTGCGATCCGTGTGCGGGAACAGAAGGAGACGCACCGCAACATCGCACCTGCCAACATCAATCGTGTGATCTTTACGAAACAGATGCGGAAAGACTACACCATTCTCTGTCCGCAGATGGCGCCGCTTCACTTTAATCTGCTGGAAACAGCTTTCAACGCTTCCGGCTACCATCTGGAAGTACTCGGAAAGACAGACAACCGGAAGACGGTGGATGTGGGACTGAAATACGTAAACAATGATGCCTGCTATCCGTCTCTGATCGTCGTGGGACAGATCATGGAGGCGATTCAGTCCGGCAAATATGACCTGAATAAAACAGCCGTATTGATTTCCCAGACGGGCGGCTGCCGTGCCAGCAACTACATCGGGTTCATCCGGCGTGCGCTGGAAAAAGCGGGGCATCCCCAGATTCCCGTCATCTCCATCAACCTGAGCGGTCTGGAAAAGAATCCGGGATTTAAGCTTTCCCCCGGGCTTGCCATGCGTGGAATCTACGGTCTGATCTTCGGAGACATCTTTATGCGCTGTCTCTACCGGATGCGCCCTTATGAGCAGGTGAAAGGCTCCGCCAATGCCCTTCATCAGAAATGGGAGGAACGCTGTAAGAAATTCATTTCCGGCAAAAATCCTTCCTACGGAGAGTTTAAAAAACTCTGCCGTGAAATCATCCGGGACTTTGATAAGCTGCCGATTACAGATGAGAAGAAGCCGAAGGTCGGCGTCGTCGGTGAGATTCTGGTAAAATTCCTGCCGGCTGCCAATAACTACCTGGTAGATCTGCTGGAAGCGGAAGGCGCCGAGGCTGTCGTGCCTGACCTGGCGGACTTCCTGCTTTACTGCTTCTACAACAGCAACTTCAAAGCAGAAGAACTTGGTATGAAGAAGTCCACCGCGCGATTCAGTAATCTGGGAATCAAAGCCCTTGAAATGTTCCGTAAGACCGCCGCAGAAGAATTTGCAAAGAGCGAGCACTTTGACCCGCCCGCTCACATCGAGAATCTGGCAAACTATGCAAAATCCATCGTATCTCTGGGCAACCAGACAGGCGAAGGATGGTTCCTGACCGGAGAGATGATGGAACTCATCCACGGCGGTGTCCCGAACATCGTGTGTACCCAGCCCTTCGGCTGCCTGCCGAACCATGTAGTCGGAAAAGGCGTCATCAAAGAGCTGCGGCACCAGTATCCGCTCTCCAACATCGTAGCCATCGACTACGATCCGGGAGCCAGCGAGGTAAATCAGCTCAACCGAATCAAACTGATGCTGTCTACGGCGATGAAGAATCTGAAGGCAGAAGAAAAGTAAACATCAAATTGGATTTTTCCTGTGAAAACAAACATGCAGCAGCAATTGGGAAATCATCACTTCCCTGATTGCTGCTGCATATTTCACATAATATATAATTCTGTTTCTACCGGGCCTCCGCATGCCCTGATGCCCGAAGAAAAATCATACCATACCATACTACAGTCCGGCTGTCATAGAAAAAATCCATAGAGAGTTTTTCTGCTGCTGAAGTGACGAGAATCCCATAGCTTTCAATGCAGGGCATCATCTCATCGGGATGCCGGCAGGGCACCTCCGGCCAGGAGCAGCTTTCACAGATAGCGCAGGAGTCTGAAGACAAAGCCAGCCGTTCCAGTCCGGCGGCATCCAGCTCCCGGCAGATACCGTGAACGATCTCCTCATGCTCCCGTCTGGTTGCCAGCGTCTCTTTCATATTGGAAATATCGGACACCTCCGCCAGCGTGGTAAAGAGCAGCGCTTTCTCATAGTTTTCACACCGCTCCCGGCATTCCTTTACGGTTCCCACAGCCGGAGGGCAGGACCAGGAGGTATTGTAACGCTCACACTCCTGCTTACAGATGTGACGCACCTCTTCTTTAAACTCAATTTCGCTTATATCCAGAAATCCATATTGAAAAATAGGATACTCCGCAAGAATCTGTTCGATTTTTGTGCGGATCTTTTCAAAAAATTTCATATTGCTCTCATCCTTTGCAGATATTCTTCAGGAAATATCCGACAGAAGTGCCTTTGCCTCCCGCAGCCTTTCTCCAAACAGCTCATAAAAATCTCCGCCCTCATCGTAAGGCTTCCTGTAAAAGTTCTGAAGAATATACAGATTCAGGTTTCTGGGACTGTCCGTCTCCTGACTTTCCAGCACCAGCTTTCCCGCATCCTCCAGGAAATAATGCCAGTCTGTCACAAATTTCTCATACTGTTTCAGGTTCGGCGTGTCGATCCATTTTTTTACCTTTACCTTGCTTTTATCCGGCTTCGGACACTCATGAACCTGTAGAAAATACCGGAATCCCTGCTCCTCATAATATCTTCCCAACGGAAATAGGCGGCAGATTCCGGGACGGAACGGATGGATCCTGCATCTCCCTTCCCCGTTCAGGAATACACAGGCTTCCGATTCTCCCGTCATCCGCAGATTAGGCAGAACCGCTCCGTCTACCATCTTTAATTCCAGAGCTTCTTCCAAAAGTTCGTCAAAGTCTTTCCCCAGATGTATCATCAACCTGTGTACATCAAGCGGATCCAGGATGATCGAACTGCCCATCCCGCGGCAGCAGGCGGAACATCCTTTACAGTCATGGCAGTCCGCCTTCACCATATCATTCGATCCATAAAGCTTTCCATCTGATATTTCTTCCAGACTTACCTGTCGTTTCATCGTATCCTCCCTGCTGCATGATACACGGATACCCCGTGTGAAAAACGCTGCTTTCGTATTTTAATGCCTGTAGCCTGTATCCTCCTATAACATAGAAGCTCTCAATTCTTCCCCGCTCTTTGCACTCAGATATGCCGGTGCGATATCAAATACGGTTTTGCATCCGCTCTGTCCTTCCTGCGCCAGACGGTATGCCGCTCTCGCATAAGCCACGATCACGGAAGAAGTAAACTCCGGATTGGAATCCAGCTTCAGGCTGTACTCGATCAGATGTGTATGTTCCTTCTCCCATCCAGTCACACCGCTGCGCAGTACGAAGCCCCCGTGAGGGATTCCACTGTGATTTTTCTTCAGCTCTTCCTCGCTGATAAAATGTACGGTAGTATCATAGTCTGAAAAATAATTCGGCATGGTCTTGATCTCCTCTTCCACCCTTGCCGCATCTGCGCCTTCTTCCAACACGACAAAACACTCTCTCGTATGTTTTTCTCTCGTGGTAAGCTCCGGATTTTTCCCGCTCCTGACTGCTTCCAGCGCTGTCTCCACCGGAATCGTATACTGCTTTCCATCCTTTACACCCTCGATCCGGCGGATCGCATCTGAATGGCCCTGGCTGACACCCTTGCCCCAGAAAGTATAATCCTTTCCTTCCGGCAGAATGGCATTTGCATACATCCTGTTTAAAGAGAACATACCCGGATCCCAGCCGACAGAGATGATGCCGATATTTCCACCCTCCTTCGCCGCCGCATCCACAGCCGCAAAATGCTCCGGGATCCTGGCATGGGTATCAAAGCTGTCTACAATATTGAAAAGCTTCGCATATTCCGGCGACTGCTTCGGCAGATCCGTAGCGCTGCCGCCGCAGAGGATCATGACATCGATCTTATCTTTCCAATCTGCCACATCTGCCACCCTGCATACGGCTGCCGTCCCGGTCAGAATCTGTACATCCTTCGGATCTCTCCTTGTAAAAACTGCCGCCAGCTCCATATCCTCATTCTGACGGATGGCGCACTCCACGCCCCGTCCCAGATTTCCGTAACCTAAAATTCCTATTCTGATACTCATATTCTCATGTCTCCTTATTTTCAATTTCCAGTCCATTATAAGCGTGCGGATAGAATTTTGCAATCTCCTCCTTGCGAAAATTTACATCCTCTCAGAATTTTTCGGCTGGCTGAATGGTATCCCTTTTTTTGAATATTGCCCCGTCCTTCACCGCAATCCCCATATCCTCATTGATCAGTTTCACCTCAGAGGAGCCTTCCTGCATAAATTCCAACGTGTTTTCGTCGATCACTTTAAAACGGTAATGGTACATTCCATCATCCGTCACGGCCGTCAGGACATCGTCTTTGATCTCATACGTTCCGCAGGAAAGATAGGAGGACAGAAGATCAAAGCCGAAAGAAAAGGTTTCCTCTTCCCTGTCTAACCCCAGACCAGGAAGAAACATTTCCTCCTCCTCAGATACGGAAGCCTGAAGGACATAAGAATCATAAGCCTTTTTCTCCACCCCATTTGTTGCCAGAAAAACAACTACAGCCATGCACAGAACCGCCAGTGCCGCAGCCTTCCATCGTCCCAAATGCCGGAAGTTCAAAATGTTTTTAATACGACTTTTCGTAATGTTCTCACCGAAGCCCAAAATTCCTGACACGGTCCCTTCATGATCTCCTTCTGCGAAGGACAGCAAAAGGCGGCTATACTCTTTCTTCTGGTCCTCTCCAAGCCGTTTCAGCACCCACTCGTCGCAGCTCATCTCCATATCCTTCATCATGGCAAAATATGCCGCCCATACAAAAGGATAATACCAGTAGACGGCCAACAGCCCAAATGCCAAAAGCTTTACCAGATGATCCCGTCTGCGGATATGGCAGATTTCATGCAAAAGAAGCATTTTCCTCTCCATCCCCTCCAGATGAAAGGGAATATAGATTTTCGGACAGAACACACCCATGACAAAGGGAGAATCCACCGCATCACACTCCCATATGTTGTCCTTCCAACAGACAGCTTTTCGCACTCTCCTCTTTATCCGTATCCAGCAGACAAGAAAATACAGGAGACAGATCAGGATTCCCGTGAGCCATACGGCTGCCCCCACCCATAAGACCTTATCTGCAAATACAGCGTCTACCTGCGGCTGTATATGCGGAATACCGACACTTCCCACCGCACCGGACAGCTTTTGTCCATTCTCCACAGCTCCCGCCGCCTGCCATCCTGCCATATCTTCCATGACAGGCTGTATAATATTTTTCCCCATACCTGCTCTCTGAAAGATATTCAGATTAAACAGGCTAAACACAGAGGACACTGAAAACGGGAAAACCAGACGCATCCCTACCACCGCCCATAAAGCATAAGAATACTTCTTCGGCGTCCGGCAGATCCCCCATCTTACCAGAAACACGACGAGAATCACAGGAACTGCCGTTATCCCCATCTGCAAATTCATAAAAAACAGATTCTGCATATCTGCCATCCTTTCTTTGCACTGCTCCTGGTTGCATAATCATTTCTTCCATTCTACTTTCATAGGCAATGAACCAGGAGCCTGCCTGCATTTGAAAAAATTTTTCAATCATTCTCTTCATGTTCTTCTATCATCCTGCGAAGCTCTTCTGCCTCCTGTCTGGACAGCTTCTTTCCCCCCAGGAATGCGGCAAGGAACTGCGGCAGGGAGCCGCTGAAAGTCCGCTCCACGAAATAATCGCTCTCCCGGGACTGTACCTGCTCTTTGGGAATCAATACCGATACGATGGCATTTTCATTTTTGATATACCCCTTTTCACACATTTTTTTAATCGTCGTGTAGGTGGTAGATTTCTTCCAGCCAAGCTCCTTAAAACAAAGCGCCGCCAGTTCCCCGGACTTCACCGGGGCATACTTCCATACCACTGTCATAAACCGGTAATCGCTGTCACATAATTTCAAATATTCCACGTCAGTTCCTCCTTTTCTTCATGCCTGTGATCCTAAACAAACACAGGTCTATAGCTATAGACTTATTTTTATTCTATAACTATAGACCTGCGTTGTCAAGCTTTATGATAAAAATTTCACTTACTTATGATATGGCTCATGCATCATGATCCGATACCCCCGGTAAACCTGCTCCAGCAAAATCATCCGCATGAGCTGATGAGGAAATGTCATCCTGGAAAAGCTGAGAAGGAAATCTGCCCTGGACAGCACTTCGTCAGAGAGTCCCAGGGAACCGCCGATGACAAATACCAGGCTGCTTTTTCCCTGAATACCCAGATTTTCTACCAGCTTTGACAGTTCCACAGAGTCCAGCATCTTTCCCTGGATTGCCAGAGCGACCACGTAATCATCCTCCCGAATGTATTTCAGCAGGCGTTTTCCTTCCGTATCCCTGATCTGGACTTCTACCGCTTCACTGGCTTTGTCCGGCGTTTTTTCATCCGCTACCTCCAGGATTTCCAGCTTACAGTAACGGCTGAGCCGTTTGCTATATTCTGCAATTCCCTGCACAAGATATTTTTCTTTGATTTTTCCAACGGTTAATACTGTTATTTTCATAAAAATCCTCTTGTTTCCATCATCTTTTTTTGAAAAAATGGGGATGGAGTTCTCTCCATCCCCTGTCATCACTCTTAAAATCTGCAATTTGAGCTCTGTCAGCCTCCGTCCGGCCGACCTGTCAGCGAAAAGCCTGTTTACTCTTCAAAATCAATCGCTGCCCTGTTGCAAACGAATGGCCGGACATAAGTATCCGCCACCTTCACATGCTCCGGATGAGAAGCATAGACCTTCAGATCCTCCGGCGTGTTATGCTCTGTGAGTAACACCATATCATGGGTGCTGGACGGCAGCAGCTCTGTGACAAACTTCGCAGATACCAGTCCCGGAACCTTGCCCACCAATGCACTCAGATTCTCAGCCATCGCTGCCTTCAGCTCCGGCTTTTTTGCATCCTCTATTTCTTCTTTAAAGCACCATGTTACAATATGTCTAACCATACATGCATCCTCTCATAGCCATTTTATTTGTTTGACAAAAACTCGTGGATACCTTTCGCAGCAGCTTTTCCGGCGCCCATAGCCAGAATAACGGTAGCCGCGCCTGTCACGGCATCTCCTCCGGCAAATACTCCTGCTTTAGAGGTCTGTCCTGTGGTCTCATCTGCGATGATACATTTTCTCCTGTTGGTATCCAGACCGATGGTCGTGGAGGAGATCAGCGGATTTGGTGAAGTACCCAGGGACATGATAACGGTATCCAGCTCCAGTTCAAACTCCGAACCCGGGATTGCTACCGGGCGTCTTCTTCCGGAAGCATCCGGTTCACCCAGTTCCATCTTCTGCAAGCGCATCTGTTTGACACGGCCCCGTTCGTCACCAAGATATTCGACCGGATTATGCAAGGTCATAAACTCCACACCTTCCTCTTTGGCATGTTTCACCTCCTCCAAGCGTGCGGGCATCTCTTCTTCACTACGGCGATAAACGA
>ENA-OPVH01000686-OPVH01000686.1-human-gut-metagenome-genome-assembly--contig:-NODE-686-length-20556-cov-2.670309_pt1 | contig 20556 bp, 18 predicted proteins | sample MGYA00241494_ERZ501980 | MGnify/ENA primary metagenome ERZ501980 (study PRJEB25962, sample SAMEA1964914) | human gut metagenome | biome: human gut; feature: human-associated habitat; material: faeces... | reverse complement strand
CTCGATGGAGTTGTCCGCAGGCAGCTTTTCCGCACGTTCCGGACGCTGCATATCCTCGCCGGACAGCACCTCCGCCACCTCACCCACGATGGTCGTCACCTGCGCGATGTCATCGGTGTAGGAAAAAGCGGTGATCAGCGGCTGCATAACGCCGAAGGACAGAACAATGACCGCGAGAAACGTCTCCGCCGACAGTGTGCCGTGCATATAGAGAAGGCAGCCCACCGGCAAGATGCCGAGAAGTGTCGAAGGGAGTATCGCCATTCCGGCCACCTGTCCGAACAAACTCCCGCGCATCCAGTCGATGAAGCAGTCCGCGCCCTCTTTTGCGGCGGAGACGAACTTTGCATAGCTGGTCCTGGACTGACCAAACGCCTTGATGACCTCAATGCCGCTGATGTATTCCACAGCCGTGTCGTTCAGTGTCTTTGTCGCGGTGACCGTGCGCTGAAACTTCTCGTGATAGCCGCTGAACATGGACATAAAGCAGAGAATGCCCAGCGGCAGGACGATGAACATGGAAAGGCCCATGCGCCAGTCCTCGATGAACAGCAGCACCAGTACCGCCAGCGCCCCCACGATGTTGGTGGTCATCTCCGGCAGCAGGTGGGCAAGGGTGGTTTCGATGGAATCGACCCGCTCGACGATGATGTTCTTATACGAGCCGGAGGAACGATCCAGCACCGTACCCAGTGGCAGCGTCGCTAGCTTGTCCAGCAGCCGGACGCGGGTATTGGCCAGCACATGGAACGTCGCATGGTGGGAGAGAGAGGTGGACACGCTGTGCAGCACATAGCGCAGCACCCAGCAGCCCGCCATCCATGCGCAGAGCGTCAGGCAGCGGGGAAGCTCCGCCGTGCCGTTTACCAGTGCGGTGATAAGCCGGATGATGATGAAATACGGAATAAGCGAGCAGGCAACGCCCAGCAGCGCCGTAAGGACGCTCAAAGCGTACTCGCCGTACCGCCCTTTTGCCAGCTCTGCCAGCCACGAGGCGGCGGAGCGCTTTTGCTTCGTGTTCTGATTCATGGGTAATTCCTCCAAGGCAGATCAGGCAGCCAGATGCTTCTTCACGATGCCCTTGCCGATAGCTGCTCCGATGAATGCGGCCACGATCACACCGGCCACCAGTGCCACGGATACCCAGGACTGCAGCATCTGGGATGCGGCAAGGATGGCGTCCTGACGGCCATCGGTGACCATCTGATCCGCCATAGCCTTGGCTGCGATGGCGTAGGGAATGATGGTGCTGCCGAATGCAGCCAGCACCTGATTGATGACATAACTGACGGTCAGCGCCTTCGCGTTGCCGTAGCCCATCTTCCACAGCAGCAGCTCGGCAATGACACCGGAGAGAATAAAGAGGATGATGTACGGCAGGTATCCGCCCATAATGGCGCGGACAATGCTGTAAATGAGGATCGCACCGGGCTTTTTCACCTTCGTGCCGATGATGAAGTAGACGATGCCCTCCAGCAGGGCGAAAAACACCGGCATCAGAATGATGGTAATGGGCGTTGCGTACAGGACGGAGCTGGCGAAGAAAATGACCACATTGATCAGAGCCAGCAGGACAACGGTGATGATGTCCTTGATTTTCAGTTTATTGGGGTTTGCAGTACTCATGGTTAAAGACTCCTTTTTGAATGGAATATGGTTGAACGTCGCAGAGACGGCGATCACAGGATAAGGCCGGCGGCGATCGATGCCGCCAGCAGGACGCAGAACACAGCATCCCACGCAGAAAACCGAAGCGACAGATAGTTGCTTTTGCGGCGGGTTAAGTCGATGCCCCGTGTTTCGGCGGAGGCGGACAGCGTTTCGGCGATGCGGATAACGCGCAAAGCCATCGGCACGGTCAGTATTTCGATATAGGATGGCAGCGCACGCAACTTTTGCCATGGCGTCACAAACGCGCCCCGGGTGCGGATGGATTGCCGCAGCAACTTCATGTCTCCCGACAGAACGGGGAAGAAGCGGAAAATCACCGCCACGATCATGATCAGCCGCTCCGGTAGGCGCAGATTGCGCAGCGCTGCCAGGGTACGGCTGGCTTCATTCCGCCCAATCAGCGTCCGCATGGAAATGCCAACGGCAATGATCCGCGGGAACAGCACCAGCATAAAGGAAAACACCGTGCCCGGCAGCAGAGCGTTTGCCGCCCACAGCAGCCCAAAGCTCATCCCGCCTGCCAGCGCCGTTCCGAGCCAGCCGTCCGCTGCGGTCAGCAGGATCAGTGCCGTATATACGGCATAAACTAAGTGGTTGTTGGATGTGGAGATCACGACCAGCAGGGCCAGCCAGTAAAGCAGCTTCGTTGCCGGGTGGAATCGTTCTTTATGCTGTTTTTTCGCAGGAGCATTGGAAAGATGGAAGCGCTCCATATATTGCCGTACCGCTTGCAAATCTCGTTCCGAATGAACGGGAAATTCTATTTCTGCATGCCCATCCGACAGCCCAATGCAGCGGTCACACGCACCTGCAATTAGCTCAGGGTCGTGGGTGATGATGAGAACAGTCTTTTCTTTCCGCATCTCCCGGATCAGCGCTGCGCACCGCTCCAGACTTTCCGCGTCCTGTCCTGCTGTCGGCTCGTCCAGTATGACGATCGGCTTGTCGGATAGATACGCCATCATCAGCGTCAGACGCTGCATCTGCCCGCCGGAGAGGGAAAAGGGATGCCGGTTGCGGCAGTCCCACATATCCATACTTTTCAGCAGCGCTTCCGTTTTTGCTTCAAACTCCGGTGTCACCGCATGGCCGTATTGCAGTTCGTGCAGGACGGAGCCTGTGAAGAACTGGAACTCCGCCTCCTGAAGGATGAACAGCACTTGCTTTTGCAGCTGCTTTGGATTTTGCGACTTTCCGAAAAGCATTATCCTGCCGCCGGAGGGGCGGTAAAGCCCTGCAATCAGCTTGCCGATGGTCGTTTTGCCGCAGCCGTTTGCGCCCACAAGGCCGACGATCTCATGCTCACGGACGGAAAAGCTGACACCAGAGAGGGTATCTCCGGCCTTCCTGCCGTATGTATAGCAGACATCTGAGACGGCAAGCGCCGTCGGCGCGGTTTTCGGCAGCGGCTCTTTTTCCGGCACGGTGATCTCCGCAAGGTCGAGCGTGCGCAGAGAAAGTGTTTGTCTCCGCTCCACTGAGAACGCCTTTGCCTCTGCGGCAGTATATTTTCCTTTGATCTCGCCGTCTGCCATGACCCAAAATTCGTCGGCAATGTCGGCAAGATAGTAGAGTCGGTGCTCGCTGAGCAGCAGCGTTTTGCCCTGCTTTTTCAGGGCAAGCAGAATCTCTTTTAACTGCTGCGTGGCTGCAAAGTCCAGGTTGGCCGTTGGCTCGTCCAGCAGAAAAATATCTGTGTCCATTGCCCACGCGGACAAGATGGAGATGAGCTGTCGCTCGCCGCTGGACAACTCGTAGACATTGCGATCCTTCAGCCGCTCCAGATGAAAGATTCGGAAGGCCTCATCTACCCGCCGTCGGATTTTATCTTGCGGCAGACCGTGATTTTCAAGGCCGAAGGCCACTTCATTGGAACTGTTCACGGTAAAAAACTGACTTCGCGGATCCTGAAAAACCGAGGCGGCCAGTTCGCCGATCTCGCCGATACGCAGCCCGGCGGTGTCCTGCCCGTTCAGGCGGCAAAAGCCTTTTAGCTCTCCCTCATAAAACTGCGGGATCAGTCCGTTGATGCACCGCAGCAGCGTGGATTTTCCGCATCCGCTGCCTCCGCAGAGCACCACGCAGCGTCCCGCAGGGATGCCGCCGCCGACCTGTCGGAGGATGGGCAGCTTTGCCTCCGCATATTGGAATTCAAATTCAAAATCTATCATCGCAAACTCTTTTTTATTAGTTAGCTGTCTCTAACCGGCGGCCGTAAGAAACGGACGGATGGACCGTCCGAATCAACTTTTCGGATTTATTGCAAGGTATCGCATAGCTGCCGCCAGCCAGCGTTGGTGAAATCAAGGACTGCCTGTAAGCAGGTAAGCATTCTGCCTTCCTCCATATGCTGATCCAGCAGCTGGCGGAAGTACCAGAACTGTGAGCCCATCAAAAGACGGATCGCATCGGCATTTGGCGCTTTCCCATAGATATGTGAAAAGAACTCTACCGTTTGTTCCGCTTTACGGTTCATCAGTTCATGCAGCACGGTTTCAATGGAGCTGCCATCGCTGCGGCAGAAAAATAAAGTGCAGTCGTCATGGTGCTCGGCCAGGAGCCGAAAATATACTTGTTCCTCGGCGTTTATAGCGCGGAGGATATCTTCCGGTTGTGCGCTGCACTTTGCTTTTTCGTATTCTTCGACAATGGGTGTAAACAAGGTCTTCATCGTCTCAAAAAAATCCTGAAGCAAACTGGCAAACAACGCATCTTTGTTTTTGTACCTTGTGTAGATTGCCCCCGTAGTAACACCGGCTTTTTCGGCGATCTTGTGCAGAGAGGCTTTCTGAAAGCCGTAAGCAAGAAATTCCGAATAAGCAGCCTGAATGATCCCATCATCCAGGGAATGATCCCTATTGGCCATGTCTTCACCCCTCTGCGCCTAAACAATAATGTCATTATCGATAACGACATTATTATAGCGTTCTTTTTGCTGCTTGTCAACGCAAATTGCACACTCCGTTACAAAAACATACCTTGACAAATCTCGTCTCAAAAGAAGCTGCTTGAAGATTATGCAAAGGAGCATGGATTTACGAATTGTGTCCACTTTACTGATGACGGCTGGTCTGGCGCAAACTTTGACCGCCCTAATTGGAAACGCATGATTGCAGCCATAGAAGCCGGAGAGGTTTCCCATGTGCTGGTAAAGGATTTGAGCCGCGTTGGTAGAGATTATCTGCAAGTGGGTTTTTATACCGAAGTTATGTTTAGAGAGCATGGCGTTCGCTTCGTTGCCATTGCAAACGGCGTTGACAGCGACAAGCGCGAAAGCAGCGAGTTTGCACCCTTTTTGAACATTATGAAGGACATCTATTCAAAAGAATAGGTGTCCTTTTTAGCACCCGAATCCGTCAGATGACAGTCATGTTTAAATTACTTTCGTATCACTGTTAAGCCAATGGTTACAGCTTTTTTTCTATGCTTTTGTATAGCTTCTTGATTTTTTACGATTTTGATTTTTCAAGAGGTGTTGTAAAAATGGCAAGAATGACTATGACAAAGGCAATGAAACACTACGCTCCCACATTTGAAGAAAAGAACCTCTATGAATGAGTTGTCTGTTGGAACTTCTCAATTAGAAATCATAAGGAGTCACTTCTCACTCATTTTATCGCGCCTCCTTTCAGGATTGCAATCGCTTACGCTGGATTGCGGTCCTTTTTTTGATTTTGGCGTTGATGCATTGGCGGGCACATAAAAATTTCAAAATTTAGCTGTGTGCTAAACAAATCCGGTTTTACAATCGCTATAGAGATATCTTGAAGAAATGAGGAGAAAAATCATGAAAAATGCAATGAAACAGGTGCTTATTCTGGCGCTGTGCGCGGTGATGGTGCTGACGCTGTGCGCGTGCAAGAGCAAACAGGCCAAAGCCGTGGACGAGCAGATCCTTGCCATCGGCGAGGTGACGGCGGAAAGCGGGGGACGCCATCACGGCGGCCGAGGAGGCGTATGACGCGCTGTCCGACAAGGATTGCACGGATGTGGAGAATTATGCGGTGCTGACCGCAGCCAGAGAGCAATATGACGTCTACGTGGTACAGGATCTTGAGGATTTCGTCGCGGAAAATCGCTATCCGACAGCGCAGAGCATCAACGCTGACGGCTCCATCATCGACATGGAGCTGGTCAACGCGTATGATCAGAAGCTGACGGAGTATACGGCGCACGGCGGCACAGCCGACGCGACCGACGCGTATGCCTATGCGGAAAAGGTCGTCAGCCTGAAGCAGTATGAGCCGCAGCTGGAATTTCTGCGCTGCGTCGAGTCGACATGGAGTATCGTGGACGACGGGAACACGAGCCTGGGAAGCGCGATCGACGCCTATAAGGACGGCTACAACGATCTCGCCTGCGCCTACCTCAAGAGCGCGGCGAGATACTACCAGACTGCACATGACAGCGCGGCTGCGTTTGATTAGGATGAAGAACGCGTTGCGGAGTATACCAAAGGCTTGCAGCTGATTTCCGAAGGCTCGGAAAAAACGGCCGCCGGCATCGAAAGTTCGTCGTCATCGACGAGCAGCAACGGCGCGGACATGGTCGCTGAGGGTTTGGAGATTCTCACCACTTGTCTGAAAGAATATCAGGCAACGATCGAGGAGATCCGTGAGATCGAGAACTCGCTGTGGGACTGACGGCGCGCAGAAGAGAGGAAACAGCATGAAATGTCGGAAACAACTGCTTGCACTGGCACTGTGCGCGGCGATGGTGCTGACGCTGTGCGCGTGCAGCGGAGGATGGAATGTAAAGCGCGTGCTGCAAATGGTCAGCCACGGCGACCGCGTCCGTACCGGTGACGTCGACGCGGGCCAGCGCGAGCTCGTCATGAAGCTCGACGAGATGACGGAAAGCATCGGCTGCGACGATTTTGCCACGGCCTATGAAAACAATACCTACGTCCAGATCATCAACGTCGACTGCCTCAGCGAGGCGCCGCAGGAGAGCGGTCAGGGCATTATAGACGCGATTGCCGGAATCAGTGAAACGGTGTACAGCGAACACGGACTGAAAAACATGATGTTTATAACGGATCTGGAGAACATGGTCGTCGTTTCAGCGTTCCAGAACGGCAAGGACGTGTCGCGTCAGTTCCGGTGAGAGGAAAGCGCAAAAGCTATGGATTTTATGGAGAAGCTGACGGGGCTCAAAGACGCTGCGGCGAACTGGATCCCGGCGGCGACGCGTATAACTGCATCATCAACGGCAATTATGCCGCGGCGTATTTCACGCTGGCGAGGCTGCGCGTCATCATTGGCATTGGCGCGCTCGTCATCGCACATCTGAAACGGATGGGCGCGCCCGCAGAGCCCGCCGCACCCAAACGCCCGCGGACGCGCAATGCGGGATTGACCGAATACGAAATGAAAATCCCCGCCGGATCTCACGTGAGATCCGGCGGGGGCATTTTCTGTTCAGTGCAGGTGGTCGCGGACGTAATTGTCGATGATGCGCTGCTTCATTTCCTGAATGTGGTGCAGCAGCACGCGCGCCGCGCCGGCCTTATCGCGCCGCTCAACGGCGTCGATGAGGGAAAGGTGCCCGCTCTGGATGCCGTCGTCGATCAGCGGCAGCATCTGGCCGGAGACGATCAGGTATTTTGCGCGCGTCTCATCATAGAGCGCGAGCAGCGGCTTGTTGCCGAGCAGCTCAAGCGGGATGCGGTGGAACGCGCCGTCCAGCTCGGAATAGCGGTAGCCGTCGTTGGCGCGCAGCGCTTCCTCGGCTTGCAGGCACGTGTGGCGCATGGCTGCGGCGTGCGACGCGCCGAGCTTGTCAAAGACCTTGTCGAGCGCGAAAAGCTCGATACATTCGCGGACCTGAAACATCTGGAAGAGGTCTGTCAGGTCGATGCTCTCGATGAAAAAGCCGACGTTCGGCACCTGCCGGAGGACGCCCTCCTTTTGCAGCTGCAAAAACGCCTAGCGCACGGGCGTATAGCTGATGCCGAGCTCCAGCGCGCACTGCCGCGCGGACAGATAGCTGCCGCTGGGCATGTTGGCGATGCGCGTTTTGATGGTCTTGTAGGCGATGGTGCTGAGCGGCTTTTTCGACATGACGGGAGGGTCTCCTTAGTCTCAGACGCGCAGCAGCGCCTGGTACTGCTTTTTCTGCTGGGAGTCAAGATTGCCGATCGCAAGATATTCCTTGTCGATCATCTCCGTGAGCAGCTTTGTGCGCATGTAATACGGCGATTTCCAGCCGAAATGCGCCGCAAGCTCCGCGAGCGTGCGAGGCTCGGCGCAGTATTCGCAGACCTGCCATTCCAGCTCGCTCATCGCCTCGTCCTGCACGGCCGTCTCCGGCCACGCGTCCGAGGGCGGCAGATGGAAGAACACGTGGCACCAGTCGTCGGCCAACCGGATCTCCGGCCGCGGCAGTCCGGCTGCGGCCATGGTATCCTCCATGTACTGCATGCCGCTGTGCTCCTGCGGCAGTGCGCCGAGCGTTTCGAGGATCTCCATGAGCTTGGGATTGCGCAGACTGCGCAATCCGCGCGGCAGCGTATTCATATCCGGCGCGCCGTAGCACATGCCGGGGCTGCAAATCTCGATGTGCGATTCGCTGATCCAGAGGTAGACCGACAGATCCTCGGCGTATTTGCTGTAATCGCGGTGGATGAGCGCGTTAAGCAGCGCCTCGCGCACGGCATCCATGGGATAGCGCACCGCGGCGGGCAGCTGTCTGCGTATAAATTGTAGCGCCTGTTCGCACAGTGTGTCAAGTGTTCCGTTCAAACGGCGGCATTCGCGCGCCTTGCCGTCTTCATACACGGCTGCCATGATGGAGTACTGCGGGTAAAATGACTGCGGATCGTAGCTGAAGAGCAGGATGGAGGCGAGCGTCGGCTTGCCGTCAACCATCAGGCCCTCCATCTGCAAAAGCTGTTCGCGGTCGATGCCCGCGCGCAGCCGGTTGGCGGATTCGAGCCTGCGCATATACGTTTCCACGCCGTCGGGGTTGATGTCGGCCCAGCGCGCCTGTTCGCACGGGCGCAGTTCATCGCGCGTGCGGCTGTTGTAGGCGTCGTAGCTGTGGATCTCTGCCTCGCTCATCGGACGGTTCATGCGGCCGACGCGCTTGAACGCACCGTGCGGCCGTCCGACGGCAAGATGATAGCAGGGCTTGCGCGCCTTGTCGATCTCAGGAATCTGTGCGGCGAGCACGCGCTTGCCGTCGACGGTGGTCTGCGTGTAGAGCGGCTGAATGGGCGGGGACATTTCCGCGCACTGCCAATCGATGATCTGGGTGAGCCGCGCCGCGTCGGATACGCCGCACAGCTGCGCGGGTGCGCCGTCCGCGGCGTCGGAGACGCCGAAGAGCAGAATGCCGCCGCCGGGGAAATTGGCCATTGCGGAAAGCACGGCAAACAGCTCCAGATACTCGTCCCGCGCGTCAAAAAGGGCAAGATTGTCGGGCAGCTGCGCCGCTTGCAGGATGCTTTCGCACAATTGTGCCAATTTCGCTTTCAGCATGAATGTTCGCCTCCAGTTTGATCTGTGTCGCCGGACGCGGCTTGCAGCCGCGTCATGTGCCGCTTCCAGCGGCCGGAATAGTAGTACGGGATCAGGACCAGCAGGCCCGCAGCCCAACCGATGGCATAGCACCAGTGCATGTTGTCTGCGCCGAAGCGGCTGGGCAGGAAATACGCGCTCGGGAGCCACAGGCTCGTCAGCGCGGCGATGGTCGGGACCGTGGATTCACCCGCGCCGCGCAGGAGCCCGATGTACATGTATTGCAGCGTGGAGATGACGTACAGCGGGATCACGCGCACAAGATACGCGTTGCCGGCCTCCACGACCGCCGGTGTGTCGGTAAACAGGTACATGAGCTGGCTCTTGAAGGGCAGGACGATGGCGCACAGCACGGCGCACATCGCGACCGAGAGCAGCAGGATTGACCGCACGCCCGATTTGACGCGATCCATGCGTCCGGCACCGATATTCTGCCCGACATAGGTCGTGATCGACGTGGCCAGACTCTGTACAGGCATGAAAACGAAGCCGTCGACCTTGACCGCGGCGTTGTAGCCCGCAACAAAGACGGTGCCGCACTGGTTAATGAGGGGCGACATGACCATGATACCGACGGAATAGAGCGCGTTCTGCACGCCAGACGGCACGCCGATGCGCAGAATTTCGCGGAAAATCTCCTTGTCGAAGCTGATCCTGAACACGCGGAAGCGGTAAGCCGGGAATTTGTGGTTGATGATCCAGACGCTCAGCAGCCAGCTGAAAAACTGGGAGATGACCGTCGCCAGACCTACGCCGACCACGCCCAGCGGGATCGGGACGACCAGCACGTAGTCGAGAATGACGTGCAGAATGCTCGACGAGGCCAGAATGAGCAGCGGCGAGCGGCTGTCGCCGAGGCCCTGCAGAATGCCGGCGTTGGCGTTGTAGCCGAACTGCGGCAAAAGCCCCAGATAGTACACGCACATATATGTGCGCGCGAGGTCAAAATAGTCGTCCGGCACCTTCAGAAGATGCAGGAACGGCCCGGCCGTGAAGAATCCGAAGAGCATCAGCGGCAGAGAAATGACGAGCAGGAACGAGTTCATCGTGGAGATCGTCTTGCGGATGCCGGATTCGTTATGCTGGCCGAAATACTGGCTGACAAGCACGCTGCCGCCAAGGCCGATGCCGAGGAACAGGCTCGTGAGCATGTAGGTAACGGAAAACGACGCGCCGACGGCCGCCTGTGCGGCGTCCGAGACGTTTTTGCCGACAACGATGCCGTCGACGACGGTATACAGCTGTTGGAAGATGTTTCCCAGCAGGATGGGGAGCGTAAATCTGATGACAAGCGGCAGCGGTCTGCCGCGGGTCATATCTACGGATGCCTCAGCTCTCGCCATGCGTTTCGGCCCCCTTGTTCAGCTGTTCGACGGCGAGCAGCGCGCTCTCCAGCTGGACGCTGACCAGCCGCCGGATTGAGATCACCTCGTAATCGACGTGCGCCTCGAGCCACGCGCACATGCGCGTCAGCTCGTCGGAGAAGCGCTTGTGGCAGAAGCTCAGCAGTTCGCTTGCGCCCAGATTCAGCCGCTCGGCGCGGCCAAGCTCATATGCGCACGCGCGCACCGCAAGCGCCACGTTGAGGCACTCGAACAGGCGCGAGCCGTAGATATTGTCAAAGACCTCCGACACGGTCGCAGGCTTTTCAAACTGCGGCCCCTTGGCCCAGTTTTCCTTGGCCTTGTTCTGCGCGTCGTTGCTTTCGATGCAGCTGTCAACGAATTCAAAGAACGGATTGTCGTCATGGAAGCAGACGTGGACCTGCGACCAGTACTTGCCCAGCACGGCGTAGTTCTCCGTGTTGAGCCGGATGTTTTCCAGCACCGCCGCACGCCGCGTCATGTCTGCGACCTCGGAGGTATCGGCGATGCGCTTGTCATAGAAATAGGGCAGCTCGGCCATCATGACCATGCACTTGCAGACGTTCGCGATATAATCCGCCGAGCAGCCGCCGCATTTCATATTCGTGCGCGGCACGCCGCCGCCAAAGCGGATCATATAGTTGACCATCGCGGTAATGGACATCATGCTGTGTACGGCCGGGGAATATTTTGTGATATACGCGGACTCCGGCTCGCCCAGGTGCAGCGGGACATCCTGCCGCCGGGCGGCGTTTTCGAGCTTTGCACAAAGCTCCGGGATATTGTCCGTCAGGTACCAGTATGCGCCGCCGAAGGCGCAGTTGTGCAGCGAGAACATAAAGCGCGGGTGCAGCTCGTCAATGAGGCGCATGAGCGCCTGCGTTTCCGGCAGCGGTTCGTCGAACTTCGCGCCGCGGATGTTGATGGGGAAGGTCCACTCGACCTGCTTGTTTCCGGGCGGACGGTAGAAATTGCGCGCGTAGTTCAGAAGGCTGTACGGACCCTTGAACCAGCCCTCGTTCAGCCGTGTGCTGTCCGGGTCGATGCAGGGGATGAGGTACCACGTGAAGCCTGTCTCAGCCAGGCTCTGCGGGTTCGAGCCGAAGATCTCGCCCATGGTGGTGAGCGTCATCGCACCGATGGGCTCGTTGGGGTGCGGGCAGGCAAAGCACAGCGCGTTCTTTTCGCCGTGGCCGAGGATCATGGCCTTGATCGGATGGCCCTGCCGGGAAACGCCGATGACCTGCGTGCGGATCACGTCCGGATAGGTACGAGCCAGACGGTCGATCTGCGCGTCGAGCTCGTCTACGGTATAAAATGTAGCATAATCAGGGACTAAATTCAATAACTGGGAAATTTGCATGGTTTCACCTCGTTGTTTCCTGCATGCCAGTGTTATGGGGACTGCGGTACCGCCTGGGATCGCGCGGTACCGCAGCTTGAGGGCTCAGCTTATCGGTTGATCCAGCAATACGTGTACTCGCCGTAGGAGCACATGCCGACAGCCTCGGCGGAGTACGGATGGTTCTCCACGTATTTGTAGGCGGGTGAATAGCCCAGCCATTCGGAGATCAGGATGATCGGCACATCCTTGGCAAGAATGGCCTGAAGCTCCTTGTAATACGGCGCGCGGGTCTCCGGCGTGGATTCGCTCGCGCCCTGGATGAGCAGCTCGTCGACCGCGGCGTTGGAATAGCCGCCGAAGTTGAACATGCCGCTCGTGCCGACGAATTCGGAGATCGCCGCCACGTCCGGGCCCTGATAGCCGCCATAGAGCGTCATGTCGTATTCGCGCCGCTGCGCGACCTTTTCATCCCATGCGGCGTACTCGAGCATGTTGATCTTGACGTCGATGCCGATCTCGCCCAGCTGGGACTTGATGACTTGTGCCATATCGGGGAAGGGTTCGTAGTTATAGGTATCGAGCTCGACGTGCAGATAATATCCGTCGGCGTCCTTCACAAGACCGGTCTTTTCCATGTACTGCTTCGCAAGCTCCAGATCGTAGCCGGGCACAGCCGCGTCCGCGTCGGTGTTGCACGCCCATGCGTACAGGGGCGTGATGTAGGTGGTGGCCTTCTGGCCGATGCCGCCCATGGCGCGGTTCACGATGTCGTCTGCGTTCGTGGCGTGCGCGACGGCCAGACGGAAGTTGAGGTCGTCATACGGCGCGCGCGTCATATCCATGCAGATATAGAAGCGCGAGGGATAGATGGTCTTGAAGTTGTTGAGCTGGTCGTTGGCGAGCAGGTTTTCCAGCTCGCTGGAGGGCGCGATGATGCCCAGCACGTCCAGTTCGCCGTTGTAGAACGACTGCATGGCGGTGTTGGCGTCGGAAATGTAGCTGTAGATGACACGGTCAAGGTACGGAAGCTCCGGCCCGCGGAAGAAATCGTCGTTGCGCACGAGCGTGATGCTGACGCCCTTGTTCCACTCGCTGAACTTGAACGGTCCGGTGCCGACCGGGGTCTGCATGGAATCGTCGCCCATCCAGTCCTGCCCCTCGTACACGTGACGCGGCAGGATATGAACGCCGTTATAGGCGAGCGTGCTGAGGAAGCGCGCGTCCATCTGCTTGAGATGGAACTCGACGGTATAATCGTTGGGGCAGGTGACGCTGTCGAGGTTCGCAAGCGACGTCGCGGCGAAGCATTGCTGGGAAAGGATGTTCTCAAAGGTGAATTTGACGTCGTCGCTGGTGAACGGCTCGCCGTCGTGGAAGCGGACGTTTTCGGGGAGCGTGAAGGTGTAGGTCAGGCCGTCGTCGCTGACAGAGTAGCCGGTGGCCAGATCGAGAATGATCTCTTCGTTGTTGTTGGTTTTGAGCAGACGGCTGAACACATTCTGCGCGACGATGTCCATCGAGCCGTCGGTCTTGCCGTCCGGGTTCAGCGTGATGGGCTCGGCCGACTGGCCGATGATGATGGTGCCGCCGGTCTTGATGCCGTCGGGCGCGGATGCGGTGTTGTCGGATTCGGATTGGTTTGCAGGGGTTTGGCCGGCACAGCCCGAAAGCAGGGCCAGCACCATGATCAGGGTCAGAACTACTGCAAGAATTCGCTTCATATTTTATCCTCCTTATTTCATTACAGTCCGGTGACCTGACTGCATCTGACAAAGTGTCCGCTGCCCATGTCGGTGAGCGTCTGCGCCTGATGGCGGCAGGCCTCCGTCGCGTGCGGACAGCGCGGATGGAACGGGCAGCCGCTCGGGATGGCGACGGGCGTGGGCGGCTCGCCGGGCAGGTGGATGATATTCCGCTCGGCGCGCGGGTCGATGCTGCCGCAGTTGGAGATCAGCGCCTGCGTATACGGATGCAGCGGTCGGCAGACCACCTCGTCGGCGGGGCCCATCTCGACGATGCGGCCCAGATACATGACGGCGATGCTGTTGGAAATGTAGCGCGTGGTGGTGATATCGTGGCTGATGAAGACCATGGCGGTGTTCTCACGGCGCGAGGTCTCATAGAGCAGGTTCATAATGTCCGCGCGGATGGACACGTCCAGCATGGAGACCGGCTCGTCGGCGACAATAACGGCCGGATGCAGGAGCATCGAGCGCAGAATGGAAATGCGTTGCAGCTGTCCGCCGGACAGCTCGTGCGGGAAGCGCGAGAGGAAACTCTCCGCGGGCAGAAGACCTGCGTCGGAAAGCACCTGAAGCGCGCGCTCGCGGCGCTCGTCGTCGTTTGCGCCGATGCGGTGCAGCCGCATGGCTCCGATAAGGATCTTGCCGATGCTGTGGCGCGGATCAAAGGTGTCGAACGGGTTCTGGAAGACCATCTGCGTGCTGCGGCGGAACGCGAGCCGATCGGTGCGGTACAGTGTCTCCATATCCCGGCCGTTGAGCGAAATGCAGCCCGCGGAGCAGCGCTCCAGCCGCACCAGCAGCCGTCCGAGCGTGCTCTTGCCGCAGCCGGACTCGCCGATCACGCCCAGAACCTCGCCCGGGCCAAGCGTAAAGCTCACGCCGTCGACCGCCTTGACGACGGCCTTTTTGATGACGGTCCCATCGCTGCAAACATGTTTTTTCTTCTGCGGATAATACCGGCAGACCGCGTCGACCGCGAGGACCGGCGCCTGTTTCGGATTGTTCTGGCTCATGTCGTTTCACCTCCGGCAAGATGGCACGCGACCCGGCGGCCATTGATTTCGCGCAGCTGCGGCTTTTTCGCCCGGCACACGTCACAGGCGTATTTGCAGCGCGGCGCGAAGACGCAGCCCGCAGGCAGCGCGGAAAGATCGGGGAGACTGCCGCCGATGCTCACGAGCGGCTTGCGTGCGCCGGTCTCGAATTTCGGGAAGCTGTCGGTCAGTCCCTGTGTGTACGGGTGCATGGGCTCGACGAGCACGCGGTCCGTCGGCCCGGCCTCCAGAAGACTGCCGGCGTAGAGCACGGCGACGTTTTTGCACGTGCCGGCCACGACGGAGATATCGTGCGTGATCATGACGCGCGTGATGCCCATCTGCTCCTCCAGCCGGACGATCTCATCGAGGATCTGGTTCTGCGTGACGACGTCCAGCGCGGTGGTCGCCTCATCCATGATCAGAAGCTTCGGGTTGAAGAGCAGGCTCATGGCGATGCTCACGCGCTGCATCATGCCGCCGGAGAGCTCATGCGGATAGAGATGGAAGACTCTTGGCGGCAGATTGACCAGCGCCAGCATTCGCTCCACGGCCTCGCGCGCCGAGGCCCGCGAGGCGTTCGGCCGGTGACGCAGATAAATGTCGGAAATGAACGTGCCGATGCGGTGGACGGGGCTCAGGGCGTTCATGGCCTTCTGGAACACGATTGCCAGCTCCTCCCATCGCACGGACGCGAGCGCCGCATGGTCCATCGCGAACAGATCCCGGCCGTCCAGAATCGCCTGACCGGTGACAGCGGCGCGTCCGGCGGGAGCAGCCGCAGAACGGCCATGATGAGCGTCGTCTTGCCGGAGCCGGATTCGCCGACGATGCCGAGCGATTCGCCCTTTTCGATCTCCAGCGAGACGTGGTTGATGGCGTGGACGTCCCGGCCGCCGGAATGATAGGTCACAGATACGTCTTTCAGCGATAACAGTGCCATAATTCTCTTACTCCTTTCCCAGATTACGCAGTTTGGGGCTGAGTACCCGGTTGAGCCCGTCGCCGACGAGATAGAACGTCACGACGGTGTAAATGATGGCAAGGCCGCCGGACAGGCAGATCCACCAGCCGTTGGTCAGATAGCTCTTGCCGCTCTGGATGACCTGGCCCCAGCTGATGACGTTCGGGTCGCCGAGACCGAGGAACGCGAGGCTCGACTCGGTCAGAATGGCGCTAGCGATACCCATGGTCGTGTTGGCGATGATGGGGAAAATGCCGTTGGGGACGACGTGCCGGAAGAGGATCGACAGGCGGCTCTCGCCGATGGCCTCTGCCGAGCGGACAAAGGTCCGCTGCCGCAGGCTCATGGCCTGCGCGCGCATGAGCTTCGCGTTGCCGACCCAGCTCGTCAGACCCATGACGACCATGACGTTAAACAGGCCGCTGCCGAACAGCGCGACGACGATGAGCACGAGGAAGAACGTCGGCATCATCATGAATACATTGATAAGTTCGCCGAGGATCGCGTCGGTCACGCCGCCGAAGTAGCCTGCCACGCCGCCGAGCAGCGTTCCGATGATCCCGGCGATGAATGCCGCCGTGACGCCCACGAGCAGCGACGTGCGCGTGCCGAAGATCAGCATCGACAGCACATCCTGTCCAAGGCCGTTGGTGCCGAGCGGATGCAGACCGGACGGCGCTTCAACGAGCTCGTCCGACATGAAATACGGGTCATACGGGGCCAGGACGGGCGCGAGCAGCGCGACGAGCAGCAGGACGCACAACATCAGCAGGCCGATCTTCAGCTGTGTGTTGCCGCCGATGACGCGGAGCGTCCGGATGAGTTTGTTTTTCATAGCTGCGCCTCCTTACTTGCTTTCGTGGCTGATCCGGGGATCAAGCACGGAGTAAAGAATGTCGACGACGATCATCATGACCGCGACGCAGATGCTCATGACGAGGTAAATGCCCATCAGCACCGGATAATCGCGGCGCGAGATGGCCGTCATCATGTAGCTGCCAAGTCCCGGCCAGGAGAAGACGATCTCCACGATGGCAGAGCCCGTGATCAGGTATGCCAGCTGGATGCCGAAGACCGTGACCGTGGGCAGAATGGCGTTGCGGAAGACGTAGCGGTTGAAGATTTCCCGTTCGCTCGCGCCGGTGGCGCGCAGCGTGGTGATGAAGTCCTCGTTCATGACCTGAATGACCGAGGAGCGGGCAATGCGGAAATAATAAGGGATCAGCGTCAATGACAGCGACATGCCGGGCAGGATCAGGTGCTGCGCGATATCCAGAATGCGCCGCAGGCCCGTATAGCCCGCACGCAAATCCACCATGCCGGACGTCGGCAGCAGGTGCAGCGTCGACGAGAAGATGAGAATCAGCATCAGACCCAGCCAGAAGCTCGGCGTGGAGTCAAACAGATAGCTGACGCTGCCGAGCGCCATATCGAGTCCCGAGCCGACGTGCCGTGCGCAGAAGATGCCGAGCAGCGTGCCGAGAACGAGTGCGATGAGACTGGCGCTGAGCGCGAGAACGATCGTCGGCGCGAGCCGGTCGAGGATCTCGCGGGCCACGGGCTCGTTCGTGTAGATGGACTGGCCCATATCGCCGTGCAGCAGATTGCCGACATAGCGGATGAACTGGATGTGAATGGGCTGATCGAGGCCGTATTTTTCCGTCAGCGCCGCGATCATTTCCGGCGACGGCGATTCCGTACCGGCCAGCAGCCGGATCGGGTTGCCGGGTGCCGCGTGGATGATCGCAAAGTTGATGCACAGAGACAGCGCAATGCACAGCAGGCCCGTCAGCGTGCGTTTGCCAATGTATCGTGTCATGGCTTCCTCCTTTGATGATGCGCCCGCGGCGCATCGGATCGGTTCTTGCGCAGGGATACGGGGCTTTGCGGGCGTCTCGCGCCGCGGCGCGAGACTGCGGGAGCTTTCTGCTTTTTTCTACGATTTTCACAATTTTTTTCTACGATTTTCACAATAGCATCCTGGACTCTGTTTGCCAATAGAAGATTAAAAAATCAGTGGTATATCAGTGATATATTTTGAATATACCTGTTATTTTTTAGATCGGCATTGCGTTTTTTTATAAAATCATGTAAAAATTTAAGTAGTATCGCGAAAAAACACAAATTTCTAAACACGACTTTGACGAACGCAGGGAGGAATTTCACATGAAGCAGGAATATGTATCGTATATTCGCGAGCAGCTGCACGCCGTTCTGGGGATCGACAGTCCTTCCGGCTGTACGGAGCAGGTGCAGGAATATCTATGCGGCACGCTGCGCGCGATGGGCTATGAGCCGCACCGGCTGAAAAAGGGCGGCGTGCATGTGACGCTCGGCGGCGAGGGTGCGCCGCTGACGCTCCTTTCGCATGCAGATACGCTAGGCGCAGTCGTGCAGTATATCAAGCCCAACGGGCGGCTGGCGATCTCAAATATGACGCTCAACGTCTTCAACGCCGAGGCTGAGAACGTGCGCGTCATCACGCGCTTCGACGGCGCGTATGAGGGCACGCTGCAATTGTGCAATGCGTCGGTGCATGTGAATCCGGATCCGTATCAGGCGCGCGATCTGAATAAGAATATGGAGATCGTCCTCGATTACGACGTGAAAACGGCTGAGGACGTCAAAAAAATGGGCATCCGGCCCGGCGACGCCATCGCGCTCGAGCCGCGGCTGCGCATCACGGAAACTGGCTATGTCAAGAGCCGGTACCTGGACGACAAGGCTTCGGTCGTGGCGCTTCTGACGCTGGCCAAATGGGTCAGCGACGGAAAGATCCGGCTGCCGCGGCGCGTGGATCTTCTGTTTACGGTCTTTGAGGAACTTGGCCACGGCGGTGCATGCGGCATTGCAGACGACACCGAGGAGCTGATCGCCGTGGACATGGGCTGCGTGGGCGACAATGTGACGTGTACCGAACGGCAGGTCTCCATCTGCGCCAAGGACAACAGCGGCCCGTATAACCGCACGCTCACGAATAAACTCATCCGCTGCGCCGAACGCGCGCAGATCGATTACGCCGTCGATATCTATTACAGCTATTCCTCCGATGCGTCCGTGGCGATCCGCGTGGGCTACGATGTGCGCCACGCACTGATCGGCCCGGGCGTCTACGCCTCGCACGGCTATGAGCGCACGCATCTGGACGGGATTTTCAACACGTTCGCGCTCCTGCGGGCATACCTGGAACAGGACGGTGAGGCGCAGTGAACGACGTACCGCGCTGGGATCTGACGGCGCTGTACGCGTCTGTGGAGGCGCAGTCGCTCGAAGAGGCGCTGCGGCAGAGTGAGGAAGCTTTTGCTGCGCTTGCGGCGGCGTGCGCCGCGTGCGAAAGCGCGCAGCTGCCGGAGCTTCTTGCGCGCTTTGACCGCGCCGCGCTCGCTTTCAGCCAGCCGCAGACCTACATCATCCTCGTAGCGATGACGCAGCCGATGACTGCGGCGCTCTCGCGCCGGCAGGAGCAGTCTGCGCGCATCAAGGCCGTGCAGGACCGCGTCTGGAACGCGCTTCTGCAAAAGCTGCAAACGGCGCCCGATGTACAGACGCTCTTTGACACGCACGCGCAGCTTGCGCCGTACCGCTACCCCGTCGCGGAGTTCCGGCGCTTGCAGCCGCACCGCCCCGCGCCCAATCTGGCCGCGCTGATAGGGGATATGCGCCGCAACGGCGGCTATGGCTGGATGGCGCTGCGCAACCAGCTCGACGCGGCTGCGGCCGCGCCGCTGCACGACGGCGAAGCGTCCATGCCGCTGCCGCAGCTTCGCGGACTGGCCGCCAGTGCGGACGCGCAGACGCGCAAAGACGCGTATGAAGCGGAGCTGCGGCTCTATCCACGCTACGAGACGGCGATGGCCGCCTGCTTCAGCGGCATCAAGGGCGAGGCGCTCGAGGAGCTGCGGTACAAGCGCTACGATTCGGTCTACGACGAGATGCTGGACGTGAATAAGCTCAGCGCGCGCACGCTCGAATGCATGCTTTCGGCGCTGGAGGACACGCTCGGTCCTCTGCGGCGCTATCTGCGGCGCAAGGCCCGGCTGCTCGGCCATCCGGACGGCATGCCGTGGTACGATATGCTTGCGCCGGCAGGCGGTCTACCCACGAGCTTTACCTTTGAACAGGCGGGCGGGATGCTCTGCGACGCGCTGGGGAGCTTTTCCGGCGAGATCGGCGCGCTGGCGCGCCGTGCGCTCGAAAACGGCTGGATCGACGCGCTGCCGGCAGCCGGAAAGCAGAGCGGCGCGATCAGTATCGATCTGCCTGCGATGCGGGAAAACCGCATTCTGCTCAGCTATACCGGCTCGTTCCGCTGCGTCCGGACGATGGCGCACGAGCTGGGCCACGCGTATCACGCACGCTGTCTCGACGGGATCCCACTGCTGCTGCGCGACGCACCGACGCCGATCTGCGAGACGGCTTCCCTGATGAACGAGACGATATTCCTGCAAAAATCGCTCGAACAGATGAAGCCCGCACAGCGGTTCGCGCTTCTGGAGAGCGACTTGCAGGAGAGCACGCAGACACTTCTGGACATCTACAGCCGCTTTTTATTTGAAAAGGAGGCGTTTGCGGCGCGGCGCGACCATGCGCTGCTCGCGGACGAGCTGTGCGCGATGATGACCAGCGCGCAGCGGCGCGTGTACGCAGACGCGCTCGACCCGGCCCGGATGCATCCGTATATGTGGATGTGCAAGGTGCATTATTACATTCCCGAGTTCCACTACTACAACTACCCGTATATTTTCGGCCTCCTGTTTTCCAAGGGCCTGTATGCGCGCTATCTCGACGCGCCGCGCGGCTTTGACGCGCGCTATCGCGCGCTGCTTGCCGGGACGTGCTCGGGCTCTCTGGAGCAAATCGCCGCCGAAGCGGGCATCGAGATCGGGACGCGGCAGTTCTGGGACGACGCTCTG
>ENA-OPVH01000674-OPVH01000674.1-human-gut-metagenome-genome-assembly--contig:-NODE-674-length-20807-cov-3.621049_pt1 | contig 20807 bp, 19 predicted proteins | sample MGYA00241494_ERZ501980 | MGnify/ENA primary metagenome ERZ501980 (study PRJEB25962, sample SAMEA1964914) | human gut metagenome | biome: human gut; feature: human-associated habitat; material: faeces... | reverse complement strand
CAATCCACGCCGCCCGTGAAGGCGGCGACTCGGCGGCGTTGAGATTGCCCGCTTAACGCGATTATTTCAATCCACGCCGCCCGTGAAGGCGGCGACTCTGTTATAGGGTACGGCCCGTTGCGTTTTATTGATTTCAATCCACGCCGCCCGTGAAGGCGGCGACACAACCGCTGTTGTAGCATACACTGCCGAGCAGGATTTCAATCCACGCCGCCCGTGAAGGCGGCGACTGCGGAAACGAATAGACGTAATCAACATTTCCGCAAACAGCAAGTATGAAAGTGATCATTCCCCGCTGTTCATTTTCCATTATACAGTAAAAAAGGCGGCACTGCAAGCAAAGACCTGCCTTTTATGCGCGTTTCGTTTCTTATCCGCTTAACAATTCTTGAAGAAAAGCATGTTTTGTCCGCATGTAATTGCGCGAACCACCCTGATTTTTTCTGACCGCTTAGTGTTCGCGGCAAATAATCAAAGCATCAGCATACCCTCAGGGTCGTAACCCGACTTTGTTCCGAAATGCTCAATCTTGTTTTCATATTTGTTACCCGGATAATAGAAACGAAGACTGTCACGTTCAGCATCCATGATGCTGCAAAGCTCAGCTTTTAACCTGCGGCACTGCGCCGGATCGAGTATGCACTCGAATACCGAATTCTGCACACGCTGTCCATAGTTTACACACTGCTTTGCGATGCGGCGTAATCGTCTTTTTCCGTCCGCATCCTCTGTGTTAACATCATAGGTTATAAGCACAAACATAACAAAACCTTCCTTTCTGCCTCAACACGGTTATTTCCAAAGGAACGGAGGATAAGCATCCAAATCCCCGCGAAGGTATCTTGCCAGTAACAGGGCCTGAACATACGGAATCATCCCCCATTGCAGCTTTTCGCCGAGATACGGATGCTTCAATTCATCCTTTTTGCGTTCCTGCCATGCTCGATAGAAACGCCGCCGTGAATCATCCTTAAGCAGTACAGCCCCGCTTTCACGAAAATCGAAATCGTTTCTGTCAAACATTCTGTTATTGATGCACGTAAGGACAAATCTGTCTGCCATACACGGACGCAGTTCTTCCATGAGGTCAAGTGCCAGTGAAGTTCTGCCCGGCCTGTCACGATGCAGAAATCCGACGTACGAATCCAGTCCGACGCTTTCAAGCGCAGAAGCGCAATCGAGAGCAAGCGTCGAATATGCAAGCGACAGCAGCGCATTCACGGCATCAAGCGGAGGCCGCCTCGAACGCACCGTAAACCGAAAAAGTTCCTTGCTGTTGAGAATTAATTCGTTGAATATGCTGAAATACGCATTCGCTGCAACACCCTCAAGTCCACGGAGTCCGTCAAGACGTGTTTCTTTTTGAACAAGCGGCAACAGTCCCGCCGTCAGCTGTGAAACGGAGGTCAAAGCTTCACAATCCACACGCAGAGCGTGATCGCGCCGTGTCCTCTCAATGCTCTGCTTAGAATTGTAAAGTTTGCCGAATATCATATTTTTTGCAATCAGGCATGAATTCTCCTCATCATCCGCAACACGATATTGCTTTCGGCGAAGCAAAACATTGCCGTTTGCTTCGCCCGTTACCCGTGCAAGAAATCGCCCCCGCGGGCTGCAGAAAGTGAATGCAACTCCCATATCGGCGCATTTACCGAGCAACGCAGGAGATGCGCCCATATATGAAAAGTCAATTATGCTTTGCAATGTGTGCAGAGGATAACGTGCCGTAATCCTTTCGCCGCACTTTGCAACAACATTCTCTCCATCCAACGTCAAATATACGTCTTCCGACATAATATACAGTGTGTTCAGCAACCGCTTCATTGCGATTCCTCCATTGCCTTATTAATGTACGTTGCAACGGTCGTTGTTTTCATCAGTTTCGGAAGACAAATTTCCTTCATTGAACATGACGCGCATGCCTTGGTAGGTTTCACTTTCGGGGTATATCGTTTTCTATACAGATCATGCATTTCGGAAAGCACATCCCGTACTTCGTCCCTCAATGCTCTGTCAAATTCAACTTCCACCCTGCGCCGTGTTTCGCCATAAAACAATGCTCCTCGCGGAATATCACACGCAAGCATCTCTTCAAGGCACATCGCCTGACCGCAAAGCTGCAATGTATCGCCGGTTCGCTCGTTGTACATTCCGCGCTTGTATTCAACGGGATAGGGCTGCCAAAGACCATCACGATCCTTCAGCTCTACCCCGTCCGCCGAACGGCGAAATTCCAGTACATCACACTGTCCCGAAACCCCGAGGGTGGATGAAAAAAAATTCATCCCCCTCGTAATGAAAAGATCGCCTCTGCTTTCCTTCAACCCGGTATCATGCGCTCTTTCATGCATCAGTGTGCCGTCCACCGTGCGGTAGTTATCCTCCCATTGCTGCTCAATGTGGATAAGCGCCCATTGTCTGCGGCAGAATTTGAAGTGCTGAATTCCGGATAGCAGCAGATAATCCTCTTCGGAATATGTCATATCATCCGAATGCAGCTGACTCCTTCGGGCAAATTATCCGTATCAACGACAATATCATAATCATCGTAACAACGGGCAACCGCACAATCCGCTTTTCTTGCCGCTGTAACACGCTCAAAGAGTTTATGTGCCGGAGCATTCCCGAGCTCTGACTCATGTTTGAACACGACAAGCTCACGAACAGCCATCTTGCCGCGTGCAGCCGAGTGATCGTTTTCAAACATGTTTATTATCGCCTTCCAAAGCAGTTCAAGATCCGCCTCCGAAAAGCCCGTAGTTTTGCGCGCGAGGTTGGCCGAAACATAGCCTTCGCAGCGATAGAGGCCGTAAGGAACAATATATTTGCGTCCCATTTCCGTACCTTTTTTCTCTGCGTCAGCCTCGGTCGTTATTGCAACACGGGTTATCGTAATCTCCTGAGAAATAATGGGATCAATGCTCCTTGAAAATCCAAGCTGCACCGGCCCGCGAACCTGTCCGCAGTTCAACGCACCTTTGACGAACGTTGTCATAACGGCCCCGAAAGTGCGAATATCAAAGAAGTTTTCGCACATGTAATCCCTGATCTTTATATCAAGCTCAGGATCGTTTTTCTTTGCCTCTTTCAATTTCTTTTCATCCGTGCTGACATTATACTTTTCGCAAGCCTCCCTATCGCTTGCATTAAGAGGAACTCCCTCTTTGATGTAAATGCGATAACCGGGTTCTCCCTCCTTTGCCGTTTCAACATAGTTGCGAATCTTCCGCTTAAGGCAGACATCGGTTACAATTCCGTAACCGGTTTCGGGATCAACTCTTGGCATATTGCCCGCATCGGGATCACCGTTGGGGTTGCCGTTTTCAACGTCGTAAAGCACAACAAAGTCATAGCGGTTTTTAATGGGTTCCATAATTATTTATCCTCCTTTTTTGTATAACGAGCCTGTGTTTGGTGGTAGTAGCCAAGGTCGAACGATCCTTGCTCCGGCAGCGACATATGCGCCGGATACTGTTCTCCGAGAACGCTCTTCAGCGTCATAACCTTTTTGTCAAGATATACACGCTGTGCATCCGAAAGTTTGCGCAGGTGTTTTTGCGCAAGATTGCTGAGTATCGGGAACACCGTTGCAGGCATTGCGGCAGCAGAGCCAAAATACCTGTCCTTAATTGTTGTGTTTATACCCGGATTTGCTGCCTGCTGAATCTCTTCATACACGGAGAACAGCCTTCCGAGGGTATAGGGGATGTTTTTACTGTTTTCATTTAAACTCACTGTCAGTACCTCCTTTGGGCATTTTTCATTTGGGTTTCTCAGATAATAAGCTTTGATTATCGCCGCGCGTTCACGGGTTATGCTGCGTTCTGCTTTGATTCGCAGAAAGGTACACTCCAGAAGGGACGCCGGATATCTGCCGCCGGAAAACACAGCACGGGCAACTGCACCGGCCATTGCTGCATTCGGCGTTTTATCCTTCGCATTCGGATTAACCGTTGCGCTGAGCAGCTTCCACAACGGGAGGATCGGGAACTTATCATATGAGGGACGCACGATTTCCAGTCTCTCATGATGCTTGTAGATATTCCCCGCAATTTTCCCGAAGCTGTCGCAGTAAAAGAATCTGACCGCGAGACGGGCTGCGTTCGGAGACAGGCCGAGAATGTAGAATTTTCTGTCCGGATCAAGATCCATCTCCTTGCATGGAAGTCCGTCTGCAAGAAGCTTCAAGCTTGTCCGCAGCGCTGAAAGCCTCTGTTCATCCGACTTGTCGACATTATCACCGAAAAAAACTTCAGCTGCAAAATCCTCGTACTGTTTATCAGCATTTTCTGCCCAGCAGACAACGGCAGCATCGCCGATCCTGTGGACATTTTTCCTGTCCGCCAATAAATGATTCAACGCAGTCGTATATGCAAAGGCTGCATATTTTCCGACCGGCGCATTTGGGTTCTGTTCCTTGTTATAAGAACAGAATGCCGATGCATTGAATGACACGAGTGCCGCACCGCTCGACTGCGCGCCCTGCACACCCTTGATCGTAGGGTGTGTTTTTTGAATTTCATCAAGCGCTCCCGTTACCAGGCACTGCCCAATGTTATCTTTTTGCTTTGCATTCGCCTTCTGCCAGACAGATGCAAGCTGTGGATCATCGTGAACATAGCCTCCGTTAAAGCGAAAAACCATATTTGCACCCGAAAGAATTTCTTTCGCATATTGTGCAACAAGATTGTTTTCCTCCGCCTTTTGCGGTTCCCACTTGTCTAAGAAGTTCAGCACCGCCTTTGCAGCGGGATATTCCATGCCGTCCAGCATTGAATGATGCAATTCGCGGCAAGCCTCGAAACATTTAATGTCCTTATTTCTTCGCTTTTCTCTTTCTGCATCATCCTCCCCTTTCTTCAGGCTCACACCCAAAATATAGGAGGAGTTATCCCAAAGGAAATTCGCCGCCGCGCCTGACGTTCTTTTCACAGCCGCCGGAACGGTCATCTTCTGCGGAACTTCCCTCGTTTTGCCCTTTGGTCCATCGACCGTGTCAAAAAGCGGCGTTACTCGCAGCAGATTGCCTTCCTCGTCAATAGAGAGCGCGAAGCTGATTTTTTCACGGCTCCAGCCTTCCTTGGAGATTTCGCCTTTTTGGGCAAGTGCCTCATAAAGGCTTGTTAATGCCTGCAAAATCATCGGGTCACCTCCGCCGAATCCATTCTCGGCACGGTCAGCACGCCGTCAACAAGCTTTGCGCGAAAGAACACGGGCTTGATGTTTTCCTTATCCGAATAATCCAAATCCAAAAGCATCCAGCCAAGATCCCGTTCTCCCGCAAGTTCCGGCGGACAGGGCGGCATCTCAACGCATTTTACTACCTTTGCAGGGAATTCGCGGGTTCCGAGGCAGGGCTGATGATAGCATTGACCCTTTTCAACCCTTCTTCTCAGCATGTCGCAGAATTTTCCCGGGTTGTCGCTCGGCGCAGCTTTCTCCGTCATTTCAAAATGCGCCTCAATAACATAATGCACATTCCTCAACACCATCGCAGCGCGCTGTTGAATGGACTCCGATGCTGCAATATACAGATCGCCGCTTCGGCTATTCATCTCCGCTTTGACGTTTCGCGCGCTGATAACATCCTTCACTTCATTTCGTCGAATGTTTGTGAACCGGATCGGTGCGCACACATGAATCCTGTCAATTACATAACGCATTCCCGGATGCCACATAACTGCTTCCAGTATGCCGCGTGCCGCAGACGGTGTTATTACATCGTAACTCACGCGTTCAACCTTCATCTCCGGTCTTGAAAAGCAGGCATAATCCCCGCTTACCTCAATACATATTGGCATATACTGTCTCTCCTTTCTTTTCTTTTTTGTTCCTTTTTACAGTCAATTTTTCCTTATTCCTCCTATGCTGTATTATGTTTTTATCGTTTACGGTCAAGCCCCGTTTGGTCAAATTCGGTATTCATATAACCTGCAAAGCCTTTCCGTTCACTTACCGATCAATAAAGCATTCATTATCAGTTAAACAGCGCACTTCCATCCCTCACATCTGTTGCAAGTCCCTTTTCATCCGAATAAAGACTCAAATCCGTCAGAATTGCTGCATCGTCACCGAAGGGTTCCGCCGCCCCGGCATTGATAAGAGCATTGAAATGATTTTCGTATATCGATACGGAATACATTCCGGCCTTTCGATACAGTTCACGGGAGCGTTCTCCCTCTCTGAGCCTTGAAATAAGCTCTTTTCCCTCTCCGACAGAGATATAAACCGTGAAGGTGTTTTGGTCTATCAGCTTGAATTCTTTTGCAATCCATTCAAAAGGCAATCCACAGCCCGATATTCCTTTTTCGCTCGCTGTTATGACGCCCGACTTGTCATCATTCCGCAAAAAATCCCTGTACGCCTTAAAATAACGCTCTATAGTTGACGTTGTGTTCGGCTGCGTCCAGTCCCGCACCGTCTCCTCCGCAGCATCACGGTTAACCGCAATCAGCTTGTTCACCTTGTTTTCGGATTCAAAAACGGTAACAATGCTGCTTTCCGCACTCCGTTTACCCTCGCGGTTGCAGCGCCCTGCCGCCTGCAGTATTGAATCCAGCCCGGCCATCTCTCTGAACACACGAGGAAAATCAACATCAACACCGGCCTCTATAAGCGAGGTTGAAACGACTCTGCATGTTTTGCCGGATTTTAGTCTTTCGCGAATTTCGTCGAGCTTCTGTTTACGGTGAACCGGACACATAAGCGTGGACAGATGAAAACGCCCCTCCGACGGCAATGCCTCATAAACCTCTTGAGCAAATTTTCGCGTGTTGACGATGCAAAGCACCTGCTGCTGACTTTCAAGCCTTGAAACCAGTTCATCCGTTGTCAGCCTTCCTTCCTTTTCAAAGCTTGTCCTGCGAAACTTTTCGAACATGCCGTCAACATCGGGACATAATTCAACAACGCTTTCTTTTTTACTGTATTCAAGCAGCATTTCGTCAATAGCCGGCTGAGTTGCGGTACACAGAACGGCGGTTGCGTTGTATGCGCGCACAAGCTCCGCAATCGCCGCAACGCAGGGACGCAGATTGTTTGACGGAATCATTTGCGCCTCGTCAAAAATAATAACGCTGTTTGCAATATTGTGAAGCTTTCTGCATTTTGACGAACGGTTCGCATAAAGAGACTCAAAAAATTGCACGGCAGTTGTCACGATCACCGGAGCATCCCAGTTTTCCGTTGCAAGCGCACTTCGATATTCCAGCTCGTCAGCATTTTCCGATAATTCGTACGAAACTGATGAATGATGTTCCACAACGTTCTCTTGACCCAGAATATCTCGAAAAACTTTTGCATTCTGTTCAATAATCGATGTGTACGGTATTACATATATAATGCGCTTCATTGAATTTGCAACAGCATGGTTGAGCGCAAATGCCATGGACGCAACCGTTTTGCCGCCGCCCGTCGGCACCGTCAATGAGAAAATTCCGCGCGGCGCAGACGCCTTTTCAATGCATGAATTGAGAATTTTTTGCCGCAGTATGTCGATTTCTCTTGTTGGATTGTTCCATTTTGAGATGTATGCTGTGAGCTTGTCACAAAGCGCAGAAAGCGGTTCGTAGTTTCCTCTGCCTGCGTCACCGTTCATAAAGGTTTCCGTGTCGATATAATCCGCATCAACAAGGCAGGAATACAGCATTCTTATATAGAATGCTGTTGCGAACCCACGGCCCGAGGGTCTAAAATAATCCTGCGGTAATGCTATGTGTCCGTTCCAATTTTTCCGATAATCCGGAATTCCTCCCTGTTCGGCGCGCAGCTTCCTGCCAAAAAATGTTTGGCTTTCGGTTGTGTCAGCGTCTTTATGTCCGACATTGGGCAATCCGCTGTGGTGGCCGATAACGCATACAGCCTCAAACGCTGCTTTGATTTTGAAGCATTCGATTGCTCCCGCCGTCGCATGATCGACCTTCTTTCCGCCGCGCAGTCTCAGCTGAAATTCATCCGAATACTTTCCTATGTCGTGAGCAAGCCCGCACAACTTTCCGTTTGCTGCGGCTCCAAACTCCGCTGCAAATGTTTCCGCAAGTTCTCCCGTACCTTTCAGGTGGGCTTCTATCGACTGTCCTTCCGGGTGCTCATCCGTTGCACCGTGAGCCAAAAGCATATTCAAATTCATTCCTCCGTTAAAAGAAAAAACCTTATGCGAAACTATTCAGCGTATTTATTGCTGTACGTATCGACAAGATAAGTATATACTGCATTTTTTGTCCTGTCAATTGTTTTTTGCTTTTTTGCTGTGCTGATTTATGTACATGTTCTCTGTTTTTCAAAAGATGAACGTTTTTTAATTTGCTGCACAGGTGTATTTTTGTTTATTATAGCCGTAGATTTGTCAGCCGTTATTAATTATTTCGCCGTATTCTGCTCCGCTCCGACATTTGCTCTGACTTTTTCTTCGAAACTAAGCATGTTTCTTTTGGTCTTTACAATACGGCATTAATGCTTTATAATGGTTACATCGGCAGGATATGACGATTGATTAAGCGGTATTTGCGGGCGGCAATTCAAGGAGACGCTGCGCTGCATTTGATGCTGATTAATCAGCGTTTACCTAAGGATTTTATGCAAAGCCGCGCATGTATCGACGCGAGAGGTGCGTATTCTGCGTATCGGGCAGACCAAGGAGGAACACAAATGGGCATAATTCTCGGAATAGACGTTGGAGGTTCAACGACAAAAATTGTCGGACTGACTCCGGGCGGCGAACTTATTTCAACAATGACGGTTCGCGCTTACGATCAAATAACCTCACTTTACGGCGCATTGGGACATTATATCAACGCCAACAAGTTCTCGCTCAGCGATGTTGAACGCATACTTGTGACAGGCGTCGGCTCATCCTATCTTTCGGGCGACATTTACGGTATTCCGACTCAGCGCATTGAGGAATTTTCCGCGATCGCGCGGGGCGGGCTTGCTCTTGCCGGGTTGGATGAAGCGGTTGTTGTGAGCATGGGCACCGGCACAGCGTTTATTCATGCCCACGGCAAGGATTATTCCCACATCGGCGGCAGCGGTGTCGGCGGCGGCACCATCGTCGGCCTCGGCAAAAAGCTTACCGGTGCATCGGATCACGAGAGTCTTTGTGCGCTTGCGGAGCGCGGCAGCCTTTCACACGTTGATCTTACAATCGGCGATATTTCCAAGAATGACATTGAAAAGCTCGGTTCGGAAATCACCGCCGCAAACTTCGCAAACGTAAAGGACAGCGCAACCGATTGTGATCTTGCTCTCGGCGTTGTCAACATGGTGCTGCAAACCATTTTGACCCTTGCGGTTTTTGCCTGCAAAAACTCCTCTGTCAAAAAAGTCATTTTGACAGGTGCGCTTACCGGACTGCGGGAGCTTTTGCCAATGATTGAGCTTTTTAAAACACTTTATCCCGTTGAGTTTATCGTTCCGGAAAATGCGGCATTTGCCACCGCTGTCGGCGCCGCTCTTCACTCCATTGACTGATTGGGCAGTTGTTTCGTATTTTAAACAATCCATCAAACATTGACAATACACAACCGACTTCCGTCATCTGTCGGAAGCCGGTTGCGCTTGATTTCGATATGTTTACTTTTTTGTTTTCGGCGTAAAAATCAATGCAAAAGCGTACCCGAAAAGCACTGCGGCGGCGATACCGCCTGCGGTTGCCTTCACCCCGCCGGTTATTGCACCGAGCAAGCCCTCGTTCATTGCGCCGTCAATTGCGCCGTTTGCAAGCGAATACCCAAACCCCGTCAGCGGCACCGTTGCGCCCGCTCCGCCGAGTTCGACAATGGGTTTATACAGTCCGACAGCCGTGAGCACAACCCCTGCCGTAACAAAAATCACAAGGATTCTTGCAGGCGTCAGCCGTGTCAGGCTCATAAGAAGCTGTCCGATGACGCAAATCGCACCTCCGATTGCAAAAACAAGTAAATAATCCGTTATACTGCTCATTTAATTCAACCGTCCAAATTCTTTATGTTTTCAAATTACAGTTTATTCTGCTGCCGTTTTTCACTTGACCGCCGTTTGGGTCAATCAATATGCTCAATCACAACCGCATGTGCAATTGAAGGAATGCTTTCACCCTGAAGGCTGCTGACAGGACTCATGAGCGCACCCGTTGCAAGGAAAAGAACGCGGCGGATTTCGCCGGATTCAATTTTCGGCAGGAACCAACTGCTCATTACGGTCGCCGCACAGCCGCAGCCGCTCGCACCGCAATTGACATTTTGCTCCGGACTGAACATCAGCTTGCCGCAATCCTCATGCCTGTCGGCAATTTCAATCCCCTCGCCGCGCAGCAGTTCATACAGCATATCGCTGCCGAAAATGCCGAGATCTCCTGTTATTATCCTGTCGTAATCCTCCACCCTGCGCGAGTAATCCGAAAGATGAGTCTTAATCGTTTTAAACGCGGCAGGAGCCATCGCCGCCCCCATATTATTTGCATCCGTAATGCCGAAATCCTCCACGCTGCCGATGGTGCCGCCCGTAAGTGCAACATGTTCAAACACATTGCCCGCACCCGGACGGAATTCACCCGCCGCCTGAATGATTATGCTTCCCGCACCCGTGACCGTACGCTGACTGCTCGGAACGGCCTGAACGCCCATTTCCAGCGGATAGCGGAACTGCCTTTCGGCTGCCGAAAAGTGACTGCTTGCGGCACACGCGGCAAGCTCTGCAAAGCCTCCGTCAACAAGCATTCCGCCGAGCATCAGTCCCTCGCTGATGGTTGAACACGCACCGTACAGGCCGATGAACGGTGCACGGATCTCCCGCGCCGCAAAGCCGGAGGAGATTATCTGATTCAATAAATCTCCGCCCAAAAGGCAGCTCAAATCATCGCTTTGCCTTTTTATTTTTGCAAGAGCCACGCGAACCGCGCTTTCGAACATTCTGCTTTCCGCCTGCTCCCAAGAGTCAAGCCCAAGGGTATCGTCGCGGCAAATTTTATCAAAGCATTCTCTCAGGGGGCCTTTCCCTTCTTTGTCGCCGACATAGCTTGCGGATGAAATTATTCGCGGCCTGCTGCAAAGCTCAAACGAATGCCTTCCGATTATTCCCATATTGCCTCCGATTTTTCTTTTTCTTCTGCTATTTTGAGCAATTCGGAGGAAAATATGCACAAAATAATGTTGCGCTTTTAATAACGCCGCGGCTGCAGCTTATTTCATGAAAAAACGGAGCTTCGGCGTAACTTGGACTTGAGAAAATTCAATAAAGAAAGACCGCCGCATTCAACTCGCAGCGATCCTTAACAAACAAATTTCGGCGGCCGACAGCAATTATACGGGGGCATATCGTTCTTGCAAAATAAAGCCGCGCTTCCTTATTTATCTCTTAAAAATCCGTTTTCAGAGGTTCTTCAAGCCCTCGTACAGGTCGTTGAATGATTTCTCCCGTTCGCACCTGCCGTAAGAGAATTCCCTATTCTCTCCAAATTCCAGCAAAAAGCATTTCGTCAATTCCTCAACCGTCTGCTCAAGGGTGCAGAAAAACTGTTGATAGGCAAATTTGCTCGCTGCCGATCCGTCCTCGAAGCAGCTCGTTATCAATGATTCCGTCACCTGATCCAGCGGATACATCTTTATATGCATCAGCTCGTGTACAATGACCTCTTCAAGATTCTCCTGCTTTGGATTTGCTGCATTCAAAAGCAAAATGGCTTTTCTGTCATCGCAGTCAATTTTAAAATCACCGGTTTTTCGCCATGTTGGGTCTTCAACAAATTCAAGCTTTATGTCCCACGCGGGTGTGATTCTCAGCTTTTTTATATACTTTTCGAAAAGAGCCGTCAACGCCTGTTTATCCATTGTATTCCTCCGAAACTTTCTCTAATCAATAGGCTCCTATCGCGGCATTCCCGCAAATCAGTTTTTCTTGTTTTGAGATTCGTCAACATGGTTGAATCCGAGCTTTTCGTCAAACATTTTTCCAGCAGCACGCAGTCCGCCTTGGCCGCAAAATGCGTCCATCATTTCGTTGAAGTCTGGGTTCTCGCTTTGCCCCACGGCCGCGTTTCGAATCCGCACCTGTTCAACAATTGAAAGAATCAAATCAAGTCCCAGAACCGCAAGCCCGACATAAAGGTAGGTCTGCGACCAAATTCCGACAACACAGAGTACGGTTCCCGGAATAAATAAATAGAAAAACCGAAACAGGAAATTCGTCAAAACAAATAACAAAAACATTTTCGCCGGATACTTTCTTTTCATGCCGCGCCTCCCTTTTTACTCTTTCCAAAGAATATTTTCGATGACTTCGCCGTTTTCCTTATGCACGATTGCATAAACCCTTTCTCCGTTGTGCGGAAACCATTCAAAACCAAGGCTGATATCCGCTTCCGTTTTGCAAAAAAGCCCGTTGATTTCAACTCAAAACCAACGGGCTTTCTGGTCGGGGCGAGGTGATTTGAACACCCGACCTTTTGGTCCCGAACCAAACGCGCTACCAAGCTGCGCTACGCCCCGATTAATGGAGCCAATGAAGGGGCTCGAACCCTTGACCTGCGCATTACGAATGCGCTGCTCTGCCAGCTGAGCTACATTGGCTTACACAAGTAAGGATTATAGCATAGTTTTTTGAGTTTGTCACCATTGCCGGGTAAATATATTTTGAGACCGCGACTTGAAAACGACGCCGCAGCCTCTTTAAATTATTTCTTTACTTATCCTATCGGCTAAATTTCAAAAATTCCCGAGGGTTAACTCCCGCATTATTATTTGCTCTTGCAAAACCCGCGCGGCAGGCATTATAATGTAAGCGGGTGAAAAAGGAGGATGGGCTATGAGCGGATCCGAGCGGCTATGCAGCAAACTTTTGAACAGGCTCAAGGACATCGGCAGCGCGGCTGTCGCGCTTTCGGGCGGCGTGGACTCATGTTTTCTTGCTTATGCGGCTTCCCGCGTTGAGGGCGGAAATTTTGCCGCATACTATGTTCAATCGGCATTCCAGCCGGAATTTGAGCTGACGGACGCACTGCGGGCCGCAAAGGAAGCCGAACTGCCGCTTAAAATTATTTCTGTTGATATCCTTGCCTGCGAAGATGTTGTCCGCAATCCGACCGACCGCTGCTACCATTGCAAAAAAAACATTTTTTCTGCGATATGCAGAGCGGCGGCGGCGGACGGGTACAAAACGATTCTGGACGGGACGAATGCTTCCGATGCAGAGGATGACCGTCCGGGAATGCATGCCCTGCGGGAAGCGGGCGTGCTTTCCCCGCTGCGCGAATGCGGACTGACAAAAGCTGACATTCGCCGTTTTGCACGCGAAGCCGGGCTTTTCACTTGGAACAAACCTGCCTATGCCTGCCTTGCAACGCGGATTCCGACGGGCGAATTGATCACAAAAAACAAACTGCATTCCGTTAAAGCAGCGGAAAACTTCCTTTTTTCGCTCGGCTTCTCCGACTTTCGCGTTCGGAGCGTTAACGGAACCGCAAAGCTGCAATTGAAGGCCGGGCAATTCGATGAATTATTTAAACAGCGTGAGCATGTTTTAAACGAGCTGCGGCAATATTTCGATGCAGTGACGCTTGACCTTGAGCCGAGATGAAATCCCGCTGTTCTGACAGCACAACACAAAGACTATGAATGACGAAACAAAAAACCTTCTTGAATCCGTGCGCCGCGGCGAAGTGTCGGTTGACGAAGCATATTTGAAACTGCGCACCGCTCCGTTCCGCGACCTTGGATTCGCAAAGATAGACACCCATCGCCGCCTTCGGACCGGTGCGGCGGAAGTGATTTACGGTGCGGGCAAAACACCCGAGCAGATGCTTGAAATCATTAAAGCCATGCTTGAGAGCGGACAGGAAACGATACTTATTACACGCCTTGAAAAATATGCCGCAGAGATACTGAATCGTGAATTTGCCCTGAGCTACTGTGAAATTGCAAAAATCGGCAGTATCGGCAGCATCCCCGAACCGAGCGGAAACGGCTGCGTTGTTGTTGCGGCAGGCGGCACAAGCGATATTCCCGTTGCGGAAGAAGCGGCACTGACGGCGGAATTTCACGGCAGCCGTGTGCTTAGGCTTTATGATGTCGGCGTTGCAGGGCTGCACCGGCTCCTTTCGCATATTGACGAAATCATGGGCGCAAGCGTCATTATCGCCGTTGCAGGCATGGAAGGTGCGCTTGCAAGTGTAATCGGCGGGCTTGCCGACTGCCCCGTTATTGCCGTGCCGACGAGTGTCGGTTACGGTGCGGCATTCGGCGGAGTTGCGGCGCTGCTTTCAATGCTCAACTCCTGCTCAAGCGGAGTATCCGTTGTGAATATCGACAACGGCTTCGGCGCAGGTTACCTTGCAAACATGATAAACCATATCGGCACCGGCAGCAATGCGCGGTGACGATTCTTTCCTTAATTATAATATGCAACCCTGAATAAAACTGTTGAAAGGCCTTTTTACTATGAAAACACTTTACCTTGACTGCGGAATGGGTGCGGCGGGCGATATGCTTGCGGGCGCACTTTATGATCTGCTTTCCGAAGAACAACGTGCCGAGTTTCAGAATATTGCAGCTGCCTTCTCGGCCGTCGGGCTGAATGTTCGCTGCGCTGCCGCCGAAAAATGCGGCATTCGCGGAATTCATTTTGCCGTTGAATACATGAACACCGATGCGGACGAATATGCCGCCTGCATACACGAACATGAACACCTTCACGAACATGAACACCTTCACGAACATGAGCATTGCCATGAGCATGAACATAATCATGAACATGAGCATGAACACGAGCATGAGCATTGCCATGAGCACGAGCACAGTCATGAACACGAGCATCACCATTCTCACAGCGGGCTGCACGAAATCGAACACATTATCCGTGCGCTGCCCGTGTCCGATGCAGTGAAGGAGCATTCCCTTGCTGTTTACAAACTGATTGCAGAAGCGGAGAGTCATGCCCACGGCGTTCCCGTTGAGCTTGTGCATTTTCACGAGGTCGGTGCGCTTGATGCCGTTGCAGATATTGTTTCCTGCTGCGCGCTGATCGAAATGCTCGCACCGGAACGCATTGCCGCCTCCCCCGTTCGCACGGGCAGCGGACATGTGCATTGTGCGCACGGGATTCTTCCCGTTCCCGCACCGGCAACAGCTTTCATTCTTCACGGCGTTCCTGTTTATGCGGGCGATATAAAAGGCGAACTCTGCACTCCGACCGGAGCGGCACTGTTAAAACATTTCGTTCATGAATTCACCGCAATGCCGTTAATGACAATACTTTCCCAAGGGTACGGCATGGGCAAACGCGACTATCCCGCCGCAAACTGCGTGCGTGCGCTTTTCGGCGAAAGTCCGAGTGAAGAATCGGCGGATGAGATCATCGAGCTTCGCTGCAACATTGACGATATGACAGGCGAAGAGATCGGGTTTGCATTTGATAAGCTGCTTAACGCGGGTGCGGCGGATGTTTACACCGTTCCGACAGGAATGAAGAAGAACCGCCCCGGAATTATGCTCTGCGTGCTTTGCAATGCCGAAAAACGCAGCGAAATTATCCGCATATTGTTCAAACACACAAGCACTCTCGGCGTCCGCGAGTGCAGAATGCCGCGATACATTTTGCAGCGTGAAACGCAAACCGCCAAATTTGAGGACGGTACGATTCGCCTGAAGACCGCTCAGGGGTTCGGCGTTAAAAGGGCAAAGTTCGAATATGCCGATATTGCCGCGCTTGCCGAACGCCGCGCAATCACGCTTGCCGATGCGAAAAAGATTGCGGAAACTGCCTTTAAGGAGTTTTCCGAATAACGAACCCTAAAAATTAAAATTTGTTTCAACATCGGAGTCCGATCGGTTCGGGCTCTTTTTTTGTATTACTTTGCATTCATCTTAAACATATTGTGCGTTCATCCTATCAGCTCCGTTTGACTGTTTTTTTCCTGTTGAAAAAGAATTGTTAACAAATTGTTCACAATTTGGGGTTGAAATGATATTAATTTACTGATATAATAATATTGCGATGAAAGCCGCACCATTGAAACGAATCCGATTCAACACATGTCCCGCATTTGCATATCGCAAATTGCGTATCATAGACTGCGTATCGCAAGCTGCGTATCGCACCCAAAGTTTGCACAGCATTCAACAAGTGCAGACTTTGGGGAAGAGAAACCCAACCGCCAACGGCACAAAACCATGACACCGCGAAAGGAGAAATAATTAATGAAGAAAATACTGTCATTGACACTGGTTGTCGTGATGCTGATGTCTGCATTCGTTTATGCGCAGGCATCGACCCTGCGTGACGGCGGGGCAAGGACTGCTGCGGATTCCGCAGCAAGCGACAGAACACATGCGGACTCGAAAGAGGACGCAAAGGTCGTTTCAACCGCCGAACCTTGTGATTCGGCAAAACAGCTTCCGCAGGATGATATCAATATGCGGAAAAACCCGTCCGAAGAGTCTTCCGCCGAAGAGCCTTATATCGTTAAGGTTTATGATGCAAACGACTGTGTTGACATTCACACGGCGGTAAACAGCAAGGGCGGCCTGTATGAATCGCAGGCACTCCTGAAGACACACTATCTGATGAGCGACGGCACATGGCGCATCGGCGAAAGCTACGCAAAAGGCCAATGGTACGATAAACCGTATAAGTACAGATATATCCTGTCAAGCGGCGCAGCGTTTGACGAAACTGCTATTGTGCTTTCGAACAGACCCGATCTTACGTACGTTGACGGACTTAGGTTGATTTACGGCAGCGACCTGAACTACAAGTACAGCCTCGAAACAATCGTTGTTGCTTGGCATTTCGGCGACAAGACCGTTGCATGGGCCGAAATGCAGGATCAGGTTCCGGCACACTGCGTGTCACTGAGCCACGGGGAACAGCAATAGACGGCTGCTCTGCCTCCGTTGCAGGTTAATGCAGCTTGATTCTGCTGCCGATGTTATGATTGATGATCCGCAGCGCTTCCGTCACGGTTGGTAACTCTGTACGCAGTTCATACAAGCGGGACATAAACAACCCCGCCGCAGGGCTTAACGGCTTTGCGGCGGGGCTGTATTATTTATGCAGGCTTGTTGTTCTTGACCGTGAATAAAATCAGAGTTCAACGCTGTTGCGGACAAGCAGCTCCCGCGCCGTGTCAACCGAATCAACCCCTGTGCGGTTCTTGACAGGTGCAAACTCCCTTGCCCTTTCAACCTCAAACACCATGCAGCCGTTAAGCAGCCGTATCATATCCAAAATCAGGGTTTCATACTTGAAGCCGTTCGGTTTTTCGGGCGTGACATGCTGCCCGTTTTCATCAAGGCATGGAATCTTTTTTTCAACAACATGCAGCGGAAGGGATTTTTCCATTATGCCGTCCAGCGCATCCACGCGGAACAGGTAGTTCAAAATAACGCCGAAATTGTAGGCGGGTTCGCCTTTTTCGTTTTTCGCATTGCGCATTTCATCCGTAAGCTCATAGTATTCAACGATTGAAGGATGTCCGTCTTCAAGGCACATAACGCCCACGCGCTCATCGGGCGCGGCTTTTTTAATGACCTTTGACCCGACTTCGCAATGCGCAAGCTTTGTTGCGCCGATGAAGAGCGGATCGGCAATGCGCTGAAGAACATTGTCAACCGCAAACACGTTCAGCCATTCTATGCCGTTTCTGCGGACAATATCAAGCATTCCGTGCTTTGCCATTGAGGAATACCAACCGCCGTTGCCGTTCGGTGAAGTTGCAAGTCGGTATTTTTCTTCGAGATAAACCTTGCCGTCGTAATCCGCCGCGGGTGCCGTCTCCTGAGTGAAAAAATGCACGAATTCCGCCGCATAGCCGAAATAATTATGCTCTGCAAAAAACGCACGCGTTGCTGCGTCGTTTTTGTCGCTGGTCATGATGAAAAGGTGAACAAAACTGCCGACTCTTTCCGTAACATTCAGAAGATTGTTTATAAGGCACTCAAAAATATAAAGTTCACGCTTGATTCCGATATTGAACGCACCCTTCGGAGCATCCGAACCGAGCCGTGTGCCCATGCCGCCCGCAAGCAGCACCGCGCCGACATGCCCCGCACGCAGCTCCGCCATGCCCGCATCAAAGAATTCATCTCCGCGAGTGCGTATTTCCGCAAGCTCCGTAACACCGATCGGAGTGATTCTGCCGCGTTTTTCAGGCTGTTTATTCGTGCTGACAACGGAAAAATCGATCTGCTCGATTTGATTGAGCAATGCGGCGCGCTGCGCTTCATCAAGCTCATCATAATATTTAAGCAGGTGCTGCTGCCCGAAACTTGCAAGTTTTGCATATGCCTCCGCATATCCGTATACATTTTTTCCGTTTGGAATGCTCATATTTTTCTTCCTCCCTTTTGTAATTGATTTGCGATTGATTCAATAACCGGCGGAAAAAGCCGCATAATGCCCGCCGCCGCACATCTTATTCGACGGGCGACGGCGGTTTGTTCGTTTGTTGATTTAATTATTTCTTTTTGGGCAGACTGTGACAGCAAAGACCTTCCCGATCATGCGCCGCTTCCGCAATAACCTCGCTGACGGTGGGATGCGGATGAATGGTTTCGGCAATTGTTTCAACCGAGGCACCGACTTTAAGCGCAAGAGCAAGCTCCGCTATCATATCCGTTGCGCGGGGACCCATGAGCTGTGCGCCGATGAGATTTCCGTCCGCATCAGAAATCAGCTTTGCAATGCCGAGAGCTTCGCCCATTATCATTGCTCTGCCGTTGCCTGCAACATTGAAGCTGCCGATTTTGTATTCAATGCCCTGCTGCTTTGCTTTTTCTTCGCCGATGCCGACAAATGCAATTTCGGGAGCTGTATAAATGCAGGAAGGAACAACCGAATAATCCATCTTTACACTCTTCTGCCCGCATGCATTCGCCGCAGCTGCAAGGCCCTGTGCGCTTGCAACATGCGCAAGCTGAATCTTGCCGGTTATATCGCCGATCGCATAGATGTTTTCGATATTTGTGCGGCAATAATCGTCGATGTTCACAAACGCGCGGTTCATTTCGATTCCGACATTTTCAAGCCCGATGTTTGCCGTCATTGCGCGGCGGCCGACGGCAACAACGCAGCAGCCTCCCTCGGCTGTTTTTTCAGCTCCGTTGAGTTCGTACGTTACGGTGACTCTTTCGCCGCCGTTGATGCCTGTTACCTTGGCATTGTTGATAACAGTAACTTTTTTGCGTTTGAGTACCCTTGTTGAAAGCATTTTAACGATGTCGGCATCCACGCCCGGAAGTATGCTCGGCATCATTTCAATAACGGTTACGGGCTTTCCGAGAGAGGCAAACAACGTTGCAAACTCTATGCCGATAACACCGCCGCCTATAATAACAAAGCTGTCCGGAAGCTCTGTCATTGAAAGCACTTCGTCGGAAGTTACGACATTTTCGCCGTCAATACCGGGAATCGGGGGACGCGCAGGCGCACTTCCCGTTGCAAGAATCAGCTTGTCGAACGTGATTTTTTCGCCGTCAACATCGAGAGTGTGCTCGTCAACAAGCTTTCCGAAGCCGTTTATGACCTTCACTCCGTGCGCTTTTTCAAGCCCCGCAATGCCCTTGCGCAGGCCTGCAACAACAGAATCCTTGTATTCGGCAAGCTTTGCAAAATCAAACCCGACCTCACCGGTTGTTACACCGCAGGACGCAGCATTCAGCGCCGACTGATAAACTTCCGCACCGTGCAGCAGTGCTTTTGTGGGAATGCAGCCGCGGTTCAAACATGTTCCGCCCAGATCGCGCGCCTCAACAAGCGCCGTGTTTTTGCCGTATTGTGCGCAGCGTATAGCCGCTTCATAACCGCCCGGGCCCGCGCCCAGAACAACGATATCATAATTGTATTCGCTCATTATTTATATTCCTTATCCTTTTTGGCAGCGTACCGCCGTGTTTATCCAAAGTATACCACAAACGGAAAGATTTTTCAATCCTGCCGTGACTTTTGACGCATTCTGTTTTTTTAAGCAGCATCACTTTTCACTTGCCGAAAGCCGCGATTTGTGCTATATTATAGCGGGTTGATACGGCATTATGCGCCGGTTTGCGGCCGATGCGGTGACCCGGGAACGGAGTTTGGCAGCATGAACACGGAATTTTTCAATGCAGCAACACAAAAAGAGAACGGAACAAACGTGTGCGGGCGAATCATTCGCGCGGGCGGGCTTGTTGCGTTTCCGACCGAAACCGTATACGGACTCGGTGCAAACGGGCTTGACGGCTGTGCTGTGGAAAAGATTTTTGCTGCAAAGGGGCGCCCCGGAGACAACCCGCTCATTCTTCATATTGCAAAAAAAAGCGACCTCAAACAGCTTTGGAAACATGTTCCGGACAAGGCGCGGCAGCTTGCGGATGCATTCTGGCCGGGTCCGCTCACCATGGTCTATCTCAAAAGCGACATTGTTCCTCCGCAGGTCACGGCGGGGCTTTCCACCGTTGCAGTGCGTATGCCGGAGCATAAGACCGCACTTGCGCTGATTCGTGCGGCCGGCGTTCCGATTGCGGCACCGAGCGCGAACCTTTCCGGAAAACCGAGCCCGACCTGCGCTCAGCATGTTCTGGATGACCTTGACGGATGCATTGATGCAATTATTGACGGCGGGGATTGCAGAGTCGGCGTTGAATCCACGGTGCTTTCCCTTGTCGGCACACCGACGGTGCTTCGCCCCGGCGGAGTCACAAGAGAGATGCTTGAAAGCGTCATCGGGCATGTTGATATTGCTCATGCGGTGCTCAACCCGTTAAAAAACGGAGAAACCGCCGCTTCACCCGGCATGAAATACAAGCATTATGCGCCCGAATGCGATGTTGTCATCGCTGACGGCGGCAATGACTGCAAAA
>ENA-OPVH01000673-OPVH01000673.1-human-gut-metagenome-genome-assembly--contig:-NODE-673-length-20809-cov-9.034644_pt1 | contig 20809 bp, 26 predicted proteins | sample MGYA00241494_ERZ501980 | MGnify/ENA primary metagenome ERZ501980 (study PRJEB25962, sample SAMEA1964914) | human gut metagenome | biome: human gut; feature: human-associated habitat; material: faeces... | reverse complement strand
CCATGTCGGGCGGGTATCTTGCCAGCCTCACGGTTCCGGCCTATTCCGGCAAGACAGTGGCCTTTGCGCGATTCGGATGCTACTGGATCGATTCGCATTCGATCATTACGGTAAATGAGGAAATCGGGTAAGTCTGACGCAGTAATCACGCCGCCCAAGGCGGCAGGAAAGGAGATTTTACATGAAAGAAAACACGATCAAGGCCGCGCTGGCGGCTGCGCTGGGGGCGCTGTGCGCTTACGGCATCCAGCTGCTGGTGCCGGTGCTGGTGCTGCTGGTGGTGATGGTCCTGGACTACATCACCGGCATGGCCAATGCCTGGCACGCCGGGGAGCTGTCCTCCCGGGTGGGCCTGTGGGGCATCCTGAAAAAGGTGGGCTTTCTGGTCATCGTCGGGGTGGCCTGCGTGGTGGACTGGCTGCTGCGCTACGGAGCGGACAGCCTGGGCTGGAACTGGCCGGTGGACTTTTTGTTTGCCAGCATCGTCATCATCTGGCTCGTAATTAATGAGCTGCTGTCCATCCTGGAGAATGTTTCGGCCATTGGCGCACCGGTGCCGGGCTTTTTGCAGGCCCTGCTGAAAAAGCTGAAGGTACACACCGAGGACACGGCAGAGGAGAATCTGCCGGGAGAGGGGGACGACAACAATGAGTAAGCGAGTGTACATCAGCCCCAGCGACCAGACGGAAAACCGCTATGCCTGGGGCAATACCAACGAGCACGTCCAGTGCCAGAAGATCGCCGAGGCGGAGGCTGCCGCCCTGCGCCGCAGCGGCGTGGAGGTGAAGCTGGCGGCCTTCGGCACCACCATGGCCCAGCGCTGCACCGAGTCCGACGCCTGGGGCGCGGACATCCACAGCTGCGTCCACACCAACGCCTTTAACGGCAAGGTGTCCGGCACCCGGATGTTCTGCTACAGTATCCCCGGCAAGGGGTACGACGCCTGCAAGGCGGTGTTTGACCAGCTGGCCCCGCTGACGCCGGGAACGTCTGAAAACATCCAGGCCAACCCCCGGCTGTTCGAGGTGCGTGTACCTAATGCGCCGTCGGTGTACTGCGAGTGCGAGTTCCACGACGCCGCCGAGGGTGCCAAGTGGATCGTGGAGCACACCACGGACATCGGCGAGGCCATCGCCAAGGGCCTGTGCGAGTATCTGGGCGCGAAATACGTCCCGGCCACGCAGGAGGCCCCCAAGCCCGCCGAGCCTGCCCAGGGCGATACCCTGTACCGGGTCCAGGTGGGTGCCTTCGCAGTCCGCGCCAACGCCGAGAAGATGCTGGACCGCCTGAAAACGGCCGGGTTTAGTGGGTTCATCGTACAGGGGAAGAAGTAAGAAACATTCTGGACGGCGGGGAGTGACGTAACGCCGCGCTCCCTGCCCGCGCATTGCGCCCGCACGCCCACGGCTTTTATTTTGCCATGGATAATAGTCGCAAAGCCGTTCGGTACTACATTTCCAACATGGCTCCTAAGAGAGCTTTGGAATTTGTCCAATCTTTCGATTTGCCAGAAGATGAGGAATCGTGCATTATTTTGTGCGATATCCGCCGAAAGTCTTATATCCAAGTTTCCAACGCGCTTCACGTCTCGCCGGAAAGCGTCAAGAGAAACCGCCGCAGGGCATTGTCGAAAATTGTTGACGCGCTGACAAATCAATAGACCTCACTTGGACATGATCGCCCATTCAGAGACCTTTTACAGGCCATCTGAATGGGCGATTTTTTTGTACCATATAGAAAAAGGAGGTCTGGCGATGTACGGATTCAACAACCAATATCAGCAGGGATACGGTGCCCCATACATGGGGCAATACGGGCAAGCATCACAGCAATCGTGCCAAATCACCAGAGTAAACGGCAGAAACGGGGCAGACGCGTTCCGCATGGCACCCAACAGTTCCATCTTACTCCTGGACGAGAATGACCCGGTTGTGTGGCTCAAGGTCAGCGACGGAGCGGGGTATTGTACTGTTACCCCGTACAGCATTGCGCCTTATCAAGACCCCGCGAAGGTAGATGTTACAAGTTTGGAAGAACGCGTGAAAAGATTGGAGGAAATGTTAAATGCCAAATCCGATGATTCAGATGCTCCAGCAAAACGCAAAAAGCCTGAATAACCCTCTCGCAATGTTGATGGAGTTCCGCAAGTTTGCGGCTGGCATGACCCCGCAGCGGGCAAAGGAACAAGTGGAGGAGATGCTCAAAAGCGGGAAGATGAGCCAAGAGCAGTTTCAGCAGCTCCAGCAGAAGGCGAAGGAGTTTATGCAATTTCTGAAATAAGCCGGGCTTTACGATAAACCCCAATGCTTATGAGTTTTTCTCTGTTTTACACGGGAGTCATCAATATGTTCAGCCTCTTCATAAGACCATAGGAATCCGTGGCAAGTAACAATTCTTCCGGCTATCTGGTTGATGATTTGTGAAGGATTGCATCCTACCGCACGAGCAGCAGCCGAAATCCCATCCCAACTCTTTATAAACTTACCGTCCAAATCATATTGGTAAACAGGGATAGAGTTTCGGTTCAGCCCCCCGGTTTTCCCTTCCATTGAAGGCTTTTTCCCCAGCACGGAATATGAGTGCCTAACGTTCTCCGCCGGGGTGACCCATTCCAAATTTTCTGTCCGGTTATTCGTTTTGTCTCCGTCCTTGTGATTTACTTGCGACTTGTTTTGCGGATTTGGAATGAATGCTTCGGCAACAAGGCGATGAACAAAGGCGTTTTTTCTTGGTAGGTCGGGCCTATCGAGTTTTACAAACAGGTATCCCGTCTTGGACACGCTGGGGATCAGTATTTTCCCGGTAATGATGTTTCGGATACGACCGTCGCTGCTTACCTCATACTTTCCGTAATATCCGACGGCAATGGCCCATGTAGTCATATAATACCCTCCCGGTTAAGTAGTGTACTACTACTATAGTGTTTTTGTTCTTGTTTGTCAACAAGCCGGGTCGACACGGTTTGTAATAAATTTTAGAAAGGATGATTTTCGTGGACAGTATGTCTCTGAGCGACATCGCTGCTGTTACCCGTAATTCAAACGATGAAACTGGTTGGGGGTCTGGGTGGTTCCTGATCGTCGTGCTGTTTCTCTTCATGTTTGGTTTCGGGAACAACGGATGGGACCGTCAGGGTGAGTTCGGCCAGTATGCCACGGCAGCGTCTCAGCAGGAGATTCTCTTTGGTCAGCAGTTCGGTCAGATGAATGACCGGCTGACCAACATCGGCAACGGCATCTGCAATCTCGGCTATGAGATGCAGGGCAACATCGGGCAGCTGGGCAAGGAGATGGCGCTGGCGCAGAATGGCACCAACATGACCATTATGCAGACCGGCAACAGCATTCAGGCTCAGATGGCTGAGTGCTGCTGCACCACCCAGCGGGCTATTGACAGCGTCAACGCCAACATTGACGCCAAGTTTGCCGCCCTGGAGAAATCTCAGCTGGAGGGCCGTATCGCCCAGCTGGAACAGGCCAACAATCAGCTGTTTATCAGGGACCAGCTGTGCGGCGTAGTGCGTTATCCCAACGGATACACTTATAACGCAGGCCCCTCTCCGTTTTGCGGCTGCAATAGCGGCTGCAACAACATCTGATTCCCGGTAAGCGAGATAAAGTGACGCCCTATCCGGCGAGGCATGCGGGGCGGCATTAGTCGCCCCGCTATTTTTGAATGGACAAAAATCAGATCGATTAGAAAGGAATGATATTATGAGTAAATCCGCCATCTATACCACCAACACCACCGGCGCAACCGTCCCGGTTGACGGCATCATCCCTGTTGGGAATACTACCCGCCGGTACGGCTGCAACATCAAGCAAGACGGCAATGCCATTACACTGTGTGGACAGGGGTATTACCTCGTCAACGTCTCCGGCACTTTGTCTCCCTCAGCGGCTGGCACCGTGTCTATCACCGCGCAAAAGGACGGCGTTCCGATTATCGGAGCGACGGGGGCCCAGACCGCCGCCGAAAACGGCACTGTTAATATTGGCATTTCTGCCATCGTCCGCAATGCCTGCGGGTGTGAGGGCTCTATTCTGTCCCTGGTCCTGGGCGGCGTTGCGGCAGTTGTAAACAACATGGCCGTTACCGTCGAGAAGCTGTAAGGGGTGCGACATGAAGGACGACCTGAAAGAATACAAGCAAAAACTGGAAAAGGAACTGTCTGCATACATGGAACTGCCTGTGTCCGAACGTTCTGCTGCTGCCGTCCGAGGAATGGCGGAGTGCTGGGAACAGGTCGACAAACTCGGTAAATGTATGTGTGCATCCACCGATTTTTCCAAAGAGGATGCTAAAGCATGGAATACCGACATGGAAAATGATGACGGCACCACCGGCGGGCATTGGACTGTTCAGCAGACCACCCCCCTCGCGGCCAACGCAGGTGTCGTGTTTGCGCACATCACCGAGGACGACTGGAACGTAGCCATGAATATGATGTATTCGGACTACTGCTCCGTGGCAGCAAAGTATGGTGTAAACAAGCCTGAGTTCTTTGCGGATATGGCCAAGGCATTCCTGTTTGACAAGGACGCAAAAGGCCCGAAAGAAAAGCTGTCTGCCTACTACCACGGAATTGCGGCGGTGTAATTTGTTAGTAGCCTGTTAGTAACTGACGCGGGACAAAACGGGACTTTGCAACTTCTCCCACAAAAATATCAACACGTTCCCGCCAAATCCCGCATAATGCCGCACAATACTGTTTGCTTGCTATTGGGCTATAATTGACGTGCATGGGGTCACAGGTTCGAGTCCTGTACCGCGCACCATAGCCGAAAAGCCCTGAAACCACTAAGGTTTCGGGGCTTTCGTCATTCTGTTGGCTGGCTGTACCCCATCCGAACACCCGGGCGTGTCTTTTGACCCGGCAAAAAATATGATATATCGCTCACTGCAAACGGCCTGTTTTGACAGGCGCAGGATGACCTGGTATAATGAACCCGATAGATTGGGAGTTGAAAGGGAGAATGCATTTATGAAAACCTATACTTATGCAGGCGATTATTCCAACATTGAAACTCGGGACCCTCTTTTAGAAGAGGGTATTCTTAGCGGTCAATACGGCACATTGCATTTTAAACAATGTGTAGATGGATATGCTATATATAACTCTTCTTTTCCGGGAAGCGGTTTTGTCCCTATCGTAACTGCTGCCAATATAGGATATCCGAATTATATTAACGGGATCCCTGTGACCGAAGTTCATAACTCAGTTAACGTCTTTAATAATTTTGGGAATCCGATCGCCATTGAAGGTCGTAACTTGAAACGAGTGTATCTGTACATTGGACGCAAACCGAGAGGAGACAACCTGCGTAATGATGCTGCAAAGATGATAATGGCCATGTTGGACTCAATGGACGGGAACCGAGAAAAATCCGATCCGCTCAAAATATCGATTGAATTTTACAACGAAGGAAACACTGTCGACTTTTGCGAAATAAGATATGACAAAAGGTGTATCTTGAGTCATGTTGCATCTAAAAGACTGGAAGTAGTTGCACCTTCTGTCATTCTGGCAGACAAAGCATATGGATTTCTTGAGTACGCTGCGTTTTCAGGGCGCGTTCATCCATATACATATAGTGACTGGGATGGTGAAAGAGAAAATACGGACTATTTTGAAAACATAGAAAGTTTAAGATTTGTCGACGGATCACTGAGCGGAAATGTGTGTTGGAGCTTTAGCGGGTGCAAATCGTTGGAACGGGTTCATCTGGCAAACGGGATACAAAAAGTTCCACCTCGCGCATTTGCTGATTGTTCTTCCCTTACGGATTTGTACATACCTGATACAGTTTCCCAAATAGGAGAATATGCCTTTGCCGGTTGTACAAAATTAGCAAGAATTCATTTGCCCTCCAATATCACAAAAATTCCCAAGGGCCTCTTTATGAACTGCTCTTCCCTTGAAAAATGCTATCTTTCTGATAGCATCGAAGAGATTGGGGGTGAAGCATTTATTGGATGTACTGTGCTGCGAAAACCTTGGATTCCAAAGGGAATTAAAAAAATTGATGCGACTGCATTCGACGATTCATCATGGGCTAAAATTTTTTGATCATTTCCCAATGTTTGTACGCATCAGTATCTAACAGGAAAATTTCATTTGTCTAACCAATCAGCAGCAGTTCCGTTTCCCGCCTGTCACCGAACGACCCCCATCTCAACAATTATACAGGAGAATGCCCATGATCGTGACAATCAATTCCTTTGAGAAATACCGGGCGTTCATTCTGGACATTTCGCGCGACCCGCTCTTTTGTGACCCTCATTTCACATATGATCCCGATAATCTTTACGGTTCACTGCACCGGAAGCACGAATCCGCGTTTGCCGTTGTGGCAGACGGGACCGTGCAGGGCCTGTTGGTCAGGCCCGGACTGCCTTTCCGGAAATATGCGGTCCCCCTGCTGGCAGAGGCGGTCAGACGAAACGGGCCGAACCGGATGATGGCGCTGGTTTACACAGACGCGGCGGAGGAAATCGCGGCCTACGCTGCGTCCGGATTTGAGAAGGTCGAGGGGCAGAACAGCGTGTACGCCTCTTACCTGCTCTGATAAACGGGCGGCCCCTGACCGGGGCCGCCCGTTTTCTGCAATTTATGCCTGCCGGTCCGTCTGGATCAGCAGCTTCAGGGCCTCCACGCCCACCTCCACGGCGGAGGTGGTGTCCTCGCTCATGTCCTGGTCCAGTCCGGCGGCCTCCCGCTCCTGGTTCCAGATCACATGGAAGCAGCTGCCGCAGCGGCAGCCCAGGGCGTCGGCCACCACAAACAGGGCGGCGCTTTCCATTTCGCTGGCCTTCACGTGCAGGCGCTTCCAGGCCTCCCACTTGTTCAGCAGCTCATAGGACACCGGCATTCTGGCGGGGCTGTGCTGGCCATAGAAGGCGTCCTTGCACTGGACCACGCCGGTTTTCAGGGACTTGCCCAGGTTTTTGGCGGCCTGTACCAGGGCGCAGGTGACGTCGAAATTGGCCACGGCCGGGTACTCAATGGGGGCATACTCCCGGCTGGTGTGCTCAAAGCGGATGGCCCCGGTGGCCACCACCACGTCGCCGGAGCGCACGTCCAGGTCGATGCCGCCGCAGGTGCCCACCCGGATGAAGGTATCCGCGCCGATGTTGTGCAGCTCCTCCATGGCGATGGAGGCGGAGGGGCCGCCGATGCCGGTGGAGCAGACGGAGACCTTTTCCCCCAGCAGGGTGCCGGTATAGATGGTGAATTCGCGGTTCTGGGCCACAAAATGGGCATCGTCGAACAGGGCCGCGATCTTTTCGCAGCGGCCGGGGTCGCCGGGCAGGATGACGTAACGGCCCACGTCGCCCTCCACGCAGTGGATATGGAACTGTTTGTCCAGCTTTTGCATAGCTGCGCCTCCTTGATAAATGATCCGTGTGATGCCGTCATTATATCACAGGAAGCTGCCGGGTGCAAATAAAATGCCGGGGCGGGTGCTTATACGTTGCCGTACATAAACAGGTCGCACTTGATCATGCCGTTATAGAGCTTGCGCTTCTTCTTGGCCTGGTGGCCGAAGGTGCGCTCAAACTCCGTGTGGCTGCTGAGGACCAGGGTCCGCCAGGTATCCGGCAGACGCTCCCACATTTTGCCGAAGTCCCGGTACAGGGCCTCAGCCTCCTGCCGCTCCAGCAGCCGCTCGCCGTAGGGGGGATTGGTCACCAGCTGGCCATAGGTGTCGTCCCGGCGGAAATTCCGCATATCCGCCACCTCGAAGCGCACCACGTCCTCCACCCCGGCCTTCCGGGCGTTGTCCCGGGCGATGGCCACGGCCCGGGGGTCCACGTCGCCGCCCCAGATGTCGTACCGGCCGTGGAACTCCTTGTCCATGGCCTCTCCGGCGGCGGTCAGCCAGTCCCCGGAGGGCACAAAGCCCCAGCGCTGGGCGTCGAAGCTGCGGTCCAGGCCCGGGGCCCGGTTCATGGCGATCAGCGCCGCCTCGATGCAGATGGTGCCGCTGCCGCAGAAGGGGTCGCAGAAGGGGTCCCGGCCCCGGAAGCGGGACAGGGTCACCATGGCCGCCGCCAGCGTCTCCCGCAGGGGGGCCTCCACGCCCACGGCCCGATAGCCCCGCTTGTACAGGCCCTCCCCGGAGCTGTCCAGGCAGATCATGGCCTCGTCCTTGAACAGGGAGAACCGCACCTGATACTTGACCCCGTCCTCCGGGAACTGCTCCAGGCCGTAGTGGGCCTTCATCCGCTCCACCATGGCCTTTTTGATGATGGACTGGCAGGCGGGCACCGCGTGCAGCTGGGAGGAGATGGAGTAGCCCTTCACCGGGAAGGCCGCGTCCCGGGGCAGATACTCCTCCCAGGGGATGGCCCGGGTGCCCTGAAACAGCTCCTCAAAGCTGCGGGCCGGGAACCGGCCCAGCACCAGCAGCACCCGCGCCCCGCAGCGCAGGTTGATGTTCAGCCGCGCCAGGTCGGACAGCTCCCCCCGGCACAGCACCCGGCCGTTTTCTACCTGCACGTCCTTCAAGCCCAGCCGCCGGATCTCGTCGCCCACCAATTTTTCCAGCCCCAGCAGGCAGGGCACCATAAATGTATGCATATTGCACCTCGTTTCGTGATTTGGGGTCATTGCAGCATGTCCAGCAGCTGCTCCGGGGTGTCCGCCACCAGGGGCGCGCCTGCGGCCTCCAGAGCCGCCCGGCCCCGGAACCCCCAGGCCACACCGATCATGTTCAGCCCGGCGTTCCGGGCGGTGGCCACGTCCACCTCGCTGTCGCCTACATACAGAGTCTCCTCCGGGGCCGCATGAAGCTGGGCCAGGGCCGCCCGGACCATATCCGGGGCGGGCTTGGAGGCGATGCCCTCCCGCTGGCCCATGGCCCCGTCCAGCTCCGGGAAGAACCGGGCCGCCAGGGTCCGGGTGGTCCGGTCCGGCTTGTTGGACACCACCGCCGTCCGCACGCCCTCCTGCCGCAGCCGCTCCAGCAGCGGCCCGATGCCGTCATAGGGCCGGGTCTCCACGCAGTTGTGGGCCTGGTAATAGGCCCGGTAGTCCGCCAGGATTTCCGCCTCCCGGTCCGGGTCCACCCCCTGGGGCAGGGTCCGGTGAATCAGCGGTCCCGCGCCGTTGCCCACGAACCGGCGCACCTCCTCCAGGGTCCGGGTGGGATAGCCGTATTTTTCCAGGATGTAGTTCACCGCCGCCTGCATATCCGTCAGGGTGTCCAGCAGTGTTCCGTCCATATCAAATAAAATCGCCTGATATTTCATGTTATTTACTCCTTATTGGCAGCCGGGGCCGGTTTCTTCCCGGCGGGCCGGGGCAGCTTCCGCAGCAGCCCCTCTGTCTGATTTTTCCGCACAGGGCTCATCTCTTTCCGATTTTTCTCGTTCTCTGTCTTTTGGAGTATACCACGCCGCCGGGCATCCGTAAAGCCGGGCGGCGAAAATATCGCCCTTGGCCGGGCCCGGCATTTTACCGGGATTTTACAAAACACGCCTTTCCGGCTTTACATCCGGCCCGTATCCTATGAACTGTACCGAGGATATCCAAAATCCGTTGAATCGAAAGGAGATTCTGAAAAAATGAAAAGGTTTCTTTCCATGGCCCTGTGCATCGTCATGGCACTGGGCATCCTGTCCGGCTGCGGCCAGAAGGGCAATGACACCCCTAAGAACGACGATAACAGCACCGCTCTCTCCGGCTCCGTGTCCACCAACGGCTCCACCTCTATGGACAAGGTCATCGGCGCTCTGAAGGAGCAGTTCACCATCGACAACCCCGGCGTCACCGTCACCTATGATCCCACCGGCTCCGGCGCCGGCATTGAGGCTGTGAAGAACGGCTCCGCCGATATCGGCCTGGCCTCCCGGACCCTGAAGGACCAGGAGAAGTCCGCCGGCCTGAAGGAGACCACCGTGGCCCTGGACGGCATCGCCATCATCGTCAACGCCGACAGCAAGGTCGCGGACCTGACCGTTCAGCAGATCGCCGACATCTTCACCGGCAAGATCACCGACTGGAGCGAGGTGGGCGGCGACCCCGGCGCCATCTCCTGCATCGGCCGTGAGTCCGGCAGCGGCACCCGGGACGGTTTCGAGTCCATCACCGATACCAAGGATGCCTGCAAGCTGGACCAGGAGCTGACCTCCACCGGCGGCGTCATTGAGGCCGTTGCCGGCAACCCCAACGCCATCGGCTACGCATCTCTGTCCGCCGTGGAAGGCAAGTCCACTGTCAAGGCCCTCACCGTGGGCGGTGTGGCCTGCACCGAAGCCACCGTCCTGGGTGGCAGCTACCAGATCCAGCGCCCCTTCGTGCTGGTGACCAAGGAAGGCGTTACTCTCTCCGCCGCTGCCCAGGCTTTCTTTGACTTCGCCACCTCTGCCGCCGCTTCCGACCTCATCAAGAACGCCGGTGCGGTGCCCGTGGCCAAGTAACCACCCCGGGAAACCTCCCCTGACCCGAATCCCGGGCCAGGGGCATTCCCCGTTCCGGACCAGAAAGGAACCGACTATGCGTTCAAAGAATACAGGGGCCCATAAGGCCCTGGAAACCGTGATCCATCTGATCTTCCTGCTGTGCGGCATCGTAGCCGTGGGCTTCGTGCTGGTCATCAGCGTGTATCTGATCATTTCGGGCCTGCCCGCCATCCGCCAGATCGGCCTGTTCAGGTTTCTGTTCGGTCAGGTGTGGGACCCCACCAACACCACCACCGGGGCCCAGTACGGCATTCTCCCCTTCATCCTCACCTCCATATACGGCACCGCCGGGGCCATGGTCATCGGCGTGCCCATCGGCCTGATGACGGCCATCTTCCTGGCAAAGCTGGCCCCGCCCAGGGCCGCCGCCGTGATCCGCACCGCCGTGCAGCTGCTGGCGGGCATCCCGTCGGTGGTATACGGCCTGGTGGGCATGATCGTGCTGGTGCCCCTGATCCGCACCACCTTCTCCCTGGGGTCCGGCGCCTGTCTGCTGGCGGCCATCCTGGTGCTGTCCATTATGGTGCTGCCCTCCATCATCAACGTGTCGGAGACGGCCCTGCGGGCGGTGCCCCGGGAGTATGAGGAGGCCAGCCTGGCCCTGGGAGCCACCGCCGCCGAAACGTATTTCCGCGTCAGCCTTCACGCCGCCCGCAGCGGCGTGGCCACCGCCGTGGTGCTGGGCGTGGGCCGGGCCATCGGCGAGGCCATGGCCATCATCATGGTGGCCGGAAACGTGGCCAATATGCCGGGGCTGTTCCAGTCCGTCCGGTTCCTGACCACCGGCATCATCTCCGGCATGTCCTACGCCCCGGTGGGCAGCCTGTATCAGCAGGCCCTGTTTTCCATCGGCCTGGTGCTGTTTCTGTTCATTATGCTCATCAACGTATTTCTCAACGTGTTCATCAAAAAAAAGAAGGAGGACTGACCCATGGAGGAAAAGCTGTCGCCCCGCCGCCGTCTGTATGACAGGGGGCTGCGGTTTCTGGTGTGGCTGTGCGCGGGACTGACCTGCGCCCTGCTGCTGTTTCTCATCGGCTATATCTTCTATCGCGGAGTGCCGGGCATCACCTGGTCCCTGCTGACCAGCCAGACCAGCTATATCAAGGATACCGTGGGAGTCCTGCCCAACATTCTCAATACCCTGTATATCATCGTGGTGGCCATGGTCATCGTCCTGCCCCTGGGGGTAGGGGCCGCCATCTATCTGACGGAGTACGCCGCCAACCGCCGCCTGGTGTCCGTCATCGAGTTCGCCACCGAGACCCTGACGGGCATCCCCTCCATCATCTTCGGCCTGGTGGGTATGCTGCTGTTTGTGCAGCGGCTGGGCCTGAAGGCGGGCATCCTGGCCGGCGGCCTGACCCTGGTGGTGATGATCCTGCCCACCATCGTCCGCACCACCCAGGAGAGCCTGAAAACCGTGCCCCAGTCCTATCGGGAGGGGGCCCTGGGCCTGGGAGCCGGAAAGTGGCACATGATCCGCACCGTGGTGCTGCCCGGGGCCGTGGACGGCATCGTCACCGGCTGCATCCTGGCGGTGGGCCGCATTGTGGGCGAAAGCGCCGCCCTGCTGTATACGGCGGGCTTCGGCCTGGAGCTGGTGGGCTTTATCAAGTCCCTGCACACCTCCGCCGCCTCCCTGACCGTGGCCCTGTATGTCTACGCCACCGAGCGGGGCGAGACGGCCCTGGCCTTCTCCATCGCCACCATCCTGATGGTGCTGACCCTGCTGATCAACCTGACCGCCTCCCTGGTGGGGCGGAAGCTGCGAAAGAAATGAGGCAATTTATGGAACCGATTCTTGAGGCCAAGAGCCTGAACCTGTGGTACGGGCCCAATCACGCCCTCCACGATGTGTCCGTGGCCATTCCGGAGCGGCAGATCACCGCCTTTATCGGCCCCTCCGGCTGCGGCAAATCCACGTTCCTGCGGACGCTGAACCGCATGAACGACCTGATCCCCTCCGTGAAGATCGAAGGGGAGGTGGACTTCCACGGGAAGAACATCTATGACGCCAGGGTGGACCCCACCCTGCTGCGCAAGCGCATCGGCATGGTGTTCCAGAAGGCCAACCCCTTCCCCATGAGCATTTATGACAACGTGGCCTACGGGCCCCGGGCCCACGGCATCCGCAGCCACGCCAAGCTGGACGACATCGTGGAGCGCTCCCTGCGCTCCGCCGCCATCTGGGACGAGGTGAAGGACCGGCTGAAGAAAAGCGCCATGGGCCTCTCCGGCGGCCAGCAGCAGCGCCTGTGCATCGCCCGGGCCCTGGCCGTGGAGCCGGAGGTGCTGCTGATGGACGAGGCCACCAGCGCCCTGGACCCCATCTCCACCTCCAAAATCGAGGACCTGGCCCTGGAGCTGAAGGAGCACTACACCGTGGTCATGGTCACCCACAATATGCAGCAGGCGGCCCGCATCTCCGACAACACGGCCTTTTTCCTGCTGGGCGAGCTGGTGGAGTTCGGCAAAACGGAGCAGCTGTTCTCCGACCCCACCGACAAGCGCACCGAGGACTACATCACCGGGAGGTTCGGATAATGAGAAGACAGTTTGACCAGCAGCTGGCGCTGCTGAACCGGGAGCTCATCGAAATGGGCGCCCTGTGCGAGGAGGTCATTGCCCTGGCCTCCAAGGCCCTGACGGAGGGAGACCCCGACCTGGCCGCCCGGGTGGCCCCCCTGGACACCGAGATCGACCAGAAGGAGCGCACCATCGAGTCCCTGTGCCTGAAGCTGCTGCTGCAGCAGCAGCCGGTGGCCCGGGACCTGCGCCAGATCTCCGCCGCCCTGAAAATGATCACCGACATGGAGCGCATCGGCGACCAGGCCCAGGACATCGCCGAGATCGTCACCTTCCTGAAGGGGCGCACCGCCGAGCATGACGACATTCTCTGCCAGATGGCCCGGGCCACCATCTCCATGGTCACAGAAAGTGTTGACGCATTCGTAAAACATGATACAATAAAAGCAGAGGCCGTTCTGGCCGCCGACGACACCGTGGACGCCTATTTCCGCCAGGTGAAGCAGGCCCTGATCTCCCGCATCGCCGCCGACCCCGGCGACGGGGAGTACGCTCTGGACCTGCTGATGATCGCCAAGTATTTCGAGCGCATCGGCGACCACGCCACCAACATCGCCGAGTGGGTGATTTTTTCCATCACCGGCCAGCACAAGGAGGGATAACCCATGATCTGGTGCGTAGAGGACGATGCCAGTATCCTTGATATTGAGGTATACACCCTGCAGTCCACCGGGTTCCAGGCCCAGGGCTTTGCCGACGGCGGGGCTTTCTGGTCCGCGCTGGAGTCGGCCCGGGAACTGCCGGAGCTGGTGGTGCTGGATGTGATGCTGCCCGGTGTGGACGGTGTGGAGCTGCTGCGCCGTATGCGGGCCGCCCCTGCCACCCGTTCCATCCCCGTTGTCATGGCCACCGCCAAGGGCGCGGAATATGACAAGATCCAGGCTCTGGACCTGGGCGCGGACTACTATCTGACCAAGCCCTTCGGGGTCATGGAGCTGGTGTCCTGCGTGAAGGCGGTGCTGCGCCGCTGCGCCAGGCCCGCCCACCTGCTGCACCTGGCGGGCCTGGTCCTGGACCAGGACGCCCACACCGTCTCCTGCGACGGGCAGCGGGTGCCCCTGACCTATAAGGAATACGAACTGCTGCGGCTGCTTTTGTCCCACCCCGGCATGGCCTTTACCCGGGACCAGCTGATGGCCCAGGTATGGGGCACCGATTACTGCGGCGAGACCCGCACCGTGGATATGCACATCCGCACACTGCGCCAGAAGCTGGGCCCCTACGGCAGTCTCATCCAGACCGTCCGCAACGTGGGCTACCGGCTGGAGGAACAAGAATGACCAAGAAAATTTTCCGCTCGTTTATGGTGTCCGCTGCCGCCGTGCTTTTAGCGGCGGTGGCCATCGTCATGACCTGCCTGTACAGCTATTTTGCCTCCGTGCAGGAAAACCAATTGCAGGATCAGCTGCAGCTGGCCGCCGCCGCGGTGGAAACCCAGGGCCGCGATTATCTGAACAAGCTCACGGCGGACCGCTACCGCCTGACCTGGATCGCCCCGGACGGGGCGGTGCTGTGCGACACCAAGCGAGACGCCGAAAGCCTGGAAAACCACGGCGACCGCACCGAGGTGCGGGAGGCCCTGCGCACCGGCTCTGGCCACTCCACCCGCTATTCCAGCACCCTGCTGGAAAAAACCAGCTACTATGCCCGCCGGATGCCGGACGGCACGGTGCTGCGCATTTCCATCAGCCGGGCCACCGTGGGGATGCTGCTGCTGGGAATGCTGCCGGCCATTCTGCTGACGGCGGCGGTGGCCCTGATCCTGTCGGGCCTGCTGGCGGGCCGCCTGTCCCGACGCATCACCGCGCCCCTGAACGCCCTGGACCTGGAGCACCCCCTGGAAAACGACACCTATGAGGAGCTGTCCCCCCTGCTGTGCCGCATCAACGTCCAGCGGCGGCAGATCGACAGCCAGCTGACGGACCTGCGCCGCCGGTCCGACGAGTTCCAACAGATCACCTCCCATATGCAGGAGGGCCTGGTGCTGCTGGACGACGCCGGGGCCGTGCTGAGCATCAACCCCGCCGCCTGCCGGATTTTCGAGGCGGACGAGACCTGCCTGGGCCAGGATTTCCTGACGGTGGACCGCAGCCGGGACGTCAGCGCCGCGTTGGCGGAGGCCATGACCTCCGGCCATAGCGAGGTCCATGTGCAGCGCCCGGGCCGCATTTATCAGTTCGACATCTCCCGCATCCGGTCTGGCGAGGACGTGCTGGGCGCGGTGGTGCTGGCCTTCGACATCACCCAGCAGGAGACGGCGGAGCAGAGCCGCCGGGAGTTCACCGCCAACGTCTCCCACGAATTAAAGACCCCCCTTCAGGGGATCATCGGCAGCGCCGAGCTGATTGAAAACGGACTGGTGAAGCAGGAGGACCTGCCCCGGTTCGTGGGCCACATCCGCCGGGAGGCCCAGCGGCTGGTGGCCCTCATTGGCGACATCATCCGTCTGTCCCAGCTGGACGAGGGGGACCCCTTGCCCTGGGAGCAGGTGGACATCCTGGCTCTGTGCCGGGACATTGCCGCCGATCTGCGGGACAAGGCCGAGAAAAGCCGGGTCAGCCTTACCGTGGAGGGACAGGACGTCCAGGCGGAGGGCGTGCGCCGTCTGCTGCATGAGACCATCTATAACCTCTGCGACAACGCCATCGGGTACAACGTCCCCGGCGGCAGCGTCCGGGTCACCGTGTCGGATGCCGGCGAAAACGCCGTGATCTCCGTGGCGGACACCGGCATCGGCATCGCCCCGGAGCACCAGTCCCGGATCTTCGAGCGGTTTTACCGGGTGGATAAGAGCCACTCCAAGGCCTCCGGCGGCACCGGCCTGGGCCTGTCCATCGTGAAGCACGCCGTGGCCTATCACCACGGCACCCTGAACCTGGAGAGCCAGCCCGGCAAGGGTACCACCATTACCGTTACCATTCCCAAGAAAAAGCCCTGAAATAACCACAGCCTGGCCGGAAAGCGCAAACTTTCCGGCCAAGCTAAAAACGCTGTATAAGTGAGGAAATTTTATGCTGCTGACTGCCGACATCGGAAACACCAACATCGTTCTGGCCCTGCTGGACCACGGGGATCGGGTGGTATCCCAGCGCCGCATCCCCTCGGGAGAGATGCTGCCCCTTGCGGCCTACGAGGACGCCGTGAGGCAGGTGCTGGCGGGCCATGACGCCCCGGAAGGGGCCGTCATCGGCTCGGTGGTGCCCCGGCTGACGGCGGAGACCGCCGACGCCATCCGCCGGGTCACGGGGCTGGAGGCCTTCATCGTGGGGCCCACCACCCCCGCCGGGCTGGACATCGCCATTGAACAGCCGGAGACCCTGGGGGTGGACCTGCTGGCCGCCGACGCCGCCGCTGCGGCGGAGTATCCCCTGCCGGTGGTGGTGTTCGACTTCGGCACCGCCACCACCGTCACCGTGGTGGACGCAGACCGCCGCTATCGGGGCGGCGTGATCCTGGCGGGGGTGAAGTTGAGTCTCCACGTCCTGTTTTCCGGCACGGCCCAGCTGCCGGATATCGCCCTGGAGGCCCCGGGGAAGGTCATCTGCTCCGTCACCGAGGACAGCCTTCAGGCCGGTGCCATTTACGGGGCCGCCGCCATGGCCGACGGCCTGCTGGACCGCATGGAGGAGGAGCTGGGCGCTCCCTGCACCGCCGTGGCCACCGGCGGCCTGGCCGGGGTCATCACCCCCTATTGCCGCCGGGACATCCGCCGGGACGACAGCCTGCTTCTGCGGGGCCTGTCCCTGATCTGGCGGAAAAACTGCGGAAATCGGTAAATTTTATCATATAGGAGGATTCTTATGGACCAGCTGCGACAGAAAAAAGGCTTTATCTGCGACATGGACGGTGTCATCTATCACGGCAACCGGCTGCTGCCGGGGGTGAAGGAATTTGTGGACTGGCTGTATCGCGAGGAGAAGAATTTCCTGTTTTTGACCAACTCCTCCGAGCGCAGCCCCAAGGAGCTGCAGCAGAAGCTCCGGCGCATGGGCCTGGACGTGGACGAGAGCCACTTTTACACCAGCGCCCTGGCCACGGCCCGGTTCATCAGCAGCCAGGCCCCGGGGTGCAGCGCCTATGTCATCGGCGGGGCGGGGCTGATTATGGCCCTCCACGACGAGGGCATCACCATGAACGACGTGGACCCGGATTATGTCATCATCGGCGAGGGCAACAGCTATAATTACGAGAACATCCTGCGGGCGGTGCGGCTGGTGCTGAAGGGCGCCCGGCTCATCGGCACCAACAGCGACCTGACCGGCCCCTCGGAGGACGGCATCATCCCCGCCTGCCGGGCCATGATCGCCCCCATCGAGATGGCCACCGGCCAGAGCGCCTATTTCGTGGGCAAGCCCAACCCCCTGATGATGCGCACGGGCCTGCGGATTCTGGGGGTCCACTCAGAGGACGCCGTGATGATCGGCGACCGCATGGACACCGACATGGTGGCCGGTATCGAAACCGGCCTGGACACGGTGCTGGTGCTCTCCGGCGTCACCCGGCGGGAGGACATCGCCAAGTTCCCCTACCGCCCCCGGCTGGTGCTGGACGGCGTGGGCGACATCCCCGGCCCGGCAGAACAGTAAAAAATAAGCAATCCGCTTCCGGTTTTTGCCGGAAGCGGATTGCTTATTGTGATATCTTTAAGGGCGTAACCCCGGTTTAAGGATTATTTTACGGTCTGTTCAAAAACGGTCGGAAGAATGTGGTATAATGTCCATATCAACAGATCGAGGTTTCTTATGGACAAGCATGTTTTCACGGATAAACAGAAAAAAAACATTGCCTGGGCGGCCATCGCCATCTTCCTGCTGCTGTCGGCGGCGGTGGGGTGGTTCATTGGCCGCCCCCTGGTGCGCTTTGCCTCCCGGCCGGAGGAGTTCCGCCTGTGGGTGGACGGCCACGGCCTGCTGGGCATGGCCGCCTATGTGGGCATGGTGTTTTTGCAGGTGGTGGTGGCTGTGATCCCCGGGGAGCCCCTGGAGATCAGCGGCGGCTATGCCTTCGGGGCCCTGCGGGGCAGCGTGCTGTGTCTGCTGGGGGGGGTTCTGGGCAGCGTGGCGGTGTTCGCCCTGGTGCGGCGGTTCGGCCGGGAGCTGGTGGAGATCTTCTTCCCCCGGGAGAAGCTGGAGAAGCTGAAATTCCTGCAAAGCTCCCCCAAGCGGGATGCCCTGTTCTGGCTGATATTCACCGTGCCGGGCACCCCCAAGGACCTGCTGTGCTACTTCGCCGGGCTGACGGACCTGTCCTGGGGCAAGTGGCTGCTGCTGTGCACCGTGGGGCGTCTGCCCTCGGTGCTGACCTCCACCATCGGCGGCAGCGCCCTGGGGGTGAAGGACTATCAGTTCGCCATCCTGGTTTTCGCCGTGACCCTGGCGGTGTCCGGCGTGGGGCTGCTGATTTATCGGGCCATCTGCCGGCGGCATGAGCGAAAGCAGCAGGAACACGAATAAGCAAAGCAGTCCCCCGGCCCAGGCCGGGGGACTGCTTTGCTTATTTTTCGTTGGCGATCTTCTCCTCCGTTTCCCGGAGGATGGCCTGCCGCAGGCGGGTCAGATAGGGGGACCAGGCGGCGTTTTCCATGGCGTAGGTGCGGTTCAGGTCGTATTCCCGAGGCTCCCAGGTGTCGATGGGGGACTCGTTGTGCTGGATCACGGCCTCGAATTTGTCCAGGGCCTTATAGATGCGGGACTCCGGAGTCTCCTGGGCGGCCATCTCCCGGTACAGGGCGCGCATCTCCGTTCCATAAGGGGCGGGCAGGGTGTCCACCCACTCATGCAGCAGCCGCTCCTCCCGTTCCTCGTCCTCCGCCGTTTTGCGGAAGGTGGGGATATCGCCGGTGAAGCACTCCCCCAGGTCGTGGATCAGGCACATGCGGATGACCCGGTCCATATCCGCCTGCGGAAACTCGTCCCGCAGCCAGAAGGCCATCAGGGCGATGCGCCAGCTGTGCTCTGCCACGCTTTCCGGGCGGCGGTGAGAGGTGCAGCAGTGGCGGGTGGTGTCCTTCAGCCGCTCCGCCGTGTGCAGAGCGGCCAGCAGATCGGTGGGATTCATGGCGGACCTCCTTACCTCAGATCTCTGCCCACTGGACCGGGGAGCCGTGCTCCCGCAGCAGGTCCAGCAGGTCCCGGGTGGACAGCCACACGGTGGCGGTGTTGTCGTTGGGGTGAACGCCGATGCGGCCTCCCTCGAAATCCCGGTCCAGATAGAACTGCACCGACCGGTCCGGATCGTTCAGCAGGCCCAGAGGCGTCACGGACCCGGGGGTCAGGTGCAGCCGGGCCATCAGGTCCTCCGGGGAGGCGAAGCTCAGCCGGGTGGTGCCGTGGCGGCGCTGAAACTCCTTCAGGTCCACCCGCTTGTCGTGGCGGATGGTGATGAGATAGTAATTCTGCTTTTTGGCGTCCCGGACGAAGATGTTCTTGGCGTCGTCCTCCGGATACGGCATGTCCACGGCGGCGCACTCCTCCATATTGAATACCGCCGGGTGCTCGGTGATCTCAAAGGACACGCCCCGGGCCCGGAGATAGTCATAGGTTTCCTGCTTGGTCATGGGATGCTCCTCCTTGGGTGCTCTGGCAATTTTGCTTTATTGTAGCAGAGAGCGGAGGCCATTGCAAGCCCGGGAAAAACTCCCGTCCGCCGGGGCGGCACATTTGTGCATTATGCAGATTCCCTTTCGGGAGAAATTGCCGTACAATGGATGGGAAAAGAGACTGTCGAAAAACTCGGAAATCTTCCGCCATCGGAAAGGAAGATCGTTACGAAAGAAACCCATCAGGGGCGTCTTTCGTTTGCAATCGCAGGTTTTTCAGAACTTTTTAAGTTCTGAAAAACCGCACTCAGCTTGTCAAAAAAGTCTTTTTTGACAAGCTGAGGAAAATACACAGGGAGAGAACCGGAATATGAGCATTATTTTCTTTGACATCGACGGCACCGTCATGGACCTGGACGGCACCATTCCCCCCTCCGCCGTGACGGCGGTGCGGCGGCTGCGCCAGGCGGGGCACCACTGCGTCATCAACACCGGGCGGCCCAGGCTTGCCATGGACCCGCAGCTTATGGACATGGATTTTGACGGACTGGTGTGCTCCTGCGGCCAGTATATCCAGTTGGACGGGAAGATCATCCGCCATGTGGGCTTCGACCGGGAGACCAGCCGGAAAATTCTGGAGATCGGCCGCCGGTGCCGGGTGGATATGTACTTTGAGGAGGCGGAGCGCATCTGGTGCGACACCCCACACGGCGTCGTGAACCGGGAGCTGCGGGGTGCCATCGCCCGGTTGGAGGCCCGGGGCGTCCGGGTGGGACAGCCCGACGGAGACCCGGACTTCCACTTTGACAAGGTGTGCGTGCTGACGGCGCCGGACAGCCTCCGGGAGGAGTTCCTGGCGGAGGTGGCTCCCATGTGCCAGGTCATCGACCGGGGCAACATGCTGGAGCTGCCGGTGCGGGGATATTCCAAGGCCTCCGGCTGCCTGGCGGTGGCCCAGGCCCTGGGTGAGGACCTGGCCGACTGCTATGCCATTGGCGACAGCGCCAACGATTTGGAGATGCTGCAATGCGTGGGGCATCCGCTGGTGATGGGCAATGCCCCGGCCCGGGTGCAGGCGGTGGCGGAGTATGTCACCGGCACCCCGGCGGAGGATGGCCTGTACCACGCCATGGTCCACGCGGGCCTGCTGGCGGAATAACCGCCCTTTTCCCGATAGCCAGATATATATCAAAGCCGCCCGGCGGGGGAAACTCC
>ENA-OPVH01000666-OPVH01000666.1-human-gut-metagenome-genome-assembly--contig:-NODE-666-length-20983-cov-1.905008_pt1 | contig 20983 bp, 25 predicted proteins | sample MGYA00241494_ERZ501980 | MGnify/ENA primary metagenome ERZ501980 (study PRJEB25962, sample SAMEA1964914) | human gut metagenome | biome: human gut; feature: human-associated habitat; material: faeces... | reverse complement strand
TGGGCGTTTTAATCGATGTTGAACGGCAATGCTCCGTTTTTTAAGCCTCTTTTAACCCCTTTCCCGCATCGAAAGTGAGTGGATACAACCATCCCGAGTGGGTGGGAATGCTCCGTTTTCGCCAAGCTTTATAGAGAATATAGTAAAAGAAACACGAGCATATTTCGAAAATGTAGATGAGGGGTATACAATATTTTGTGCTAATTATCTGAATGAAGATAGATTTGATGAGGACGAAAAACTCATTCTTTCAGTTTTCAATTCTGATGAAATTTCAAATCAGACCTTAATTTATGGTGCTGTTTGTTCGCAACCATATCAAGAAACAGAATCGCAATTAGTTAGTGGATTGTTGATTACTGATGAGCGCATTTTTGTGTGTATGTTTGTTACAGATGATCAAGAGCATGATTTTGAGTATCATGGCTATTGTGAATGGGACAAACTGGCTTCTGCAAAAATAGAGAAAGATGAAGATGGTGATGATTTCATCTTCTTATTTAATAATAAAAAAGAAAAAGTTTGCTTTATATATGCGCAGTTGTTAGGAGGTCGTTATGGCAACATGAAAATATCCTCTCTGTGGATTGACTTTTTAAATGATGCAATTCGTGAGGCTAATAAACAAATAAAACAAGATGCTTATGAGTAGAGTATTCCAACTAAAGCCTAAACGCATCAAACGTACAAACGGCACCGTCCTCACTCCCGAAATGGTAGTGACAGTAACAACCATGCAGCACACCGCCACCCCTTTTTACAATGGAGCCAAGGAGGTGCAAGAAGCCTACATGCGCATTTATGCTTTCGACTACAAGAAGGCATGCTGCAATCAGAATGATTTTGAATTTATAAAGTTGAACTAAAATGATTGATAAGTTATGAGAACATTAAAACCATCAACTTGTAAAAAATGTAAGCAAGTATGTCAAACGATAACTGAAGTATGGGTATGTCCTAAATGTGGAGCTAAAAATGTGAGTTATACCCATATTGCAAATGATGTAACTGCAGGATTGAAAATCTTAACAAAAATATTAGCAAAGAAATAGGTTAAACAATATTTCAAATCATTAGTGTTACTTTAAAATTGAGACACTAAAGAATATAAAAATGTAGTATTAAAATAAGAAAATATGAAAATAAAACATTTGTTGTTGGTAGTGACACTTATAGTCTCACCAGTTATCTTCTCATCTTGTTCTAGTTCTGGCGAAGCAGAAAATAGAATTGAAGCAGCAAAAGTAGTTGAAAGTCGTTCAAATGAAGACTTATTGAATGATCTTTATTTAGCTAGTGACGGTGATATAGAGTCACTCTCTAGAATTTTGCAAGTGACACCATCTTCTATTAATCGTTTAAGAAATGGAAAAACTGTTGCTACTGCAAAATTTGAAGAAAAAGTAAAAACTGTAGCAATATATTATTATCAAAATGATCGAAAGTTTTCTTTGCTTCAGTCCGCATTGGATGAAGAGTATGGATGGTATGATTCTATTTTGAACTTCCCATCACATCATCCATGGATTTTTTGGATTGTAAATATTGTTTTGCTTCTGCTTCTTGCTTTTGCCACTATAATAGCAATATGGCCTATTCTTGCAGAAATGCTCATATTCTTAATTGCTTGGATTGTGAGTCTGATTTGTGCACCAGATCAGATGCCTGATAATTTCACGAATTCCATTAATCCAACAATAGAACAAGTATTATGATACTTAGGTCTGTTTTTGCTTTTTTTCTTTTATGTGTTGTGTTCTTTTCCTGTTCTAACAGTGAAGAGGAGAAGCTTCGTTCGAAAATCTTTGAAGAAACTACAATTGTACAGAAAGATTCTAGAGAACTATCTGATACCCAAATATCTCAATATAAAGATTTGGAACTGGCTGCGAATAAAGAATATATCAAGGAATTAAAGGTACTGATTGATAGTAGTTTTGTAAAACAGTTAGGACACTTTGAGGATGAGGAATTAGGGGTTATTGCTGGTTATAAATATATGTTTAAGTATATTTTTATGAGTGAAGAGAAGTGGACGGATCTCCAAATACAATTAGGAGACAGATATTTCAATTCACTCAATACAGAACAAGCCGCATTACAGCTTAGTTTAAATCACGCCAAAAAAGTAAAAGACCTTAGAATAAAATATAAAGGGATTAAAGCAAGTACAGTACCTAAAATGCAAGTCCTGAATTTACCTAATTCAAAAGTATATTTAGGTTCCTTGATTAATCATTCTAGAAACAATGTTGCAATAGAGATTGGTACAACAATTCTTGACTATCTTTTAGGATTGCTTTTAATTTGGATTGTAGTTAACATAATTGGTTATGCTATTACAGGTCCTGTTGGATGTGGCATCTCTATTGTTTCGTTTGTTATTATGGTTGCAGTATCAGTATGCCTAACCCATTATAATGATAATTCATTGCTGGAATCATTAAGGCAACAAAAACAAGAAAATACTGTTGACTACAATAGTATCTTATATAATTTGAATAATAATACAGCTAAATTCTATGAAGCTAAATAATAATTGTTTTCTATTTCTGGGATTACTTTCTTTATTGCTTACTTCATCATGCAAGAAAGTTGCAAAAGAAGCTTCGGAAGAAATAATGGAAAAAGGTACAAAATCCTTATCGAAGGAATTTACGGAAGAATCATTAGAAAATATTTCTAAAAGAGAACTAAAGACAATAACTTGGGAGGATTTCTATAAGATTATTGCCAAGAAAATGCCCTCTTTGGCAAACGCTTTAGATGGTTTGGATAGTAATGTACGTGTAGTTTTTGAAAAATACATCAAAAGAGATTTCCGTTTCTTTAAGGGGCTAACTTCATCTAATACAGTTATAGATGAATGTACGATATATTCAAAGCAAGCACCTAAATTAATGAAAGACCCTAATTTCATGAGAATGTATGTAAAGTCTAACATTCTAAGAAATGAGGGAAGAAATTGTATTATTAATAATTTAATAGCTAAAGAGGAATCTGGCTTTGTTAGATTCTACTCAAAGGCAACAAATAAATTAGTTGCAGAATATCGTGATGGTATAGTTAACACTTTTGATAAAAGTATTTTATCTCAGGAACTGATACCTAACGCTTGTTATACAATAAAAGGTACAAATGGCAAAAAGCTTTCTTATTTTATTGATGACTTAGGGCGTATTTCATCAATAGAAGGCAAAAATATGTCACCAGAGGAAATTGCTTCAGAAATAGTAAATATTTCTAAGAAAAATGACTTAGGAAAAAAATGGGATCAAGCCCTTTCGAAACTTAAGCAATCATCGGGTAAAGATGATATCAATATTAAGTGTCAGTTCTCATATGTAAATGATGATGAGTTAGTGCCTAAATATGCTCATATCGAGACTGATATCAGGGGTAAGAAGAAAGTAAGTTCTACTTACGAGAATGTAGCAAAAAGACTAGGTAATACTTTCTCGGCAGAAGAAAATACAGCTATTATAAAGAGGTACGCATCAAAATTTGGACTTTCTGTAGACAAGTCTACTAAGTTATTATCGGAAATGAACTCTGATGATGGTTTAGCTAGATTAATTCATGAAAATCCTCAACTAAATATTAAGCGTTGGTTAAATACTCGTAATCATGTAGATAAAAAACAAATTATGCGTACTCCTAAGGGCAAGATGCCAATAAATGCCCGTGTTTATGCTGGTAATGTGTATTATTTTAATCCACACCTTAATTATGGTCTAAAAGCGCGTTTAAGAAGAGGAAATGGAATGGTAGATTTGAGGGGTATGAGTAATCTGTCTTATGACGATCTTGTAAGATTAGACAAATTATACCCTGATGGTGTACCTTTTACTAAGCAAGGTTTCCCTGATTTTTCTAATGTTGCAGCCAAAGGAAGAGATGGAAAACCTATAAAGGTTGACATTGGGAAATTAACGGGTGATAGTAAAAAGGATATAAATAAAGCAGAAACAATATTTCAAAGTCTGGGAAATTCTTGGGGAGCAGGATTTACATGGCATCATATAGAAAACACAACTAGTCTTCTCAGAGTTCCAACTCAGATTCATCAGTTAGTTGATCATACTGGTGGTATGAGTATGTCTAGACAGAAGCTATAGATTATCGTAATGATGAGGTGGTGAAGGTGATAAACAGAAATGGAAAAAATGCTAATTTTGAAGCAAGTTTTGTGAAGAAGATTGCTGGCAAGTCAATCAGCATCTCTAAGTCATGGTAAAAACGGAAAGAGGTTATAGGAAAAGCATTCAAGGTGTATAACTATAAGAATGTTATAACAGGTAAAAAATTCAGACTAAAGGTTTGAATTTCTAGCAAAGAATGAAAGTAAATTATTAGAGGAGTTGAGACGAAGAGGCAAGATTTATGAAGGATCCTGCTCCTGAAGTCGGAGGCTTTACTGGCTGGTTGATAAGCTTGTTTACCAATAAAAAGTAAGCCTCATATACTTTTTTCTTGAACCTCTGTCACCATTTGACATATCTATATAGTTACTTCGCAGCCGAAATCAAATGTATAACTATATAAGGTAATGTAACAATGGAAAAGGACATCAGAAAAAGAGAATGTAGGTTGGCTGCGGTATTGATTGCCGGGCTGGTAGTATTATTGGGTTATTGGTTCTTCTTTAGCTCAAATGGCTATTGCCACACGAGGAAGGAGGCTGCCAAGATGGAATACAGCGAGAAGCAGCTGCTTTGGCGGAAATCGGAGAAGATGACCGAACAAGAGATGCTGAAGGGCATGACCTTGATGGCCAATGGCGATTCTGTATTGGTGTGTTGGGTCGTAAACATGCCGATAGCAGTATATCGTGACTTTATTCATGGAGCAGCTCAACCGAAAAGGTTCACTTGGGCCTATACGAGGTATTGGTATATGAAATCGCTCAGTGGCGGCAGAGAGTGGATGCGAGAATACACCAAAGACAAAAGCTACAGGGCTTCAATCTTTTGGGACAATGGTCGCAACCTCGTGCAGGAAGATACATTGAAGGACTATCGCAAGGAAAAGCCCCTACAGATTGAAGTGAAACAGAACGCATTGTACCCGGCTTTAGGAAAGCCATCGGATGAGGCTTTCGAGAAGTGGATAAGGGAATATAAATCGGGATTTGCGTTCCCACAGATAAACAATTCCAAACGCTGGATTAAGATACCATTTTTAGAATAACGTATACTCTAAATATTATTACTATGGACAAATTAGAAATATACAAGAACATCAAGACAATTGCTGATGAGCTCTGCAAGGAGAACAAGACGTATCTTCGTGCAGATTTGGCTTTTGAACTGAAGAAGTATGGTATAGCTTCCGATTCCTCGGAGGTGAGTAAGCTGGTATTTGATGCCTACAGATATTTCCATGATAATGGCAATATCGCCATTGCTTTTGTTTCCAATAATTCACGTACAACCCTTGTGGCTGAATACAAGTTGAATGACAGTCTGGAACAGGGCAACAAGGAGGAGGCTTTGAAGATAGCCGAGACGGAACTGGCGTTGTCTTCATCTGCTTTGGAGCAGTTGAAGGAGCAGGTGGAACAGAACCTAAACTTAGTTCTTGTTAAGGGAACGTCGAAGATGTCTGATATCGTCATGGGCACGAATGGCGTGAAAGATGTAAGAAGCAAGGCGGCTACCATGTTTGATAAATATACCAAGATGGTGGAGGCTTACCATTATGCCGAGGATAGCGTACGTGGGAACATCGAAGATTTTACTTCTTTGCGTAGTGATATCGGGACGGTTTATCGTGACTATGCCCTGAAACTGATTGATATCTATGGCGACTCCATCAAGATGGTTTCACCTGATCTGTTCGACTTCAAGCGAATAGAGTGGCTGGATGTGGACGAGATGCTTAAGTATGTGGAGCTGGAATATAACAAGCTCACGGAGAAATGTGCAGCTTTGATTGGTGAGATTTCGGTTAGTTTCAGTACTTCTTTGCAGGGTTCTTTACAGGCTTATAAGTCTTTGTCGAATGGCAATAAGTCCTTGGGCTTGGCGATGGCAGGATTGACGATGCTTGAACACTATATGGGAGCAAGTGAACGCGCTAATCGATTGAAGTCTGATTTATCAGTTTTCCAAACCAGCGTGAAGCATGACGCCACTCGCATCAAGGCTGATATGGGACGATTGTTGGTAATCTGCAAAACGCTCAATGATGTGGTAATTCCGAAGGCGAATGTGTTCTTGCGTTATGGAGAAAAACTGTTGGATTCTGACTTGAAAGCGATGCTTGATGCCTTGTATGCTGATGAGGCTATTCGCCCATTGGAGGAGCAACGAAAATGTCTGCTTCAGCAGATGAAGGCGCTGGACATGGAAATGAACGACCATCTTCGGAACATCGATGTCTATACCTCGCTGATTAATGACATCACCGCCACCTTGGAGTCTAAGCAGGGAAGCTATATGGAAGCGAAGTCGAAGAAGCCTTCCAAGCCTTTCTTCCTCGCCAACTGGATCACCTTTGGTGTGGCCAACAAGAACTACTATCGTGACTTTGCCGAATGGAATGCAGTATGCTTCCCTCTTGTAAGAGAATATGAGAGCTTTCAGGTAGATTTGAAGTTGGATAAGGAGGAATTGAAATCGCATCGTGAGGAACAAACCCGTATCAAAAATGAGTATGCCAAACTCTCTAGTGAACTGGATAAGGTTTCTAAGGAAATCAGAAGCAAGATAGTTTGTTCTGACGACTTGAAACTGAAGATGCTGAAACATCTTCGTGATATGGTTGCCATGCTGAAACTCGGACGTGAAATCATGGAGAGCAAGATTGACGAGAAGTTGGTGCATACGGTAGATATTCCCGATTATCGGGAGGCAGCCAAGCTTCCTGCTGATGTGGAGCAGAACCTTTCTCAGTTTACAGGAATGTTGGCAGATAATCTTCATGCCGACAAGGATATGGCTAAGAATCTGCTTGACGGAGTGGAAGCATATACGAAAGACCATAAGAAGATAGAGGGCAAGACCGCACAACAGAACAAACCTGCTGAGTATAGCGAGGAAGACTTGGCGCAGGTAACTGGTGCTATGGAACAATCCTTACAGAAAGGTATCGCTCTGTTTGATAGTTTCGCTAAGCTCAAAGCGCAGCAGCTCAGTGGTAGCTTGGCTTCGGCTGCATACGATAAGGAGTTGAAGAAACATGCTGATGAGTTTAAGCGTGAAATGGCTAAGATAGACAACAAGAGTGCTTATCTTCGTGAGGTGTTCAAGCATATCAATCTGGCTGGTAGTGAGGAGGAGCGTAAGCAAGCTATGGAGTTGATGAGCGACTTGAGCGGTTACTCTCTCTCGGAACAGGAGTTTACTGATTTCATGAATGGTAAGAAACAAATAGAATTATAAGGCATATGGAAAGTTCAAGAAGACAGCAGGCCCAGGCTGATTTGGGTATGGATTTCGCTAAGGAAGATCAAAAGCGAGAGGCGGCTCTTGCCAAAGAACAGTCGAGGGCTGATAAAAAAGCAGCAAAGCGTGAGAAGATGATGAACATGCCATCATATCGTCTGATGGTAGGTACGGCGAAGTATATGGACAAGTGGTTCTTGGATCCTATCCTTGGTTTCATTCTTCCTGCCGGTATTGGTGATGCATTGTCGAGCGTGTTTGCGTTCCCATTTATCTATTACAGTCTTTGCGTGGTTAAGTCGATTCCGCTGACTTTGGCTGTCATCTATAATATCTTGATGGATCTGTTGATAGGTGCCATACCTTTCTATATAGGTGACGTGCTGGATGTATTCAAACGCTCGTATGTAGAAAACTTGAAACTGATTACAGGCTATATTGAGGATGATAAGGAGATTATCAATAAGGTGAATAAGAAGGCATTCTGGACGGCTGTGTTCATTGTTGTGCTTTGCTGGTTGATTTATGTGGTGATTTCATGGGCCATTAGTTTAGGAACTTGGGCTTATGATTGGATAGCTTCATTATTCTAAAATGAGTCGCTTATGTTGAGAGGTATCAAAACATTTGTCTGCAAAGACTGCGGACATAGATTTAAGGCGTTGGATATGGAGTGGAATGCTACTGCCGATTCTTATCCTGTGAAATGCCCGAAATGTGGTAGTATGAACACAAAATAACTATTTAGCAATGAAAGATATAAATGTCTTAAATGAGAAGTTCTTGACAGCTCAAGAACTTTGGAAAAAGAATGAGTTTGCGTCAGCCTTTGAGATGCTTGACGGAATGTACAAAGAATATTCGGCTATGGACTGGATAGAGGAGGGTGTTTCTACCGATGCTGATGCTAACGAACAGCAGCAGGCATTGCATTATATCTATAAAGATTTTTATGCTCACCATCTAATAAACTATTATTGCCAATTATTTACGGCTTTGGTTTCACTTTTGGACGAAGCGGCAAAGTACAAGAATAATATAACAAAAGCATTCGCTCATGTTGATAGCATTCTTGCAGAATTAGAAAATTTGGAAAAAGTAGCCCCAAGTGAGTATTCTCACCATAAACTGTGGTTGGAACGTAGCGATTATAAGACTGTAAAGTCTATGCTATCTGATTGCTGTGGGCTTCCTCAATGTGGAATCTCGCAAGAAGATTATCAAGATTTTCTTTATACCTATAACCATCAACCAGATTTGCTTGATGATGAAGATACGGGTGAAGACGATGAAGATGATTATTTCGATATGGATAATGATTATGACGATATTGAAGACTACTTTGAAAAGAAGTCTTGGTGCAATATCCACTTTTATTGTTTAGGAGTAGTTAAAAGCTGTACTGTAGGAGGAAATATAAACTATCGCTCAATCATAGATAAACTTCAGCATGATATAGGGATAAGTCCTGAGGTGTGGCAGTTGAAGGATGATAGTGAATTCAAAGTCGTTAAGAAAATGGAGGCTTTAGTAACATCTAAGCTATGCAATTTTAATCCAACAATAGACATAGACCACAATATTTTGCCAACTTTGTTGGAACAGGTAGATAATTCCAATGCTCCACTTTCAATAGAAGTTGTTGCAACATTAAACTATAGAGAATTAGGTACTACTTGTATAGGATATGTTGTCTCTGGTAAACTAACCGTTGGAGATAAGGTTAAGTTAAACTTTGCTTTAGGTAATGGGGAACATGCTCCAGAACTTGATGATAATGATGTCCTTTCTGCTAAGGTGACATGGATTGAGACTAACGGAACAGAGCTCACAACAAAGGCGATAGCTAATCAGACCCTTAGTTTTGGCTTGGACATAGAAAGGTATTTGTTGCCTGAGACAATAAGCGGTGTGGAACATTATAAAGTTTAAAAGATGAATAGGAATATTTTCTTTCAACCCTTCGTTGGCAAGGATTATGCCAACGGGGGGATATTCGGCAAGCGAATCATGATATTGGGCGAGAGTCATTATTGTGATGAGAGTTGTGCGGATTGTGGCGACTGCCTGCTACATCGGGAGTGTATGAACTTTACGCAGCAGGTGCTTGATGATTATCTCAATGAGAACAAGGAACGGCAGAACTGGATGCGGACTTTCTTGAAGTTTGAGCGTTCGCTGGTAGGTGAGGAGACCGATTAGGCGATGAGGCTGAAGATCTGGAACTCGGTAGTATTCTTCAACTATCTGCAAGTAGCGATGGGTGGTCCTCGCGAGGCTGGCACTGCTGAACAATATCACCAAGCTGGCAAGGCATTCTTTGAGGTTATCGAAAAGTATCAGCCTGAGTACATCATCGTATGGGGCAAGAGGCTTTGGAATAATCTTCCTAATGTAGGCTGGCACGATGATGACGACATCGTAGTGGATGGTTATCCTGTTGCTACGGGTGCTTATCTTCTGAGTAATGGCAAGCAGGTGAAAGTGATGGCGGTGAATCATCCTTCCGTAGGCTATTCCTGGGATTATTGGTACAAGGTGATACAAAGATTTTTGAGATAATTTTCTCGCTTGTGCCACGATTTGACATACCTTACCTTTACCTTTGCAGTCGTAAACATAATTAATTAAACGATATTGCTATGGGATTTGTAGAAGTAAAGCCAAAAGAATGGTACATTGAACAGGCCAAAATTACTAAGGTATGGAGTAAAAAGCTTGAAGAAAATGAAATTTATATGCATGGAGCAGAAGATTTTGAACCTGTTTGTCCATACATCAATCCTCAATTCCGCTTTAAGACTAAATTCTTCAAAGTGGTTTGGATGGTCTTGGAGGAGCAGGCATTAAATACCTTAGGCTCTCATGCTGAAAATGTTAGAAGTTGCTATGTGCTTGATAAGTACTGTGCGTTATTCGTAAAAGCGACTTCCGATGAGTTCCAAATATATTATTCTGAGAATACTTGTTTTGAAGATAGAGAGTTGCAATTCTGGATATTTGCACAATTTAAGGACTTTGTGGAGGCTGTCGCTCAAAAAGTATTGCCTTGTAGATTCCTTTATTGGGAAAACGAAAAGCAACTATTTGCTGAGACATTAACCTTGAATTGGGATTTTCGAGTCTTTGGCAGGTGTTGGTTTGAAGGAAGCCGCATAAATTTATCTCCATATTTGATGATTTATCCATTGCCGTATATAGATATGGTCATTCTTCATGAGTTGGCGCATTTGAGGTATCCTCATCATAGGGCAACCTTTTGGAATTTCTTGTCACAGCTATTAGGAGAAGATGCTAAGACTGCTACAGAAAACTGTAATATGATATTAGGAGACAGAAATAAGAGTTATCGTTACCTCATGGAAGGCTTTAGATGGGTTGATTCTTGTTTCAAGAAAAAACAGAAGAGACTTACCAAGATTTCTTCATAAGCATGATATAGTGATAAAACTGTCTTAAATAAAGTTCAATATATGGCACAGATTACAATCAATATCCAGACGTTGGACTGGACAATGGGGGAGACCGTAGGCTTGCACTTGATGCTGAAGAAAGGCAGCAAGGCAAGAATCGCTTGGGGCGATGGAAAGGTACAGGTCGTGACAGGTAAACAGAAACCTGCTTCCTAAAGTTGGCTTGGGTGGAGGCAGGTCATGCCTATCCTGAGAAGGGCGTGTACTACACCATTACCATCTGTTCGGAAGAGGAGGATGCCATTATCGGATTTGATGGATGTGGCATGTTCGAGGTGAAAACCTTAGATGTGATTCTCACGGAATGTCCTAACTTGCGTATCTTGGGCTATTCTGGGTATGGCGAGGAGAAACTCGATGTAAGCAAAAATCCTTTGCTGGAGTTCATCGACTTCCACGAGATAAGAAACGAGAAGTTGGATTTCTCTGCTAATCCACTCTTGGAGGAGTTGCATATTGATGGAGCCAAAGATTTGGTGTCTTTGAATTTGAGCAAGAACGACAAGTTGCGTCGCTTGGACATCTTCATGTGCCACAATCTTCAGCATCTCGCCTTGAGCAATCAGTCACTGCTGAATGAGGTGGATTTCGCTCTCACTCATCTCCGTCCCAAGGACTTGGAGTATTTGGAGAAGACGTTGAAGCGAAACTCTCCTTACAAGGTACGGGGCGGAAGTTTTGGCGATGATAAGATAATAGAAGTTAGTAATGGTGAAATCGTAGGTGAAGATGAAGGAAAATTGGATTCAACTTATCGATACAATTGAGAAAGATCCGTTTGAAACGGAGGCTTTCTTCGCTTTGATGGAGTATGTGGGCGAAGCGTCGGATGATGACAAGCGCAGAGTTGTACAAGAAGTAGAGCGTCGCATCAAGATGATTGCCCGTTATGATGCGGACAAGAGTTTCCGCTTCCGTAAGTTCAGTGAACAGGAGCGAGAGGTGCTTGATTCCCTTTGGAGTACTCGGGTAAAGATTCTCAATGTGATGATGTTAAATCCTACAGAGGAAGAAATCGAGCGTTTGGGACATCAGAACGATAAACTTCATGAACTGTCGAAGGATGCCTTTGCGCAAGGTCGCAACCTCTGGAAGTCTTTGTTGCACTCACCGAGCTTGATGGCAAGCGAGGATTATTATGATGTGGAGGAGCACGTTGATTTCAGTTGGAATGATGAGGATTCCGTCCTCAAGATGGATAATGATGACTATTATGGCTCAGACTTCGAGTATATGCTCCATTTTCATTGCAATTTTAGGGATAGTGGGCGGTATTCGTATGAACCTCTAGTGGCTGATGATGGGACCAACTGGAATTTGGATTATCTCGACAATCAGGCTTTCGACAAATTTTGTATCTGCCATCTCATGCACTCGTTACATAGTCATGAATATTATTCGTTGCCAGACATTCTCCGCATGGATGACTTCTATGTACATGTCTGGCTGCAGTATGAGCGAGAGGTGTATCAATGGAAAAAAGGAAACGTATTCTTTAAAGAGGAAGTAAATGGAAAAGGAATGGAAAAAACTGATAGATGATGTAGAGAACGACCGTAGCTATAATACTGATTCTATCTTCAATTTTTTTGACTTTATAAGAGAAAAGTCTACGATAGAGGATAAGCGTGCCATCATACAAGATGTGGAACGTCGTATCAAGAAGGTGGTGAATCGTGAGGATAATAATCCAGATGGGTTCTTCCGTAACTTCACTGATACGGAGCGGGATTTGCTGGACGATTTGCTTGGGCTTCGTGAGGTGACGCTCGACGAGATGATGCTTCATCCTACTGCTGCCGAGGTGGAACGATTGAGCAAGTTGAACGACAAACTCTACAAACTCACCTTGGAGTGTTTCGAGCAGTGCCGTAACCTTTGGCTTACGCTCTACCGTTCGCCATACAAGGTGGACGACCGTTTCTGCTACGACTTGGACAGTACGCTTCGATTCGAGTATGCTGACAAAGACTCGGTCTTGCATCTGGAGAATGATGACTATTACGGTTCCGACTTCGACTATATGATTCATCTGACAGATGAGTTGCTCAGTACAGGACATTGTAAGATGGATACCATTGTGAATGGTGCGTCTGCCAACTTTTTCGGCAACGAAGAGGATACGTTGAGAGAGTTGACTGATACGCTCGACGATGGCACGTCGTGGGCGGAAGGCTATCTGCACAACAAGGCGTACGACCATTTGTGTATCTGTTATGCGATGCATGCCTTGCATACTCACATGCCTTGGTGCTTGCCTGATATTCTCCGCATGGATGATTTCACTCTCAATGTGAAATTGAATTATGAGCGCAGCGTGTCAGAGCAGCGAGATATTGTAAACGAGAATGACCCTCATTGGCCTGAGGGTGTGCCTTGTTTGGAAAGGTGAAAAATACTTACCTTTGAGGAGATTGCTAATGAGTGGCGTGATGCCAACGCTAATCAGGATGAGGATGAGCTGGACAAACGTACCTTTCATCGTTATCGTGAAAATATCCAGTCGCAGTTTGGCATTACTGTGGAATGCAACAAGAGTGATGGCTATCGGTATTATCTGAAGCGTGACCCCGTGGAAAATGACGATGTGACGGAATGGATGCTGAGTTCCTGCGGCTGGCTTCGTTAGGTGATATGCTGAAGTTTCACAATAAGGTGATGCTCGGTACGCCGCCATATAACACGGAATATCTGGATGATATTCTTGCAGCGATAGATAAGCAATATCTGCTGAAGTTTAAGTATGTTTCGGGTTTCGGAGCAGAGAGCGATATCGTGCTGCAACCGGCTTTCGTGAGATACTTCAAGCAACGATGGTACGTTGTGGGAGTGAAGAAACAACGTTCGGCGTCCGAAGGGAAAGCCAATTCAAGTGCAGAGGAAGATGTGAGGAAACTCGTTAGGGTTCCCACATAGGATGAAGGGTGAAAATGTGGATTGTTTTTTCTGTTAAAGAAGGAAATAAGACTATATATGAACAAGCTAATGATATGATGCAAACCGATCATGAATATATCGGCGAGTTATATGATTACTTTGATGCAGCGTTCCTGAAACTCTTCCTAAAGAATGGAGCCATCTGTGAAAGAGATAAATTTGAAACAAAGGTAAAGCAAAACGGAATGAGATGATATTCGGTAGAAGTTTAGTGCAAACTTATACTGGGTACAAAAATAAAAGGTTCCTTGATGGAGTTTGATAATCTCCAAAGGAACCTTTTTTTGTTTTATTTCAGTTCAAACGCCTTTTTGAGTTTCAGCTGATCGGAAGCATTTCCGACGAGCGCCTCAAACTTGCCTGCTTCAGCCTTCCAAGATGCAGCTGTTTCATCATAGAAGCTGAGTGCCTGCTTATTGATGGTGATGTTTACATCCTTGCTCTCTCCCGGCTGCAGGTAAACCTTCTGGAATCCCTTCAATTCCTTGTAAGGACGATCAACCGAAGCTTTTACATCATGGATATAGAGTTGGATGGTTTCTGCACCAGCACGTTTGCCAGTGTTCTTTACATTCACGGTAAAGGTGATAGAGTCATTCTGATTCATCAGATTCTTGTCACAGCGGAGATTAGAGATGGCAAACTGGGTGTAGCTCAATCCATGACCAAAGGCGAATGCTGGCTTGATATTTTTCTTATCAGTCCAACGATAACCTACGTAGATGCCTTCCTTATACTCCTCATCAATGATGTTGCCCTCAGTCTTGGCTCCACCTTCCTTGCGCCAGGTGCCCGGATAGGTGTTTACTGCGTGGGCACCCACTTCCTGCAATGAGTTTACCCATGTGAATGGTAATTTGCCGCTAGGATTCTTGTCGCCGGTGAGGATAGAAGCCAGAGCTTCACCGCTTTCGCTACCGATATACCATCCCTGAATGATGCCTGCTACCTTCTCTTTCCAAGGCATAGCCACAGCATTACCCGAGATATTCACATAGATGAAGTTCTTATTGGCTTTAGCCAATGCCTCTATGAGCTTGTCTTGAGCGTATGGCAATTCAAGCTGTTTGCGGTCGTGACCTTCGCAATCCTGATAATCGCTCTTGTTCAAACCGCCAAACATCACCACGTAATCAGCATGCTTGGCCTTTTCTACGGCTTCGGCTATCAGCTCAGTCTCGCTGCGTTTGTCCTCCAAATTCTGTCCGGTAGTTACGCCATTGTAATTTCCGCTTACATCGCCTACATAACCTCGGGCAAACTCCACTTCCACATTATCTTTTTCCAGTCGAGATTTTAATCCGTCGAGTGGCGAAATCTCCCGCTGTACCTTGAGAGAAGAACTGCCTCCACCCACGGTCATCATCTTCACGGCATTTTCTCCTACTACCAAAACACGTTGTGCTTTCTGGGTATTGATAGGAAGCACATGGTTCTTGTTCTGGAGCAGTACGATGCCTTCTTCGGCAATCTGTCTGGCTGCTGCATAGTGGCTTTCAGAACAGAGGAAACCGTGAGGACGGTTCGGATTCATGGTGGTGCGATAGAATAGGCGCAATACGCGGCGCACCTTTTCATCCAATTCCTTGGTGGTGTATTTACTTTCCTGGATACCTTTTATATATGGTACGGCAAGGTAGTAATTATCGTAGGCATTGCTGGCACCCATAGTCAATCCATTCGTCCATGTGCCGAACTCTATGTCGAGCCCGTTCTTCACGGCTTGGTCAGTATCGTGTGCGCCTCCCCAGTCGCTTACCACTACGCCGTCATATTTCCAGTCGCCCTTCAGAATCTTGTTCAGAGTCCACTGGTTGTGGCAGTTGTGTTCGTTCTTGTAGAGATTGTATGCACCCATGATTCCCCAAGTCTTACCTTTCTCTACAGCAGCCTTGAAGGCTGGGAGATAGATTTCATGGAGGGCACGGTCGCTCACGATGACGTTTACCTGATGACGGTATTCCTCGTCGTTATTGAGGCAGTAATGCTTTACGCAGGCTGATACTCCCTTTGACTGTAATCCCTGGATATAAGGTACAACCATAATGCTTGCCAGGTAAGGATCTTCACCCATATATTCGAAGTTGCGGCCGTTCAATGGGGTGCGATAGATGTTCACGCCAGGACCTAAGATCATGTCTTTTCCTCGATACAAAGCCTCTTCGCCTAATGATTCTCCATAGATTCTGCTCATCTGTGGGTTCCAGGATGCTGCCAGGCAGGTGAGGGCAGGGAAGGCAACGCAGGAGTCGTTGGTCTGACCAGCCTGCTCCCATTCGTCCCACAGTACATCAGGGCGAACACCATGAGGACCGTCATCTGTCCAGAAATCAGGAAATCCCAAACGGGGAATTCCTGCAGAAGAAAACTTACTCTGTGCATGAATGATGCGAATCTTTTCTTGCAGCGTCATGCGGGCAATGGCATCGTCGATGCGTTGCTCTACTGGTTTGGTGTTGTCGAGGTAGACGGGCAGCTTACCAGTTTGTTGTGCGCTGGAGGTGGCTATAGCCGCCATCGACAGTGCGCAGGATAGAATGAAGTGTTTCATGTTTCTTGTGAATATTATTTCTTATGAATATTAAATTGTTAGTTGTGAAAACGCGTATCTGTCATTTTGGATGCAAAGTTACTAAACAATTAGACATAAACCGCGTTCTTGCAAAGAAAAAGTGGAAAAATATCATTGGTGATTTTTATAAGTACCTGATAAAGAGTGTTGTATGAAAAGTAGAAATGTGGCTAAAAGTGGAAGAAAATGAAAAGCAAGAAAGCGTTGTAGAAATAATTGATGGATAAGAAGGGTGCAAAATATGATACTAATATCAAAAATAGTACTCTAATTAATAGAGCTTGGTGGCAAGGATGAGAACGGCAATGGTTCAACCTCGATAGTCCGTAGGCCGCACGCCAAGGTTATGCGAAACGTAACGGCTAAAATAGGCTGGTGATGAGAATCCGAACATGTCTGAGATTTGCACAAAGGTGAGTGACTTGTCGCGCAACAGACGAGAGATGTCGAGCACCGTGTAGCGGTTGATCCAAAAGTTGGCGGCATAACCACTGACAGACTTCGATACTTCTGACAGATACTTTGATGTTACACACAACTTGTCTGCATACCAAGTCACTTCCCTGTGAGTGCGATATTCGCCGTTCTCAAGCAAGGAAAGAAAACGGCTCATGAGTGTGGCATATTGTGTGGAAACGTCCTGTTCCTGATAGAGTGATTCATGGAAATCAAAAAAGTCGATGATGAGCGACTGCACTATATTTATCAACATATCATGATAGAAATGGTGGGCAGTCTGAGCAATGCGTATCTGCAAGTTCTCAAAATTGCGGCGACATTGCTCAAACTGCTCCTCTGTAAGGTGCATAATGGGATTTAGAAACAAGGCCAACTGTCCTTTCATGCCATAGTTGCATTGCGGTGTGCATACTTCTATGAATGGTGCAGCAATATAAATCATTGTCACACGGAAGCTACTGTCTGCCTTGACCGACTGAACCAGTCTGCCTTGACGCACAATCAACAGGTCGCCGCGCTTCATCTCAAGCTCCTTGCCGTTGAACGTAATACGGCACATTCCATCAAGACAGAGCGCATGTCCCAGATAACCTTTATAGGCTTCTGTTCCTATTCCCGACAACGTGTCGGTAATAATAATGTTTTGTTGCTGTTCCATTCTCACTTTCTGTTAGTCAATCATACTTAATATAACGATAAACACACGCATTTATTATGCTTTATCGACAATTCTCGAACCACCGAACACATCACTTATCTCCATTGAAGAGAGAGCCTTGTCTATAGCCACAACCTCATCTTGTGAGAAACTGATGTCGGCAGCCCCGATATTCTCCTTCAGTCGGCACAGACAGCGTGTGCCTGGAATTGGCACAATCCAAGGCTTCTTGCTCATCATCCATGCCAATGATACTTGTGCAGGAGTGGCGTGCTTCTCCATGGCAAGTTGTTCTATCATTTCAAAAAGACATTTGTTCTTCTCGAAACTGTCCTCTTGATACTGAGGCATTGCATGGCGATAGTCTGTCTGTGCGTCAAACTTCGACTCGGCATTGTAGCACTCCGAGAGCAAGCCGTTGGCAAGGGGCGAGAAAGCCACAAACCCCACACCAAGTTTCTCGCACACGGGGAAAAGGCTCTCATGCCAGCGTGCCATCATTGAATAACGATTCTGCACGGCTGCCACAGGGCATACCCTGTGGGCACGTCGCAGGTATTCCGCTGTTGCTTCTGATATACCCCAATGTAGAATCTTGCCCTCTTTGATAAGCTCACTCATGGTGTCTGCCACTACTTCGGGTTCAACATTCTTGTCAATGCGGTGCTGATAGTAGAGGTCAATGTGGTCGGTACGCAGCCGCCTCAGGGAACTTTCCACCGATTCTCTTATCGCCTCAGGGCAAGAGTTGGTGATGAGCGGATGGTTGCCAGGCAGTTCGGGATGGTCGAAACGTATGCCAAACTTGGTAGCTATCACCACTCTGTCGCGATAGGCCTTTAGGGCCTCACCCACCATCTCCTCGTTGAGGTGTGGATTATCAGGCGTACCATATACCTCGGCCGTGTCGAAGAAGGTATACCCCATGTCCACGGCATCCGCCAGCAGCGACATAAACTCATTTTTTTTGACGGGAGTGCCATAGGCATGACTCAGCCCCATACATCCCAATCCTACGGCAGACACACGAAGTCCGCTCATACCTAATGTTCTGAATTTCATTTTGTCTTTATTCGTTGTTTTGATATTTTATTTACCGTTTAGAACAATCTTACGAGTGTTATCTCCTTGCCAGACGACAAATACGTCTCAGTCGCACCTGCCTTTGGCAGGTTGTCGCCACCGAATGCCGCCGTGCCCATCGTTTTGAGTGCGGCGACTCATCTTTTTATCCATATATTATATAGCAATATCACATGTCACACATCAGTCGTCCAGTTTCCAGTTGAGCACAAACTTCTCAGCCTGTTTGTAGTCCATGTTGAAGAAACGCTTCTCTTTGTTAAGACTGCGCATCTGTGCCATTTCCTCATCGGTCAGATAGAAGTCGAACACGCTGATGTTCTCCTTTATGTAGTCGTGACGTGTGGCACCTGGAATTACAGAAAATCCTTCCTGTATGTGCCAGCGGATTATTATCTGCGCCGGAGTCTTACCGTGAGCCTTGGCTATCTTCTGAATGGTAGGATCTTTGAACAACGCACCATTCGACATCTCGCCACCCAATGGGAACCAGCACTCGAGCTGTATGTTGTGCTGCCGGGTCTTCTGTTGCCACTCCTTGCGCTGTGCATACGGATGGCACTCTATCTGCATCACGGCAGGCTTAATCTCGGCAAACTCCATGATGTCGTTGAAGAGCGAATCGGAAGCATCAAAATTGCTGATGCCGAGCGAGCGCACCTTGCCCTGCCTTACGGCCTTCTCCATGTCGCGCCACGCTCCGCGATAGTCGCCCATAGGCTGATGCACATAAAGAAGGTCTATATAGTCGGTCTGCAAGCGTTCGAGCATCTTGTCGATAGCTTCCATCGTCTTGCCCTCGCCAAATTCGGAAGGCCATAGTTTGCTCGTAATCCAGATTTCGCTGCGTGGAATGCCACTTTCCTTTACTGCCTTGCCCACTCCACGCTCCACACGGTAGGCGTGGGCGGTGTCTATGTGGCGGTAACCGCATTTTAGGGCATAAGCCACGGCATCCTCAGCCACACTGTCGCCCGGCACATTGTAAGTGCCGATGCCAAAGCGCGGCATCCACTGTCCGTTGTTCAATTGTACATAAGGTAGTCCGTTCACTTCTTTCTCTGTTGCATTAATTGTTGTCGTACCCATTAAAAAGACCATGATGATGGATAAAATTCTTGAAATTTTCATATGCTTTGTTTTTTTAGATAAGCACAGATTGCATTATCGGAGTCATTGACTCCAAACACAACCTGTACTTATGTATATATATGAAATGATTATGAAAAAATTATAGTTTCTCTTTCAGTTTACTTGCCTGACTTTTTCCGTTCGCCATACCTTCATAGGTGAAGCCGTACATTCCGGCAAAGCGGCTCATGGTGTACTCGCCGTCATCGAGCATCATCTTTGTAGGTGCGGCACCTTGATAGAGGAAGAAGAGTTTTTTACCCTTGAACGAGCCTGGCTCTATTGGTCCGTAGAAACGTTCGAGCAGCACGCGCACCGATGCGCAGATGTTGTGCCAATACACTGGCGAACCCATCACCACAATGTCAGCATCCTTCATTTTCTTGTACACCTCGTCAAACTGGTCACCGTCCAGGGTCTGACCATATACGTTGATGCGGTAGTCGGTGAGGTTAAGTGTCTCATACTCCTTGCCTTCAAGCAGCACCTTGGCGAGGGCTGCAGTGTTGCCTTCGCGGTTGGGACTTCCGTTGATGAAGAGAATCTTCTCTTGTTTGTCAATCTGATTGTTCATACTCTTGTTGTTTGTCTTGCATGATGCGCCAGCCACAAGCATGAGCAGCATAACGCAAAGTGTCAAAATTCTTTTCATTACCAATTGATTTATCACATAACTTCTTTCAGTATCTCAAATATCTCGTCGCGTGACATCTGTCGGCAGCAGCCGGGAGTGATGAAGCAGGTGTCGGCAGCGGCACGGAGCACCCGTTCGTCGGTGATGCCCATTTCGCTCCAACGTGTCGGCAAGCCTATCTCCTTGATGAAAGCTTCGAGGGCATCAATGCCAAGAGCGGCTGTCTCGGCTTGCGTAATACCTTTCACGCTCCACACTTCTTCTGCCATACGTGCAAGTTTCTCCTTGCCGGCATCAAGCAAGTGGCGATAGACAGCTGGATGGATTACCGCTAGACCCTGTCCGTGGTTGCAGTCGGTATAGGCTCCTACGGCATGTTCTATCATGTGGCATTGGAAGTCGGTCTGTTTGCCGAGCTTCAGTAGGCTATTCTCAGCCAACGCCGAAGCCCACATCAGTTCATCGCGCGCGAAATCGTCGTTTGGATTTGCTATCAGGCGGCGTAGGTTCTTGATAACGTTGCGCATGACAGCCTCGTTTATCTCGTCGGTGAGATTGGTAGTTTGCGGCTTTCCCATATATGTCTCCATACAATGTGACAGCGTGTCGAAAGCACCGCTGACGACCTGTTTCATGGGCAGAGTCTTG
>ENA-OPVH01000653-OPVH01000653.1-human-gut-metagenome-genome-assembly--contig:-NODE-653-length-21440-cov-2.253168_pt1 | contig 21440 bp, 18 predicted proteins | sample MGYA00241494_ERZ501980 | MGnify/ENA primary metagenome ERZ501980 (study PRJEB25962, sample SAMEA1964914) | human gut metagenome | biome: human gut; feature: human-associated habitat; material: faeces... | reverse complement strand
GACGGAATGCTAGTTTCCGCGGAAATCCTACGGGGACTGCACTTTTCCGGCAGGGCGCTACCAGGCGCTGAGGCTGTGCATCGGCAGGGCGGAGGGAAGAAACTGGTGGTGCGTCCTCTTTCCAAATCTCTGCTTTATCGACTCCATTCATGCAGTGCTGCCAAAGGAGCAGAAGCAGCAGTTAAAGAATGTGCTCACAGAGGAGGAGTATGAGAGCCTTTTTGATTGGAAGCACAGTAAATTTAAAATAACCTGTCGTTTTTTTAGATAAAATTCACAAGGGAAATAAAAATGTTTTCCATGATTCTGGGAAAATATAAAAAATAAGCCTTTTTTTGTTGAAAAATTTTTGTGCATGAAGTATATTAGAAATGAGCACCTTTAACGCTTGTCAAGGATAAAAAGTAAAATGACAGTGCAGAGGAAAAGGAGGAAAACATGAAGAAAAAAACAAAAATCACAGAAATGTGGAAGCGCGGCATGAGCGTTGCCCTGACATGTGCGATGACCGTGTCCATGCTTCCGGCATTTTCACTTTCTGCCTCCGCGGCAGAAACAGAACTGCTGAAAGCAGGGTCGATTCCGGCTTCAGAATCAACCCTCACATACGATCAGCCCACGGCGGCCGGCACGGCTGGCAGCACCAATTTCCGTATCCCGGCATTTATCTCTCTGGATAACGGCGAGAACAGAGGAAATTTGGTAGCAGCGGCAGACGCCAGGTATACGGTCACGGGAGATGGAGGCGGACTGGATACGATCGCTTCCGTGTCAGAGGACATGGGAAAAACCTGGAACTACAGCTTCCCGATCTACTACCCGGACAGCAATGGGTATGACGGCAGGGGATATTGTTACTTGCTTACCGTTGGCACTACGGCTATTGACCCGGTGCTGGTGGAAGCAAAGGACGGCACGATCTACTGTCTCGCTGATATGAACCCTACCGGGATCACTACTGCTTTCGGACAGGTAAACCAGGGAACTGGTTATGTGGAGATCGGCGGAAAGGATCGTCTGGTGCTGACGTCCAATTACGCGAATGCAAACACCCGGCCGACAGCAGCGGACACGACCACTTATGAATACTATATAGGTGATTTTGACGACAATGGCTATGCGCCGGTCCTGAAGAGATCTGACAATACGGCCAGCGGTTACGGCGTGGATGAGTGGTACAATCTTTACCATGTAAACAATGGAAACTATGTAGCTGATCTGACGCAGCATCAGACAAACAGCAGCAGTACGACGATCCAGCAGAATGCATTTTATAAAGATTCTGCACTTCACGTATACAATACGGGATATATCATGATGGTGAAATCCACAGACGGCGGCTGGACATGGGGAGATCCTGTGATCCTGAATCCTCAGATCAAGCGTCCGGACGGTGAGTATGCGCTTCTGGTTTCTCCGGGTAAAGGAACTACCCTGAAAAACGGCACGATCATCATTCCGTTTTATGATCATGGCGATTCCCAGGAAAATGTAAGCTTTATCTACTCAAAAGATAATGGCGCGACATGGAAGAGGACAAATGATGTAAGCGGCGGCTGGACTTCTGAGAGTGAGCTGGTGGAACTTGAGGACGGTACTCTGCGTATGTTCTCACGTAACGGAACCGGAAAGATCTGCTACGCAGATACGACCATGAACGAAGACGGCGACTATGTAATGGGAAGCCTTGTACAGACAAACGTAGCTGTCTGCTCCACCTGTAACGTTACCGCAAGCATGTATTCCAAGAAGATCAACGGCAAAGAAGCCATCCTCGTGGCATGCCCGAGCGGTTCGGGACGTGCAAACGGAAAAATCTATACGTTCCTGGTAAATGATGATGCAGATCAGACAATGGAACTGTATGCATCCTATGCGATTCCGGATGAAGGCTATGGCACAGGTTATGCATATTCCTGTCTGGATGAGCAGACCGACGGTTCTATCGGTCTTTACTATGAGCCGAACGGCAGCCCGCAGAGATGTATTTACACAAGCATCGATATGGCTGATATCACAGGCGGAAAAGTAGAGACGAAAGTAGAAATATCTGCTGACACACCGTATGTGGAGACCTACAATAAAGTAGCGGATACAGGCAATATCACGCAGCAGCCGGATTCAGAGATCGCAACAGTTACGGTTGAACATAACACCGTCAGCTACAGCGGCAGCGATCTGTACGCTTATAAGACGGAAAAAGCGAACAGTCTGGATACTTTTGACAGCGTTCCGGAGACAGGAAAGACACTGGCAGACTGTGAGTTTACCATTACAAGCAAGGCTACGGATACCTATACCGTACAGAGTGTAAAGACACAGAAATACTGGAATACGAATCAGCAGGCATCTTACTTTGGCGATACTGCCACAGATCTGAAGATTGTGCCTACCACGGCAAACGGGCAGACGACCTTCCGTGTTTGCCTGAGCAGCGGTTCCCGTTATGTGGTATTTTACCCGACAAAGATGTATTTTGACGCGTATGGAGCCTACAGTGCCAGCGCAACCAATGTTGATTTCGAACTGGCTTTCTTTGAGAAAAAGGAAGCGGCAGCAGAGGGTGATCTGCTCCCGGGCTATCAGAGAGCGACTGCGATCACCTCAGGCAAAACATACCTGATCGGCTGCATGTATGAGAATAACTTTGTTGTGCTGTATCCGGAAAATACCCAGACGAAGCATACAAAGCTTGTCAGACTCGGTACTTATAACAAGACAACCCTGACCATTACAAAGGGTACAAAGAGCGGTGTGACGACAGCAGTTGTTGATGGTAAGACCTACAAGATCCTGGCTGACGCAGAGTACATGAAGCTGGGCAAGGGAAGTACGACAACATTTGCAATCGGAGAAGACGAGACCTTTACCGCAGGGGAAGGGCTTACGGCTGTAAAGAATGAAATAACTGCAAAGGAACTGCTCTATGACCACAGCGGCAGCAATGGATTTGCTACGACTGCAAATGACAGCCTGTCCCTGAGCGCGGCTGAGATGGAATTTACCAAGGTCGGCGACACTGGAAATACCTTTACCGTAAAAGCAAAGAATAACTGGTATCTGGGAAATGCCGCAGCGAGCGGTGGCTTCTGGCAGCAGGCGGCAAAGAATCTTGATTTCAATCCTGTAGATGGAGAAGCAGGCGCGTATGAGATCGTTACGAATGGAACTACCCGTTATATGTGCTTCTATAATCCGGAAAAAAACTTTAATGCAATGGGCAGCAAGGCGACGCTTGACGGAAGCTATTCACTGCTTGTCCTGGAGAAGAAGGATGCGGCGGCTGCTGATGACGTGATCCCGGGATATCAGAAAGCTACAGCGCTTACCTCCGGCAAATCTTACCTGATCGCATATAAGGCGGCAGACGGTTCCGTTTATGTTCTTTATCCGGTAGCACAGGCGAGCGGAACGGACATTAAGAACCAGCAGACGAAGAAGTACGAAAAACAGTCAGGCTCCCAGCTTACTGTTACCGGAACAGCGGTTGGTCAGCACGAACTTACGGTTGGAGACGCACTTTACATTATAAATGTAGTATGCTTACATAAAAATATCAAGGTAGAAGGCGCTCAGGAAGCTACCTGTGAAGCGACAGGACTGACAGGAAAGATCACCTGTACAGAGTGTAATGAAGTGCTTTCTGAAAATGTTACAGTAGCGAAGAAGGGACACTGGTATGGAAAGGGCGTAGTGACAAAAGCGCCGACCGTTTCCGAGACAGGCGTGATGACCTATACCTGTGGTCTGGATGCGACACATACAAAAACAGCAGAGATCCCGAGACTGAGCGCGGACAGAGCCGAGCTTGCAGAGAAAATCGCGGAAGCGGCAGAAGAGCTGGCAAAGACTGACGTTTATACGGCAGAAAGCCTGGCAGCGCTGCAGACTGCTTATAATGCGGCAGCAGCGGGAACAGACAGCACGTCAGACAGTGAAGTGGCATCAAGGCTGACAGCTCTGAAGGGCGCACTGGAAAATCTGCAGACACCGGTACAGAAAGCAGAGGAAGATCTGCAGAACAGCGTAGCAACAGCAGAGCCGATCAATGCGGAAGGCTCCGAAGCGTATACGGCAGATACATGGACAGCATTTGAGGCTGCATATCAGGCGGCAAAAAATCCTCCGGCAAATGCGACGAAGGATCAGCTCGATGAGCTGAAGGCAAATCTGGACAGCGCAATTGGGGCTCTCCAGAGAAGAAATCCGGCTCTCGAAAATGCACAGGCGGATAGACAGGCAGCGCTGGCAGCAGCAAAGACTGTTTATGAGGCAGGACAGGGAAGCTATACTACAGTGACATGGACCGCATTTAAGGAGGCATATGACGCACTGAATGCGGCGGCAGACATTACTGATGCGACTGAACTGGCGAAACTTACGGCAGCACTCACTGATGCACAGAGCAAGCTGGCGAAGGAACAGCCGGGCGGAACTACAAACCCGGATCCGAGCAACCCGAATCCGACACCAGTAAATCCGACACCAGTAAATCCGACACCGGTAAATCCGACTCCGGTTGTTATCGAACAAAATAAGATTTACGACAGCGGAAATTACTACTACAAAGTAACCAGCGTTGCGGAAAAGACAGCACAGGTTACCGGACTGAAGAAAAAAGACATTACCAAGATCGTGATCTATAACACAGTAACCCTTGGAGGACAGAAATTTAATGTAACTTCTGTTGCTCCGTCAGCATTCAAGGGCAATAAGAAGATTACAAGCGTTACAGTTAAGAAGGGTATCCTGGACATCGGAGCAAATGCATTTGCTTCCTGTTCAAAACTGAAAAAAGTTACGGTTAAGAGTACGACGCTGAAGAGCATCGGCGCGAAGGCATTCTATAACTGCAAGAATCTGAAGAGCATTGTGATCAAGAGCAAGGCACTGAAGAAAGTTGGAAAGAACGCTTTCAAGGGCATCAACAAAAAGGCAGTGATCAAGGTTCCGAAGGCGAAGGCAAAAGCTTATAAAAAGCTTTTAGCAAAGAAGGGCCAGAGCAAGACTGTGAAAATTAAATAAGAACAGATGACATGAAGGACCCCCGGAATTTTCCGGGGGTCCTTTTTAGTGTGCGCCCAGTATGGGCGCAATCTAATCGGTGAAAGTCCGTAACACGCCCTAGTAGTGGGAAGTGTATAGCCAAGAGCAAGGGTGTCCATCGTGAGGTGGAATCTGAAGAAAGCTGGAGGCAAAGCTCTGTCTTATGACGCCACCTATGATACAAGGAAACGCGACTGACATGGCTTTTTACGACTCATTTTTTTGTGAAACTAAGTGATTTTTTGCACCAGTTTTGATTGCCATGATTAGTTCTATGACAGGTAAAAGCTCATTTTGCACCATTTCTCATAATTTTTCTCATGGCTTTAAGATTAAAAAATGGCAGAAAGTTTTATTAAAAAGCGGGGTGGATTTAAGTCTGATTCACTTAGTTGGTATATTTCTTTCGGTAATTATAAATGACCGCTTAATCTATAAGCCTGGGCGTGATGCTGCTTTAAATATAATAAAGAAAGAACACGTCAACCTTAATAGAAAAACTATCGTTTTTCTGAGCAGGAATTCCGTCAAAAGTCATAGGAATTTATATCTATGTCATTTAGGCCTCGTAGAAAGAAAAGTGCTTTTCTTCAACGCTCAAGAAAAAGACCCCAGTTTAAAACAATTCGATATCGATATTAATGAACTGAAATCTGAACTCATTAAGCTCGGCAATAATGTCAAGGCATTGGATGATTTACTATCTATTCACTAACAATGTCGATACTAATCTAACTTAGCCAAACGGGTAATGGATGCCTGCAGGGTGATTATATCCTGCAGGCAATAATTCTATAGCATCTGGATTCTATGATGCGGTAGCATATCGGCAATTAACAGCGCTTTATATTTGACAAAATTCCCTCTTTTAAATAAACTTAAGCTAAATAGTGATTAATAAAGAAGGTCAAATGAAAAAAGCAAAATATTTATTCCTTGCATTAGCTGTTGCGCTCGCAGGTGTTTTTCAGCTAGGTGGCGAAGCTAATGCATTGCGCACTTACAAAAATATCCGTGAGCTTAAAACTGGAGATATAATCTACTTCGACAATTCTGGCACCAACTGGGATGAAGTCCGAGTTTATCTATTTAGCAAAAGTGGGGGCAGTGAACGCTTCGATTGGGGCAGCCGTCCATCCATGACTCGGATTGGTGAAACTGGCGTCTATAAATATGAGATCACTAACGACCTTGATATTGAGAATTATAAGGACGATTATATAATCTTCTCTGATAATGCCGGTCATCAAACCATCGATCTCGGCTTCATTGAAACCGGCTACGCCTATCTTGCCGATAGTGAAGAAGGTGGTAAGGCAAAGGGCTATTGGTATGTTTATGATAAGAGCGAACTTGTGGACTTAATTCGCTCTGCCAAAGAATATGAAGCCTATTCGGATTACCTATCAAGCGCAAGCTACGATGAACTTGTCCGACAAATCAGGAACGCTGAGGGCGTCGTAAATTCTGAAATTAGAGTTAAGACTGACTACGACGGCAGAGGTTTCTACACTGACTTCGACATTGCGCTAGAAGATCTGCAAAAATCCATTGACGATCTCGAAATTGATACCGAGAAACTAGAAGAAATATTAGATAGAGAAGAAATTTCTAACATTGATCGCGACAAATATACCGACGACAGCCTCAATGATCTCGATGATGCAATCAGGGCAGCAGAAGAGGTTCTTAACAATCCAGATTCGACCGTAGAAGATATTAAGAATGCTGCCGATAACGTCCTTGAGGCAATCAAGAACCTGGAAGAGAAAGCTCCTGTAGAGCCAGAACAGCCAGATACCGACGGGGAAACTCCAGAAGATTTAATCCCAGCAAACCCTAGTACGCTCGACAATGTCGAAGCTGCAGCTGCCGGAATTAGCATCTCCTCGGTCGTTGGATATGCGTTATACATTGTTGCAAAACAACGCAGATAAATTTTGCCTGTAATTACGAGCAATCCGGCGAACGCAGGCCGGATTGTTTTTTTGAAGGCTTTTTATATCCACACGCAAAAGTTGTTGGTAATGATAAGATATTGACGGAAAAGATTTAAGGGATTCATATGCCATTATTAGCCGAAGGTGCGTTCATGCACAATGTCCTTGATTATCTGTATGAAGCAAAAGCTACATATACTAACACAACATTGGAAAAGGGGTCTCCGGGTGAAGACCTCTTTTTTGGTGTATAATATAACCATAAGGTAATATATGCAGTCGGGAAACATATCTAGAAAAGACTTAAGCGAAGAGGATATAAAATTCCGCTATATTACGCCAGCCGTAGAAAACGCGGGCTGGTCGAAAAATCTCTTTCGTTTTGAATTTTATTATACAGCCGGTAAGATTAACGTTCGAGAAGGTGAGGCTGTTCGTGGCAAGGGTAAGAAAGTAGATTATCTGCTTTTCTATAATACTAATACTCCGCTTGCCGTTGTCGAAGCAAAAGATGCAAACCATGAAATTGCCGGTGGTCTACAACAGGCAATCGACTATGCGCGGGATCTTGATGTGGAGTTCGCATACTCTTCGAATGGCGAAGGTTTTTGTGAACATGATCTAATTACCGGTGAAGAGCGCCAAATCAAAATGGACGAATTCCCGTCACCGGACGATCTATGGGCAAGATATCGCGAAGAAAGTGGCCTAACTGATGAGCAGACTAAAATCATCACAGAGCCATATTATTACGATGCCAGCTATAATATTGAACCTCGTTATTATCAGCGTATCGCCATCAACCGCACCGTTGAGGCAGTCGCAAAAGGCCAGAAGCGCATTCTATTAGTCATGGCTACTGGTACCGGTAAAACCTATACGGCATTTCAAATCGTTCATCGTCTCAAGCGTTCCAGCAAAGTAAACCGTGTTCTGTATCTCGCCGATCGCAATATCCTCATTGACCAGACTCTTAATCAGGATTTCAAGCCATTCAAGAAAGTTGCAGTAAAAGTCGAGAATCGCAAGCTCGATTCAGCCTACGAAATTTACATGTCGCTTTATCATCAGTTGGCGGATAATGAAGAGGATTATTACAAACAATTCAGTCCAGATTTCTTTGACTTAATCATCGTCGACGAGTGTCACCGCAGTAGTGCACGAGATAACTCTAACTGGCATAAAATTCTAGAATATTTCAGTAGCGCCATTCAGGTGGGCATGACGGCTACACCAAAAGAAACCGAGGATGTTTCGAATATTGGCTACTTTGGTGACCCAATCTATACATATTCCCTTAAGCAGGGCATTGAGGATGGATATCTTGCGCCATATGAAGTGATTAAGGTTGGCATTAATAAGGACCTTGAGGGCTATCGTCCAGAAGAAGGCAAAGTAGACGTTGATGGTTATGAAGTTATCGACCGCGAATATACACTCTCAGATTTCGATAAAGAACTCATTATCGACGAGCGTACAAAAGTAGTTGCACAGCGCATTACGAAATATCTCAAGCAGACTGACCGTATGGCTCGCACTATTGTATTCTGTGTAGATACTGAACACGCTTCGCGCATGCGCATGGCCTTGGCGCAGGAAAACGCCGACATGATGAAAGAAAATCCAGACTATGTCGTTCGGATTACGGGAGATGACAAAGTTGGCAAGCTCAAACTTGACGATTTCATAGATAAAAATACTCAATATCCGGTTATTGCGACCACATCAATGCTGCTTTCAACCGGTGTCGATACAAAGACCGTAAAACTTATCGTGCTGGATAAAGAAATCGGCAGCATGACCGAGTTTAAACAGATTATCGGGCGCGGCACGCGTCTGGTTGAGGATCGTGGCAAGAAGTAGTTTACTATCATGGACTTCCGACAGAACGCGAAAAAATTCGCCGATCCGGAATTTGACGGTGAAGCGGAGATGGTTGTCGAACTAGGTGAAGGTGATGATATTTCTAGTGCCGCCGTAAAATTAAAGAACATACAAGAAGAGGAAGTCGTAATATCCGGCGACGACTATTACATAAAAGACAAAGTCCGCATTAACGGTGTGGATGTTAAAATCGTTGATGATAAAACCGAGTATTATGGCGCAAACGGCAAGCTTGTTTCGGAAAGCATAGAGGCATTCTCAAAACGCCAGCTTCTTGCGCTATATCCGACTAAAGATGATTTTGTGATAGACTGGCAAAAAATCGGAAATAAAATCAACATTTTCGATAAACTCGAAGAAAACGGCGTGATGCTGCATGGTCTCCGCAAAAAGTTCGGTGGAGAATATGACGAGTTTGATGTCCTGTTGAATATTGCCTATGGCATGGATTTAATTACGAAAGAAGTTCGCACCAATAAGGCTAAGACCTCAGAGTTTTACGGTACCACTTCTGACGAGAAACGTTGCATTATCGACGAACTCTTGGATATTTACGAGCGCGAAGACATCTCGGAGCTTGAGCGTCGCGAAATCCTGCAAACTCGCCGTTTTGAGAAGTATGGCGGCGCAATTGGCGTAGTTAGAATTTTGGGCGGCATCTCTGTTTATCAGGGTATAATAGATAACATAGAATCAGCTTTGTATAGTTAAGGAGGAATGTGAGTTTTGGCAATCTGATCAAGAGACTTCAGGATATCATGCGCACCGACCCTGGTATTAATGGTGATGCGCAGCGAATTGAGCAAATCGTATGGATGTTATTCCTGAGCCTTTATGATGCAAAAGAGCAGGAATGGGAAATTATCGACAAGGATTATGTTTCTATCATCCCGGAAGAATACCACTGGCGTAATTGGGCGATAGACAACAAGGACGGCAAAGCTCTTACCGGCGACGAACTCGTAACCTTCATCAATAAACTCTTCCGCGCTCTAAAGGATCTTGAAATCACGCCAGACACTCCAGTCCGCAGTCGCATTGTCCGCGAAGTATTTACCGATCTCAATAACTACATGAAGGATGGTATTGCTATTCGTCAAATGGTAAATGAGTTTACGAAGCTTGATTTAGCGGACTTCCAGAACCGCCACGCCTTCAATGAAATTTACGAAACTATTCTCAAAGACCTTCAATCTGCCGGTAATTCCGGTGAATTCTATACGCCACGCGCGATTACTGATTTTGTAACGCGCATGGTTAATCCTAAAGTCGGCGATACTGTGGCAGATTTTGCCTGCGGTACCGGCGGCTTTTTAGTATCCGCTTTGAAGCATATGACACAGAATGACTCTGTGGATACGATTGAGTCGAACAAAAAACTCCAATCTGCATTCTACGGCGTAGAAAAGAAGCCTTTGCCGTACCTACTATGTACGACCAATATGCTCCTTCATGATATTAACGATCCAGAAATTATCCATGGCAACTCGTTGGAAAAGAACGTCCGTGATTACGACGAGAAAGACAAATTTGACATAATCCTAATGAATCCACCATATGGCGGCAATGAGAAGAAAGCTATCCAGAGCAACTTTCCGCGCGAATTGGCAGATTCAGAAACTGCAGACCTATTCATTGTGGAGATTATGTATCGCCTAAGGAAAGGTGGACGATGTGGTATCGTTCTTCCAGACGGCCTACTATTCGGTGGAGATAATACTAAGACCGCAATTAAGAAGAAACTCCTAGAAGAATTCAATTTACATACTATCATCCGCTTGCCGGGCTCAATCTTTGCGCCATATACGTCAATTGCTACGAACCTCCTCTTTTTCGATAATACCCATCCAACCAAAGAAGTCTGGTTCTACCGCATGGATTTACCGGAAGGTTACAAAGCATTTAGTAAGACTCGTCCAATAGAGCTAAAGCACTTAGCTCCAGTTGAAAAATGGTGGAATGACCGCAAGGAAATTGAGGATGAGAAAAAGTCTGACGATAGTCCGGTAACGTATAAGGCTAAATCTTATACAGTCGCAGAGATTGCCGATCATAACTACAATCTTGATTTATGCGGCTTCCCACAGGAAGAAAAAGTAATCCTCAGTCCAGAAGAAACAATTAAGAACTTCATCGAAAAACGTGAAGCATTGGAAAAAGAAATCGACGCAAAGCTAGAAGAACTTAAGCAATTGTTGGAGATTAAATAATGTCCAGCATTTGTGACGATTTACGTGCGGCGATTCTACAAGCTGCAATGCAGGGTAAATTGACTGAGCAGTTGCCGGAAGATGGTAATGCGGAAGAGCTATTAGTAGAAATAAAGGCCAAAAAAGAAGAATTAATCACCGATGGTAAAATTAAGAAACAGAAAGAAGTAGTAGCGGCCATAAACGAACCTTTCGATATTCCGGACACGTGGAAGTGGGTTAATTTGGGTGAATTAGTTTATATTTATAGTGGTCTTGCTTATAGCAAAAAAAATCTTGATGAAAAAATAACTGAAGAAATTACTGTTCTTCGCGGTGGCAATATTGGAAATATGTCTTACGCACTAAAAGAAGACGACGTTAAAATTGATAAAAAATTTATTCCTAAAAGCGAGCTATTCCTTCGCAAAAATCAATTAATAACACCAGCCGTAACAAGCCAATCAAACTTAGGAAAGATTGCAAGAATTGATATGGATTACAATAACGTCGTTGCTGGCGGTTTCGTTCTGAATATTGTTCCATTCATTATCGATGATGATGTTTTCTCAAAGTTATTCTGCTATTTCTTCTCGTCGCCATTCTACAAAGAACGATGCAATGAAATCGCTAACAAATCAGGGCAGGCTTTCTACAACCTTAACAGAACAAAACTTCAAGAAAGCGCCTTCCCTCTGCCGCCGCTCGCTGAGCAAAAACGTATCGTTAAAAAAGTCGATAAACTCATGGCTCGCGTCGCTGATTTAGAACAATCAGCTGACGCTCTCGCGTCGCTGAAGAAAGCTTTTCCTGATGATATTAAGGCTTCTTTATTGCAAGCTGCGATGCAAGGTAAACTAACCGAACAATTACCGGAAGACGGTTGCACAGAAGATCTACTTGAAGAAATAAAGGCCGAGAAAGAAAAACTAATCGCCGAAGGCAAAATCAAGAAACAAAAAGCGCTTTCGCCGATTGCCGACGATGAAATTCCATTTAGTATTCCGAAGAATTGGAGATGGGCTCGGATAGGTGATATTACATTTAACCATGGCCAGAAAACTCCTGAAAAACGTTTTTCCTACATAGATGTCGGCACGCTGAATAATATCGATCATAAATTAAGCGATAAGGAGCAAATAATTGAGCCAGAAAAAGCATCATCAAGGGCGCGAAAAATAGTTCACAGAGGCGATGTGATATATGCCACAATTCGGCCATACTTACATAATATTTGCCTTATAGATCGCGATTTCTCTGAAGAGCCAATAGCTAGTACGGCATTTGCAGTAATGTCACCGCACAAGGGAATTTACAACAAATACTTATTTGAGGCATTATTGAGCCCAGATTTCGATAGCTACGCTAATCGTTCGGATTTATCAAAGGGGGTTGCTTATCCTGCAATTGGTGAAAAAGACTTTTTTAATGGCATCATCCCGCTCCCCCCTCTCGCCGAGCAAAAGCGTATCGTGAATCGCTTGGATAGTCTCATGCAAAACATTAACATGGTGGGAGAATTAATTGCGAGCGAGTAGATATGAGTGTTAAATATCCAATACGAGAAGACATGATTCTGGTGGCGTTGGATTCCAGATATGTCTACATTCCAAAAGTTGTCTTTGAGGCGTTATTCGAGAACTCTCACATTTATTATAAGCAAGATTACAAAAGAGCTTTAAATGATAATAAGATTAGGTTCAATAAATTAAGGGAGTTAAGTCGAGAAGCTGGTATTCCATATTCGTTATTTTTTGCTCCACTAGAAAAAGTAGAGGAAAGTATCAAGAGGAACAATGAAATAATATTCGATGGCGTGCAAGATGTGCCGGTCGCAATAGCAAGCCGTGGCGATATAAGGATGCGAGATGTGAATTTAATAATAAAAGATATACAAAAACGACAACAATTCATGGCTAAAAATCATCGTGAAGCCGAGATAAATTCAATTATAAATTTACGCCAAGGGCAAGAGGCGGCCGATGTGGCAAAATCTATTATCGGAGTTCTAGATTTAGATATGGAAAGATTCCGAGAGTATTCTTCAAAAGAATCTGCATATAATTATCTGGTTTCAAGCCTAGAGAAGAAAAACATTATCGTCTCCAGGAGCCGGAGAGGTGTTATGCCGCAATCAATAAAACAAGGGTTGAACTTTAGCGGCTTCTCTGTAAAACATAAAAAATATCCAGCCATTTTTCTGCATTCAAAAGACGAGGATCGCATAAGTGATCCGGCGGGGCGAAGAATCTTTACATTGTTCCTTTTGCTCGCATGTATGGCTAATAAAAGGTTTACTACCGTCTCATATAATCAGAACGTGAAAGAGCCGGCGCAGAATATTGAATATATTGTGGCAGAAGAAATCCTCATGCCGGAAGAAATGGTTCGCGGGATTCGCATAGGAAATATAGACGAGCTCAAGGCTTTAGCCGAGGCTTTTAAGGTCACTCCGAGTATGGCGCTAGTTCGACTAAAACGTATTGAGTGTATTGAAAAGGATGTATTCGAAGAGATTTTTGAATCATTGGATAACAAATGGCGAAAGACCTCTGAGCAAAAATCTAACGATGGATTTAAATATAATGCAAAAGATATAACGCGTGTTATTACTTATAATGGCAAACTATATGCAATGGAGGTTATGAATCTACTAAGGGCTGGAAGAATTGGCTCGAGCGAGGCCAGTAGACTCCTACTATTTAAGAAAAAGTCTAAAGCTCTACTAAATGAATTGGGGAATCAATTATGAGTAGTGCGCATTATTTTGAGACGAAATATCTAATAGACGAGACGCCAGCCACGAGCCTTCAAAATGAATGGATTAAAACAGAATTCTTTCAAAAGAATTGCTATATTCCCGATGAGATAATCTACGAACTTAGGGACAATTATGAGCTTGACATTAATGAACTTAAAAAATGCCAAATTCCTGTGTCTTATGATATTCTAAACCAATTGCAAATAGTAATGGCGCAGGCCAAGGTTGTAAAGCTATATCAAAATGAGGGAAACGGAGATGTTTTGATAATAGCTACCGCTTTAGCTATGAAAAACCTAGAGAATTCAAAGCTATTCAAAGACGAATGGGTAATAGTGACGTGCGACAAAGGCCTTTCATCGCTTGCAAATAATCTTGCTATTAGGTGCATAAGCAAGGAAGATTTTTATAGAATTCTTGAAAGAGAGACTGGTATCTGTCGAAAGAAATAGCATGTACCAATTTTTCTTATTTTCGATGTCTGGGCGCCTGGCCGTTCATCACCCCAAATTGGTGCAAAATAGAAGAAAACCCCCGAGAAATGAAGGACTTTCTTCGCGGATTTCATGATCCTTCCTTCAAACTCCCATTGAATAAATAGCTACGCGTCGTTCTGCCGAGGCTATAGTGTAGCTCAAAATAGTACTTCAGTATGCCAATACAATAAAGCCTTGTTCATTTTTAGCGTTGAGGCGTAACGTTATTCCTATTTAGGATGGGGAGTCGCATAAATAGGTAACAATCTCGCAGTTATGAACAAGGCCATTTACATTATAGCTCATATCTAATTTAACGTTGAGGCGTAACGTTATTCCTATTTAGGATGGGGTTTCGCTCAAATAGGTAACAATCTCGCAGTTATGAACAAGGCTATTTACATTATAGCTCATATCTACATAGATTCTAAGTGCAATTTACTAAGAGAATTCTTACGTTCAAAAATAAAAAAGAGTATAATTTATGTATACAAATGGAAGGAGAAGATGCTTAAAGGAAAAGTTGCAATTGTAACTGGCGGTACTCGAGGTATTGGTCTAGCTATCGTCAAAAAATATCTAGAAAATGGTGCAAAAGTTGCCATTGCCGGCTCTAGACAAGAAACCGTAGACAAGGCATTATCGGAACTCTCTGAATATAACAACAGTATCATGGGGATCTGGCCAAATCTTTGCTCGCCGGAAGAAGTCGACAAAGCGTTCGCGTCGGTAAAAGAAAAATTTGGAAGTTTAGACATCCTCGTTAACAACGCGGGAATTTCTTCAAGGACCAGCATCTACGACTATACACTTGATGAATTTACGAAGATTATAGACCTTAACGTTAAGGGCGTATTCGTATGCGCTCAGTCTGCTGCCAAAATCATGAAAGAACAAGGCGGCGGCGTCATTATCAATGCCAGCTCAATGGTAAGTATCTATGGTCAGCCATCTGGCTGTGGTTACCCAATTTCAAAGTTTGCTGTAAATGGTTTAACAAAATCACTCGCACGCGAGCTTGCTAAGGATAATATTCGTGTAAATGCGGTTGCACCTGGCGTTACAAATACTGATATGGTGGCTGCTTTACCAAAGGAGCTTGTCAACAAAATTTCTGCAGAGATTCCACTTGGTCGTGTCGGCGAGCCAACCGATGTCGCGAACGCCTATCTTTATCTTGCTAGCGACCTTGCAAGCTATGTGACTGGTGAAATTTTGCAAGTTGACGGTGCAGCAAGAGCCTAAGAGTGCGTATGGATCATAAAGCAATGTATAACCTCAGCTACGGTTTATTTGTGCTTACGACTAGCTTTGAAGGTGAAGATAATGGCTGCATTATTAATACTGCCGGCCAAGTTACTTCCGAGCCAAACCGCATCAGTATTACGGTAAATAATGCTAATTACACGACCGAGCTAATCAAAAAGAGTGGCAAGTTTAATATCTCAATCCTCAGTGAAGACGCAAGCTTCGAAATCTTTAAACATTTTGGCTTCCAGTCTGGTAAAGAAGTTGATAAATTTGATGGCTACTCCACCTGCAAACGTAGTGCTAACGGCATCTATTACGCTACTGAAGGCGTAAATTCGTATATTAGCGCAACCGTCGAGCAGACAACCGATCTTGGTTCGCATACAATGTTTATTGCAAAAGTTGACGCAATGGAAGTATTGTCCAAGACTCCATCTGCAACTTATGCTTATTATCATGCTAACATAAAACCAAAAGCTGAGCCGAAAACCGAGCAGGCCGCAAACAAGGGCAAAGTTGCCTGGCGCTGTAAGGTTTGTGGATATATATATGTTGGCGAGGAGCTTCCTGCAGAATTTACTTGCCCACTATGCAAACATCCGGCCTCAGATTTTGAGAAAATCATTCTATAATAATTTAACAGTTCAAAAGGGAGAAACTAATGAACAAATATAAATGCAAATTATGTGGCGAAACCTTTGAGGTTAAAGACGGCGAAGAACCTGTATGTCCTGTCTGTGGCGCAAAAGGTGAAAGTCTCGAGCTAGTTGCTGATAAAGCTGAAGCAAAGGCTGAAGCTAGCGCTAATAAGTATGCTGGCACTCAGACTGAAAAGAATCTTCAGGCTGCCTTTAGCGGTGAATCTGGTGCAAGGAACAAGTATACCTACTTTGCCTCCGTTGCTAAGAAAGAAGGCTTCGAACAAATCGCTGCTATCTTTAATGAGACTGCAGACAACGAAAGAGAACACGCTAAGATGTGGTTCAAAGAACTCAACGGCATTGGCAATACTGCCGCAAACCTCGCCGCCGCTGCCGATGGCGAAAACTACGAGTGGACTGATATGTACGAGGGCTTTGCAAAGACTGCCGAAGAGGAAGGCTTCCCAGAGCTTGCCGCTAAGTTTCGCATGGTTGGCGCAATCGAGAAAACCCATGAAGAGCGCTATCGTGCATTGCTTAAGAATGTCGAAACCGCCGCTGTCTTTGAAAAGAGTGAAGTAAAGGTGTGGGAATGCCGCAACTGTGGCCACATTATTGTTGGCACTAAAACCCCTGAGATCTGCCCGGTTTGTGCTCATCCGCGCAGCTATTTCGAAATTAGAAAAGAAAACTATTAATTATTAGGAGTTAATTTGCTATTTGCACATTAAATTGAGAAGAATATCATTGCTTTCTGCCCACATAAGTCTAGCATTTGTGTGGGCATCTTTTGCTCTTGGTATAATTGTCATATGAAGTTCATCTGGCTGCGACTATCCAACTTCTAAAATTTGCTGTAAATAGCCTTACAAAATCTTTATCAATGGAATCGGCTAAAGACTATATTCATATAAATGCTGTGGCTCCAGGCATTACGAAAACTGATATGAGACGGAATAGAGCTACTGGCCCCAAAATATTAACAGCTTAACGTTCTTCATCACTACTCCGTCTTTCCATTTCCTAAGAACATCGCTACAGAAATTATGCAAGTTAAAAATGGCCGCCCCGAAAGGCGGCCTGTTTTTATGGGATAAGATAGTAGCCTTCGCTCGAAATATAGTCATCGAGATAATTGCCATATACATCTTCATGTATCTCGCCGTCTCTATATTGCTCGCAGCCATAAATGGCTACGACGAGCTGATCAAGTGTAACGCGGAAGTTTCGTGGACCAGCTACAACCGTTATGACATCTTCAGAGCTGTCTCCCATGAAGTTATAGAAGATACGGTAGGCTCTGTGGTTAGCGTTACCAAATACGACAATGGTATCATATGGGCCATTTTTGGCTCCGGCTACAAATGCAAGAGATTTAGCAATTACTGTATTGTTTGCATCTCTCAAATCTCCGGTTCTATCGAAGCCTAGTGCAATATGCAGCTCACTCGCATCGATTTGGCCATCATGAATCAAATCTTCAATCTTGATTCCAATAACCCAATCGTGGCCGTCAATACGATAAGTGTACTTACCGTTGCTACTCTCGGGCGCGTTATCATCTTGTGCTGGCTCTTGTGCTGGCTCTTCTGCCGGCTCTGGTGCGAACGGCACAACAGTTCCGACGGTTGGTTCGACGATATCCTCATCGATTTTTACGAACTGAAGTTCATTCCCGCCGTCAAACAGGACGAAAAGGCCGTCATCTGTTAAAGTTGCGTTCACGATTTTGTCGGTCTCGAAAGTAAGATTTTCGCCGTCATAGTTATAGCTAAAATCTAGTACTTCGAAAACCTTCCCATCGCGAACTACTAGAAGATGACCGCTCGTATCGTCCGTAAATTCGAAGAATCTTGCCATGCCGGGAACATCCAGGCCGTGTTCAATCATCTCGTCCGGGGTATAGGTGTCACCATTTACGTTAACGCTGGCCACAGCCCAAACCGTTCCACTCAGTGAAGTGCTGTCATTGTTTTTCTCTGTGTTTCCTGCGCACCCCGTAAGAGCAATGGTTAGAATCACGACTAGTATTAAGCTCAAAAGAGCATAGAATCGTTTCATATTTTTCATAATTTTCCCCTCCTTATGAAACAAAATAGTTATGTTCACGAATCACGCCATCATCGCCAAAAACGTCGCGCAATGGGTTTTCGTGAATCTTTCCGTCTGAGTAGGTTTCCCAAATGTAGGTTGCCGCAATTAGCTGATTGTAGCTAATATGAATCGGCCTTGATCCATACCCATTGATGGTGAGAACTCCACTATTGCCGTGCTCGTCGTAGATGAGGATATGTTCCTCGTCGTGACAGCTATCTTCGTAGATATACGGAATATTGATGAATGTTTCGATAGTATGACACGGTACAGTATCGTCGTGATATACGAACCTTCCAATCTGTGCAACCGGATTATCGTTTTCGTCATAGACGTAGCCGGCTGAAGAATAGCCCAAGTCTCGAATTAACTCGTCAAAGGAAATTGTATCCCCGTGAATATAATCCTCGAGCTTTATGTGGAGCATAATCTCGCGGCCGTTTAAGGTGTAAACGAAAGTTTCCGATTCGGTATTACTGTCGTCCGTACTGCCTTCTGCGTTGTAGCGCAACTCTGCTTCCTGCGCGGCCTCCTCTGAGACGTAGTTCATCTCAGGCTTGATTATTGGATAATTCGTGATTTTATACTGGAACTTGTCGTTTGAACTCGTGGTGAGTACGATTGTTCCGTTTTCGTAGCTAGAATCAGTGTAATTGCCTCCGCGTATTACCAGTTTATCGCCGGCAATGTTGTAGGTATATTCACTGATAGCACTCACTCTTCCCCAGTGTATCGTTAACTCTACGCAGGTTTTGTCGTCTATGAATTCCAGGATAAATTCAGTTCCTTTTTCCTGCATTCCAGACGAAATAATCTCGGACCAAGTGTGGGTTGTACCGTCTGAAGTTGATACTGTTTCAACCCTCCAAACTGTGCCTTCCAACACTAGAGTCTCACGACTCTCTTGATCTTGCATGTCCGCATTCACGTCCACGCTTTCGCTAGTGCTCGCATTCGTGTTTCCGCTAGCGTCCTTCGCGCACCCAGTCAAAGCAAGGGTGAGCGCAAGAACCGCTACTACCAATCCCATAATGGTAAAGTGCATTTTCTTCTTCATAGTTACCCCTCCTTTACCGGACGAAAAAACTGTGCACCTATTTGACCGGCACCTCCGGCAATATGTATTTATACTTAATTCCCTTATACACAACATCGTCAAACCCAAGAAAAGATGTTTCGCTTTGACTTTTCATAAATGGCTCTAACTTACTCATGAACTCATCCTGTTTCCCATTTACAAAAGCCTCGCCTCCGCATGCTGCAAGTACAAGTTGTTCAAGTGAAAACTCCATTGAAGAAACGGAATAGCCATTGACGGTTACGGTGTATGATTTGGCAGTATCCTTAAAGGGAACAGAGATTTTCAAGTCTAGCGGATCTCCGTGACCATAGGAGGTTAAACTGATTCCGTTACATACGTCTCTGTCAGAGTACATCGTATAATCCATGATAATCCCGTCAGGGGATTCTCCAAGTATCTTGTTTTGCAGATCTCCATATTTTACTTCTCCGTTCCGAAACAGAGATTCAATATCCAAATGAATAGTCCAATCCTGATCAAGGAACCGATAAGTGAATGTTCCGTCAGCGTTTTCAGTAACAGAAATGTTTTCGATATTTTCGGAATCGTTAGAGCCACTCTCAACCTGAAATTCGCTCGCTGTGCCACTACTATTGGAGATAACACTTTCGGACTGTGTATTGACGCTCTTTCCGCAGCCGGTCAAAGGCAGCGTAAAAATCATAATCGTTATTATGCTCAAGACAGCAATAAGCGGGTTTCGCTTCAATTCTATCATCTCGCTTTAATTATTTCTGCTGAATTTTATCGCGACTCGCTTCTGAAGACGAAGATTTGAGTCGATCGGCAAGACTCTCACTCTTTGGAGGATCCTTTTCAGCCCGTTTGCGTTTGACGGCGTTTTCTACCGCGTCTGTCCCTTTAAAGAAAAGTTTCTTTGCAAAATATAGCACAACGTATAGTATAGCCACGATAATGATAGCAGATATTACGATTGCTGTATCACGATCCATGAGATCACCTCGTTAATCAGAAAAATTTAGTTTTTGTTTTAGTTTGAATGGGGGTATTTTTTACTTCCGTGTTGGGATCAATGGATAAAAATATTTTCTCAATTCCCGTTACAAGAATATTCATTTCCGTAACATCTTCCGGCAGTCCGTATCTATCTTCCTTCCAATTCATAAAAGAAAAGTACCAAATATTTTTTCCATCTGCATCATTTTTTTGCCGTAGTCCCGCTTGCCAGGTCTTACAAACAAAGGTAAACGATTGATTGCCTTTGTTGGGTGAGACAGAGATCCTGTAATCCGCAAAATTATATGAGTCAATTGCCCGGCTCACGTTTGAAAAATCAGCACCAACAAGCGTAAATTCTTCAGCTTCATCCGTAATTTTATAATTTCTCTTGGTCATCTTTCCGCTTTCATACAGTTCTTTGTTCCTCTGTGCCTGCTTGACGCCTAGAATCACGCCTACGCCTACCACAGCAATCAAAAAAATCCAAAACATTAATTATGCCTCCTTATCTCAGCTTTTTGGTTCATAGCGAAACAGCACGCCGGAACTTGTTCTAATCTCGATCATTTTATTGTCATAACGTTCTACTGTTGGTGCATCACCAATGGGGCGCCGAATGCTTAGTTTTCCGTTTTCCAATGAGTACTTATAGGTTTCGGAAACACCGGATACATAGCCGTATATATCGGGGTCGGGCCGAAAATTAACTGTCTCACTGGAAAATTCCATCTCATACTCCACATCACCCGTATATGGCATTCCGTCAGAGTCAACAATATAGGTGGCTATCCACTTTGTTCCATCCAGTTCGTTCGCGGGTTTCTTCCCACACCCGGTCAACACCAAGACGCAACCAATTAACATTACGACGGACAGTGCAGCCGTCATAGGGCTTTTGAAGATTTTTCTCTTCACTATTACAACCTCATTTCCAGCAAGTTTTTGAAAATATGGCATTCTCCTAACACATTATTGCATCGTGCAGTAATGTGTACGTTTCCGGATTCTAGCCTTTTTAATATTTGGTAGATAATTATAACATGAAAACGCTGATTTTTCAAGGTTCCACCAAGAAAAACAGCATTGAAAGGTAAATATATCTTTTAGCCTGCCGATA
>ENA-OPVH01000636-OPVH01000636.1-human-gut-metagenome-genome-assembly--contig:-NODE-636-length-21876-cov-4.873150_pt1 | contig 21876 bp, 15 predicted proteins | sample MGYA00241494_ERZ501980 | MGnify/ENA primary metagenome ERZ501980 (study PRJEB25962, sample SAMEA1964914) | human gut metagenome | biome: human gut; feature: human-associated habitat; material: faeces... | reverse complement strand
CATTGTGCGGAGCCTCTCCTGTCTTATATGCCTCTTTTATATTTCATATGGAAAGATGCAGGCCATTCATGGCGTTACGGTTGTTTATGCACGCAATTCATTCATCGCTTTTATCGCGGCCCTTTTGGCCATCTTACGCGTGAGCGAACGGCCAGACGCAACGGGCTCGAAAAAGCCGTCATGCTCTTTTTCCACCGTCCATCGCCAACCAAGCACGTTATTTTGAGCGACTCGAATACTGAACGAAGATCCTACACGCCCGCTACCTGCCACATTCATTCCAAGCTCCCTTTTTCAGGATTTTTGGGCTGGATGCATACGTACTCATTATTAGCGTTTATGGACGTTTCGCACAGCCTATCAAGATACTGCATATAGTACAGCACTCACATCAAGAGAACTGTACTATATGCGATTTTTCAAGCTGAGCGGAATATTGTTCACTTACTCGCCATCTTTGGCCGTATGATGCGAACCTTTGCGGGGACCGCGCTTGCCGGATACACCCTTTGCAGCATCGGCCACAGCAAAAATGACAACCTTCTCATCCGGGTAGGACTCGCCATCCATGGCGAAATAGGCGATCTGGTCGTCTGCGACCGGCGGGAAAGTGAAATACTTCTGCACCGCTACCAGCACATCGGTGGTACGCACGGTCACGGAAGAAGCCTTTCCTGCAGCGTCAGAGTCGACGCCATCGGCCTTGCTTCGCTTGGTCTTGCAGAACTTGATGGCGTTCTCGTCTTTGGCGTCGCATGCCTGGACTGCGATCTTCTTCTGCTTGTCATTCACCAGCAATTTCACGTATGCCGGGCATCCGAGCGCTTCGGTCACGCCTTTGGAAAAGCGAACGGATGATTCCATGACCGTCATGGTCATCTTATTGGTGGTGGTCTTTTCTCCCACTGCTTCAAATCCGTCAAGAACAGACATGCCAACCCCTTGAAAATATAGGATATTAATTACATGCAATATAATACAACAATTCGCATAAATACACCCTTTTTTCACTAATAAAATAGGGGGTATCTCCGCTTTCCGGCAGAAATACCCCCTGTATTTCCAAGAATATAGCAATAATTCATAGACTTCATTGAACAAGTTTTCATTGAGATGAATTCAAGGAAATCATGCACCAATAATGTCGAGAATTACCGCGCCATATTTCAATAGTTGTATTTCACATCATTGGTCATTTTGCCACACGGCGTCTGATCGAGCTTCATATCAGCCGTGGCCTTGTCAGACACGGTCACGTCGAACTCGTACGTCACGCTCTTGCCAGGTGCGATGTACGCCATACTGGAGTTCAATGGCTTGCCGTCCATGGTGGCATTGCTACGGTCACGCACATCACCGGTCACGGCGATTGATCCAATCGAACCACCTGCAGGCGCGTAAATCAGCACACGCTGCGCGGATGTGCCACTCGGCGCCACGGGCACGCCACCAACGCCCTTCTGCTCACCACCGAGAATGTAACTCGTGCAGGTAGCCATTTCCGTGGAAGTCATACGGTTGGTCAGCGTGTACTTCACGTGGTAGGTCTTGTCACCTGTCTTGGTCACTTCGCTGGTACGGTCGATATACCAACCCATCTTCGAAGGATTCTGCTCGCTGATGTAAATGCCCGTTTCCGGATTGGTCTCGCTCTCAGGCGCATTCTTGGCGAGTCCAGCACCTTGGAAGTACTTCGCTTCGTCATCGTGGAACGTGTAGGCGTAGAAGTGGCGGTTCTCGGCCAAATCACCGATGCTTTGCGCCACCTTCATCATCTTGTCCACAGTCATGTTGCCAAAAGCGCCGTCCATCACCGTTTTGGCAATGTACTCGAAGTATTCGTCCTGCTGTGCCACAGGAACGTCCTTGTAGATGGTGTTGAGCATGTATTCGGCGGTGTTCTCGCCGGTAAGCACAGTGCCGTTGGACAAGGTGACTGGTCCGTTGATCTCCACCATTTTCTGGATGAACACCGGATCCACGGAAATCAAACCGTCGATGTTGCAGGCATATTGCGAACGCTGCCATGAAGCGTTGAGCATTTCCGCGTTGCGGGAAACATCCGGCACCGCGAAGGTGTCTCGCACGTCGAAGGAGAAACCCAACGGCCTGTTGAATACCGCATGTTCCTCAGCGGTGCCGTTGTTGCCATTGACGAACTCACCATTCGGGTGGAAGTCCCCCACCGCGATTTTGCCATTATCCGCAGTCATGGTGCCGAGAGAGCCAACCAAGCCGCCGCCGGAACGTGTTTCGGATGTGGTCTGTGCCGCCAGCAAGTATGTGCGGGCACCGTTCTGGCCGAGGAAGGAAGGCAGCATGTGAGTGGCGTTGCTGACCTGCCCGACCAGATCGGCGATATTGTCAAGCTGGTCCTTGCCCTGCTGATAGGCTTTCTTCACCATGCCGATTTTCGGCTCGGCAAGACTGTTATACTGCTTGTTCTGCTGCTGCACCTGCTGGTTGAGCTTGTCGAAGTTACCTTGCGCATCGGCGATTGGCTGCAGGTTGAGTTGCCCTTCCGCACCGGAAAGATTGGCCCCGGCAAGCTGTTGCACCGCAGTGGTCAACGATGGCAGTGTCTGCTGTGCAAGGTTGTCCACGACTTCCGTCATGCCTTGCACAGTGGCGATGTCACTGCCGACGAACGGCATTTTCGCAGCCACGTTCCATAATGAACCGTGCGCAATCTGCTTGGCCTGCGCCGTCTGCTGCTGAGCCTGCGCGATGGACGCCTGCAACGCGGCGGCATCCTTGAGCTTTGCAGGGTCATTGATTGCGGATAGTGAGGATATGGCTTGCGATTCGTGCGCCTTGACGCTTTTTGCCTGCTTATACAGTTGCATACCAAACACTGCGGCAATGGCAAGTAGCACGATCAGCACCGCAAGTACAATAAGCGTCACATTCCGTGCCGTATGTTTTTCCCGTATTGCTTGAGCATGTTGCCCCATGCTTTGCTCCTCAAATCATTAAGCACTCAATTTGACTATTCCAGCGCATTATTGTGCCACATGGCACCCCTTTTTTTCGGCCGCCAAATGAAATTTCCCTCTGTTCCATCACAAGAACAGAGGGAAATCAAGAAATACCGAATTAAAGCAGCCGCGTTTTAATATGCGCCGTTTGGATGAATTACCACACCAATGGTCCTCAGCACGTAAACGAAGTCCCCAAGCACGGACCAATTCTGTACGTAATTGACGTCAAGACGTCGGCTTTCCTCTTCATCCAAATCATTTCGTCCGGACACCTGCCACGGACCAGTAATGCCAGGCTTGACCAAAAGCCTTGTAGCATAAATCTGATCGTATTCGTCCACTTCGAACTGACGCTGCGGACGAGGACCAACAACACTCATGGTTCCAATGAGAGAATCGAAGAACTGCGGAATCTCGTCCAAACTGGTTTTTCGAATGAAATGACCAATCTTGGTGATACGCGGATCCTTTTTAATTTTCACGCGAGCACCCATCTCTTGACCATTCGCTGCGGCGACTTCAGCCAAATGCGCGTCAGCATTCACACGCATGGAACGGAACTTGTGAATCTTAAACGGCTTTCCACGTAGGCCGATACGTTCCTGAGTGTAAAAGACAGGACCTCCGTCTTCTTTCTTAATCAATGCCGCAACAACAAGCATAATTGGGGAAGAAAGAATAATAGCCGCCAGAGAAACGACAATATCAAAAAGACGCTTGCAGATTCGTGCGTACGGAGAGTATTGAGGCAGTCGAATCGTCATAATCGACGTACCTTGAATATCACGAATCTGAGTCTCATGGCCGCTGATTTCAACCGCAGAAGCAGTAAGCGCGATTTCAAGGTTCAAAGATTCCATCTGCAATGCAAAAGCATTGAAATTATCGGAGAAGCGGTGAAGAACATCCGTTACCATGACCGTCTGTGCACCGACCGCGACGATACGTTCTGCCAAACGGTCACCATAATTTACCATCATAAGGCGGGATCCCCACCTATCGTTGATTTCTTGCAGGAAGTCGCCAAAATCCGTCTCAGTTTCTACCATACCGGTATTCTCATTCAAACGAATAGGACACACTGCCACCGGGCGGTAATTGAGCTGCTTGCTCTGCCCCAGCATCTTCAATGCACTCAAAATGCCTTCCGGAGAGCCAACAAGCACCGTTGAATAGAGATATTTACCGTTTTTACGACTTGCGATAATGAATTTCCTTGCGATTACACGCTCAATCATGGTAAGCAGGGCTGCCAGTAGAACGGTTAAGGTAATGGCGGTGAGCTTCGCATACATGTTGAGCACAAAATGGCATGCGCACAATACGAACCAGCATTTGACGGTGGCTTTCCCAATGAGCACGTTCAGCTGGTATCCATCGCCCATGATATGACGATGGTATACGCCCGAACTATGCAGGCACAGAATCCAAATCAAAGCGGTCAGCACGAAATATACGACAGGGAAAAGCGTGAATTTGAATCGCGAAGAGTAGAACGTGATCTCATTGTGTGCTACCAGCACCGTGGCAACTGCGATGACGAACATCGCCATGTCCAACAGCATAAGTACAAGGTTGACAGCCAATCTCCAATAAGAAATCTGAGACAGCTGCTCGGACACTTTATTATTCAACCGTGCTTTGCTGTTTATCGCAGCACCGCTGGCACTGTCTTGCATGTCTCTCTCCTCTTAAAAATGCACACTCAAGTAGTTAATTTACCACAAGCCCCCCCCCCAGAAATTAAGGGGGACCTATGGGGGTACCATTCGCTATATCCAAATCCTTCTCCGGTATGGCTTATTCGCCAGCAGTACCTGTATCTGAATCGCCGTTGCCGTTGCCGTTGCCGTTCGAACCACCATTACCGTCATTCGAATCGCCGTTACCGCCGCCGTTCGAATCGCCGTTGCCGTTCGAATCGCCGTTACCGCCGCCGTTCGAATCGCCATTACCACCGGTTGAACCGCCATTGTTATTGCCGCCGCTCGAACCGCCGTTACCGCCGCTCGAACCACCACCGTTCACACCGTTTCCAGAGCCCGGACCAAATTGCCACGTATATGTGTAGCGCCGGTTCGTAGTGCCGTTATTGGTATTCGAATTGGTATTCGACTGGGCATTGGCCGCAGTTTGCTCCGCCACAGACTTGTTTACGCCGTCAGAAGTCGAGGAAATCACCTTCGAAGCGTTCTGCATGGCCGCAACATCGGTGCTTTTGCCATCGAGGAGTTTCTGGGCAGCGTCAATCGCCTTGGCAAGCGCGTCACGTGTCGACTCGTCCGCAACCTCGCCTGCAGAACCGTCAAGCAACGTCTTTGCGTCAGCAATGGCCTTCTGCAATGCGGCAGTCGTCTTATTCACTTCCAAAGCTCGCTTGCTGGCGTCCACAGCTGTGGCTGCTGCGGTAACGGCCTTGGTCTGTTCTTTGATATTGCTGATCTGCTTGCTCATGCTACGGGCGTGCGCACGCAGTGTGGTTTCGGACAGCAGCACCGAGCATCCGCCGACCGTCTTGAGGTTCTGCGCCTTGGTCACGGCCTGAGTGAGTTGGTCGATTGTGGCGGCATCCGCCACCTGGTTTGCCGCAGTGCCCTGCAGACTGGTTGCCTGTTCGATGGCGTTTTGCAGTTTTTCGTTGGCTTTGGAGTATTTGGATTTCGCCTTCTCACATACCACCACTGCCGCACGCTGTTCTTTCGAATTGATACGATTGCGTACCACGATGACGCCGGCGATAGCAACCGCCACTGCCGCAATCGCAGCGACAATGGCAATAATCTTTCGCTTGTCCGCAGATGGCTCTTTCGGCGCGACCGGAATGGTTTTCAGCGGATCATGTTCCGGATCTTCCGCGGCAAGTTCCTCTAGGTCGGTTATGCCACCTGATGTATCAAAGGCCTGAGTTGCTTCGGCGTCCTGTTCATCTGTCGAAGAGACGAGGGGTGGCAAAGTGGCGGTTTCCTCGGCATCGGCTGGTGCAACCGCATCATCGAAATCGATGGTGTCGAGCGGCATACTGGGTATATCCGCGATTGTTGGCGCAGCCGAAACCGGCTGTTCCGTTTGCGCAGGTACGGAGGAAGCGATGGTACGAGGCTCAGCAAGCGAAGCCTCATCCGCACCATCGGCTTCTTCCGAATCGGTAGGCTGCAATTTGGGGAAGGTCAGCGGAGGAATATCCCAGCTGGTGTCCACCACATCCCGAGATATGTTGGACAAAATACCGTTCATAGACTGGGAATCATCGTTCTCAGTTGCCATACACCCCTCATTCCGTGAAGAAGGAAAACGTCAGATCCTCTTCTTCTTGCCGTTTGCACGATGGCTGCTACGCGGAGCACCATCTTCATAGTAGTAGTAATAGTTGGAGTGGGAGTTGACCTTCTTCGGATCTGCACGGTTGAAGATGAAGCCAAGCACCGGCACCTGCGCGGTGGCGAGCGTGTCGGACGCCTCCTGCAGGGACTTCTTCTCGCACACGTTGCGGCTGACCACCAGCAAAAGGCCCTTGGCCCAACGGCCGAATACCGCTCCATCGTTGGACACCGTCAACGGGGCGGTATCAATAATCACGTAATCGTATTGGGTGAGCGCCTGCTCCACCATGAGCTTCATGGTTTCGGAACCCAGCAGCACGCCAGCGTTCGCCGGCCTCTTGCCGCCAGGCAGAATGTGCAGGTTCGGCTTCCAGTAGCTCTGCACCACGTCCTTCGGGCCCATCTGTCCGGACAGCACGTGCGCCAGACCGGCGGCACCTTCAATACCCAAGTGGTGAGCAACGGACGGGTGGCGAAGATCAGCGTCGATAAGCAGTACTTTCGCACCATCTTCAGCAAGGGCCACCGCAGTGTTGATAGCCATGGTGGTCTTGCCTTCGGACGGCTGCGCAGAGGTGATGACAAGCAGCTGGCCCACACCTTCGGTGCGGTCGGTCTGCAGGAACTCAATATTCGTATGGATACGGCGGAATTCTTCGGCGATGGCACCGTTGGGCTGGCTCACCAACACCGGGCGCTTGCTTTCGAGTGAATCGTCCACGGGAACAGAACCAAGAGACGATGCCCGAACAACACCTCGCACGTCAGACGGCTCCTCGACTCTCGTGTTGAGCAGGTCTTTGATGAGCGCTGCGAACACGCCCACAATCAGACCAAGCACCACGCCAACGGCCAAATACAGGACGGTCTTCGGGGACGACTTGGTCAATGGGGTCTGTGCTTTCTGCACAATAGAGACCTTTACCGGGGACGTGTCCCCGGTATATAAATCGTTTTCAATCACCGTTTTCAGCGACTCCGCCACGGCATTGGCAATGTCAGCAGCCTGCTTCGGATCGCCGTCTACCGCGGCAATATTCACAAAGGCGGTGTTGGTTGGATTGGTGACGGTGATCTGGCCCGCCAGACCGTCAACGGTTTCGTCCAAACCGAGTTCGTTGATGACCGGCTTGAGCACCTTTTCAGTGACGGCCAACGTCGGATACGAAGTGATCTGGTTGGAAATATACGTGCCACCGGTGGATTGCTGGCTGATGCTTTCCCCGTCTTGGGAGGCGTTATAGGTAGCCATGGCCTGAGCCGTTGCCGTATATTTCGGCGGTGCCAGGAAAGTATATGCGCTCACAGCCGCAACCACAATCACAAAAGCGATAATCATGGTGGGCAAGTGCTTGCGAATGATCTTCAGCAGATCCATGAGGGTGATACCCTCATCCGCTTCCTCGACTGACTCTTGGGAAGCGACGGAATGCTGAATATTAGTGCTCTCTGAAGCAGCCACTGAATTCTCCATCTCATTCTTTTACTACACAGCTTCTCTGTAAGTGTAGTGGACCCCCTAGAATTCTTTCAGCCCCCAACCGAAAATGGCTAGTACAAGCCGTGGAAAGCAGTTTAAGGAGCCCTCTTCAATATGAGGGGGTCATCAGCCCCTCTGTTTTGCACGCGCGTAACTCGTATGCGGTCGGATGCGATAGCGTATCAGCGGTCTGCTGACATGTTCCTCGGCACACCCCATACGGAGTCGGATGCAGTGTCATGACCGGTCGCTTCGCACAGCGAAATCTTGCCCGTATCGGCCCACATTCGTTACCATGTTGCCATGAGACTTCTTGGCAATATTCTGTGGCTGCTTCTGGGCGGTCTGTTCCTGGCCGCCGGCTGGGCCATCATCGGACTGGTGCTGTACGTCACCATCATCGGCATTCCACTGGGCATACAGGCGTTCAAAATGGCGGGACTGACGTTGACCCCGTTCGGCAAGACCGTGGTATACGGCGGTGGCGTGGGATCGGTGCTGATCAACATCGTGTGGTTCGTGCTGGCCGGCGTGTGGATGGCGCTCGGCTACGTGTGCGCCGGACTGCTGAACTGCATTACCATCATCGGCATTCCGTTTGGCATCCAGTCGTTCAAGATGGCCAAACTGGCGCTGTGGCCGTTTGGTTCGCAAATCTACGCAGTGAATTAGGAATCGTCTTGTCTCTTCCCTCCGGCTTCCTTCGGCTTGGAACCTTCCACGGGGCCGTTTTAGCCCCATTTCGCTTACGTGTGGCGGATTCCGGGCGCAGGCCGGATGTATCTGGCCCCTAGCAAATCTAAGGAAAACGGATAGCTATGCCGCACTATTCCGATTTTTGAGGCAAATTTCAAAAAGAACCGCACCTCCAATTATCGAATCTGAATTTCTTCAGTCCAACAAACAGGCGCGGCTCATCCATTTCATGGCTCCCGGTTTTTCATACGCAAATCACTGTACTCATCATGCAATCCGAAGGTCTGTCCGGAAACCAGTCCCTTCCAGTTGAGGATTGGTACGACTCCATCATCAACTTTGAGGTTCGTCAATCATCCTCTTCCGAAAGTTCCTGAAGAACTCCTTCCTTGAGACACCATCTACGGCGACGATAATCCGAGAATCGCATCTCAGTAATCATCCCCTTTCCCTTGCCTTTAACAAGAAGATCAACCTCTTCCCTGCACCGATCGAGATTAACAAGCGCGCCCCAATGATATTTAGCATCAGCAGGCATAACGTAACGCCCCGGGGGAAGCAGACCAATCTCACATGTCGCATTCTTGCTGCCATTATCAAGACGTCGGCTTTCGATCGCAATATCGAAAATAGGCTGATCGGACCCGTTGAAGAGATAAATGCCCCATCTCCCAGCACCATCCCTTTCCGGCAAAGTCACACCAGCCGCAAACACTGATTCCGCTTGCCCGCGAACCCGCAAGAGCCTCTTATCCGCTTCCCTTTTCTCTTCGAGAGCCAACATTCTTTTGTTGATTCGATCGCTCGACTTCCATGCGAGGACAGAAGCGACCACTGCCAAGAGCCCACCGATGGCACCCACCCAATCGGCTATAGATCCTAAATCAATAGGAAACATGGCTTTTTCCTCCTTAATCCAAGGAGTCCCGATTCCCGCCCGGTTCGCGTTGACAAACCATTGCGGTAAACTTGCGGTGTCTTAGCGAGACATGCAAGCCTCAGGGCTCAACCAAGCTCCGGTTCGTTGGCGCGAACTGGAGCTTTTTATTTTTCACGTAGCCCAAGTAAAGCTACAGAACATACTGTAGCACATTGAAGCAGAATAAGACAAACATATGTTATACTGGGACAGAGTACACATTAAATAAAATCGCAGAAAACCAAGCATAGGGCCGAGAGACATGAAGAAAAAAGATGTGCTGAACCTGATCCGGTACCATACGGAACACAATGACGTCGCTTTTCGCAATGAAGCATACAACATCGCCAAGGAATTCGATCGCACTGGAGACTCGCAACTAGCCGCATACATCATCGCTTTACTATCAGACGCAAACGCACTTGTCCCGCAATCGGCCGATTCCGACATCAAATCCGAATTCCTCGACAAGAAAATTGTGGTTAAGGCTTCTCTGCCATTACCCGAAGCTATCGCGGATGATGTTCAAGGAGTCCTCAACGCCATCGGGCGCAATATCGGAATCCATAAATTCCTTTTCCAAGGACCCGCAGGCACAGGAAAAACCGAGACCGTAAAACAGATCTCCACAATCATGCAGCGTGAATTGTATATCGTTAATTTCAGCTCTGTTATAGACAGTCGTCTTGGTCAGACTGCAAAAAACATCACCAAACTATTCGCTGAAATCAATAGTTTTACACGACCTGATCAAACAGTGGTGCTCTTTGATGAAATCGATGCGCTTGCTCTCGATCGCATCGACTCACATGACATCCGAGAAATGGGTCGCGCCACATCGACCTTGCTGAGTCAAATGGATGAGCTCTCGGAACAGATTATTTTGTTCGCGACCACCAACCTATTTTCAAAATTCGACAAGGCATTCATCCGCAGATTTGATGCTGTAATTGATTTCGGAAGGTATACGAAAGAAGATCTCATCGATGTCGCAACAGGCATCATGAACGACTACGCAAAACAATTCTCATTCATCGGAAAGAACATCCGTCTCTTTAAGAAGATTCTTTCTAAGGCAGAGCAGCTACCGTACCCAGGCGAGATGAAAAATCTCATCCGGTCGGCCATCGCGTTCAGCAAACCCAATGACGAGAATGATTATCTCCGCCGTATTTACATCGCTCTTATCCCCGATGGCGCAAATGCAATTCAAGACATCCGAATACTGCGAGACCAAGGATTCACACTCCGCGAAATCGAAGTTTTAACTGGAATATCACGCAGCACAGCAGCTCGAGAAATGAAAGGCACCCGCGATGAATAATACCCTGAGGCTAAAAGGCCATTTTGGACATGGCAAGGCACAGCACCCAGGGCCGCCTTCTTTGCCTATAAACGCCGTCGTCACTACAGATCAAATACAAGACAGGATTGACGATCTTCATCAGGTCATCGCATATTGGAAAACACAGCCTGCCTTCATTGACCCATTGGTCGAAGTGCGCTACAGGACGATAGTTGCTAAAAGCAACCGCATCAAACGCTTGTTGAGCAGCCACGACAAATCGGCAAACGACTCCATCGTCGGTGCTGTTTTTTCAAACAACCATGCAGGAAAACCGTGTCACGTCATCACGCATTACGTGAAGATGGAAACCATCGAATCAACCCTCAGGGAACTGGAAGCAGCCAAAAAGATTCTGGTTCATCACGGAAACTCTATGACCAATGAAGAATTGGCATCGATTACCCATGGCGGTCTCGCCGAAATCGATGCGCGCATGGGACTGAGTAAAACATCATTTGCTCAGATTATTCGAGATGTTTATTATGTAGAGCGCTTTACTGTAAAAAACTACATTGACACTCAGCAGGAGCATGCTCTAGTAACAATCTACGACACCGGGCGAAATGGAACGCAAACAGTTGAATTACTGAATAGGTTGGGCGTTGATGTGCTCAGAGCCAACCTGCTTGATGCAACGACCATCAATATGGCACCAGATCAGTATCGTAAGCTTACGGAAATAGCACCATATCTCGTTGCCATGTCTCTCAAGGATGCTTTGGAGCTGAAATTCGAACCGAATTCCGAACAAGTCGATGACCTATTCACACCCTCGATTCCAATACCAACGAACGAACCAATTGTCGGAGTAATTGACACTTGTTTCGATTTGAAGAACGCTTACTTCTCCGAATGGGTGGAATATCATGATGAACTCAATCCTCAAATCGACACAACTTGGGAAGACCTCGTCCATGGTACCGAGGTCTCGTCGCTCATAGTCGATGGTCCGACGTTGAATCCAACGCTCGATGACGGTTGCGGCAGATTCCGAGTCCGCCACTTCGCTGTTGCCCGAAATGGTCACAACAGCTCCTTCACTGTTATGAAAACGATTCGCAACATCGTGGCCAGCAATCCTGATATTAAAGTATGGAATCTGAGCCTTGGATCACGTCTGGAATCCCCCGAAAATACGATTTCACCCGAAGCCGCAATGCTGGATAAACTGCAAAACGAATATGACATCGTTTTCGTAGTGGCGGGGACCAATAAAACACAAGAGGACAACCCGACCCAACCCAAACGCATTGGAGCACCGGCCGATTCCATCAATTCACTTGTTGTCAATGCCACTTCCATTCTTAAAGAACCCGCAAGCTATACCAGGGAAGGCCCTGTACTGAACTTTTTCCGCAAGCCAGATATTTCCTGCTTTGGAGGCGATGACACTGAGCAGATGGCAGTGTGGTCACCACAAGGTGTGACCTTGACTGCAGGAACATCGTTCGCAGCTCCTTGGATTACACGGAAAATGGCATATCTGATATACGTAATGCATTTCCCACGAGAAACAGCAAAAGCCATGCTCATTGACGCGGCCTCAGGATGGGAGAAAATCTCAGCCGACAACATCAAGGTCGGATATGGCATAGTCCCCACCAAGATCGAGGACATTCTGACCACCCCCTCGAACGAAATACGGTTCGTTCTGGAAGGCGCAGTCACCTCTTTCGAAACGTACAACTACCGCATACCAGTGCCAATGGTAAATGGAAAATATCCATATATGGCGAGAGCCACACTTTGCTATTTTCCAAAGTGCAACGCTAGACAAGGCGTTGATTATACTTCCACAGAACTGGACTTTCATTTTGGGCGCATGAGAGAGAAAGGCATCGACTCACTGAACAATAACATTCAGGGCGATCCAACTGCATATGCTTACGAGGGCGACGCTCGGAAACTGTACCGAAAATGGGACAATGTAAAACACGTCAGCGATATTGAGAAAAGCCGTTTCCAGCCACGTATTTCTCATGGGATTCCCTACTGGGGATTCAAGATTCGCAAAACCGAGCGGTTCGATCCGTCAATCGATGAGCATGGGACCGTGGGCAGCAACGCCGGGGACGGTCTTCGCTTCGGCATTGTGGTGACTCTGCGCGGTATGGACGGACGCAATCGATTCGAAGAATTCAAACAGCGCTGTCAACTCCAGACAGAGCCCTGGATCGTCGAAGAAATCGACGTGCATTCCAACATCGAACTCTATCAGGAATCAGACGTAGAAATTGATTTCGATGAAGACAAGGACGCCTGAGACAGCAAACTTGCTCTTCGGCAATGTTCAGATTCTTATGCCAAAACTATAAGAGGGGGTAAGAATCTGAACAATGTCTAGAATTCGGCGTCATTCGGAATAATCCTTCGAATTCTGCACATTTCAAACGATAAGAGGATGACATGCAACCTTACAACTTCGAACCTGCCTGCTGGGCTACGGATAAAGATGGTCTAGACAATATCAACGAATGTCCGCTCGGCTTGCTTTCCTTTGATGGGAAGAACGCCCCTGAACTAAACATTCTCCGAGGTCATCTCATTTCGGAATCCGCACCAACGGAAAACGGGGGGCAATGCTTTTGCCCTCGATTTCAGCAGGAAAGCAGTCTTTGGCTATTCGAATGACAACAAAGACTATGTACTAAGGGATGTTCATGGGACTAACGCCATCCCCTTCTCACAAGCCTTCATACAGCAAAAGCTTCAGGGAGAATCAATAATTGTTGCTAACCAACGAATTGACTATAACCCCTCAATATCAGAATTGACAGTTGATCTGTCTGGTTTTAGCGAATGGATCAGAACATGTTTTTACCGCGAATCCTATAAAACAACCAAGGATGGCAATCACGAACTCAAGTTCACCTATGTCCCAGAAGATGCTCATGACATCCCTCTTTATAAAGGCGATGGTTTTGAAGTCTATGCGAGGCATTACATCAAGACAGGGAATACCCCTAACGTCCTCAACGAATTTTCATTCAGGGAAACATGGCGACTGAACTTTAAGATAATGAAATCTGAGGGGATGCCATTAGATGATATCCTCAATAATCTTTTTGAACCGTTCGAACGATTACTTACATTCTGTATGGGCTTTCCTGGGAACATCGAAGAAATAACATTCACAGGCGTTAATCCAGCAGTCCAGGGGCAATACTTTGATCGCTATGTCCCCGGTGAAGAGGACGAAGTCGGCAGGCTTGCGGTCAATATGCCATTGCCCTATCCAGAAATAAGCAATCGTTTCCAAAACATTGCCGATAAATGGATGAACGCAAAAGGATATGCGCTGAAGGCATGTGATGCTGCCTCCGCGTTGCTGGGGAAATGGGATAAGGCGTCAGATGTAATGTTTCAGTTGGGAGCTCAAAGTTTCGAAGCTACTTCACGCATCTGGAATGACCTTAGCAAACCTTCTGCCGAAGAATTCAACGAAAAGAGAGACCGCGTACTAGAGAACATCAGCGACAAAGAACTCCGAGATTGGGTCCAAAACAGACTTAAGCCCCAGAAATAAGTGACATCAGGCGAGCATGCTAAAAACCTCTGGTCGAAACTAGGAGATTTCGCAGACACAGTCATTCCTAATAGTGAGTTGTTCCTGAAGCAACATCGAGTAAGCAGAAATACCTATACCCACATGCAGGAATCCGACGACCTTAATCTTTTGACTGGAAGCAATTTGTACTGGCATGCACGTGCAGTCCAGGTACTCCAGTATGGAGCGGTATTGCTCTATCTCGGTTTTCAGCCAACTGAAATACTGTCAATCTTCCAAAAACATAATTTCATGACAAGCTTTATCAGCAAGTTACAAAACATATATGCACAAGTAGAGCAGCAAGATGATGATGCCAAATGATGACGTTCCATGAGGGGTACTAGTAATACCAGCCCTTACGATTCCGTCAAGAAAATCCGTGCGACCAACACAAAGTTGGCCACACGGATTTTGGTTATGAGGACTGTCACAGGAACATTGAAAAACAAATGGCCGGAACGCCCGTCACGAGGACAGGACTCCGGGAACAAGCCCTCGGAAACGAACCCCTGTCAGTTCTTCTGGTTGGGGACGAGCATGATCTCGCCGTCGGCTATGCCCTTGAGGTGCTGGCCGTAGGGGCTCTTGCCGTAACGATCCGCGGACTCCATGAGCTCGTCGCGCGTGATCCAACCGTTCTCGTAGGCGATCTCCTCCACGATCGCGATTGGCAGACCCTGCGCACGCTGCACGGTACGCACGAACTCACCAGCCTCGAACAACGAATCCATCGTACCCGTATCCAACCACGCGTAACCACGACCCAACGTACGCACGTTCAGCATGCCCGCATCCAAATACATACGGTTCAAGTCAGTGATCTCCAACTCACCACGCGCACTCGGCTTCACCCACTTCGCGTACTCGACCACGTGCTCGTCGTAGAAGTACAGGCCGGTCACCGCGTAATGCGACTTCGGATGGGCCGGCTTCTCCTCGATGGACACGGCCTTCCTGTCCTCGTCGAACTCGACCACGCCATACCGTTCCGGATCGTCGACATAATAGCCGAACACGCTCGCGCCCTCGCCGGACTCGGCCTTCGCGACCGCGCCGCGCAGGGTCGCGCCCAGACCATTGCCGTAGAAGATGTTGTCGCCCAACACCAGCGCGCATGGCTCGCCCGCGATGAACTCCTCACCCAACAGGAACGCCTGCGCGAGACCATCCGGAGACGGCTGCACCTTATACGAGAACCGCACCCCGTAATGCGAACCATCACCCAGAAGACGCTGGAAATTCGGCAGATCCTTCGGCGTGCTGATGATCAGGATGTCACGGATCCCGGCCATCATCAGCACGCTGAGCGGATAGTAGATCATCGGCTTGTCGTATACCGGCAGCAGCTGCTTCGACGTGACCGTGGTCAGCGGATACAACCTCGTGCCCGAACCACCGGCAAGAATAATGCCCTTCATGTGGATTCCCCTTCTCTATTGCGTATTGTCAGATGCCGGGCGGCCCCGCGAAGAGAGCCGCCCAAGCATGGTCCGCTACTTGTTCAGTTCCTTGGTAACGTATGCCTTGAGGGACTCCTCCCAATCAGGCACTTTCAACCCCGTCGCCTCGATCTTTGCCAGATTCAGCGCGGAATACGTCGGACGCTGACTCACCGGGTTCTTCGCGTTCGCGAAATACTCCGCGGTCGAGATTGGCTCGACCTTGTTGCCGTTCCCGTTCGCCAGATCGAACACCTCGCGCGCAATCTCGGCCCAGGACTTCACCGCGCCGGAACCCGTCAGATCATACGTGCCATACGCGGCGTCCGAACCGAGCAGGTGGAAGATCGCGTCGGCCATATCCCTGGTGAACGTGAGACGCCCGTACTGGTCGTCCACCACCGTCACCTTCTCCAATTCGCCCTTCGCGACCCTGCCGGACAGGCCCATCATGGTCTTCACGAAGTTATGCCCCTCGCCGATCACCCAACTCGAACGCAGGATGTAATGACGCGGCGCGTTCGAAACCGCGATATCACCCGCGGCCTTCGACTGCCCATACACGCCCAACGGAGCGAACCCCTCCGACTCGTCATGCATCTCGCGCGTCCCATCGAACACATAATCCGAGCTCACGTGCACCAACGTGATGTTATGCTCACGAGCCACACGCGCCAGCAACGCCGGACCCTGCGCGTTGGCCTTCCATGCCAGAGCGCGCCCCTCCGGGGTCTCGGCCTTGTCTACCGCGGTGTACGCGCCCGCGTTGATGATCGTGCCGTACAGCGACCAGTCGAACTGGTCGTACTGCGCGGGGTCGGAGAAGTCGAACGTGTCGATGTCGTTGAACTCGAAACCCTCCAAACCATGGCTCTCCACGTAGGCACGGATCGCATGGCCCAACTGGCCATTGCAACCCGTCACCATCGTGCGACGCGGGGCCATCGGCTTCGCGTCCTTCAACATGGGATGGTGCAGGTCCGCCTCGGACCGTTCCGAATCCTCCAACGGAATCGGCCACTGGATGTCCAACTCCGGGTCGGCGAGATTCACGAACGTGTACGTCTTCTTCTGCTCCAGACTCCAATGCGCGTTCACCAGATACGTGTACACGGTACCGTCTTCGAGCGCCTGGAAGCTGTTGCCCACGCCACGCGGCACGTAGATCGCCTTCGATGGATCCAATATGGTCGTGTACACCTGGCCGAACGAGTCGCCGGGACGCAGGTCCACCCACGCGCCGAACACGCTACCGGCCGCAATCGAGATGTACTTGTCCCACGGCTCGGCGTGGATGCCACGCGTCACGCCCTTCTTCGCGTTGAAACTGATGTTGTTCTGCACCGGACCGAAATCAGGCAACCCCAACGCGGTCTGCTTCGCACGCTGCCAGTTCTCCTTGAACCAACCACGATTATCACCATGCACCGGCAGATCAAACACCACCAGGCCCGGGATGTTCGTCCCCACGGCCCTCAAATCCTTCTCAAAATCCATGAAATCCATCTTTCCTATGCGTTTTCTATTCTGCACAAAACAGCACACAGAATAGAAGAACCGCTATTTTTCAACACTTTTATTCTGCAAAACGACTGTTCCTATTCTGCAAAACCGATTTATTTCGCAGAATAGGACGGCAGGACAGTCTTCCAAACATCTGCCATCGAACACCTATGTCACACCCCACGCTAACATGGGATAGTGCAATAGGGACCGCGCCTTCGAGGCGCGGTCATTTTTTATGCCTATTCTCCCCTCACTGTCCCTGACGCTTGTACCGGGCCTCGGTCGCGGCCTTCGCCGGCTCCCACCACGCACGGTTCTCGGTGTACCATTCGATCGTCTGCGCGAGGCCCGACTCGAAATCCGTATGCTTCGGCGTCCAGCCGAGCTCGGTGCGCAGCTTGGTCGAATCAATCGCGTAGCGGCGGTCATGGCCCGGACGATCCTTCACCCAGTCGAACGCGTCCTCGCTCTGGCCCATCATCCTCAGGATCATGCGAAGCACAGTGATGTTATTCTGTTCACCGTCCGCGCCGATCAGATACGTCTCACCGATACGGCCCTTCGTCAGGATCGTCCACACGCCCGAGCTGTGGTCCTCGGTGTGGATCCAGTCGCGCACGTTCTCTCCCTTGCCGTACAGCTTCGGACGCTGACCGTCCAGGATGTTCGTGATCTGACGCGGGATGAACTTCTCCACATGCTGGAAAGGCCCATAATTGTTCGAGCAGTTCGAGATCGTCGCGCGGATCCCGTACGTGCGCGTCCACGCGCGCACCAGCATGTCGCTCGCGGCCTTGGTGGAGCTGTACGGGCTGGACGGATGGTACGGCGTATGCTCCGTGAACCTGGCCGGATCATCCAACGCGAGATCCCCGTACACCTCGTCCGTGCTCACGTGGTGGTAGCGGATGTCGTACTTCCTGACCGCCTCGAGCAGACGGAACGTGCCCTCCACATTCGTCCTCAAAAACGGTTCCGGATCCGCGATGGAATTATCGTTATGCGACTCGGCCGCATAATGCACGATCGCGTCATGACCAGGCACGATCCGGTCCAGCAGATCCGCATCGCAGATATCGCCCACGACCAGTTCCACACGATCCTCGGGCAGACCCGCGATGTTCTCCGGATTACCCGCGTACGTGAGCTTGTCCAAAACGGTCACATGCACGTCCGGATGATGGTCAACCACGTAATGCACGAAATTCGACCCGATGAAACCACAACCACCGGTCACGATAATGTTCTTGGGAATAAACGTCTTTTCAACCATACCCCCGATTTTACAACGACCCATCCACCTCCACCCCATACGGTGTCATGCGTAAATTTTCCGAAAAAAAGAAAACGTTTTATGTATATATTTCATACAACCTTTATCCAATAGCCCCGAACTCACGTTTGCATCCACTGAAAATTTTTGCAAACCCCTTTTCAATACTCCCTCACACCACAACTTGCAATCGTTACGCATTCCGCATCCACAAATTGCCATTCAATCGGGGGCTACCCCTGCAAAAACAACGGCAAGTTTTTGCAAAAATCATTGTTATTGCAGCAACGATTTTCGTTGACATTCTGCCATTTTCCACTCTTTAGCACTCTGCAAAAGGTATAGAATATACAGCATACGTTCGCAATAGAGCAAACGTTATCAGGGAAGATAAACCCCCGTCATAAGGGGCCGTCAGTAAGGAACAAAGGAGTCATGAAACATCGGAAACCCGCACCGACCTGGCATAGGCTGGGGCTGAAGATTAGCAAGAAAGTGGTGGTCGGCATCACCGCCGCGGCGACCGCCTTCGGCGGACTGGCAATCGCCAGCACCGCAGCACAGGCCAGCACCGATCGCGACAGCTACGCCGACACCGTTGAAAACACCACGTTCGAACAGGCGCGCAAGCATTACGGACTGGCGCAGCAAATGAGCGAGGGCGCCACCCTGCATGCATGGGAGTGGAGCTTCAAAACCATTGAGGAAAACATCCCCGCTATTGCCGAAGCCGGTTACACCTCCGTGCAGACCGAGCCGATTTCCGCTATTCATAACGGCGGCAAGGGCATGATCTTCACCGAGAACTGGTACTACGTGTATCAGCCGACCGACACCACCATCGGCAACTGGGTGATGGGCACCGAAGATGATCTGAAGAGCCTGTGCGACACCGCGCATAAGTACGGCGTGCGCATCATCATCGATGTGGTGGCCAACCACATGACCGCCACATGGAACGCCATCGCCGACCGTTGGAAGAAGAGCGAGTATTATCATCACGACTGCAACGACGGCAACGTGCAGGACTGGAACAACCGCTATCAGGTGACCCACTGCAAGCTGCTCGGCCTGTATGACATCAACACTGAGAACACCGAAACCGCCAACATGATGCACGATTTCCTCGTGCAAGCGGTCAACGACGGTGTGGACGGGTTCCGTTTCGATGCGGCCAAGCACATCGAACTGCCGGACGAGTATAACGGCTCCCAGTATTGGAACATCATTCTTAACAATGGCGCGCAGTTCCAATACGGCGAAGTGTTGCAGGATTCCATCTCCCGCGATAGCGACTATGCAAAGCTGTTCTCCAGCCACAGCAAGAACGGCGGCGGCGTCACCGCATCCTCCTACGGCAGCAAGCTGCGCGGAGCCCTGAATTCGAAGAACCTGAACGCCGGCACCCTGTCCGATTGGAGCAACTCCGCCAGCCCGAGCAATCTTGTCTCTTGGGTGGAATCGCATGATAACTATTCCAATAGCGATAGGGAATCCACCGGCATGAGCGAGTGGCAGATGACCATGGGCTGGGGCGTGATCGGTTCCCGCTCCCAGACCATGCCGCTGTACTTCGACCGCCCGGTCGGCTCCGGCGGCAGCCAGCCGCAGTTCGCCGAGAAAAGCAAGCTCGGCGATGCCGGTGCGGATTCTTGGAAAGATCCGCAGGTCGTGGCGGTGAACCACTTCCGTAATACCATGAACAACAACAAGGCTTCGGAGTATCTGCGCAACTGCAGCGCGAATTCCTGCCTCATGGTGGAACGCTACATCAAGGACGGCAACTTCAAGAACGACGGCGTGACCATCACCAACATGGGTGATACGCAAGAGTTGTCCGGCACTGCCACCAACCTTGACGACGGCACTTACAAGGACCAGGTCTCCGGCGGTACCATCACCGTTTCCGGCGGCAAGATCACTTCCGGTTCCGCTCCCGGCGGCAAGATCAGTGTGTTCTTCACCGACAATTCCGGTTCGGTCTCCGCAACCCCGGGCGACAGCTCGTTCAAGACGGACACCACTACCGTTACCCTGAATGCGAACAATGTCACCGATGCCACTTACACCACTTCGGAGGGCAAGTCCGGCTCGTATCAGGATGGCGACACCATCACCATCGGCGCTTCCACGGCGATCGGTGACACCATCACCGTGAAGCTGCAGGGCAAGGATGCGGATGGCCAAACGGTCTCCGCAACATACAAGTACACGAAGAAGGATCCGGCCGCCACAAGCACGGCTTATGCGAAGAAGCCGAGTGCGTGGAGCAACCTGTACGCCTATGTGTATGTAGACGATTCGAGCGCCACCACTTTGAAGGAAAATGCGAAGTGGCCGGGCGAGCCGATGACACAGGTCGCTTCGGGAGACACTTGCGGCAAGGATGACGAGTACAAGTATGAGATTCCCGACGATCTCGAGGGAAGCAATACTCGCATCATCTTCAACGATGGCAATGCCACGAATACCCAGAAGTACCCTGCCGACACCACCGAAGGCGTAGATGCCGCTGGCCTCAAGATCGACGGCAATTACGCTTGGGACGGCAACACTTCGTCCGGCACCTGGGAGGCCCGCAATTGCGTGATCATCCCGACCAAGTCCGTGAAGATTGATCAGGGCGACTACTCCGTGGATCTGTCCGAGGGCGTGACCACGAAGCAGTTGACAGCCACGACCGATCCGAAGGGCGCGTCCGTGAGCTGGAGCTCGTCCGACAAGGACGTGGCGACCGTCAGCCCGAAGGGTCTGGTCACCCCGAGGAAGGCCGGCAAGGCCACGATCACCGCGAAGTCCGGGACCAAGACCTCGTCGATCACCGTGACCGTGACCGGTGAGCTTCCGCCGGACCCGGTCGCGAAGAACACCGTCTACGCTTCGAAGCCCTCGGGCTGGGGCAAGATCTACGCGTACGTGTACACGGGCGACGGCGCGACCGCGGCGAACAACGCGGCCTGGCCGGGCGTGGAGATGACCGCCCCGAGCGCGACCGACGGCTGCCAGCAGACCGACCTGTACAAGTACGTGGTCCCGGACGACCTCGCCAAGGGCGCGAAGGTGATCTTCAACGACGGCGGCAGCCAGCAGTATCCGGGATCCCGCCAGCCGGGCCTGGACTACGACGGCGGCATCGTGAAGTGGGACGGCTCCTCCGCGGCCCTGGCCGCGGTCGAGTGCGAGACCACCATCCCGGTCACGTCCGTCTCGGTCTCTGGTGATGGTGTGAAGGACGGCAAGCTGAGCCTGAAGTCGGGCGCGAGCGTGCAGCTGACGGCCACCGTGAACCCGTCGAACGCGACGGACCGGAAGGTCTCGTGGACGAGCTCGGACTCGAGCGTCGCGAACGTGATGGGCACGGGCG
>ENA-OPVH01000621-OPVH01000621.1-human-gut-metagenome-genome-assembly--contig:-NODE-621-length-22146-cov-6.490426_pt1 | contig 22146 bp, 20 predicted proteins | sample MGYA00241494_ERZ501980 | MGnify/ENA primary metagenome ERZ501980 (study PRJEB25962, sample SAMEA1964914) | human gut metagenome | biome: human gut; feature: human-associated habitat; material: faeces... | reverse complement strand
TCACCACGCCGATGCGGCTCTTGCCCTCGCCGCCGTTGCCCTTGAGCAGCATCATCACCTGCCCGCGGTTTGTCGGAATCAGGCAGTAGCCGAGGTATTCCTGCAAGGTGAGGATGTCCTCCGCTTCCAGAAGGTCGGACAAAAACCGCAGCCATGTCACCGGCTGCGGCGCGCTGGGGTCATATCGGATGGGAAGCCGGTTGCGGCAGAATTCCTTTTCGGCACGAAACTCACCATTGAGAAACAGCGTGCCGTTGGCAACGTGGATGCGATCTTCCTGAATGGGCAGCTCCGGCGTGTAGGCTTCCAGCCTGAGCGTTTCCAGCAGGCTGGTGGCGCGGCGGGCCGCGCCGCTGGTGAAATGGGGACGAAGCATCTCGTAAATCTGCTTGCGAATGCCCTCTTCGTCAGCAACGCGGCCCTCCACGGTGAAAAAGCTGCCGTCCACGCAGACCATCGGGTGCGCCGACAGAAAGTCCTCGCAGAACAGGACTTCGTTGAAGTGCTTGTCCTGCATCCAGCGCGGCGGTTCATTTCGTTCCATGTGATTCCTCCCTGATCTGCCGGTTTCGCGCCTCCATCCGCATGAGCCGATCGTCCTTCTGCAAGTCGGCCACCACCTCGGCGCGCTCCTGCGGCGTGCCGCAGGCCAGAATGTCCAGCATATTCCCGATGCGCTCGAGCATATGGCAGCCTTCCGCATAGCGCGGGTCGATGGCGTCCTCCGGCGATTGCGGCGCGCAGTTTTCCTTCCAGTCCTGCAAGATTTGCAGGTAGTCTCCCAGCACGCGGAAGCTTTCCCGCTCGGCTTCCGCCTGCGATTTCCCGCGCTGTAGCTTTGCGAGAATGGACGGCTTCTGCCCGGCGATGCCGAAATCCGCCGCCAGCTTTTTCGCCGCGTCATAGCTGCTCAGGCCGAACAGCCTTGCCGCAAGGTCGATCACATCGCCGCTTGCCCCGCAGCCGAAGCAGTAGAAGTAGTCCTCGTTCAGCTTCATGCTGGGCGTGCGGTCGGCGTGGAAGGGGCAGCAGACCATGCCGCCTTGCTGGATCGGCAGCCCGTACCGCTCCGCCGCCATGCGAGGGGTAACGGCAGCCTTCACGGTATCAAATAGGTTCATAGGCATTTTCTCCTTTCAGATTTTCTGACAAATTTTCCTTGTCACCTGAATATACGGAGAAAAGGTCTTAGACCGACGAAATCAGGCACTTATGCAAGCAAATAGTAAAAGCCTCCTGCTTTCTTGCAAAAATGCAAGAGCACGGGAGGCTTTTGTCGAGAGAATATTCAAGTCATTTCGCAAAACAATTATAGAACATTTGTACTAGATTTGATGCCGAGTATGTGCTATACTGAATTTACAATATCTGCTTGGCGCAGGATTTTTACTGGAATCGGAGGCGATATGTTCATGAGCAACGAATCGGTATTTCTCCCCGCGGCTGTCCGTGACCGCATTTGGGATCTGTTGAAGGAGCGGAAGGTTACGCAGGCCGAGCTTGCCACAAGAATCGGCTGCTCGGAGAGTTCGCTGAGCCGCTTCATCAGCGGCAAAACGGACAAGCTGGGCGACGAAAATATCATCCGCATCGCCCGCGCGTTTGATGTGTCCACCGACTTCCTCTTGGGCGAGGTGGATGAGCCGGATCGCAAAAACTACGACATCTCAGAGCTGGGTCTTTCGGTTGACGCGGCGCGGAATCTCTACACGCAGAAGGTCAACCCCAAAATCGTCAGCTACCTTTTGGAAAGTCCGCAGTTTGCCGACACTACATACCAGATCGCCCGGTATCTGGACAACGAGCTGACCGCCGGATTTGCCGCGCAGAATCAGCTCTATTCGATGGTTTCGTCCATGCTGAGCACAGCGCCACAGGCCGCAGATGAGGTCAAAAGCCTGCGGACGCCCATCGATCAGGCGGATTTGAGCTCCATTCAAAGCTCCTTCATGAAGGCCGTCCGCGCCGTAAAAAAGGAAGCCGAGGTGGAGATGCCGCCCACGCGCCAGCTTACGGCGCAGGCGATGAAGAGCATCTATGCAGAGCTGACCAAGGGCGGCAAAAAGCTGAACCGGAAAATCACAAAGGAGCAGATTGCGGACGCGGTGATGGCCTCCGTTTCCCATCTGCCCGGTGTTGACACGGCACAGGTCAGGAAGTTGTTCCTCTCCATGGCCGGAACGGCGGCAAGCGATGAATCCGACCAGCATGACCAATGAGCAGCTCTGCGCGTTGGCTCAAAAGGGCGATGAAATTGCGCGTGAGCTTCTTGTGGAGAAGAACATGGGCTTCATCGTTCAGACGGCTGACCTTGTATACCGGAGTTCGTCGCTGGAGGGCAGCGACCTGAACATCGATGTGGACGATCTGGTGCAGGAAGGCAGCATCGGTCTGTTGCGTGCTGTCGACGGTTTTGACCCGGCGCGGAAGCTCAAGTTCCTGACCTATGCCGCGCCTGCCATCAAGAACGCCATGCTCGACCTCGTACATACGGCGCAGATGTCCTTCGAGCATCGCATGACGACTGCGAAAATAAAGGACGGCGTGAAGGGGCTTGGCCTTGAGCGTGTGTACCTTGATGAGATTCTGCCCGGCGATGAGCGGCTGCTGCGGATCGAGGCGATTGCAGATCCGTATGTGCTACCTCCGGAACAGGCCTATATCAAGGCGGAGACCCTGTGGGAACTTTATGCGGCGCTGGACAAGCTGGAGCCGCGGGAGCAGACGTATCTGCTGTATCGCTTCGGATTCACGGATGATATCGAGCATACGCTAATCGGCACAGCGATTCATTTTCATCTCAGCGAGAGCAGGGCGAAGAAGCTGGAAGACAAGGCGATGGACAACCTCTGGCTGGAGCTGCCGTGGTGGTTTTAGTGCGCAACGCTGCAGCGGGACGGGGGCTTTATATACCTCTGCCTCCTTTTCCGGCCAGTCGGATTTTGCTTCTCAAAAATCCTGTATTTGTGTCGTAACCCACGTCACAAAATCCGTCTGTCCTACTGCCGCAGAAAAGCGTTTGTCGCCACACTCTGCCACACCGCAGAGTATGCCGCCACACCTTTTCCGCGTCAGCCGGAAGCAAAGGTATAACACACTAGACTTTCCTGCGGAAAATCGTGTGCCAACAGGGATGCTGCGCGCCCCTATTGGAAACCCAGCTGCAAAGAGATGTTCCCTTTGCAATCCCTCATTTTCCTCGCAGGTGCATATACAAACTGCAAAAATGCAGCTTGTCATGCCTGCTCGGAAAATGCAAAAGGAAGCCTGCGCAGGTGCGTGGCACAGACTTCCTTTTGGACGGGAATGCAGAAGAATGGGAAGCGGTTTCTTCTGCATTCCCGCGATCCGCGCGGCGGGGACGCGGGAAAACGGCTTAAAATAGACGCCATAGTTATGAGTGCTTCTAAAATTAAGTGGATTGCCATTTTGCAAAAAAGCTGTATAATAATCTAGCTAGCTGGGGGGGATTGATTATATGGCAGTGCAGAAGAAAAGTATATTGAATAATTTCAAGGATGTATTGGGTCAGTACTGTGCTATCAATCAATTTATCGAATTATCGAAGCGATGCTTTGTTGCAGATCATGAAGAGGATATGGCAACTAGAGAATCATTTATTGCCCTCGCCACTCGTAATTCGATAGCTTTAACAGATTACAACGCAGAAAATATGGTCAATGCTATCTCAAGAAGCTATATTGTCAACGTCAATCTATGCTTTGAAACATTTTTGAAAGATATCTGTACTCAAGTAAGGCAATACGGAAAGGGTGCATACCACGACAAAACAAAGGATGAATCATGGCTAAAGTGTGCTACACATAATATAATACCGGGTAACTTGCCTGTGGATATACAAGCGCTGTTTGACCTGTGCGAATATTATCGCCTAATTAGAAATTCTGCGGTGCACGATTTGTGCGAGATTGATGATCATCTCAAAGAGTACAAGAAACTACAAGGATATGATTTCAAGGTAGAGACTAAATTTGCAAGATTGTCAGCACCAAACGATTATAATAACATATCGTTTGATGATTTTGTAATGTTTGCTCGCTCATGCGTTGAACTAGCCACATATCTGTTTAATCACATTTCGTATGACTATGAAAAAATCATATTAAATGTGCCTGCTTCTCAGAAAGCGATTTGGAAGAAATACTCAAAGGAACGGCGCGAACGGGCTATCTTGGCATTCATAAATACTTCATTCGCAATTGATGATACTCTGAGTGCAGAGATAGAGCATCTAGCCGATATAATAATGGCTCAATAGTCTTATGGAAAGACGCCCCCCTTCATAAGTGCATTTGTTAAAATGCACTTATGAAGGGGGAAACTGTGGTTCGAGTCCACATTGAGCCGCCAGAAAACAAGGGAGTACCAAATTGGTACTCCTTTGCTATATGAGTTTATTATTTCGGTTCAAGCCCAGAAGAGAAAGTTTGCCTCTGAGAATCATTGGCGTCACGCTTTTCTGCATCCTTTTGTGCCGTCTATATCCTGTCGAAGCGCTGCGTCTGTCGGTTATACAGATATCCACGATAATCAAAAGTATCGTAATCGGCTCTCGTTTTCGAGTTAAAGCAATTCCCGAAAATGAGCAAATACTCCTCATCGTTGCCTTTCACAAAAGCTTTGACCTCCTGCATCCAGTGGGCGATAAAGGCGAGCTTTTCCCAGTCGGTTGTTTCGCGCTCATCACAGTAGTTATAGCTGATGACCACCTTGAGTGGGCACTTGACGTGAATCAGCTTGATGACCTCATCCGTCCAGTCCTGCTTGGAGTTCTCATGTTCCACGGCAAGCTCCAAATCCCACAGATGCGCGCGCAGCTTTAACTTTGCATCTTGTGCTGCCTTTTGCATCTTCTGATAGCGGGTTATCCAGCCGACTGTACCCTAACTTGGGTCCTGACTTGTACCTCATCCTGTTCCGAGGACCCAAGTTCTAACGCGTGCTGCGGTCATTCATCAATTTTGAGGTGCCGAAGCATATGCTAAAAGCGCGGTTTTTGCGTTCGATTTTGAAATTCTCGTCATTCTATAAGATTTAAAACAAAAAACTTGTTTATTTCTTATTTATGGGTTATACTACTTGTGGAGGTGTTTGAACATGAAACTTCTTCGAGTAGTCGCAAGCAATTTTAAGAATTGCTGTGATAACTTCACCATTGACTTTATAGCGAAATCCAAAAAGACATCTGAAGACAAAGAGTATGAGCTGCAAGCCGTTGCCGATGAGCTTTATGTATTTAACACGGTCGCTTTCGTTGGAAAGAATGCTTCCGGCAAAACAACCGCTGTTGATCTGCTCGATTGCTGCTATTCCATTCTCGGCGATTTCTGTCTGGAGAATAAGCATTATTCCTATGACGGAATCAAATTGGAGCTTATCTTCTATCACGAGGGCGTTATCTACAGATACCGCACCGAGCTTGCTGCCAGCACAACACTCAATAACAAGGCGAGCTTTGTGAACCAAACTCTTGAGAGAAAGAAGTATTACAAGTCCAAAATCAAGAGCATCTATGCGGACGATGATTTTGAACCGGTATCCAACATTGGCGCTCTTCCGGAGGATACCTCCATCGTCTTCTTTGTCCTCCAGAAAAAAGAGACACGCGCAGTCTATTTTGACAGCGATGGAGCGGGTGCCGACACCTATCAGTTGATGTTCAAGGCACTCAAAAAGTATAAAATCCCGCTCTCGATGCTCTCACATATTCTCCGGATTTTCGATGAGAACATTCATGAAATCTCCATGAAGGATGAGCACAACTTCCGTTTGAAGTTTGAGGGCGATCAGGCCGGAGATCAAATCATGTCCGACAAGGAGATGCTCTACTTTCTTTCCAGCGGTACGACTAAGGGCATGCTTCTCTACACCTTTGTTGCCGCATCTCTCCTATATGGGTTTGATCTGATTATCGATGAGGTTGAAAATCACTTCCACAAAACGCTGGTTGAAAATATGCTTAGTCTCTACAAGGACAAGTCGGTCAATCGCCGCAATGCCACGCTGATTTTCACGACGCACTACTGCGAGGTTCTGGATCTATTTAATCGTCAGGACAACATCTGGATTTCCAAAGCGAACGGCAAAGTATCGCTGAGCAACATGTATGACACTTACGATCTTCGTCCTGAACTGCTGAAAAGCAAGCAATTCTACAACAATGCCTTCCAGACCTCCGTTAACTACGAAGATCTGATGAGGCTGAAGAAGGAGCTGATGCGCACGTGAAGGTCCTTGTCATGTGTGAAGGCCCCAATGAAAAGGCTGTTGTGGAGATGCTGCTGGATGCAGGACGCCTGAAGTTTTCAAGAGATGATCTGGTTGTCTTGAATGTGTACCACGCCCGGCAGCTTACCTCCCCAATTATCAGAACGAACTTGAACATCTATACCGGAGACTTTGAAGTGTACCGCATTGGTGATACGCTGACAGACAAACTTTCTGTTCCCGCCGACTATCGAGACCGAATTAAAGGAATCAGAAAGTTCTGTACCAAGCCGGAGCTCGAAATGCTCATCCTAATCGCAGAGGGAAAAGATGCTGAGTTTGAGAAGGTCAAGGCCGGAAGGAACCGTATAGACGCAAAGGCATTCTGCAAAGCGAATGTGGTCTATAACCGTAAGCACTATGACAACAGCACACAGTTTTACTGGGACTATTTCGGCTCGGACATTGATACGCTTGTTGATGTCATCAAAAGATACAAGCAAACGCACGGTGCTCATAGAAAGGACGAAGGGTATCTGGCGGATTTATTGAGATAAACGCAAGAAGGCTTGACGTGCTGCGTCAAGCCTCCTTGCGTTTATCAGCCATTTCCCCCCCCATTTCACCCCTCCCGAATCCTCATGCTCTCACTCTCATCCTCCGTCACTATGTACAATCCAGTCCCCATCTTTTTGACAGATCCAGCATGGCGGAGCAGAATCTTTCCCACCGTGCCAATGTTATCTGCGACGGGTCGCCCTCGCGGATACGAAGTGTCCGACGGATCTCCTTGGGGATGACGACGCGCCCAAGATCGTCGATGCGCCGGACGATACCAGTTGCCTTCATAGTGGCTCCTCCAATGCTTTTCATTTTGCCCCGGTTTTGGCTGCAAGGCTATTGTTTGCAAAGAAAGGAGAAATATTCAGGCGCACGCCGCCGCCGGGCTGTGCGCATAAAAAAAGCCAAAGCCGCGCGAGACGGCTTTGGCTTTTTTGTTTTGATGGATATTCCGCGCGGCGGGATGCCGCTCAGTCCTCCTTGTCCTGCGGCAGCAGGATGTTCAGCACCATGGCGAGCAGCGTGGCGGGGACGATGCCGGAGCCGCCGAAGATGTAGGTCATCCACGTCGGCATCATGGCCTGCACCGCCGTGACGGAGCCGATGCCGTAGCCCAGGCCCAGCGCCACCGCGACGATGGTGGCGTTGCGGCCCTTCAGGCGCTGCGTGGTCAGCAGATTGATGCCGGAGATGACAATGGAGGCGAACATGATGACCGCCGCGCCGCCCAGCACCGGCTGCGGCATGACGGAGATGATCGCGCCGATCTTGGGGAACAGGCCCGCCAGCACCAGAATGCCGGCGCCCATCGCGATGGCAAAGCGGTTGACCACCTTGGTCATGCCCACAAGACCCACGTTCTGGCTGAAGGAGGTGTTCGGCAGCACGCCGAAGAACGCCGCCAGCGAGGAGCCGAAGCCGTCGCAGATCACCGCGCCGGAAAGCTCCTTGTCGGTTGCCTCACGGTCAAGACCGCCCTGCACGACGCCCGCCGTGTCGCCCACGGTCTCCACAGCCGTCACAACGAACATGATGAGCATGGGCACGATGGCGCCGATGTTGAACTGGAATTTGACCGGCATCCACTGCGGGATGGCAAACCACGCCGCATCCTTCACCTGCGCCCAGTCGGTGATGTAGCCGCAGACGACCTCCTTGCCGTCGATGACGGCGGTGTGGGGCAGCACCAGACCCATGAGGAAGGACACCAGATACCCGGCGATGATGCCAAGCAAAATGGACGCCACCGACAAAAATCCCGTGCAGGCGTGCTTGAAGATCAGAATGACGATCAGCGTCACAAGCCCCAGAAACAGATTCCAGAGCGCACCATAGTCGGCGCTGGCGCTGCCGCCGCCGAAAAAGCCGATGCCCACGGGGATCAGGCTCAGGCCGATGGCCGTCACGACCACGCCGGTGACGACCGGCGGGAAAAACCTGCGCAGGGGCTTGATGAGGAAGCCCTGCACCATCTCCCACACGCCGCCGATCAGGGACGCGCCCATCACCGCGCCGTAGGCATAAATGCCGGCCTCCACATTGGTGGAGATGGTCCCGGCGGCAATGCCCGCCATCATACTGACGGCAATGGCCTTGTTGACGCCGATGAAGCCGGAGGAGGTGCCCATGACGATGGGCAGCCGCGCGCCGATGGGGCCGATGGGATAGAGCTGAAGGAGCGTGACAAGGCCGGCAACGAGCATGGCGTTTTGCAGCAGCGAGACACGCAGCGCCTCATAGCCTGCGTCCACCGTGATGCCGCAGACGGCCATCAGGATCAGCAGCGGGGACAGGTTGCCAACGAACATGGCCAGCACGTGCTGCAGGCCGTAGGGGAAGGCCGCAAGCCAGCCGATCTCGCCATCCGTAGCGGCAGCCGTCCGTCGAGATCGTGCGGGGATGCGAATCGGGGGGTGACGTTGGATGTTTTCATAGAACGGGATCCTCCTAAACGCTGTTTGGTTTTCAAAAAGTACATTTTTATTATAAGGGGCGTTCACAAAAAAAGTCAAGAAACATTCTCGTCAGGAGCCTGCCGCGCGGCGTTTTGTGAGTCTTTACGACTTTTAAACGCGCTGTTTGTTCAAATCGACCATCCGGAAGCGGCCGCGCTCACGTCCGCCGCCTGCGGTATTCGGTCGGCAGCTCGCCGTAGGTCTCCTTGAACGCTGCCGAAAAGCGGCTCTGGCTCTCGTAGCCGACCGCCTGCGCGATGGCGGCAACATCGTCCTGCGTCTTGCGCAGCAGCGCGGCCGCCGCCTCCATGCGGTGCTTTTTGATGTGCGCGGCGATGGTCTCGCCGTAGACCTGCTTGAAAACGCGCTTGAGCGTGGTCGTGTTCATCAGATACTTCCGCGCCAGCTCCTCGATCGTGACGCGCTCGGAGAGATTCTGTGTCAGATCGTCGTGAACATGGCGGATGATCTCCTCCTGCGAGGCGCCGTAATCGAGCGCCCGCTCCGGACAGGCGATCTCCATGACCTGCTCCACGATCTCGTGCAGCAGACGGATCTGCCCGGTGTCGGCGGCGCGGTAATAGACCTCCTTGCCGTCGCGGCGGCTGACCAGCAGACCGCTCTCCGTCAGCGAGCGCAGATGGTGCGAGACGGCAGGGCTGGACATCTCCAGCATCGCCGCCAGATTGATGACGCATTCCTCCTCGTGGCTGAGCAGCCAGAAGATGCGCACGCGCGTCGGGTCGCTGAGCTGCTTGAAGATCTCGGAGACCGCGCCGAAGCGCGCCGTGTTCATCAGCTCCCGGTGTAATTGCTCGGCGTGCCGCTGTTCGCCGTGGTCATGCGGCAGGGTAAATTCCGTCATTTTGCGCGTCCTTTCTCCGTTTTGGAAATTCCGTTCGCCTTTTCGGAAGCAAGCAGCGCAGACCGCTTGCATTTTTTTGCTGCTGTCAGTATACTGCAATTGTAATGATTAAGCAATCGTTTAATCTATGGCAGCACCGCACAATTGCGTCTTCGCACTTCGGCGGATCTTTTCCGCCAATTCTGCGGTTTGAAAAGTTTGAAATACATACAGTATTCCTGCGCTTTTCAAGCCTTGCCTTGACGAAAAATCTCTCGCCGAATCTGCTTGCCGAATTGCGCAGTGTTGCCTTAAAACTCAAACCGGAGGACTTTGCCATGAAAAAAACGTATCAGATCGAAGTGGACTGCGCAAACTGTGCCAACCTGATGGAGGATGCCGCCAACAAGACCGAGGGCGTCGCCGCCGCGACCGTCAATTTTATGACACAGAAAATGATCGTGGAATTTGCCGAGGGGGCGGACGAGAAAAAGACCATGAAGGCCGTTCTCAAGGCCTGCCGCAAGGTCGAGCCGGACTGCGAGATCGAGCTTTGAGCCGCACGCTGCCGCACGGCGGCAGCGCGGCGATCTGAGGAAGTCACGGAGGTCATCGTATGACGAAAAAACAGAAAAAAATGCTCCTGCGCATTCTGATCACGGCGGTCATGCTCGCTGTGCTGCATCTTCTCCCCATCACGGGCGTCCCGCAGCTCATCGCCTACCTCGCCGCGTATCTGGTGATCGGCTACGACATCCTGAGAAAAGCCGGACGGGGCATCCTGAACGGACGCGCATTCGACGAAAACTTCCTGATGGCGCTGGCGACGCTCGGCGCGTTCTTCCTCGCCGTCTGGACAAGGAGCGGCGACTATGTCGAGGGCATCGCCGTCATGCTCTTTTACCAGATCGGCGAGCTGTTCCAGAGCTATGCCGTCGGCAAGAGCCGCCGGAACATCACGGCGCTGATGGACATTCGCCCCGACTACGCCAACATCGAGACGGACGGCGAGCTGCACCAGGTCGCCCCCGACGAGGTCGCCGTGGGCAGCATCATCGTCGTGCAGCCGGGTGAAAAGGTGCCGCTCGACGGCGTGGTCGTGGAGGGCGCGGCAAGCCTCAACACCAGCGCGCTGACCGGAGAAAGCCTTCCGCGCGACGTCCGCGCCGGCGACGAGATCATCAGCGGCTGCATCGACCTGTCGGGCGTTCTGAAGATCCGCACGACAAAGGCGTTTGGCGAGTCCACAGTGTCGAAGATCCTCGACCTTGTGGAAAACGCCAGCTCGCGCAAATCGCGCTCTGAGGCGTTCATTTCCCGCTTCGCAAAGGTCTACACGCCGGTCGTCTGCATTGCGGCGCTGGCGCTGGCCGTTTTGATGCCGCTCGGCCGCATGGCCCTCGGCGCATCGCCGGACTGGGCGGACTGGGTCTACCGCGCGCTCAGCTTTCTCGTCGTGAGCTGCCCGTGCGCGCTCGTCATCAGCATTCCGCTGAGCTTCTTTGCGGGCATCGGCTGCGCGAGCAAGGAGGGAATCCTCATCAAGGGCTCCAACTATCTGGAGGCGCTCTCCGAGGCGAAGATCGTCGTCTTTGACAAGACCGGCACGCTGACACAGGGCGTGTTCGAGGTCACCGGCGTCCACCACAGCCCCTACGGCGAGCAGCAGCTTCTGGAATACGCGGCGCTTGCCGAGTGCGCCTCGTCCCACCCGATCAGCAAGAGCCTACAGGCCGCCTACGGCAGCGAGATCGACCGCAGCCGCGTCACGGACATTGAGGAGCTGAGCGGCCACGGCGTCACCGCCACGGTCGACGGGCACCACGTCGCCGCCGGAAACGGAAAGCTCATGGCGAAGCTCGGCATTTCGTATCAGGACTGCCACTGCGTCGGCACGATCATCCATATGGCGATCGACGGGCAGTACGCGGGCCACATCGTCATTTCCGACGTCGTGAAGCCCCACGCAAAGCAGGCCATCGAGCAGCTTCGCCGCGCGGGCGTGCAGAAGACCGTCATGCTGACGGGCGACAGCAAGCGCGTGGCGGACAGCGTGGCAGCCGAGCTCGGCGTGGACGAGGTGCGCAGCGAGCTGCTTCCGGGCGACAAGGTCGCGCAGACCGAGGCGCTGCTGGCAGCCAACAGCACGAAGGGCAAGCTTGCGTTTGTCGGCGACGGCATCAACGACGCGCCCGTTCTGACCCGCGCCGACATCGGCATCGCGATGGGTGCGATGGGCAGCGACGCCGCCATCGAGGCCGCCGACATCGTCCTGATGGACGACGATCCGCTCCAGATCGCCAAGGCCATCCGCATCTCCCGCAGGTGCATCGGCATCGTCAAGCAGAACATCGTGTTCTCTCTGGTCGTGAAGTTCGCCTGCCTCGCGCTCGTCGCGGTCGGCGCCGCGAACATGTGGGCGGCGATCTTCGCGGACGTCGGCGTGATGGTGCTGGCCGTCCTGAACGCCATCCGCGCGCTCCGCTGCCGCGGATAATTGAATGAAACGAAAAAACTCGTAGAGTTTCGCCGTGCGCGGCGAAGCTCTACGAGGTTTTTTACTCTTTTTTTCTGCGGCATTTGGGCCGGGTGGCCTCATAGCTCATGTCCAGCAGCATTTGGATCTCTCCGTCCGGTGCGCTGCCGTCCAGCGCGGCGGACAGCCAGCGCTCCTTGTTCATGTGGTAGGCAGGCAGGATGCCCGGCGCACCGCGCAGGGAGGCGATCAGGACCGGGTCACACTTGAGGTTCACCACATCCAGCAGCCCCTCCCCCGGCAGCCCCAGCTTTTCCCGCGGCACGTCCAGAATGAGCGCGAACCACTTGCGGTTTCCCGCATGCCGGAACACCGCGTTGCCCGGCGCATCGGCCCACGGATGATCTGCCTCCGTGCTGTAGGTGTCAAAAATGTATCGTTCCAGCTCCGCTCTGGTCATGCTCGGCGCCTCCTTTCCTAACACCCCTCGGCGTCTGCTGCTGCCCTGTTTTTCGCGCGTTATCCCGCCGTGATGGCGACCTTGATGACGCCGTCGGCGCGGTTTTCAAAGAGGCGGTACGCCTCCTCGATGCGCGAAAGCGGGAACCGGTGTGTGATAAACGGCGTGGTGTCGAGCTTGCCTTCCGCGATCAGGCGCAGGATCTCCGCGCAGTCGCAGCCGTCCACGCCGCCGGTCTTGAAGGTCAGATTTTTGCCGTACATCTGCGGCAGCGGCAGCGTCTGCGCCTCGTCATAGAGCGCCACCACCGTCACGATGGCGTTGGGGCGCGCGCAGCGCCATGCAAGCTCAAACGTGCTGCCCGCGCCCGCGACCTCCAGCACCACATCGGCTCCGCCGTGGTCGCTGTGCGCACGCACGAACGGCTCACAGTCCTCCGGCCGGCAGAGGAGCACCTCCGGGTAGTGCTCCTGCACGAAGGCGCGCCGCGCCGGGTCTTTTTCGCATACGATGATGCGCTTCGGCGTTTTGAGCATGACGCACAGCAGCGTGCAGATGCCCGTGGGGCCCGCGCCGATGAGCAAGACGGTGTCCTCCGGCGTGATCTCCGAAATGCGCGCCGCCCAGAATCCGGTCGCCAGAATGTCGCCCACGAACAGCGCCTGCTCGTCGGAGACGCCGTCCGGGATCTTCTTGAGACCCTGATCGGCGTAGGGCACGCGGACAAGCTCCGCCTGCCCGCCGTCGATGCGGCAGCCCAACGCCCAGCCGCCGTTCGGGTCGGTACAGTTGTTCACCCAGCCGTGGCGGCAGAAAAAGCATTCTCCGCAGAACGTCTCCACATTGACGCTCACGCGGTCGCCGGGGCGGACGGACGTGACCGCCGCACCGACGGCCTCCACGACGCCGACCATCTCGTGTCCGACGGTGATGCCGGGCACGGCGCGCGGCACGGAGCCGTGCTTGATGTGCAGGTCGCTGGTGCAGATGGAGCTGAGCGTCACCCGCACAATGGCATCGCGCGGGTCCGCGATCACGGGCGCGGGCTTGTCCAGCAGGGCAAAATGGCCTTGTTCTATGTAAGTCAGTGCTTTCATGGCTGCCTCCGAAAGAATTCTTGATGCGCCCGCAGGGATGCGGCGCTGTATCAAGTATATTCTATCACAAACTGGCGAAAATGGGAATGCAAAAGGGCCGCCTCATACAAGGCGGCCCTTTTTGTCAGTCGGGTCAGTGGAAGAAAAGGAAGTACGGCACGAACGCGATGAAAAGCAGGATCAGCAGCGCGACCGGCAGGATCACCAGCAGCGCAGACAGGGTCATCGCAAGCACATCCTTTTTGCTTACCTCGTCCTTTTCCGCCTCCGTTGGCTTTTTCAGCTCTGCCGCCTCGTTGCGCTCCTTTTGCAGGCGCATCGCGCGGTCTACTTTTCCTTTAAACAGCATGGGTCTTACTCCTTAACCTCGAGCTTATGATGGCAGGCGACGAAGTGGTTCGGGCGAACCTCCTCCCACTCCGGCACGACCTGCGTGCAGATCTCCGTGCAGTACTTGCAGCGCGTGTGGAACTTGCAGCCCTTCGGCGGGTTGACCGGGCTGGGGATGTCGCCCTCGAGGATCGACAGCTCCTTGGCGCCGACGGTATCCGTCGTGGGGATCGCGTTGAGCAGCGCTTCGGTGTACGGATGGATCGGGTGGTGGAAGATCTCGTCCGCGCCCGCCAGCTCGACCATCGAGCCGAGGTACATAACGCCGACACGGTCGGAGATGTACTTGACAACGGACAGGTCGTGCGTGATGAACATGTAGGTCAGATTCTGCTGCTCCTTGAGGTCCAGCAGCAGGTTGATGATCTGCGCCTGGATCGACACGTCCAGTGCGGAGACCGCCTCGTCGCAGACGACGAATCTCGGCTTGGTCGCCAGCGCACGGGCAATGCCGATACGCTGCCGCTGGCCGCCGGAGAACTGGTGCGGGAACCGGTGCAGGAAGTAGGGCGCGAGGCCGCAGTCGTCCATGATCTTGAGGACCATCTCCTGCATACGGGCGTCCTTCTTCTTGATCATGTTGTGCGCCTGCATACCCTCGCTGACGATCTGGCCGACGCTCATGCGCGGGTTCAGAGAGGAATACGGGTCCTGGAAGATGAGCTGCATGTCGCTGCGCAGACGGCGCATCTCGTTGTATTGCAGTCGTGCAAGGTCGATGCCGTCGTCGCGGTATGCCTCATATTTCTGGAATTCGGGATCGTTGGCATACGGCTTGCGCAGCGCCTCGATCTCCTCGCGGACTGCCGCAAGCTCCTTGCGCAGGGCGGCGATCTGATCGTCGCAGCGCTTCAGGCGCTCTTCCGCCTTCTGGAGCTGGCCTTCTTTCGGGGCCTTGCCGGCCTCCTCGGCCGTCTTTTTGGCGTACTTGGCGTCGTCCACATCGACCATCAGGCTCTGGCGCTTTTCTTCCAGCGCAGACATCTTGCGGGCAATGTTGTAGTCCTTGGTGTAGACCGCGATCACCGGGTCAAGGTTATCGACCACGAGGAATCCGCCGACGATCTTCGTGATGTCGAGCAGCGAGTCCTCCGCCAGCTTGCAGGCAGCGTCGAGCTCGCCGTGCTTGGCATACTGCTCCTTCTCGGAGAGCTTTGCGTACTCGGCTTCGAGCTTGTCCCGTCTTGCCTCACGCTCTTTGAGCTTGGCACGGCGCGACTTGAGATTCCTGACGGTGTCGATGACGTACTTCGGCGCCAGATCGTCCAGAGAACGGCCGTAATACATGGTGCGGCCATAGGTCTGGTGATAGAGCTGAAGAATGGTACGGCCAAGCGTAGACTTGCCGCAGCCGGACTCGCCGACGAGACCGAACGTTTCGCCCTCGTAGATGTCGAGCGTGATGCCGTCGTTGGCCTTGACGAAGCCGCCGCCCTTCAGGGGGAAATACTGCTTCAGGTTGCTGATGCGAAGCAGAACCTTCTTGTCATTATTTTGCATGTCTGTCCTCCTTCTTCGCGTAGAAGCAGCGAACCTGCTGGGTGTCGGAGACATGGACGAGCTCCGGCTCCTCCTCCAGACAGCGCTCGGTCGCGTACTTGCAGCGCGGGGCGAATTTGCAGCCCTTGGGCAGATCCAGCGGGTGCGGGACCGCGCCGGGGATCGCTTCAAGCCGTTCGTCGCTGGGGGTATCCAGACGCGGGATGGAGAGCATCAGGCCCTCGGTGTAAGGATGAGAGTACTCATTCTCGTGGAAAATGGTCGCGGCGGGTGCGTATTCGACGACCTGACCGCAGTACATGACCGCAACATTGTCCGCCATCTGGTTGATGACGCCGAGGTCATGCGTGATGAACAGAACAGCGGTGCCGTTCTTCTCACGCAGCTCGTTCATGAGCTTCAGGATCTGCGCCTGAATGGTCACGTCGAGCGCCGTGGTCGGCTCATCCGCGATCAGCAGCTTCGGACGGCAAGCCAGCGCCATGGCGATCATGACACGCTGACGCATACCACCGGAGAGCTGGTGCGGATACTGCTTGGCGACGACCTCGGGGTTCGGGATCTTGACGTCCGCGAGCAGCTCGATGGCCTTCGCGGCCGCCTGCTTCTTGTTCATGCCCTGATGGATCATGAGCGGCTCGGAGATCTGACGGCTGACGGTAAAGACCGGGTTCAGGCTCGTCATCGGCTCCTGGAAGATCACGGAGATCTCATTGCCGCGGATCTTGTACATTTCGTTCATCGACAGCTTGCTGAGTTCCTTACCATTGAACAGGATCTCGCCGGAATCGATGTAACCGTTTCCGTCCAGCAGACGGAGAATGCTCATGGCAGAGACGCTCTTGCCGGAGCCGGATTCACCGACAACGCCAAGGACCTTGCCTGCGTCCAGAGAATAGCTGACGCCGTTGACGGCCTTGACCGTGCCGCGCTTGGTTGCAAAGAATGTTTTTAAGTTTTTCAGTTCCAGTAATGCCACAGCGATCCCTCCTTATCTCTCAGCGGACTTGGGATCGACCGCGTCACGCAGCGCATCACCAACGAGGTTGATGCAGATCGTGCAGATGCCGAAGACCAAAGCCGGGAATAGCCAGCGCCACCAGTACTGCTGGATGACGATGGAGTTGTTCGCGCCGGTGAGCATGTTGCCCCACGTCGGCGTGGGAGGCGAAATGCCGAAGCCCATGTAGGACAGCGACGACTCGGTGAGCATACAGGTCGCAAAGCTCAGGGTCGCGTTGACCAGGATCAGGCTCATGACATTGGGGATAATATGATGGAAAATGATGCTGTTTTCCCGCACGCCGAGCGCCTGTGCCGCGGTGACGTACTCCTGCTCACGCTGGGACAGGATCTGCGCACGGATCAGGCGGCAGATGCCGGGCCACGACAGGACGCCGAGGACGATCATGATGAGGTACATACGCTGTTCGACCGAGATGCGGGTGCCGATGATGGCGGAGAGGATCATTGCGAACGGGAGGAACGGCAGACCGCCGACGACCTCGGAGACTCGCATGATGATGTTGTCTACCCAGCCGCCGAAGTAGCCGGCAAGACCGCCGAGGATGATGCCGATGATGAGCTGGATGATGACCGCGATGGCGCCGACGGTCATGGTGACCTTGCCGCCGTTGATCATGCGGTTGAAGACATCACGGCCCAGATCGTCGGTACCGCAGGGGTAGCCCTTGAGGCCCCAGGTCTCGACGTCGCCGTCCACGGTGACGGCATAGTTCTGGTAGTAGCCCGCGTAGACCGTCACGATCTCCTTGTCGTTGACGGAAGCCGGAACGCGAGCCTGTCCGTGGGTGTTGTCGCCCCAGGAGATGACCTCGCCGTCGTCCATCAGCGCGGTGAAGTGGTAGCGGCCGCCGTAAAGCTCGACGGGCTTGCTTTCAAACGTGGGGATCTTGTCCTCGCCGTTGGTGCAGGTGCCCCAGACGACGACGGTGCCGTCTTCCTTGACCGCCGCGACAGCGTTGCTGGTGGCGGCGATGTCAACGACGCCGGACTCCAGACCCGCAGGGATACGGACCAGCGCGTTTTCCTTCTGGAAGCCCGCGTAAACAGCCGCGCCGTCCTTGGTGAGGGCGATGTAGCCGCGCGCGGTCAGAGCGACCTTATCGATGTTGCCCTGATATTCCTTCTTGACCTTGATGTCGGCCTGATTGCCGTTGCCCCACATGTAGAGGTCGCCGGATTCGGTGACGGCTGCGGAGAACTGGTTGCTGGCCTCGATCTGCTTGATGCCGAGATTCTTGCCGTAGGCGGCAGCCATCTGGATCTTGTCCGGGAGGCTGTCCTGACCGAGACGGCGGTTGCCCCAGACGTAGAGGGCGCCGTTTTCGTCGAGCGCGACGATGTGGTCATAGCCGGCCGCGACCTTGACGATCTTGGCGTTCTGAACTTCCTCGGGGATGTCCTTGAGGTCGATGGTGTCGGTGATTCTGGTGTAGCCCCAGGTGTAGACGTTGCCGTCGGTGTTGATGCCGACGCCGTAGGTCGTGCCGGGCGCGATATCGACGACCTTGTGCTTCATCTCTTCCGGGAGCGTCATCATGTTCATGCCGGGTGCGACGTTGATCTGGGTGTTGTCCTGATAGGACAGGTCGAGCGTGTAGAAGCTCGGTCCAACCATGACAAGCAGGAAGATCAGCAGGAACACGATCAGGCCCGTCATGCCGAGACGGTTGTGCAGGAAGTTCTTGAGGATGAGGCGGCCCGGACTCTGGAGCTGCTCCTCCGTCATGAAGTCGGTGACCTTGTTGCGGTTGCCGAACAGGCGCTGGAAGAGGGTCGTTTTCTTCTTTTTATTCATTTTCAGATCCTCCCCCTTACTTGTTGACGCGCACGCGCGGGTCAACGATGCCGTAGCTCAGGTCGGTGATGAGCTGGCCGACGAGCGCGATGAGCACGTAGAACATCTGGATGGCAAGCGCGAGCTCGTAGTCGTTGTTCATAAGGCCCTGGTAGTAAAGCTGGCCCATGCCGTTGAGGCCGAACATCTGCTCAATGATCAGAGAACCGGAGAAGATGCTGATGAACCAGCCGATCAGGACGGTGATGACCGGGAGCAGCGCGTTGCGCCACGCGTGGGAATAGATGACGACTCTCTCACGAAGGCCCTTGGCGCGGGCGGTGCGGATGTAGTCCATGCTGAGAGACTCGATCATGGCGGCGCGGACATAGCGCGTCATGCCGCCGAGCGAGCCGACCGTCATAACGAGCACGGGAAGGGTCATATAATAGATCTTGTCCCAGAATGCGCGCCAGCCGGTGAAGTTGTTGCCCGGTGTTTCCATACCGACGACCGGCAGCCACCGCAGGGTGACGGCGAAGAGCCAGATGAACACGAGGGCGATGATGTATACCGGGATCGAGTAGCCGACGATGGACAGGACCTGCACGGTGTTGTCCATCTTGCCGCGCTTATGTACTGCGCACGCGATGCCCAGAGGGATCGTGATGGCGAGCGCGACGAGCGTCGAGAAGATGTTGATGTAGATGGTGTTCAGCATTCTCGACGGCAGGATGTTGATGACATCCGTCTTGTACTTCTGAGAATAACCGAAGTTGCCCTGGATCATGCCGTTGACCTTGCCATCGACGTCCGGCCAGAAGCCGAACCAGCGCAGATACCGGATGATCAGCGGGTCATCCAGACCCATTTCGGCACGCAGCGCCTGATACCGCGCCTCGTATTCCGTGGGAGTCAGTGTGTTTTTCATAGGCTCGAGCTCTGCTCTCGCCGGGTCGGTGGGGATCAGGTTGTAGATGGAATACATCAAAAGCGAAACGAGCAGAAACACGATTACCATGTATAGCAGTCGCTTGAGTACGTATTTGGTCATCCGCATACCCTCCTTTTTCATGTATTTGCTTCTCTTGGAAGCTTATTATCTGTATTTGAATGCAAAACAGTTGTTTTTCAAAGAAAATGTGCCACGTTAAATGAGAAAAGAGACGCTTAAGATACCGAAGCGACGGGGCGGTGTGGCCGCCCCGTCGCTGGGGTTAACTGGGATAACGGGATTGACTGGTATTATTGAGGAATTTGATTATTCAGCACCCTCGATGGAGGCGTAAACGATCGCCTTCTGGAAGTCCCACAAGCTGGACTCGTTGTAGTTCTTCAGCCAATCCGGGAAGAAGGTGTGGTACTCGTTGCAGTACAGCGGGATTTCGGGCAGGAGCTCGTTCCAGCGGATGATGAACTTCTGGAAGTAATCCAGGTAAGCAGCATCGTCGCCAGGAGCAACCTTGTAGACCATGTCCATGGTCAGATCGTCGAGCTGCTTGTCGAAGATGTAGTTCTGGTTGAAGCCCTGCTTGACATAGTCGGACTCGGGATCGGAAGCGTAGTTGTAGGAGTAGTCATAGACATCGGCAAAGCCGGTGGCCAGGTTGTACATGCCGTAGGTTCTCACGCCGTACTGATCGCCGACGGAGGTGTCGCGGTACATCCAGTTCAGCAGCTCGGAGAAGGTCATGACGTTCTGCTCGATCTCCATGCCGGCATCAGCAGTCTGCTTGCCGTTGGCGAGCATGGTGGCCAGCAGCGCGGAGACGGAGTTGCCTTCGGAGGAGGACCACATGATGTGCAGCGGCATCAGGATGCGGCCGTCGTCGAGCTTGACATTCAGAGCGAAGTCGCCGGCTTCCGCCTCAGTGACTTCCTTGTAGCGCAGGCCGGAGCCGGAGTACTCGGTGCCGTCTGCATTCAGCGTCCAGCCGTCAGCCTCAAGGACTTCGATGGCCTTTGCCGGGTCATAAGCATAGGTGTTGAGCTTTTCGTTGAAGAGCTCCTCGGAATCCTGATACATCCACTGTGCGGTGGAGTACGGGCCATGGACAACGGAGCCGTAGCCGCCGCAGAAGGTGTTGGCGAACTCCTCGCGGTCGAGCAGGTATGCAACTGCCTGACGGACAGCAGCAAACTGCGTCGGGCCAAAGTCGCACTGGAACATCAGCTTGCCGTAGCCGTTACGGGTGTAATGGCAGTAGCTGAAGCCGCCGGCGTCAGCCAGGTCGAGCGCGGCATTGATCTTGTCGCCTTCGCCGAGCTGGGAAAGGAAGGTGATCTCGCCGGTCTTGAAGGCGTCCATCATGGTGCTGTCTTCAGCCTTGACGATGACAACGGTCTGGATGGAAGGCTTCTGGCCCTCGAAGTTGCCGTTGTAGTTGGGGTTGATCTCGAGCGTCGCGGTCAGGGAGCCGGTGTCGAGCTTCTTGATGGAGTACGGGCCAGCGGAGACGCGGCCTTCGTAGACGTAACGGGAAGCGTTGATGCCGTCAGCAGTCAGCTCGCCGCCGTCGAGGTATGCGCCGTTGCCGTCGTCCTTGACGGTCAGGCCCTCACCGCCGTACATCGGCAGGTACAGGGGAGACAGGGACGCGTAGGTCAGAGCGTAGTAGTACTGGGACTTTTCCGGAGTGATGTGGATGGAGTAGGTGTACTCATCGAGCAGACGGACGCCGGCCAGTTCCTTGGTCTCGCCCTTCTGATACTCCATGCCGCCGACAACAGATTCGGGAACCAGCTTGCCGCCCGCTGCCAGAGTGGCAGGAGAGTAAGCGACCAGCGCGTAAGCGACATAGTCCGCTGCGGTGATGGGCTCGCCGTTGTTGTAGACAAGGCCTTCCTTGATCTTAACGGTGAAGGAGATGGAGCCGTCGTCATGCTCTTCCTGTTCGATGGAAGCAGCGGTGGTCTCGTTCATGACCATCTGGCCGAACTGATCGAAAATGACGGTGTCATAGTCGTTGATCAGGTCACGGATCATCTTGTCGGTCGCGTTGTTGGTCCACCAGGCGTTGCCGAGGTCGCCGGAGATTTCGGTGGTGCTGCCGTAGACAACCTTGTTCTCATGCTTTTCAGCAGGAGCAGCGGGCTCAACGGGGTCCTTGGTCTCCTCTGCGGGGGGATTCTCGGTGTTTTCAGTAGGATTCTGGGGCTGGTCGGTGTTGGGCTTTTCTACGGGCTTTGCGCAGCCGGCAAAGATGGTGCACACCATCAGGGCCGCGAGAAGCAGAGCGAAAAGCTTCTTCATATTCTTTTTCATTTTTATCCTCCTGTTTTTTGATTATAATTCACTGTGTTTCCACAGAAAATTACCCACCTTTTGGTTTTTGTCCGCGTACGGCGGTCGCGTGTCCGCGAGTGAAACACATTATATGGACTGTTTTGATTATAACACATCTTCTTTTCAGAATCAACCAAAAATCCATGCCGGGCCTGAAAAAAATGTATTTTCTTTTTCTGGGTAGCGTATTTTCTCGGTAGCGTGCTCTCTCGGCAGCGCACTACCATCAAGCATCATACAATGTGTATGCCCCGCAGCGACACCGCAGAACCGAAAAAAAGCCCCCGGCCGTCACGGCCGGGAGCTGGCTTCCATGGAATATTTAACGTCCATTTGCAGGGGCGGACGATATAGAATCATTGTTTTTAACGGTTGCTTGCAGGGGCGGACGACCCTGTCCGCCCTCAAAATCCGGCGATTTTCGCGACCCCTACGGTGTGAAACGGGAAACGCGGCGATTTTTCGCCGGACGCGCGTGGTTTTTCATACCCCTTGTAGGGGCGGACGACCCTGTCCGCCCTCTAAAATCGTGCAATTTTGTGAGGTCGT